>Ga0157375_10000925_pt1 | contig 25457 bp, 35 predicted proteins | sample M35metaG_FD_115311 | JGI IMG/M metagenome (GOLD analysis project Ga0157375, IMG submission 115311) | Miscanthus rhizosphere microbial communities from Kellogg Biological Station, Michigan, USA - M3-5 metaG | ecosystem: Host-associated > Plants > Roots > Rhizosphere > Soil | place: USA: Michigan... | reverse complement strand
TGCGTATGCTTCCACCTCAGCCCGCGTAAAGACATAATAGCGATTGGCGATCTGGCGTCCCAACTTGCCAGTGTGAGCAATCGCTGAGACCCGTTGCCGCGTTAAGCCCAGCATCCGGGCCGCCTCCGCTGCCGTGATCAGATCCTCATTCTCACTCATGCGCCCTCCGTTTCGATGTCAATAACTATAGCCAAAGTCTGATCCGTTGTCAATCCCTTTCCCTGCCTATAAACCTATTGACAACGTGTTGAAGATGATGTATACTTATTGACAACAGAGCGGAGTTGCCGCACAAAAAGCCCGGCCGATGCTTGTACCACCGACCGGGCCAATCACAAGGGGATCTCACCCGTGACAAACCAGACTCTAGCACAACACACAAAGCCGGAGGTCCTGCTCGCCGCGTCGATGCTGGTGCGCCTGGCGCATCCCGACAATGCCAGCCTGCACCGGGCACTCGACAAGGCCAGCATCCGGCTGACCACCCACCCCTGGCGGCTGTTCGACCGCCACCTGGAGATCACCAGCGAGAGCCACCCGAACCAGATCCAGACCACAGACGGCGAGTATTGCACCTGCAAGTGCACCAAGGGGGTATGCTGGCACGTCGCCGCCTGGCATTTGCTTGCAGCCGTCGCCGGCGCGGGTGGCATCATTGCCCCGGCGCTCCCTCTGCCTGACATGCAAGCACTCGAAGAGGAAGAGCTGTATGGGAGCTTCCTTGATTGTGAGATCGAGGTCCAGCCTCATGGCGAAGTTGTCAAGATCCAGCCCGGTACATGCCGTGAATTCGCCCCGGCCGCTGGCTCACGTTTCGCAGCTGCGCAGGCAGCCGCCGATCTGCTGTTTTAGGGGGGTGAGATGCACGCTTTGATGACCGTCAACACCGATACCGACGCCGAAGAATTTGTGGCCCTGGTCAATGAGATCAGCACAACCGAGCGCATCGGCCTCAAAGCCGCCTGGCACCGCGCCATGGTCGTATGGCCGGAGCTTATGCAGGACATCGCCGCCGACGCCACCTATGCTCCCTACGAGCGGCATGAGTCCTGGTCGGTCCCACCCAGGCCAGCGGCGTAAGAGTTCGCTAAGAGTTGGGGCTGGGTGGTGGCCTTTATCCATCCCCCAGCAATCACCGTTCGTAGACTCATCAGAAGTGAAATCACAACACAAAGGAACAGATCGAAATGGCAAAGCCACCAACAATCATGGTCAAGGAATACAAAGGCACGGACGACTTTCAAAAAGAGGCTCAGAAGCTCGCCAAACAGGGGTGGGCGGTCACGAGCCAGTCTGAGCGCACGCAACGCGCCGGCTGTATGCGCTTCATTCTCATCGGCCCGCTGGCACTCATCTTCCATCCGAAGTCGCGGGTGACTGTGACGTATAGCAAGACCGCATAGCCGACCACGGCACGGCCTTTGCTCGACTCAACGCCCGCCGGCCTGCTCGACTCAACCACGGCCGCATAGCCCGCCCTCGATGATGAGGGCGGGCGTTTTTTGTGGAGGAGGACAGATAAGACTTATTAGGAGTACTGGCTTGTGACTCCTTCTGTCACAACTATCTAGACAGGCCATGCGACCCATGCTAGTATCATTCATGACACTTTTTGTCATGAATGCGCCGGGGGCCGCCGATGGGCCTGGAGATCAACACCAGCGCGTACCGCTCCGGCAATTACAACAGCCGGGCCGGGAAACCGATCTCGGCCATCTGTCTGCATACCACCGAGGGCGACTGGGATAGTGACGCACGCTGGATGTGCGACCCCGATAGCGGCGTGTCCTGCCACGTCACCCTGGCGCCCGATGGCGGCCTGTATCAACTCGTCGATGATGAGATGCGCGCATGGCACGCCGGCAGCGGATCGTGGAACGGGATCACCGACCTGAACAGCTATTCGCTCGGTCTGGAGATTAGCCACGTCCAGGGCCACGGCTACGGGCCGACCCAATGGGCCGTTGCCGCCGACCTCTGCCAGATGTGGATCTCGCGCTATAGCATTATCCCGTCAATGATCTGTGCCCACCGCTGGTATGCCCCGACCCGCAAGATCGATCCCACCGATGTCTCGGATCACTTTCTCAAACAATGGATCGCCGCGCTCTATGATGCCGGCGGCGTGTGGCGCAACGCGACGATCGACCTCCTCAATATCCGCGAGGGACCAGGGACGCAATACCCCGTCGCGCTGGACGGTGTGGCGCAGCTCGCGCCCGGTCAGACCTTCGAGGTGGATGATCTCACGCCCTCCGATGATGCGAGCCACCCCGATCCCTGGCTGCACTTAATGTCACAGGTTGGCTTTGTCTATTCGCCGTTATGTCAGCAGGTGGCCTGAGGTGGGACGCACGATCGCCAACGTCGGCAAATTCATGGTCGACGGCCTGCACGCCAAACACGACGGGAGCGGGCGCATCTTCCGGGCCATCCAGCGCGTCGATGAGAACGACGGCAACCGCAAGTATTGTTCGGTGTGTGTCGAGCCTGAGGCCGGGCAACTGGAGGAAGTGCTGAGGATCGACGCCATGATCGGCGCTCCGCATATCGTCGTCCGGCCCGATGGCACCGCCTATGTGGAGGGTGGCGGGCGCGACAATACGATCGAGACGGGCCACAGTATACCGGGCTGGGTCCCACTGGAGGATAGCCATGCCGACTAGCGCACTCGTCACGCTGCTCCTGGTCCTGGTCATCCTGCTTGCCCTGCTGGACATGCTCGGCTACAGGTCCCGGCCGGGCGTCGGCGGGCGGTCAATGTGCTGATCCTCATTGTGGTGGTGGTAATCATCGTCGTGCTGCTCCGGGCGCTGGGGGTCGCGATATGACCCGCGAAGTCACCGATACGCTGTTACGCACCGATGGCGCACCTTGGGACGGCGGGTTGGTCACATTCCAGCGCACCGCCGGATCGTTCATTCCGGCCAATAGCTTCCCACCCGATACGACCGAGGTCACGACCGACGCGACGGGGGCCTATAGCGTGGATCTGTGGCCGGATGGGGCGGGGCTGATCCGGGCATGGTATCTCGTCACCTATCCCAACGGTGAAAAATTCCGCGTCTCGATCCCTGATGGGACGACGCCGATCACCATGCCCGAAGTGCGGGCCGCAACGGTGGGGCCGCCCGTCCCGCCATCGGCCCTTGACGCCCACGAAGCAGCCGCCGATCCGCATGATCAATACCTGCTCCCGGCTGAGGCCGATCTGGTTTACGCCCACATCAGCCACAATCAGCCGTGGAGCACGATCACATCGACGCCCACGACACTCGCGGGCTATGGCATCACCGACGCGGCCCCGCTGGTCCACTCCCAGCCGTGGAGCACGATTACCGCGACACCCACGACCCTCGCCGGCTATGGCATTACCGACGCCGCTTCTACATCCGCGCTTGCCACCGAGATCAGCGACCGCACCGCCGCCGACCTGGGCAAAGCCAATCTGAGCGGTGGGAACGCATTCACCGGCGTACAGGCGCTCACGACGGGGGCGGCAGGCACAAAAGGACTCACGATCAAGCTGGCCGCCTCGCCCACGGCCAACGCCTTTGAGGTGCAGGACAGCGCGTCGGCGGTCCTGGCCCAGATCACGCAGGCGGGAGCGGCTGCGTTGCGTGCGAGCATCGGGTCCCAGGCCGACGGCCTGTACGTCCCCTGGAAAAGTGGCGACACCCACGCGACGGTCACGATCGGTTCGGCAACGGCGGGGAACAATCAGAACGCCATTTTCGCGCAGAGCGATAGCGGGGCCGGCGTGCGGGCGCAATCAGCTTCCGGCGTGGCGTTCTATGGGATCGTTTCCGACGCGGGCACGTCCAATCAGGCCAAGCTGTTCACGCTCACGCATCGCACCAGCGGCACACCTGGGGCCAACTTTGGCGCGTCGTTTGAGCTGGCCGCAAACTCCAGCACGGCTGCCGATCGTACGCTTGGGTTCGTTGCCGGCTTCTGGACTGATCCCACGGATGCCACCCGCACGTCGGCGATCGCCATTCAGACGATCAACAGCGGCGTCCTGGCCGAACGGCTGCGGATCAGTGGGAACGGGAACATCGGGATCAACGTCCAATCGGCCTTCGGGTCGGGCGTCGGTGTGATCGGCATCGCCAACGCTGCCACCGTGCCGAGCACGAACCCGACCGGGGGCGGTGTGCTCTACTGTGAAGGCGGGGCATTGAAGTACCGGGGGAGTGGTGGCACCGTCACCGTGCTCGGGGTGGCGTGATAGGGGGACTACATGGCGAATAGACCAAGCGACTTTGTCAGTCAGACCCGCGATCTGGCAACCACGCTGCTCCAGACGATCAACGGCCTGGACGCGCTGCGGAAAGAATGGGATGGGATGAATTACCTTGACACCCTGCCCCCGGAGGCGTTCGAGGGCGCGAATAGCGACGTGACCAAAGACGAGATCGCGGCGGTGATCGGCACCACGCTTGACGCGCTCAATGCGCTGCTCGACGAGGGCCACGCCACGAACCTGTACAACGTGCGCACATGAGCAATCCAGCTATCGCCCCTGAACCGCCGATCGAGATCCAACGGGCGGTCCTGTCGCACGAGATCGCCATGTGGACGACCACCCGCTATCAATGCGAGGTACGTTTGCGCGTGCAGAAGAAAATCGAGGGCGAGCGGGAGATCATCGACGGCTTGATCGCTGATCTGGAGCGGTGCGAAACGGCGCTGGACGCCCTGAACGCTGAGCTGGACGCGCTGGGGGTGGCGATCTGATGGCAACAAGCACGCTGCTGTTCTACGGTGCGGGCGCGCTCATCGGGGCGTCTCTGCTGGGCTGGCTGCTACGGTGGAGGGCGAGGCGGTGACTGACGATGTGACCCCTTTTTCTAGGTCGACTTGTCGACAAGTCGACCTATGAAAAGAGTGCTTGACATCGCGGGTGTTGTCGAAGCGATCCACGAACATAAGGGGAACCTGGCAGCCGTGGGCAGGCAGTTCGGTGTAACGCGGGATGCAGTGTCGAAGTATTGTCTGAGGCATCCGACGTGCGGTCAGGCATATCACGCGGCCTTCGAGACGATGCTGGATGAGGCTGAAAGTGTGCTCTACCGCAAGGCGCTTGAAGGGTCGACGCCGGAGTTGCTTTTTCTGCTGAAAACCAAGGGCCGGTCACGCGGCTACGTCGAACGGGCCGAGGTCGACCATTCGGGCACGATCGGCATGTATCGGGTGGATATAGACGACGATGACAGCAGCGCCACATAGCCCGCGCATCCTGCGGCACCGCAAGGGCACCGATCCCCAGCGTGAATTCTGGAGGTCCCAGGCCCCCTATCGCGCCTTCATTGGCGGCGTGGGCAGCGGCAAGACGCGGGCCGGCTGCGTCGAAGTGCTCAGGCAGCCGGCCGGCTCAGTCGGTATGGTCCTGGCACCCACGTATGTCATGCTCAGGGATGCCACCTTCAAGACGTTTCTTGATCTGGCGACACGCGGCGGCATCATCCGGGCGTTGCACCGCTCGGAGATGAGCGTGACCCTGACCGATGGCAAGCTGATCCTGTTTCGCAGCGCCGACAATCCTGACCGGCTCAGAGGGCCAAACTTGTCATGGTTCTACCTGGACGAGGCGGCCATGATGGACCCGGAGGTCTGGTTGATCATGCTGGGACGCCTCAGGCTGGCACCCGGCCGCGCCTGGGCCACGTCCACCCCACGCGGCAATAACTGGCTGGCCCGCGTCTTTCAATCGTCGCCGGACCATGCCATCATCCGGTCATCATCGCGCCAGAACCCCTACCTGCCCGCCGGCTTTGTGGCGAGCCTGGAGCAGAGCTATACGCAGCGCCTCATCCGGCAGGAAGTCGAAGGGGAGTTCCTGGACGACGTGCCCGGTGCGCTCTGGACACGGGCCATGCTGGATGCCTGCCGTGTGACCAGCGTGCCCGATCTCCGGCGCATCGTCGTGGGGGTGGATCCGTCCGGCTCTGCGAAGGGTGACGCCTGCGGGATCGTGGTCGCTGGGAAGGATGCAGCGGGCCATGGCTACGTCCTGGACGATCGCAGCATCCAGGCGTTGCCGGGCGTCTGGGCGGCTGAGGCGGTCGCTGCCTACAACAGCCACAAGGCCGATCGCCTCATCGCGGAAAGTAACTTCGGCGGCGAGATGGTCCGAACCACCATCCAGACCATACCGGGCGCTCCCAGCGTGTCCCTCATCTCGGCCAGTCGCGGCAAGATGGTCAGAGCTGAGCCGATCGCGGCGCTGTATGAGCAAGGGCGCGTGCATCATGTCGGCAATTACCGGCAATTAGAAGATGAGCTATGCAGCTATGACGGCACGGGCGAGTCTCCGAACCGCATGGATGCCCTGGTGTGGGCCATGACCGAGTTGCGCCTGATGGGCGGAATAGGCATTTATTAGATGAGCAACGCCGCGATCGTCCAACGCAAAGCCCGCGCCCGTCGTGGCAGGACCGGCGACGCCGCCCGCGATCAAGTCTCCCAGGGACAGAACCGCCGCAGCCGGTATACCATCGGTGAGTTGCCGCTGGTCAGACTGGACGATCCCCACGGCCCGATTATCAATATCCAGATGGCCGACGCCGCCCAGCTCGACTATTCCCGCCAACACCTCCTGTATCTGGCCGGCACGCATGAGATGGTCAATGCCTGCCTCCGCATCCGGGCCGATCGCCTCATCGATCCGGTGCTGGTCGTCGAACGCTCGACCGATGGCGAGAACTGGGAGCAAGAGCGTGACCACCCGCTGCTGGCCCTCGCACGCATCCCCGGCGAGACGTTGGACACGGCGTCATTCTGGCGGTTCCTGTCGATGTCCTGGGATAGCGTCGGCGCCGTGTATATCGAGCCGATCCTACGGGATGGCTTGCTCGTCGGCATGAACCCGCTGAACCCGCAGTATGTGACCGAGGTGTATGGGGCAACCGGCCGGCTGGAAACCTACGAGTGGTATCCCGGCTATGGCGAGCGCGTCATCTTCACCCCGGATCAGCTCATCGTGCGCCGGCGGCCCCTCGACATCGATCCCGCTCCGCTGATGAGTGCCCTGCGAGCGGTCGAAGCAGACCTTGCATTTAGCGAGTATGTGCGCAGTTTCTTTGCTAATAGCGCCGTTCCAAGCGGCATCATCCGCGTGCATGGCAGCGCGTCGCAGGAAAGCGCCGATGAGATCCGGGCGCGGTGGATGGACCGTTACGGTGCCCTGGGCACGTCCCAGCATGGCCCGGCCGTCCTCGACGACATGGCCGAGTATCAGCAAGTCGGGAGCAAATTAGGCGACCTGGATAACGACGTCCTGCGCAAAGAGATCGAGTCGCGCATCGCCATGCCGTTTCAGGTGCCGCCCCTCATCATCTACAGCTACCTGGGCATCACGACCGCCACGTATAGCAACCTTCAAGAGGCGTGGCGTAGCTTCTGGGACAGCCCGGTGCTGCCGTTACTCAGGGAGTGGGGCGACTGGCTCACCCGCGCCGTGCTCCCATTTTACGAGCCGCCCCAGGACATCTATGCGGGTCTGGTCCGGGCACGGTTCGACACATCGACGATCCCGGCGCTGCAAGAGGACACCGGCCCGCGCGTCGCCATGTTCGAGGCAGCCTACAAGCAGGCAGTGGTGAGCGTCAACGAGTATCGCATCGTGCTGGGCATCGAACCGAGGGATGAGCCGGGCGCTGATGACCTGGGAGCATTGGCACCGCCCCCACCCCCACCCGCACCGCCGGCGATCACCGCTGGTCCGGTCCCGTTCTCAGTTGGAGAACAGCCGCCCACCGAGGAACAAGCAACGCTCCCAGAAGCCAAAGCGTCCCAGTCGGTTGTGGAGCGGCACGTCGCGCAGTACATCGAAGGCGAGTATGCCAAGGCCCGGCGGCTGATGCTCTCGACTGGCGACGTTGACGCAGCCATCGCGGGATTGTCGGATGCGCTTGACGACGGCTTGCAGTTGACGGCGATCCTCGCTCCCAGCGTGCGGCGGGAGGTGGCGCGGTCCTACGGGCAGGCATCCGGCGTCAAAGCACCCCTGCCCCGCGCGCTCACCTTTGCCACCGGGCGCATCGTGGATGTGCTCAGTAAGCGGGCAGCCAAGATAGCCGAGACAACCCGCGAGGAAATCACTAAGGCCATGCGTGCCGGGCTTGACCTCGTCACGGCGGGCAAAGAGCGATCCCAGGTGCGCGCACCCGTCATCGTGGAAACCGAGACAGCGGTGGCGAGCACGGCGGGCACCCTGGCAGGCTATGACAGTCGCGGGGTGAAGTCAGTGCGGTGGACGGCGTCGGCCGATGCCTGCCCGGAGTGTGCAGCGTTGGATGGCAGCGAGCACCCGATTGAAGGGGCGCCCGGCCTGCCGCTCCATCCCAATTGTTCGTGTTCGTGGAGTGAGGTGGACGCATGAAGGTGATGATCGAGCTTGACGAACCACGGGCATTGAACGTCTACGACACGATCAACTACGCCAAGGTCGTGGAGGGCGATTTAGAGTACATCCACCCCGAACACATAACCAAAATCCTTGACAACCTGGCGGCGTCGTTGAGCGTCTATCACCGCGAATGGGCCGATCACGATCGTCGGGTTGGCTTGCGTGCGCTCGCCATCCTGCGCGGCTTTATCGAGGGGACAGATTACCATGAGCGATGATCTACACGCGGCTGAGGCGCTGGAGGCGCTGCGCTCAATCGGCGCTGACCGCATCGAATACAAAGCCGATGTGACGCCGGCGGTCCTGGACGTGAGTGACCGGGAAGTGACGACCCTGTTTAGCGTCGATAACCTGGACAGCACGGGCGATATTACCGAGGTCGCAGCGTTCAAGCGCAGCATCGACCATCGCGCCCAGTCGATCCCCCACCTCTACATGCATGACCTGACCGCGCCGGCGATCGCTCGCATCCTCTCGTTTCAAGAGGTCAAGCGTGGCGAGCTACCAACGGATGTCCAGCAGCTCTACCCCGATGCGACCGGCGGCATGGCCTGTGTGTCGCGCTACCTCTCCCGTGGGCGCGGTGCCGAGGTGCTGGAGGGTATCAAAGAGGGTATCCCGTATCAAGCATCGTTCGGCTATCAGGTCCTCAAAAGCACCCCGCGTCAGGTCAAGGGTCAGGCCGTGCGCGTCATCAAAGAGCTGCGCTTGTTCGAGGTGAGCACCACGCCCCCAGGCCACGCGGCAAACGAGGCCACCCGCACCCGCCTGGGCAAAGCACTTGCCGCCCTGGAGGAATTGAAGGCCGGCTGGAGACATGGCCGGCATGAGGACCTCTCCCTGCTCAATCAGATCGCCGCCCTGGTTCACGCCCTGGGCGCATCCAATATCACGCTTGTCGAACCCGCCTCGGAGCCGAACCAGGCTCCACGCACTTCGGAAGTGGATCGGCTTATCTCCGACCTGGAGGTTATCTATTCCGAGGTGTAACCATGTCAGCCTATGCCGCCCGACTTAAGTCGGACATGAAACCGCTACTCGACGAGCTGCGCGAGTTGAACGACCTCGACGATCCCAGCGATGAGCAAAAGAGCGATATTGATCGCATCACCCAGACGCTCGCCGAGAAGAAGTCCCAGTACGATAAGGCGATCGAGCGTTCCACGAAAACCGCCGCAGCCGAGACGATGTATGATGCCCTCTCCGAGCCGGCCCCCCAGCCCCGCGCCATCTCCGACCGTGCATCTGCGCCGGCGGCGTCTGGGAACGGTGGCGAGGTCAAGGCCCTATCGAGCTATCTGCTTGATAGCCGGGAGTTCAAGAACCCGCGCGGCGGCATGTATAACGTGTCCTCCCAGGCCCCGATCGCGGCGCTGTATCCCTATGTCGAGCGCAAAGCCGCCTATATCCCCGGCAACCTGAACCTAACCGGCGGGCCGTTGCAGATCTTCGGGCCGAACACGCCGCGCGTGCCGCACCCGTTTCTGGACTTCCTGCGCACGGTCCCGTATAACGGCTATGCGGTCCCGTATCTCGCGCCGGTGTTCACCAACAACGCCGCCGATGTTGCCCTGGGCCAGCCCAAGCCCGAGTCAACGAACACCGGCAACGTCCAGACGGTGAACATGCATACGATCGCCCACTGGAAAGAGGTGCCCAGGCAGATCCTCACCTACTATCCCAGTATGCGATCCATCATTGACGACGAGCTGCTCGGCGGTGTGCTGTCCAAAGTTGAGGACATCATTATCAACTCCCCCGGCACCGGAAACACGATGCTCGGCATCCTGGCAACACCGGGCATTGATACCGCCGTGGGCGCGGACATGATTGCGCAGATCCTCAACGCGCTGGGCGTCATCGGGACCAGGGGCGGGACGCCGGACGGCATCCTCATGAACCCCTCGGACTACTACGCCCTGATCGCATCGGCCTACACCGGCAACAAATACAACCCGCTCACGTCGGCGGGGCGCTTTGCTGGCGTACCCGTGGTCCTCGAAGGGTCGCTGGCAGCAGGCACCACGATCGTCGGCGACTGGAACCGGGCGGTTGCGCTGTACGTGGGCGACACTGCCAATGTCCGGGCAACCGAGGCTTTAGGGTTCAAGTCGAACCTCGTCACAATCCTTAGCGAGATGGATTGTGTGATCCTGGCAGAGCGGCCGAACCTTTTGGTGAAAACCACGGGAGCTATTCCATAGGCGTCACCATTTGGATCCAATTCGTGTCATTATCTCCCATGATAATGACACGAAGCATCCAATTCGTGTCATTACCGAAGGAGATAATGTTATGGCTCACCCATGGCCCAGCGAGTCCACTGGTCACCCCTATAGGTGGCGTCCACCGGCCGAAGTCAACTATTTTGTCGCCAACGCCAAAGCTACTACTGCCACGGCGGGAACACCGGGCACCTTCGGACCAGCGAGCAACGGTGGAGTCAACACGCTAGCGGAAATGACCGGCGTGACAGCCGTGCCCGCAACAGCCTGGACGACGGGCCAGCGTGTGGTCTGCAACGATGGGACAGAGGTGCATTGGAGCAGTACGGCCTGGGTCGCAGGTCGGGCATAGGAGATCGACGATGAGCGGAGATGACAGCGGGCGCGTTCGCACGCCGATGAGTCCGGCAACCTGGACGGCTGATGAGGCGGCCCCAGCGTCCCAGACGCCGGAGGGGGAGAAGCAGCCGGAGAAGGAACCCGAACCAAAGAAAACCACCAAAAAGGCAAGCTGATGACTTTGTATGCAGCGACCGTCAGCATGTTTCGCTACCTGCCCCAGGTGCCCCAGACCACCGAGAATGAGGCGTTATTTGTGGACCTCTTGACGCGGGCTTCGGCCATGTGTGATGAGGTGTTGGCGGGCGTCGATCCGCTGGCCCTCGATCCGGTCCCGCCCAGCCTGGAACAGGTCACGCTGGAGTTGGCGGTGAACATGTGGCGCAGCCGCGACCGAGGGGGTTGGGCCGTCTCGTCGGGCGTCGATGGCGAAGGGGCGTTGCAATACACCGGGGTCCTGACTGACAAGCAGATGCGCCTGCTGGGGCAGATACGCATTCGGCTCGGGGCGGTGCCGGTGTGAGCGGCCTGGATCTTCGGGTGGAGATCGAAGGCCCGGACCTGCTCGCCGAGCTGTCGGGGATCGCGGGGGTGATCCCCGACGAGCTGCGGGCCATGTCAGAGGCCATCGGGCAGGCGATCGAGGACGCCGCCGAAGGTCCGACGCCGGTACGCACGGGTGCCCTGCTGCGTAGCATCTTCTGGGAGGTGGACAGCGCCGCCGGGGTGACTGTGGGACCTCACCTTGACTACGGGGTTTTTGTGCACCAACACAAACCATTCATGCTCGAAGCCTATCAAATAGCGGAACCAACGATCGACCGGCTGCTGTCTCAGGCCGGTGATCACATCGTGGAGGGACGATGACCACCGACCTCGATCGACTGATCACCGTCCTGGAGCGCATCGCGGCCAGTCTGGAGCGCACGCCCTGGATGAAGCAGGCCCGCCGATTTGACGAGCGGACGGCATTCGCCGCCGATCGCTTTCAGGATGACCCCGCCGATCTCGCCAGCGCACACCTGAGCAGCTACCAGGGTCGCATTGGCGGCCGCGCCTTCAATGCGGTCGCCCGTGCGTTGGCCGACGGGAAATACCACGCTGATTTAACCTGGCCTGCGTTCCTGCGTCTGGTGTGGGCGAGCGAATATGATCTGTCATCCGGTGATTATGTTTACTTTCAGGGCGTTGGACCCAGCAGCTTTCATGAGTGGTTTACGGTGCTCTCGGATGAGGGGGCGTACCGTGAACGCTCGTATACCACGCTGACGGGGGTAGAGGACAGATGACCACCGACGCCGATCTGATGGCTGCGCTGTTTGAGCGCCTGCAAACCCTCATCGGCGCGGTGGTGGTGCTGGGCGAACCGCCCACGGTGCAGGATACGCCGCTGATCTACCTGATGAGTTTTCAGACCGACTACCGCGCATCGGGCGGGCATGAGATCGTCGATCTGCGGCCGCGTATCCGGCTGGTGGTCCGGTGGCAGGATGCGCCCAATGCTGAGGCGGAAATCCTCGCACTCCAGGCAGCGGTGCATGACCTCATCACCGACGGGGGTGCCCTTGGGGCCAAGCTGGGCGGCGCGTGCCGTGTGACCTGGGAACAAACGCTCTATGGCTATCTGACCGTGGGCGGCACGCGCTACAGGATGGCGCAGATGGCCCCCCGGCTGATCACATTCTAGGAGGGAACCAAATGGCCGCAACCGAAAAATATTGTCCGACCGGGTTCATGCTCGAACTGTCCATCGACGGGGGGACGACCTGGACGGATCACACCGCCACCGTGCGACACGTCAATCCCAGCGAGCAAACGCGGGATGTGCTGCGCTACAACACCAGCGCCGGGCCGGTGATCTGCTCCGGCCCTCCCAGCGAGACGGATATTGAGATCGATAACCTCTACCAGGAGATCGACACGGGCGCGTATGCCATTCTGCGCACGGCAAAGGAGGCCGGCGACCCCATCAGCCTGCGCTGGACGCCGGAGGGGGGCACAAAGCAGTGGACCGCGCTGGATGCCACGATCACCTCGTTCGATGAGCCGGACCTGGACAACGACGCCGACAGCCCGCTGTTTTTCCTGGCGACGATCTCGGCTGAGGTCGTGACCTGGGATACGGTGGGGCCATGACCGACAATGGAGTAGCGCCAGTCATGGATGAGGATGAGGCCGTAGCACCGCCGGAGGGCGTCACCTTCGAGTTATCCCGCCTGAGCTATGGCGACCTCCGGCGCTTGCAGACGGTGGACGCCACCAACCCGGCCGGCCTGGAGTTGCTGGATACCATCCTGGAGAAAGCGGTGGTCGGTGGCCTGGATGCGATCCCGGTGTTGCAACTCAGGCAGACCATGACCGCCCTGATGCAGGCCATCACAGCGGGTATGTCGGGGTCGGGGTCGTAGGCCGCGCCGCGTTTCAGGGCTTGCAGCGCGGCCGTTTAGGGACGCCCCATGCCCTGACCCTCCGGCTCTGCCGGATGTACCACTGCACGCCGCTGGAGTTGGACCGGCAACCCCTTGACGTGGTATCGGCCCACCTTGCGGTGGAGGAAGCAGAGGCCATGCATCAGAAGATTGAGCGCAAACGCGAGGAAGCGCGGGCACGCAGGAAGCGCAGATAAGTGGCGAACACCGTCAAAACCGTCCAGATCATCGTCGATGCGAAGGACCAGGCATCCAAGGTCATCGGCGGGATCGGCCATGCCCTCAGCACGGCGCTGGGCACGTTTGCCGGCGGCGCAGCGCTGGGCATCGCGTCCAAAGGCTTTGATGCGCTCTCCGGTGCCATCTCCGGCGGGATCAGCGATGCGCGTGAGGCTGCGGGTGTGTTTGCCCAGACCCAGGCGGTGATTGCATCGACGGGCGGCGCGGCCGGCGTGAGTGCCCAGCAGGTCGCGGACATGGCCGGGAGTCTGAGCGCAGCGGCGGGCAAATCCGTCTTTGGTGACGACGACATTCAGCGCGGCCAGAATATGCTGCTCACCTTCACCAACATCAAGGACACGCTCCCCGATGCGACCCAGGTCATGCTGGACATGGCCCAGGCGACCGGGTCCGACATGAAAGGATCTGCGCTCCAGCTCGGTAAGGCCCTTAACGACCCCGTCAAAGGCATCTCGGCGCTGTCCCGTGTGGGTGTGACCTTCACCAAGCAACAGAAGGACCAGATCGAGGCGATGCAAAAAGCGGGCGATACCGCCGGCGCGCAGAAGGTCATCCTGGGAGAGCTGACCAAAGAGTTCGGTGGGAGCGCCGCCGCCGCAGCCGCAGCCGCCGGCCCGCAAGCGCAGTTTGCGGATCAGATGGGCGAACTGGGGGAGAAGATGGGCACCCTCTTGCTCCCGGTCCTGAATGATGTGTTTGGCTTTCTCGCCTCAGATGCCGTCCAGGGTGCGCTGTCCGGCGTGATCGACGGCATGTCGGGCGTGATTGAGGCCATCGACAATATCGTCAATGCGTTCGCGCTGGGCGGCTTTTCTGAGGGGATGCAGGAAATCTGGTTAGCGCTCTCATCCTTTGGCAATGACCTCTTGACCTGGGTCGCATCCGTCGTGCCTGGCTTGCTCGCACAACTGGCGACGTGGGGGCAAGCCTTCATTGATTGGGTGGCACCCATGATCCCGCCGGCCCTCGCAGCGCTGGGAGCATTGGTCGAACAGATCTGGGCGTGGATCGTCGCCCAGGCCCCCGTGTTTGTGGCGCAACTCGCGGCATGGGGCCAGGCGTTCATTGATTGGGTCGCGCCCATGATCCCGCCCGCGCTGGCAAAGATAGGCGAACTGGCGAATGGCCTGATCGCGTGGATAGGACAGCAGGCCGCGCCCATTCTCGCCAGTCTGGGCGACTGGGCGAAATCCATGATTGCCTGGATTGCGCCGATGATCCCGAAGTTCCTCGCTGAGTGGCCCGCGCTGCTCAATAGCTTTCTGGATTGGATCGGGCAACAGGCCGGCCCCATCCTCGCCAAGCTGGGCGACTGGGTCGTGTCCTTCCTGGCATGGGTGATCCCGATGATCCCCGGCTTTATCGCAGAGGTCGCGAAGATTGCCGCCGCGATCCTGATCTGGGTCGCTGAGACGGCGGGCGTCCTGCTTGCCAAGATCATCCTGGAATGGGTGCCCGCGTTTATCAACTGGATCGCCACCGACGCGATCCCCAAGCTGGTCCCGGCATTGGGCAAGATGCTGGATGCCATCGGCGCATGGATCACCGGCACGGCGGTACCCTGGTTGACCTCAGAGGCCGGCAAGCTCGGCACGGCGATCGTCGATGGGATCAAGGCCATGGTCAGCGCCGGCGGCAAGCTGATCGGGGATGCCATCGCAGCCGTCATCCGGGCGGCACTCGACAAAGCCAAGAGCATCTTCAAGATCGGCTCTCCCAGCCGCGTGTTTGCGGAGGAGGTCGGAGCGCCGATCGTCCAGGGCATCGTGGCCGGCCTGGAGACGAACGCGGGCGATGTATCGGATGCGGTCGGGGCGCTGGCAGCTGCGGCCGGTATCGCGCTCACCCAGGACCAGCAAGCGGCGATCCTTGCGACGTGGCAATTCGTGGCCGATGGGATTGACCAGATTATGATCGACGAGGTGGGCCGCCTCAATCATATCGTGGGCCTGATGCTGAGTGCGATCCAGTCGGTGATGGACGCTCTGGACACGCTGGCATCCCGTATCCGCAGTATGCCGAGTGTCAACACGGGTGGCGGGGGCGGCGGGGGTGGGGGCAACCCCGATCCTGGGGCACCGAGCAACACGAACAACATCAATGTCTACACCAACGGCGATCCGTGGAAGACGGGCAAAGCCTTGACCGATGCGCTTGACAGCAGGGGCCTCTGATGCCGATCGTCTATCAAAGGTTCGCTGATGTGCCCTTCCAGCTCTACGACGGGACCCACCCGCTCGATAGCGGCACGATGGACCTCGACCTGATCCCGCTCGCCAGTGGCGGCGCATACAATCCTCATGGAAGCGCCACAGGGCACCACGCGGGCCTCAGGCTGGCACTCGTTGGCACAATCATGGCGCAAAGCTGGACAGAGGCCAGGGACCATCTCCAGCGTCTCCAGGCGTTGCGCTTCCAGGAGGGACGGCTGACCCGCCAGTCGATCGGGGATGGCAGGCAAGAGCGGGCCACCGCCATTCTGACCGGCGTAGACGGTGACTGGGATGATAGCCAGCGCGGGCCGCAGATTGAGATCCGTTGTGACTTCGCTGTGACCTCTCCGGTGTGGAGTGGCACCGAGCACGGGCCGGGGTGGTTCTTCGATAGCGGCGTGATGCTGGATAGCGGCCGGGCGTTCGATGAGGCCACCGGGGATACGTTCACCCTGGACGGCACCTCGCCAGATACGATCGCCCTGGTCAATAGTGGCAACGTGGCACAGACCAATGTGCAGCTGAAGGTCACGGTGGGCACGCCGGCGCTCACGTCGATCCGTATCGCCGGCGGGGGAACAGACATCACCTGGACCGGCACGGCGGCGGCGGGATCTGCGCTCATCTTCGACGGTGGGGCCTGGAGTGTGACGAACGCGGGCGCGGATGCCTATAGCGGGCTGGTGTTCAACTCGGGCCATTCGATCGATACCATGTTTCGGCTTGTGCCGGGGAGCACCAGTTATACCGTTAGCTATACGGGCGGCGGGACCACCACGGTCATCCTGGCGACGTTCAACGATGCCTGGGCTTAGGGAGAGAGGCGCATGAGCACGACCAATCACACTGACATAGCCGTTGGCGCGGCGGGTGACTCCGGTATCGTCAACGCACCGCTGGGGCAACTGGACGCGGCAATCGGCAACCGGGCCAGCCTGACAACCACCGATAAGACTTCGCTGGTCGCAGCGGTCAACGAGGTGGACGCCCACGCCGACGCGGTACAGACGCAGGTCAACACCTCGCTCCAGGCATCCGGCGTGCTCAAAGCCGGATCGGTCAGCGCCACGTCGATGCTCGCGGATAGCATCGTGACCAGCGCGAAAATCGTAGACCTGACCATCGTGGCGGGCGACATTCAGGACCTCACGATTACGGGCGGCAAGATCGCCCCGCTCGCAGTGGACGGGTCCCGGCTCACCCGTGATAGCGTGCTCTCCGGCAACCTGATGGCCGACCCCTCGCACGCCGACCTCACGCCCACGCTGACCTATGAGCCGGGCGGTCGCCTCATCTGGCACCCGCGCACACAATCGTTGCTTGATGCCGTGCTCCAGGTCGTCGAGAACGACCCGCAAAATCCCTTCGGCAACGGTCGGACACTTCGGATGCTGACCGGCGGGACCCAGTGGGGCCGGTACATCGACTGTCGCAAGCATGGCATCCAGGAGGGGGATCGGGTCGCGGGGCGTATCATCTGCCGGCCTGGGTCTGCGACGGGCATCTGGCGCGTGTCTGCCCGCTGCTACAAAGCCGATGGGACCACGACGAGCGCGACGGTCTGTAACGGGGTCGCGTTCGACTTCGGCGGCGCGTGGGACGGCTTGCCGCATGAGCTGACCAGCGTGGCGTCTGGTGGCGTGTTCCTGACCATCGAACCATTGACCGCCTATGTCCTGATCTTTGTGACCCGCACCGCCGGAACCGAGGTCCTGAGCACGTACAAGATGGACGCCTGGAAGGGCAGCGGCTTACCGTCCATCTTTGCCCCTGGCCCAGTCTCGTTTATCACGGATGAGGTCAAAGAGGCGCGGGCGGGCTATGCGACCCTGGCCCAGCGCATGAACTCCCTGTTGCCCGTTTCCGACCGATCGGGACGGGAAACCCTGCGCGACTGGCAAGGGGCCTTAGCGCGTCACCTCTCGACCTCTACGGGCATCGCAGTATGCGCCCTCATCGGGGATAGCTGGGTGGTTCGTGACGACATCCGCTACCCCCTCATGCAGCAACTCCAAACGAGATACGGCGACGGTGGGCCGGGCTGGGTCAACTTCCTCTGTTGCCGCCTGAACAGCTCGACATACCGCCACGGCTTTACCTACGCCGATACGGGCACCTGGACCGAGGTGGACCGCGATCCGCTCAGCCTGGGCATCGACATTGGGCATATCATCTCCCAAGGGACCGGCGGCACGGTCACGATCGCCAGCACCGGGACCATCACCGACGCGAAAATCCAGTATCGACAGACGCCGAACGGCGGATCGTTCACCGTGGCGGTCGATGCCGGCACACCCGTCACGGTCAACACGGCGGGCGTCGATAACATCCTGGCGTACAACATCCCCACGCAGCCGGACGCGATCCACACCATCGTGATCACCGTCACGGCGGCAGGCACCGCGAACGTGAGCTTGATCGGGGTGGACCTCCAGCGCAACGTGGCCGCCGGCGGGATCAGGGTCCATCGCTGCGGCGCATCCGGGGCAACCTCAGCCGACTATACCGACGTGAGCGCGATCCTCTGGCAAACGAGCTTTGCGCATCTCGGCATCAATGTAGCGGCGATCATGCTGGGCACGAACGATAATAGCCTCGCGTCCATCCCGGCAGCCACCTATGGCGCGAACTTGCAGACGCTGTGCGATCGGGTGCACGCCGCAACCCCGCTCTGTGATGTCATGTTGATGCCATCGGCTGACAATGGGGTGACGCCGATCGCGGCGTGGGACCAGGCGGCCAAAGATGCCGCGCAGACCAAGCGCGTCGCCTATCTCTCCAGCTATGCCAATATGGGGCTGTATGCCGATGCGAACGCGCGTTCGCTGATGGCCGATACGCGCCACCCCAACGCCGCCGGGGGCCGCGTGATAAGCAACCTCATGCTGCAAATGCTCCAGGACCACTAGCACCATGGGCTACTGGGTGGACGTGCTGGATACCAGCCTGGCCCCGCTGGGACCGGGACCGCTGGCGACCGTGCCGCGCGTCCAGATCGTCCGGCGGCTTGACCGTGCGGGGCAGATGCAGGTCACGGTGCCCGCCGTGGATCCCCGCTCTGCCCTCATCCAACAGAAGCGCATCCTCAGCGCAAAGACGCTGCGAGGTGGCTTGTTGGCAACGGTCGGATCGTGCATCATCGACGGGATCAGCGTGAGCGCCGACGCCGCAGACGCCCCGATGCTCGACATCTCCGGGCCGGACCTGCTGGGAGAGTTGAACAACCGGCTTGTTGGATCGCTCACCCTCTCAGCGGCGCTCAGTGGCGGATCGGCGTCCAACCCGGCGACCATCGGGGCGGCGCTCACGGCGATCATGGCCCTCGCACCCGCCGGGTGGACCATCGATACCACGACGTTCGGACCAGGGACCAGCACGATCTATCTGGAGCTCCAGAACGAGACGGTGCTGGCTGCGCTCGCCAAAGTCGCGGCGGGCGTCGGGGAGCATTTCCGGCTGGGGGTTGGCCGTCAGGTGGTGTGGTTGTATGCCGCGCAACCGGACAGCGGCATCCGGGCGGTCATGCGTGGCGAGGGGGCGGCGCTCCGGGCCAACCCGCATGTGTGCGTCGTGACGCGCCTGGAGGAACAGCGCGATAGCAGCGATGCCGTCACCCGCATCTATGCCCGTGGGGGCGGCAACGAAAAGGCGGCGCTCACGCTCCAGTGGGCCACCGACACGCCGCCCGCAGGCTACAGCCGTGGGTCGGACAGCCTGGGATACTACCTCAAACACGATGCCAGCGACACGGCGAACCGCATCGACGGGATGCGCGCGTTCAAAGAGATCGCCGTCAGCGCGGGGACATCGGGCGCGCGGGCCGCAGCTGCGAACACGCTCCAGCAGGCCACATATCAAGAGCTGGCCCAGCATCTCCCCACCGCACCCGTCAAGACGTACAGCCTCGCCGTGGTGGGCCTGGACGTGGAGGTCCGGCCGGGTGACCTGCTCCGGCTGATCTACCGCAAGACGGTGGGATCGTATCAGGCGGCGAACATCGACGCGGCGCTCGTTGTGCTGGAGACCACCGACGAGTTGACCGCGAACGGCGCACGCACGATCGGGATGACCGTGGGCACGGTGGGCCGCTGGCCGCAGACGGACACTGAGACGCTGGTATCGGCGCTCAACACGGTGCAGAACCTTGACCGCCATCTCCAAAAGGTCCCAGAGGCGACGCAGGCAGACACGGCGGCGGCCATCACCGGGTCATCGTTGACGCTGGGGAGCGTGCCCTTTATCGGGGCGGCAGGGGCCTTGATTGAGGACAATAGCAATCTGTTCTGGGACGACACCAACAACCGGCTGGGCATTGGGACGAACGCGCCGGCGGTGCCCCTGGACGTGAACCTGCTGGACGCTGGGACAACCACGCAGGTCGTTCTGGCGTTGCTCAGGCATCGGTCAAGTGGCACGCCTGCGGTCGGCTTCGGGTCCACCATGCGCATCCAGGCCGAGACGGATAACCACACGAACGCGAACCAATGGGGCCTCACGACCACCTGGCAGGCTGCGACCAATGGCGCGCAGAAGGCCCGTGTCCAAGAGTTCTGCTATGACACAGCCGCAAGAGAAATCATGCGGGGCGAAGCATCAGGCACGGCACCGATGATCGGGTTCCTGGGAGCTGCAGCTATCGCTCGCACCACGCTCCCAGCGGCCGCCACCGACGCAGCGACCACGCAGACGCTCGCCAATGCCATCAGGACCATGCTCATCAATCTTGGGCTAGCCTCATAGATCGTCCTCCAGGTGGCGGTCAGTCCCTCCGGCGACGATCCACATGCCGAGCGCAAAGAGCACAGGCAGGATGACCCAGATACAGCAGCACCCGCCCACGACGATGCGGATCGTGGCCTCGCTCACTCGCCCCCCGTTCGACGGTCCACCGCGATCACCGTCGTCTCGCGCAAGCCGATCCACACACTCAGCCTGTGCTCTGCCATGCGCCGGCGCGTCTGCTCCAGCTCCAGCGCGGCCCGCAGTGATGCCACCGTGGCATCCCTTCGTGGCCAGAGCCGGCGATAGGCGAACACGGCACACGCTCCCAGGACCGCGCCGGCGACGGTTGCGCTTCCCAAGAGGATGCACGTTGTGATCGTGCTCATAGGTATCGCCTCAGCAACCAAACGATCGCGCCACCGACGGCACAGCCGACGAGCGCAGCCGCGACGAGGGCGACATAAATACAGGTCTGCATGTCGCGTCCCAAATTATCCATCTGTCATCACCGGCACGTCGGACAAGAAGCGGTGACAGCATGCGCAATAGACTTCCTGCACGTCCGTCGGATTGAAGCTAATCGCCGGCTTCCCCCGCTCGATGCAGCCAAAGCAGTACAACCCGGTGCCAAGAGCGCTGGTGATGACGGCGTAGCGGTCGGTGGTTGGCGTCCCGTCGGTGGCGCGAAACTCGCACAGACTCCACGGGTTGATCCTGACCAGCGGCTTTGGCAGAAGCTGCTTCGTTTGCGGATGCCTGTTGAGCACCTGATAGCCGGGCGTCCTCAGCAGGATCATGTAGGGCGGCCGGTCAAGGACGGCACTGGGATCAGCGAGCGCGGCCGCTGTGGGAGCACGCTTGAAATTGTACTCGGCTGTGCTGCGGGAGAGATAGGGACAGACCTCCATCGCATAGCGGGCACAGGCGAGATGCATGGGAGGATCGCCAAAGATCCGGTTCGCCAAACACATCGGCCCCCCGATGAACCAAAAATCCTTGATCGGCTGCCCACAAACGCCACAGCGATGTTCGAGCATGGCACGCCGGCTGTTGTCGACGTTTAACACACGGAAATCCACAACCTGGCCAGGCGTATATATCGGCGGGCGAATGGAATAAAAGATCGGCAGACCGCGCGGGTCCTTTGGCAGCGCCGCGATCTGCGGCGGCATCTTGACATCTTTCCAGCTCATTTTGGTGTCTCCTTTTCTGTCCATTTCCAGCCGACTCGCCACGTCCACCCGGCATCGTGGCTGCCCATGACCGCCTGCCCCTCGACAGGCCAGCGCACGGCGTCATCCGGGACGAGGGCGCGAAACGTCCTCAGCTCCACATCTCCCAGCGGCTGCCCTTTGCGGGCCACGAGCAGACGGGCCTCGCCGTCCCGCGTGACCACCAGGAGCGACGCGCCGCCGGAGAGGTCACGCGCCGCCGGCCGGCCCGTGCGTTGGGAGCGCCGGATCAAGTCGTCGAGGATCACCCGCAGGATCTTCGGCTTTGACTGGTGAGCGTTCAACGGCTTATCGCTCATCGCGTCGGCTCCCGTGTCAGGCGGATGTCGGAGATCAGCCCACTCTCCCAGTCGGCGCGGGTCTGATAGCCGTGCTCGGCTTCGAGATCATCCGTCAGGCCACAGTCGCCCAGTCGGCTCACCATGACGATGCGCAGCGTGGTGCCGGCCGGGACAGTCTCGATCGTCGTGTTCTCGTCGGAGGGATGCTTCCCGTTCCACCGATGCATGGTCAGCGGCTGTGCGGCCGTGCAATAGGCGGGGATGGAGCGCCGTTCGGCCTTGGCCTGGTAGAGCTGTTTCACAATAGCGCGTTCGGCGTCAGTCATCGTGGCAGCCTCAGACGTGGCTCGGCCCGGTCAAGCTGGTGGAACGCCCACCAGCGCCGCAGCCAGAGCGGGGCGCGCCTGACGGTCCACTCGGCTATATGTCGCACGTAAAACCCTACCATGCCCGCACCTCCTAGCCTGCGTCCTCTTGCGCGATCCTGCGGGATAGGCGCTCATCCTGCGGATTTGCCGCCAGGTCATCGACGCACGTCACGGCAAGGATGAGGTGTCGCACTACCACCGTCACCTCAGTGTCGCCAATCGCGATCACCACCGCAGGGACCAGACCAGGCCCGGCCCGCACATCGAATTCGATGATCTCCGGCTCGCCATTCGGCCCCAGCCCCTCCAGCCTGACCAGTTGCGGCACCGTGACCATATCAGGACCCTCCAGGCGGCCGATTGTCACACTTGCAGACAGGATACCCCTGACAGACCGGGCAGTACTCGCTAAAGTCAAGCGTTGGCTCTTGCACCGCTTTAGGCCCATGACCTCGCACCCGCCATAGCCCATTCTCCAGCGCGTGGACAATCAGGCCCGGCCCGAACCCGTCCGGTCCCAGCCTCGCACGCAGCGCCGTGACGACCTCCTGCACGGTGCTCGCCGCAACGGACGCAAGCCGCGCCAGCGTGCCAGCATCGCACACACCGGCCTCTCTGAGTGCGACCGTCCCTTCCGTTTCGACAAATTCCTCACGACCGAAAAAGACATGCCGCCGCCGCCGTCCCCCAGGCTGGGGGGTAGGGGGGCGTGCCTCTCCTGATCGATCCGTATGATCCGTGTTAAAGGATGGATCAGGTAGAAAATTGTCTGTTGATGGGTAATTAATTGTCTGTTCGGGGGCCACAAAAAATGATGCCTGGGAGGGTTGCGCCGGGGTGGAATGGCGGCCTTTGCAGCTTCCTTCTGGGCGCATCGCGGCGGCCCTTTTGAGGACCTGGTACGCCTCTGCTTCCCTGTCGGCTAAGGCCAGCTCGCACGCCTCAGCGCACAGATCCTCATACGTGACCATCTCCGGGCGCTCATCGTCCAGAAACGGAAAGAGGACAGCGCCGCGCCGCGTGACCTGGACGAAGGCCGCTCGCGCGCCTTCCACCAGATAGTTCTTGATACTGGACAGACTTTTCCCATACTTCTGCGCAAGCTCGGCTCGCACGACGCGCACGCCATGATCGACGATCTGGGCCTGGCGTAACAGCCAGTGGAGGAAGTCGCCGGTGCCACGCTTGATTTGCCTGTCGTTCGTGGCGCGGGTGATGGCGAGATGCAATTGATATTTCCGCTGGGGGCGAGTGAGGGCCGGCCGTCCCATGGCGACCGGGGTGGGGGGTACATTCTGGGGAGTAGACAACGAGGTCATCGTCGAAGCCTTTCACCAGCATCGCAGCGCCGCGCACGCTGCGATGCTGGGATAAGGGAGCCGGCAGAGTTGCCGGCACGGTCTACAATGGCGAACAGACCGCCCAGGTCGCGACCCTGGCCGGTTCACTGCCTGGACTGAGCAGGGCTCCAACCTTCTCGGTCCGGGCTTTCCGTTTCCTCCCCCTGATCTAGCTTTTCCCGCGTCGGGTCAGTACAATCCAGGGGTTGTGCGGCGCGTCCGACAGGGCTCCAACCGTTTATCGGACGTGCTCGCCCCGTTTCACAAAAAACTCTCCCAAACTGGATCTAGATCCTGTGCCGGCTCCGATTGGAGTACCTGGACATGGACCTATCCACTGTGGCCACGAGTGACCTCGTAGCTCAGTTTCTTGATGCCAAAATCGCCGCCCGCCGCTCACCAAAGACGATCGCCACCTATCGCGATCGGCTCACCCGCTTTGCGACCTGGCTGGGCTCACGCCCGATCACCCGCGCGACGTTGCGGGCGTATCTGGCCGACCTCCAGACTCAGCCCAGCCTGTCGCCGGCGAGCGCGTGGTCATACTTTCACGACGTTGGCGTGTTCTGTTCCTGGCTGGTGGAAGAAGAAATCATCGACAAAAACCCGGCCCGCCGGCTGGCACCCACCAAGCCCAAACGTCTCCCAGCGAGTTATTCAGCGGATCAGCTGATCCGGCTCCTGGCCGTGTGCGATGAGCGGGATCGGGCCGTGCTGATCGTCCTGCTGGATACCGGCCTACGCGCCGGCGAGCTCGTGAGTCTCAACCGGCGATCGATCGACTGGGAGAGCGGGCGCTTTACCGTGATCGGCAAGGGTGATAAGGAACGCGCTGGCGAGCTGAGTACCTATGCTCGCGCGGCGCTGCAGTGCGCCCTGGAGCTGCGCGAGGATAGCGACCCCGCGTTGTTCACCGGACCGAAGGGACGCCTGACAACCTCCGGCCTCAGGCAGATAATCAGCCGGCGGGCGCGTGAGGCGGGGATCAGAGACGACGTGCGCCGGCTGGTGCATGGGTTCCGTGCGACGTTCGCCAAAGCGTACATTCTCCAGGGTGGCGATCTGGAGAGTCTGCGCCGCCTGCTGGGGCATACATCCCTCGCCATGGCAGCCCATTATGCCCAGCTCGCAGACGACGAGCTGCTGGCCACGAAACGACGGATCAACCCGCTGGGACGGTTCTTTCCCGACGCCGGATAGCACCGATCGGGCGCTCTGCCAATCATCGGGCAGAGCGCCTGACTGTGCCACCTGACACATAGAGCCGATTACTGTGGATCAGGACGTTGTGGGTTCGAGCCCCATCAGCCACCCCACAGAACCGGACCAAATGAACGCAGGTTGTTAAGGTGCACGTCGCGCTGAGACACCTGCTCCAAGTGGCATCGCTGAGGCCGTGGAAAGTTCAGCGAGCCACAAACGAAGCGCCCTCGTCAGTATGTGCCGTTCGTGGCTACTGACGAGGGCGCTTCGTATTTCATATTCAGGCTGAGGTCGCTTTTTGGGCGGCCACCCTTGTCTTTCGGTCGCTTTGCGTATGCTTCCACCTCAGCCCGCGTAAAGACATAATAGCGATTGGCGATCTGGCGTCCCAACTTGCCAGTGTGAGCAATCGCTGAGACCCGTTGCCGCGTTAAGCCCAGCATCCGGGCCGC
>Ga0157375_10000923_pt1 | contig 25496 bp, 13 predicted proteins | sample M35metaG_FD_115311 | JGI IMG/M metagenome (GOLD analysis project Ga0157375, IMG submission 115311) | Miscanthus rhizosphere microbial communities from Kellogg Biological Station, Michigan, USA - M3-5 metaG | ecosystem: Host-associated > Plants > Roots > Rhizosphere > Soil | place: USA: Michigan... | reverse complement strand
TGCAGGAGCGTCTCAAGCGCCACTTCACGGTCACCGAGATCGTCGACGGCCACGCGCAGGATCGCTACCAGAACACCGGCCCTGAGGACACCACCGTCGAACTGTTGCACTACGGCAACGGACACTACGAAGCCTACGACATGCGCAATGCCGGGCCGATCCCTGTGGCGCCGGTCGTCGACAGTTTTTACCTGGCCATTGCCTCGGTGCTGCAACCCCACGAACGCACCACGCTGGGCATGACCTCGGCCAGCGACGCCCAGGGCCTGCGCACTACCCTGGGTGATCTGATGAGCGAGCGCCGCGGCCCTGCCGGCCTGGTGAGCCTGCTTGATCATTCGCTAGGGCAGTACCAACAGAGCCTGGTATTGCCCCTCGACTTGAAGCCCAACCCCGAGGGTCTGTACGACTGGCAAGGCCAACAGTTGATGCCGTTGTACGGTGCGCTCTACCCGGTGACCTACGACCAGGCGGTGCTCCGGTGGCGGCTCAAGCACCCGCAGAAAGTCGGGGTCGATACGCCACTGCTGGAACACAACCACCACGGTGCCTGGCGGCTGAAAAACGAAAACCCGATGGCCTGGGATGACCATCACCTGTTCTCACGCCTGGGCGCGGTTGACTTCAACCTGGACCAGGCCACCGCCACGCGCATCCTTAAACTCACCGACACACCACCTAGTGCCCTGCGGGAGGTCCACTGCGCCGGCCTGCCACCGCCGCCACTGCTGAAAGACAGCAGCAAGCGCTTCGGCATCGAGCGCCAGATCCTGCATTTCATCCAGGCCATGACCACCTACTCGGCCACGCGCACGGCACGCCCCTCCCTGCAATTGCTGCTGGTGTGCGGCCTGCCGCAGTGGCCGGCCAGCCACGTACTGGAGCTGTACGATGACGCCGGCCGTACCACCGCACACTACCCTGCGGCCAATGCCGGCGCCCCCGACAGGATCCGGATGTCCCAGGCCCGTAGCCGCAGCCTGGAACCCTTGACCCCTCTGGTGCGCAACGATGCACTGACCCGCGCGTTGATCGGCGAGCTGCCCGCAAGCCAGGACGAGCGCCTGTTCAAGCTGGCGAAGACGATCGCCGGACACGCCTATCGCGAGCGGTCCCAGCTCTTCGATACGCTCTACGCCCAAAGCGAACGTGAGGGCAACGCGCTGCACACTCGTCTGCGTCGCCATTACCCGCAACTGCCCGGCAGTGCGCTCCAGGCCCTGCTGGAACACGCCACCCCCAAGGAGCTCAAGAGACTCAACACCCATGACCAAGTGCCCCTGCGCCTGCAACAGCAAGCAAAGTTGACTGCCAACGATGTGCGCCTCAACCGCGCGTTCGAAGGTTTGTACCTGAGCACCCTGACCAACCCCGACAGCGAAAAGATCATCCTGCATACGCTCAAATTGCTGCCCGGCTGGCCGGCCAGTGTGCGTCTGGATATTCATCAAGGCAGTGCCAGCGGGCCGTTGCTGGAAAGCGCCGGGCACCTGGCAGGCAGCGAGCGCAAGGTCCTGGCACGGGTCGATGGTCGCTATCAGGCCTATGCCGCCGACCACACATTGATCAGCGACAGCGGCGATACCTCCACGGACTTGCTGACCGCCATCTGGCGCGTCTTGAGCGACAGCCAGCGCAAGGCCCTGGGGCTGGATGACAGTGGCGACACGACCGCCCTGCGCGCGCCCATAGCCGAGCTGGCGCTCAACCAGCGTGTCGCCATCAAGGACTTGCTCGGGTTGCCCCATATTCCTTACTGGTTGCAACCGCCGATGCGCGTCCACAGCACCTTTACGGCCTACCCGTTCAGCCTGCGCAACTGGTGGCCATTCAGCGATACGCAGACAACGGAGGCGGTGAGCATGATGGGTAGGCTTTATCCAAGCATGCACTTGGCCGACGTTAGGAAAATGGTCGAATCCTGGAAGCTGGAGCCGTCGCAGGCGTGGTTGGAAGCGCAAAGGCGCAACAAAGAATACGAAATCTTGAAGTCCGGCCTTGAGCGTTGGGTGAATGCCGAATATCCCATCGATGCCGATGACCCCCTCGGGTTGAACTTGGGTCGCCGCAGTTATGCCGCGCTACAGATACGACGCGCCTGGCGACGGGAGACACGTCTGGCCTATGTAGGCGGGCTCCTCGACGCCTATACCCTCGATCTGCAACTGGACGGCAGCAATACGCTGCCGGACGCGGATTTCATCCTGGGTACGCGAGGTTTCGAACACATCGAGTACCTGAAAATTTCCGGCGACAGCTTTCCCGCCACAGGCAACGCGTTCCTCGGCAAATTCACCGGCCTCAAATCACTGCGGCTCGACTGCATGCTCACCGATCTGCCCACCAGCATTACCGATATGACGCAACTGGAGAACCTGGACCTGAGCGACAATCACATCGTCCTCACCCAAGCGTCACGCCAGCGCCTGGCCAACCTGACCACCCTGGAAATGCTGACCCTGGACGGCAACCCGCTGGGCCTGACGCCGGATGTCTCGGCCATGCACCACCTGCTCAATCTCAACCTGCAACGGACCGATATCAGCCAATGGCCCATCGGTGCCGAACACCTCACTCACCTGCACAGCCTGCAGTTGCAAGAGAACCGTATTACTACGATCCCCCAGTCACTGTTCACCAACCCCGCCATGCGCATGGCCAATCGTGGCACGATGCTGCATGGCAACCCGTTGGATGCTGCCACCCGGCAACGGTTGAACGAGTACCGCCAGCGCACCAACACCGTCTTGGGCGGCGCAATGCCGGGCATCCTGCATGTGGAGCGCTCCACGGATGACATCTCCCCATGGCTGGAAAGCGTGCCACCTGCCGATCATGGGCAACGCAGGGCAGTGTGGGAACAACTCCAGCACCATCAAGGCGCAAGACCGGACGATGTGTTCCGGGTACTGGGCGACCTGACCCAGAGTTACGACTATAGAAATGAACCGCGGCGCCCAGCCTTGGTCAGCCGAGTGTGGCGCGTGCTCAATGGCATGGCTGAATCCCACGAACTGCGCGAAAATATTTTCCTCAATACCTACCTGGCCGGTACCTGTGGTGACGGGGCTATTCTGGCGCTGAGCAATATGGAGCTCCTGCACCGGCAACAACAGGCCCTGGAGCTTCCCAACTCTAACCAGGCCAATCGGGAATTGCTGGCGTTGGCCGAGGGGCTGTTCTACCTGCGCAAGCTGGATGAGTTGGCCGATGATCACCTGGTCTCACTGCGCAATCAGCGCGGAACGGAAGGACTGGAGCCAGATGATGTCGAGGTCAAGCTGTACCTGCGACTGCACTTCAGAGAGCGCTATAACCTGCCGTTGCAGCATGAACAAAGGCTCTACGCGCCAGGCAACGATCTGACCGATCAGGCTTTGGGCCAAATCGCCAATGCCATGGCGGCCCTGAAATCGACGAATGCCGTCGAAAACTCACTGCTGATGGAAGAGTTCTGGATCAAGTACCTGGCACGCAGCATCCCGGAACCCTTCGCCACCATCGAAGATGTGACGCGCTACAAGCTTGAAGCGCTGAAACAGGAAATACCCGACACCCGCTCCATGGATTACCAGGAGCGGCGCCAGTCCATCAACGAGGAAAAGGAAAGCGAGCTCAACCGCTTGATCAGCCAACTGACCCGTGCGGCCAAGAGCGGCGCGCAACGGGCCCATTAAACGTCAGACCGACTGAGGGGCAACCCGACCGTTGCCGGTCGGCTGCAGCTTGAAGACGTAGAACAACACCGTCAGCAGCAGCAGGAACGCCGGCCCTACGTAGAGTGCCACGCGGGTATCCGGGAAGTAGGCCATCAGGCCGACCACCAGCACCAGGAACGCCAGGGCCAGGTAGGAACTGAGCGGGTACAGCCACATGCGGTACTTGAGCCCCGCCTGCTCGGCCGGGCTCAGGCCTTTGCGGAACTTGAGCTGGGCCAGCAGGATCATCAGCCAGGTCCAGATCGCACCGAAGGTGGCGATGGACGTCACCCAGACGAACACCTGGTCCGGCACCAGGTAGTTGAGTAACACGCCCAGCAGCAAGGCGAAAATCGACAACAGCAGCGCCTTGCGTGGCACGCCGTTGCGGGAGGTCTTGGCGAACGTGGCCGGGGCCTGGCCATTCTGCGCCAGGCTATACAGCATGCGCCCGGTGCTGAAGATGCCGCCGTTGCAGGAGGATAGCGCGGCGGTGATCACCACGAAGTTGATGATGCCGGCGGCGGTCTTGATGCCCAGGCGCTCGAACGTCATCACGAACGGGCTGCCCTGGGTGCCGATTTCATTCCACGGGTAGATCGACAGGATCACGAACAACGCGCCCACGTAGAACAGCAGGATGCGCCAGAACACCGAGCCGATGGCACTGGGAATGGTCTTCTGCGGGTTGCGCGCTTCACCGGCGGTGAGGCCGATCATCTCTACGCCCAGGTAGGCGAACATCACCATCTGCAAGGACATCAACACGCCCTGCACGCCGTTGGGCATGAAGCCGCCATGGCTCCACAGGTTGGCAATACCCAACGCCACGCCATCGTTGCCAAAGCCGAACGCGATGATGCCGACGCCGCCGATGACCATCGCAATGATGGTGACGATCTTGATCAGCGCGAACCAGAATTCGAATTCGCCGAAAGCCTTGACCGCGATGAGGTTGATGGTGCCCATGCTGACCAGGGCCGCCAGGGCCCAGATCCAGCGCGGCGTGTCGGGAAACCACACGCCCATGTACACCGCCACGGCGGTGATCTCCGCCACGCAGGTCACCAGCCACAGGAACCAGTAGTTCCAGCCCGTGAGAAAGCCCGCCAACGGGCCGAGATAATCTTGTGCATAGCGGCTGAACGAGCCGGCGACGGGGTTGTGCACCGCCATCTCGCCGAGGGCGCGCATGATCACCAGGATCGCAAGGCCACCGATGATGTACGACAGCATGATCGCCGGGCCGGCCATTTCGATGGCCTTGGCCGAGCCGAGGAACAGGCCGACACCGATGCAGGCACCGAGGGCCATGAGACGAATATGGCGTTCGCCGAGTTCGCGTTTGAGCGGGCCGCCTTGAGCGGTCTCGCCAGGGGGCAGTGGGTTGCCGACGGGCATAGGGGTACAACCTCATCTTGTTATTGGATTGTCCGTTGAGTTTCCGGGGAACAGGCCGGTAAGCCTGCACCCTTGCCGAAACCGGGGCCGCCTGATAGGCGAACCGTTCTTGCCGGGCAAGATCAGCGGGGCGTGCAGTATAAAAAGCCCAGGTCAGGGTCTTTCACTATAAAAACGAGGCAATTTAGGTTAATTGCTTGCCTGAATTCAATTTAACAGGAGCATCTATCCTGTCTGCCGCGACAAAACGTCACGCAGGGCGCCGAACGACGTAGCTATCCGGAAGATTCTGGCCGGGAAAATACATTTCCCTCACAGGCAGCCCCCAGCGACTACGCTTCTAACAAGTCCGATCAATCTGCGTGTAGGGATCAATCGACTATGGGCGCACTGTGGCAAACCGATTCGACCAAGGCTGCGAAAGTACAAGGCAGTCCGGACACAGCGCCTTTACCCAAAAATAAACCCAGGCCCCGCTACGGCCGTCGGCTGTTCTGGCTGATCGTGCTGATGGGCTTGATTGCCCTGGGGTTCGCCGCCGCCAAAGAGATGCGCACCTCGCGCCTGCAAGCCCAGGAACTCAGCCGCCTGGCCCGCGACCTCACCTACCAGGTAGAACCCGGCGCCAGTGACGCGATGGTCTATCCGGGCGCAGGCCCCTTCGACCGTCGCCTGGGGTATAGCGACCTCGACACCTTTTTACCGCGCCTGCTCAAGCGCGGTTACGTGATCCAGGCCCAGTCGCGCTTCTCCCCTGAACTGATGGACTACAGCGCCAGAGGCCTGTTTGTGCCCTATGCAGAAAAGATTCAGGCCGGGCTGTCGATCACCGATTGCCGTGGCGTGCCGCTGTACCAGTACAACTACCCGCAGCAGCTGTACGACAGCTTCGCCTCGATCCCGCCATTGGTGGTCAACAGCCTGCTGTTCATCGAAAACCGCGACCTGCTTGACCCCGCCCAACCCCAGGCCAACCCGGCGGTGGATTGGCCGCGTTTTGCCAAGGCCGCCTGGTCGCAAGTGGCCAAGCTTCTGCACCTGCCGGGCCAAAGCGCCGGGGGTAGCACCCTGGCCACCCAGTTGGAAAAGTACCGCCACTCGCCGGACGGCTTGACCGTGTCGGGCGGCGAGAAACTGCGGCAGATGTTTTCCGCCGCCGTGCGCGCCTACCACGACGGCCCCGATACCCTGACGGCACGCAAAAACATCCTGCGCGACTACCTCAACAGCGTGCCCCTCTCAGCGGTGCCCGGGCATGGCGAAGTGCACGGCATGGCCGAGGGCCTGCGGGTGTGGTACGGCGCCGACTTCAACCAGGTCAACCAGGCCTTGCGTGGGCCGGTGAACGCTGAACAGGGCTTGGCGTTGCGCCAGGTGTTGTCGCTGATCATCGCCCAGCGGCGCCCGTCCCATTACCTGGCCAAGGGGCGCGACGAACTGGCCCAGCTCACCGACAGCCACCTGCGCCTGCTGGCCCAGAATGGCGTGATCGAGCCAGCCCAGTTGAAAGCAGCCCTCGCCAGCAAGGTCACCTACCGCGACTGGGTGCAACAACCCACCGTCCAACCGATCGAGACCAACAAGGGCATCAGCGTGGCCCGCAGCCGCCTGGCCGCTCTGCTCGACCGGCCGCTGTACGACCTCGACCGCCTGGACCTGTCCGCCACCACCACCCTGCAAGCGCAGTTGCAGGGCCAGGTCAGCGACTACCTCAAGCAGTTGGCTAACCCCGACTACGCCCGCCAGATCGGCCTGCTCGGCGAACGCCTGCTCACCCCCGCCAGCACCGCGCAAGTGCGCTACAGCTTCACGCTGTTCGAGCTGACCCCGGATGGCTCACGAGTACGGGTGCAAACCGACAACACTGATCAACCCTTCGACATCAATGAAGGCAGCAAGCTGGAACTGGGTTCCACCGCCAAGCTGCGCGTGCTCACCACGTACCTGCAGATCATCACCGAGCTGCACGACAAGTACGCCGCACAGGCCCCCGCAGCACTGAAAAAAATCGTCGTGGATGACCAGGACCGCCTGAGCCGCTGGGCCCTCGACTACTTGATCCAGACCCCGGACAAATCCCTCGCCAAGATGCTCGACGCCGCCCTCGACCGGACCTATTCGGCCAGCCCCGGCGAGCGTTTTTTCACCGGGGGCGGCCTGCACACCTTCCACAACTTCCGTAGCCAGGACAACGGCCGCAGCCCGACCCTGCGCGATGCCTTGCGTGAGTCGATCAACCTGCCGTTCATTCGCCTGATGCGCGACGTGGTGCGCTACGTCACCTACGCCGGCGAAAACAACAGCGCCGCCTTGCTCAAGGACGACAGCGACCCGCGCCGTCAGGAATACCTCGCCGGTTTCGCCGACCGCGAAGGCACCACCTTCCTGCGCAAGTTCTGGAGGAAGTACCAGAAGAAAGACACCCAGGCGCGCCTGGAAACCTTCCTCGACAGCCTGCGCCCTACTCCTATCCGCCTGGCCGCCGTGCACCGTTACCTGTTGCCCAACGCCAGTCAGGAAAGCTTCAACCTGTTCGTGCGCGCCCACATGACCGGTATCCAATCCCCCATCAAACTCACCGACGAACGCCTCGAAAAACTCTACAAGGACTACGGCCCCGGCACCTACGACCTGCCCGACCAAGGCTACATCGCCAAAGTGCACCCCCTGGACCTGTGGCTGCTGGGCTACCTGCTCAACCACCCCGACGCCACCTTCACCGACGCCGTCAAAGCCAGCCAGTTCGAACGCCAGGAGGTCTACAGCTGGCTGTTCAAGAGCCGCCACCAAAGTGCGCGAGACAGCCGGATCCGCACCATGCTGGAGATCGAGGCGTTCCTGGACATTCATCAGCGCTGGAAAGCCGTGGGCTACCCCTTCGACCACCTGGTGCCGTCCCTGGCTACCGCCATCGGCAGCTCCGGCGACCGCCCCGCCGCGCTGGCGGAACTGATGGGGATCATCCTCAATGACGGCGTGCGGCCCCATGTGCTGCGCATCGACACCCTGCACTTTGCCGCCGACACCCCGTATGACACCCACGTGGTCAACGACCCGGCGCCGGGCAAGCGGGTGATGCCGGTGGAGGTGGCCCAGGCCTTGCGTGGCGCGCTCTCCCAAGTGGTGGATGCCGGCACGGCCAAACGGGTGGCCGGCAGCTTCAAGCTCGCCGACGGTACGCCGCTGGCCATGGGCGGCAAGACCGGCACCGGCGACAATCGCATCGAAGCGATTGGCGCAGGCGGGCGCGTGCTGAGTTCGAAATCCATCAACCGCACCGCGACCTTTGTGTTCTACCTGGGCGAACATCACTTCGGCACATTGACAGCCTTCGTGCCCGGCCAGTCAGCCGAACACTTCACCTTTACCTCGGCGCTGCCGGTGCAAGTGCTCAAGGGCATGGCGCCGATCCTGATGCCGTACCTTCAACCAGGCGAGCAGACGCTGTGCCGCCTAAGTATGTAACGCCAGAGGTACAGCACCCGCCTTTAGGCTGGCAGCCTTGTCCACGACACAAGGTTACCCGTCATGCCCAACGGCCCGAATTACTCCCTGATCAAACGCAACTTGCCCAGCTGGCTGGGCACCACGGCCTGGCCTCGGGCCCAGGCGTTGGGCTCGGTATCGATGGATCACCTGCCCAGGCTTCTAAGAACGGCCGACCAGGACCACGCCCCGTTGAAGGCGGCCAACGCCAGGGCCTGGACCTTGCAAAACCGGGTCGACAAACGCCTTGAACACCTGCAAGACGTCTACGCTTTCGCTACCCCTCTGCTCAGCCAAGCGTTGCGCGAACGCTATGGGCTCGACCTCGATGTGCGCGCCACGTACCTGTTCCTGGTGGTCGCCAAGGGCACGCTTCTGGAAGGCAGCACCAGCCGCACCCTGTCGCTGCTGGACGCCGCATTGCAGAACTTCGCCAAGGACGAAACCTTCACCGACAGTTCTCGCTACATCACCCGGCCGGATGCGCGCGGTCACTTCACGATAGAGGCGCACGAGGCGCAGATGAGCATCGCGCACTTTATCGCGCTGTGCCGCGAGCTCGACCTCGGCGCGCACTATGCCCGGCACCTGCGCCAGCACCTGCTCGACGCGCCGGGCCTGCAAGCCGAGGTCATCGCCAGCCAACAGGCGGCCCTCGACAACGCCGCGCACCTGGCAGTGCTGCAGGGCGATATCCCGCCGGCAACGTTCCAACTGCTGCAGCGCACGGTCAAGGGTGAACGCGGTGTCATGCAGTTTTATCGGCTGCGCCTGCAAGACACACTGCTGACCGGCATCCTGATGATTGCCGCCGACCTTGACCTGGCCAGGGACGTTGCGCCACTGGTGCTGTATATCCCCCATGACCCTCACGGGGCGATCCAGCATTACCCCAGCACCCTGGCGTTTCGCACCACCCTGCTGGAGCGCTTGAAGACTCCGGCCTACCGTGACTTTTTCGCCCAGTTCGTCGACCACGCCGGGCGCGCAACATTTTTCAGCGGGGTGCAGCAGCGCGCCACCTTTGCCGCCGTGCGTATCGACGGCGACCTGTGGCCACAGCTGTACCAGGCCGCGCTGAATAAAATCCTCAACGATGGCCGCACGCTTGCCGTCTCCACCGCCGACGCCGACCGTCGCGCCCGCTGGGCCTGGTGGGACGCCCTCGGCCAAACCCTGGAAGGCGCACTGAACGTGGCGCTGCTGGTGATCACACCGTTTGTGCCGCTGCTGGGCGAAGCGATGCTGGCCTACACCGCCTACCAGTTGCTCGATGAGCTGGTGGAGGGCGTGGTCGACCTCAGCAAAGGCCAGGCACGCGAAGCCGCCGGGCATTTCGTCGGCGTGGTCAGCGACGTGGTACAACTGGCGGCGTTCGGTGTCGGCGGCCAACTGGCGCAATCGGCGTTCGTCAACGGCCTGCAGGCCATCGAGGTCAACGGCAAGACGCGTCTGTGGCACCCCGACCCACGCCCTTATCAACAAACGCTGCAACTGTCTGCCGAGTCCAGTGCCGACGCGCTGGGGCTGCATACCCATGCCGGGCAGAAAATCCTGCCGCTGGACGGCGCGCACTATGCGCTCACGTTCGATGCCGCCAGTGGTGACCACCACATCCAGCACCCCACACGCCCCGACGCGTATGCGCCGCCGATCCGCCACAATGACGGGCCCCGCGCCTGGAGTGACGAGCGGCGCCTGCAGGCACTCGGGCCGTTCGATGCCGCGACCGGGGAACAGATCCTGCACACCAGCGGCCTCGACCACGGCACCCTGCGCGCCGTGCAAGCCGATGACCAACCGGCACCGCTGCTGGACGACACCCTCAAGCGCATTCGCCTGCACCGGCAAGCCGCCGCGTTGCCGGAAAAACTCCGTGCGGGCGAACCGGTGGACCACGACACCTACTGGAGCCCGCACATCGCCCGCGAACTGCCCGGGTGGCCCGAGGATCACGCGATCCTGGTGTTTGAAAGTGCCGATCTGAGCGGCGACCACCTGCGTTTCGGTGATCACGAAGCCCCCCATACCCTGGCCATCAGCCGCGAGGACTTGAACCTGGGCCGCTTGCCTGAACGCCTGGTAGAGGGGCTCGACCCGCAGCACTTGACCACCCTGCTCGGCACTCTGCCCGAAGGCCGCGCGGCGCAGGTCGATGCCCTGCGCAACCGTCTCGCCGACCAACTGGCACGGCACCGAGGCGCGATGTTTGCCTACCTCTACCGCCACAGTGAAAACCTCGGCAGTGAACACGGCCTGCGCGTGCGCGAGGCCTGCCCCGACCTGCCAAGGCACCTGGTCGAACACGTCATCGCTCAAGCACGCGCAGATGAACTGGCGATCATGGACACCGAAAAACGCATGCCCCTGCGCCTGAAAAATATCGCTCGTGAACTGCACGTGCAGGCCCGTGGGGCCCATGCCTTCCAAGGGTTCTACGACCCCGACCTGTTGGGCCCGGCCACTGAACAAATGGTGCTCGACACCTTGCGCCTGTTCAGCGACAGCCTGGCCGACAGCCGAATTGAAGTCCGCCAGCACAGCCCTATCGCCACCCTGCGCGCCAGTGCCGGGCCGCAAGCCGCGAGCCAGAAACGGCTGTTACTGAAAACCGACAGGCGCTACGCGCTGTACGATGGCAACAGCCAACCCTTGCAGCCAGCCAGCGATTTTTTCGACGCCGTGCACCACGCCCTGCCCGCGGCAAAACGCAGCCGCTTTGCCGATGGCCCGGCGCTCAAACGTTGGGTGATGGACAACCTGCTCAGCACCGAATCGCGACGCACAGTACTGGCCGAGCCTGCACCCAAGCCACGCCTGCAGCCCCTGCGACTGCTGCAAAAACCCATGCACGCGGTGCCGTCATGGAGCAGCCGCCTGTTCCCCGGCACCCTGGAACAGCGGGTGAAGGCGCTTTACCCCTACGCCGAGCAAACGGTCATCGACACCTACCTGGGCAGCCTTGAAGACCCGCTGCAACGGCAGCGTTTCGAAGCCCGCGAGATCGAAAAGGCCGAGTTGCAGGAGGACCTGAGCAACTGGATCAATGCCATCCTTGCCGACGAACCACCAGGCCCTGGCCACCAGCGCGCTTACCTGGCCAAGGCATTGCTGCGCACCTGGGAAGAAAACCTCGACGCCGACGACACCGGCGTGCGCCTGAGCCTGCAAAGCGTGCGGCTCACCGGCCTGCTCGGCAACTTGCGCCTGCGCGCCAACTTCGAACATGTGCTGCACCTGGACTTGATCGATGCCCAACTGCTCAACGGCGATATGCGTTTTCTCGACAGTTTCCCGCACCTGATCAGCCTCAGCCTGCGCAACAATCAACTGAGCCAACTGCCCACCGCCATCACGCGCATGGCCTCGCTCACGCACCTGAGCCTGGAGAACAACCCGATCCAGTGGCAAGCCGACAGCCTGGAACACCTCAGTGGTCTGACCCATTTGCGCCAGCTGTCCCTGGCACACAACCGCCAGCTGACGCAGGCACCGGATATCACCCGCTGGCCGCACCTGGAAGCGTTGTCGCTGCGCAACACGGCGATCAGCAACTGGCCCCCCGGCCTGTTCGAGCGCTCCAGGCCCTGGGGCTTTTACCTGGATGTGCAAAACACTGCGATTCACAGCGTGCCGCATTTCTTGCCCTGGCAACCCCAGGCCGAACTGCTCGCAAGGGCCCGCCTGGACCGCAATCACCTGAGCCTGGAGGCCGAACAACGCCTGGTGAGTTATCGCCTGGAAGCCGGCCTGGACCCTTATCGCAGCTACCCGCCAAAAGGCGATGTCGGGTTCTGGCTGGAGCAGGAACAACCGCACCACCATCCCTGGCTGCGGGCGTTGTGGAACGACGTGGAGGCGGAACACGGCTCCCAGGGCTTTTTTGAGGTCATCAAGAGCCTGGAGCCCTCAGCGTTTTTTGAAGAGGACCAGGATGCCGCGCTGTACGAGCAGGGCCGCAGCGACCTGACCGACAAGGTCTGGCGCATGCTGCTGGCCATGGAAGCCGACAGCGACCTGCGGGTGCGGCTGTTCCAGATGGCGAGCAACCCGGTGACCTGCGCTGATGCCGGGGCGCATATCTTCAATGCCATGGGCCTGGAGGTGCAGTTGGTGGAAATCGACCGCGACCTGCGCGGCCAGTTGCGCGAGCTTAAATTGGCCCACCTGGCGCGGGGCAAGTCCCGCCTCGACCGTCTCAACCGAGCGGCCCAGGCCGATATCCGCCAGCGCATCAAACCCCGGCAAGACGGCGGCCAGGGTCTGCGTTTCAGCACTGACGTGATCGACGGCGTACCGGGTACGGTGGACGAGGTGGAGGTGTACCTTGCCTATCACACCGGTTTGAAAAGCCGCCTGAAACTGCCATGGGTGCCCCCTTACATGCACTACCGCAGCACGGCCGACGTGGGCCCCACACACCTCAACAGCGCATTCGACACGGTCATGCGCGCAGAGGCCCATGACGGGCTGGTGGAAGGCATGCTGGCGCAGCCGTTCTGGGACCGCTACCTGCGCACCACCCATGCCGGACGGTTCCAGGCCAGCCTGGCCCGTGCCAATGAGCTGATCGACCCCCTCGACGACTTGCTGTTTGCCCAGAACCAATGGGCCAACGCCGACGCGGCAGAACGCGAGCGCCTCAAGCCTCGCCTGCTGGCGCTGGCGGACGTCCTCAACGTGCCGCACACCGAGGTGCTCAGCGGCCAGCCGATGAGCGCCGAGACGTACGAGCGCCTGCTCGCGGCAGGGTTTACCGAGGAGGTGCCCAGTGAGCATGACCTCGCACGGCGCCTCACCCTGGAAGCATTGCAGCGATTGCAGGTCTATGAGAGCCACCCGGATGAGTGAATCCGCTCACGGGGCAAGCGCATCGAACACCATGTGCACGGTGCCGAAATAGTGCCCGGGCCCGTAGTCATCCACCGGCTTGATGGCGGCGATTTCCAGGACCACCCGCTTGCCGGGACGAGCCTCGGCGGTGGACACCACTTCGCTTTGAACCAGGCCGAGCACTACGTCATTGAAGGTCACACGCAAGTCCAATCGATCGGTGCCATTGAACAGGTAAGCCTCCTGATCCAGTCGTGCCCCGATGGCGCCGCCGACGTTTTTCACATCGAACGCCGCACGCAGGGTGGCCAGCTGCGAGCTGACCGGGTTGTAGGCCAGCACCTGCTCACGCTGCACCAGTTGCGGGTCCACCGGCAGCACATAGAAGTCAGCGGTGGGGATGGTCACGGACACCTCGAAGGTCTCGCGCTCGACGGCCGCTTCTACCTCGGCAATCGAGACCCCCAGCAGGATGATCACCATCACCAGCACGATAAACTTGTACATAGGTTCACCTTTCGCGATAGGCCAGAGACTCACCCCTTGACCTCGACTTTCCTGGTTTCGCCGCCTTCGATCAGGCTGAAGCGGTATTCGCGCCCCGGCTGCTTGTCGAACCCGTAGGAATGGCCGGCGCGAATGTGATGACGCAACGTTGGTCGGCACTCTTGTGGGGAAGCGGCGGCACAGTCCTTGAACTCGTCGATCACCACCACGCTGTTGCCGTTGTTGTTGAGGGTGTAGCGTGTGCCGTCGTCCTTGATCGCGGTATCGAACCGGGTGTTTTTCGGCCGCACGAAAAATACCGTGCCGTAGCCGGCCAGCACACGCACGCCGGCTGCCAGGCTGTCCTTGTAGTCGTCGCGCTCTGCGGCGGTGACGGCAAAGTCGTCCTCGGCCTGGGGCACCACCGGTACAAAACGCACGCGGAAGTAACGCTCCTTGTCACGGTTGCCCATGAACAGCAAACGCGTGCCCTGGGTGCCGTTGGCCGGCACGATCAGGCGCGCGGGGCTGGCCATCAAACCGTCGCGGGCTGCGGCGCCCGCCTGGTTTTGCAGGGGCACCTCACGGTAGGTGCCGTCTTCGTCGTAGATCATTTCGAGGATATTGACCTTGACGAAGGCCGTGGACGTGCCGCCGTTGAACACCCGTTTCATGTAGGTACTTTTGTCACCGCCGAGGTAGTCATACACCACCCCCACATTAATCTGCGGGCCAGCCAGGGCACCGAGGGAGAACAGCGACAGCGCGCACAGCATCAATAAACGTTTCATACACTTAACCTCGTTAAATAAGCGCTTCAGACTTCCGAGTCCCACACCACGGTGGCCGTCCCCGAGTAGGTGCTACCGGGTTGCTCAAGCATTTGCTCGACGGCGTCGGCCTTGACTTCGAAATGCAGGGTGCTGGGCTTGCGGTCGATAAACATCGAGGGTTCGAACCGCTCGGTACCGCTGCCGTCCAGCCGCAAGGGCAACCGATTGACCGGGAGCCCGCTCCCGTCCCTGAGCCCCGGCGGCAGGCTGACAGCAACGTGGAACGGCACCTGATGACCGGCCGGGTTGCGCATGCTGCAGGTGTTGCCCATGGGCTCCGCGCATTCCAGGGTCATCTTGAATTGGGAGCTGGCCCACAGGTTCACGGTCTGGTCGCGGAACAGTCGTGAGGGTTTGCGCCCCGTATTCAGCCAGGCTTGCCAGCCCTCTTGTGGCTCGAGCTGGATGCGGTTGCCGCCAGGTGGCACCTCGACTTTTAACTGGTGATCAACACTCAGGGTGAAGTTGAAGGCCAGGATGTTGTCGTTGGGGATCATCACGTCGCCAAAATCTATGTCCGCCCCCGGGCCGACCGTGTAGACCATGGAGCCGGTGTATTCGCCGGCGGCCATGGAGAGCGGGTTGGGGGTTTTAATCGCATAGGCGTATTCGGTATGAGCGAAAGAGAAACGCTGGATTTCTTCGGACGGTATTCGATTGCAGACCCCGGCGTTTTCGGGAAAAAGCCAGAAAAAAACCATGTAGTAGCCATTGGTTGCGCTGTAGTTAACCCCTTGGCAAGGGCTAGGCGCATTGGTCCAGTTGCTCCACCAGTTATTGGCATTCACCGGGTTATTGAACACACTGGCTCTAGGCACCGCATCCCAGCGGTGCCCGAACCCGGCCAAACGCATCTGCACGATTTCGCTTCGCCCAGTCTCGGCATGGGTGACCACCACCTCGCGCCAATGAGTCGGCAGTTTCCACATGGCGCCCTGGCGCGGGTCGGTGTGAAAGGCGCGGATCGGCGCATTGGCAACGGCCCTCAAATCATAGGTCCGGATAGTGAATAAACCGTTCGCCTGACAATACGTCGGAATATGCCAGGGACAGATACCGGATTGCGGCGTGGTATTGACGAACGTGTTGACCGTTGGGTTGCTGGGGTCCGGACGAAAAACAGCAGTAATGTCTTGGGTGACTGCCGGGACACTTTCAGCCGCCAGGCTGGCCCACAACGCCAGCACCCACAATTTGGTTTTGCGTGCGCCCCGTAAGGCGGTGATTACGTTCATTAGCGTTCCCATATGGTTCAACCCGCCGTAGCCAGAGTGGAGCGGCCTTGCGCCAAGGTGTCCGGCGTGCACCGTAAATCCCCGATCATCAACACATCGCTTTCCTGCTGGACATGACCCGGATCCAGGCGGAACTGGCACATCAGTTGATTGGCATGGCGCACCTCCAGGGTCGGCGCGCCGGAAGTCATTTCCATGGAGAAAAAGCCGTCCACCTCACTCACCGCACGGCTGGCATGGTTGATTACGTGGTGACCTCTGAGCGGCTGGCCTTTTTCGTCAATCAGGCGCCCGAGCACAGTCACGGTTTTCATCACGCTGATCTTGCGGTACGCCACCCCGCCCTTGTTCAAGTGGTAGTTGCTGCGCGCCGGCTGGATGCTGGCGGCCGGCGGGTGGTTACCGTCGAAGTCGAAGGCCAGGGTGCTGCTCTTGTAGGCGGTGATCGGCACGAAGTTGCGCCCCGGTCGCAGGCGTGAACTGCCGCCAGTGAGGTCGTCAGCACGCAGGCTGATGTCGTCGAGGTCGGTGTCCACATCGACGATCATCCCCGCCCCGCCGCCCTGGGGTTGGCTGCTGAGGACCGCGGCGCTGCCACCGACGGCCACGGTACTGGCCAGGTTCAACCCACCGGACAGGCGACCGTTGAACGAGGACCGTTGCACGTAAGTGTCGCCGTAGAGCGCGTCACTCTGGAAGCTCGCACGGCCCGACAGGCCCACGCCGTAGGTGTCGGCAATCGCGGTGCCCGAAACGCTTTGCAGCAGGTGGTCGTCGAGGGTCTTGGTGTAGGTGAGCGAACCGTTGTGATCGCGGCTGCCGTCGCGTGCGGTACGGGTGCCGATGCTGGCGGCCCACTGCTCGCGCGGTGAGCCAAGGGCCACGCTGACGCTGAGGTCGATGCCACGGTTGCGGTTGTCGCCGGTGCTGGCAGTGGCGGGCCGATCAAACAGCGACAGGCGCCAGTTAGCGTCGCTGCCCAACAAGGTGCCGCGCTCGGTCCACCCCACATCCAGGCCGAAACCTTGAAGGTTGCCCTGGCTGTAGGCCAGCCGCGAGTTGATCGAGCTCTTGTTGCTCAAGCGATGGTTGAACGATAGCGAAGTGTTGCTGGCCTGGCCGATGAACACGTTGCGCTGGCGGATGCGTGTACCGTCGGGCAGCAGCTCGTAGGTGCGCGTGGTGTCGAGCCAGCTGCGATTGTGGCTGAACACCACACTGCCAACGCCATAGCTGTACAGGGTTTGCAGGTCCACGCCGGTGCCGTGGTCCTGGGTCTGGTAAAGGTTGGCATAGAGGCTCAGGCTGTTGCCCAGGGTCCAGTCGATGGAGGTGCCGTACTGCATTTGTTCGCGCACCTTGCGGGTCGAGACGCCAAGGATCACCCGGGGGTGCGCCAGGTAGTTGAGGCCGGCGCCATAGGTCATGAAGCCGCTGGACTGCTCGTCCCAGTTGCTTAGCAGCTTGGTCTCTTGCCCGATGAAGGTGTTGTAGCGCCAGCGCTCGTCGGCATTGCGCCAGTTGTTGGGTTTGTAGATGAGCTCCTGGGTGGTGGAGGTGGTGAGGCCGTCTTCGATCAGGCGCACTTCCACTTCGTAGATGCCACCGGGCAGGGGCCGGGTGTCAAGGGTTTGCAGGCCGGCGGCGACCGGTTGGGTATTGATCAGCAGGCCGGCACGGTAGATCTCCACCGAGGCCTGGCGGCTGGCAGTGACGTACACCGGGTACACGCTGGGCTTGGGATTGTTGATCAGCAGGCTGTCGGAGCTGCCGTACATGAGCCCCACCGCCGTGTCGGGGTTGGCGCCAAAGGTACGGATCTGCCGGGTAAGACCGTTGGCACCCGGAGTGAAATAACCCAGGCGTACGAAGTTGCCCTCCAGTTCGCGCTGGGTGTAGAGCTCGTGCATGGCGTGGTACAGCGTGGTGTCGGTGCCGCCCACGCGGGACAACTGCAGGTTCATCGCCTGGGTCCAGTTGCCAAGGCTGGAGCTGGCCTCAAGGCCGAAACGCCCGCCAACTTCCTCGTTCTGGCCACCGGTGAGGTTGAGTTGGTTATTGACGATCAGACCGAGGCTGCCGGACTCAGGCTGGTCATAAAACTGTTTGACGTGCGCGTTGCGCTCGACGTTTTCGGTGAGGATGGAAACCTGGGAATTTTCCAAGTTGTAGTGAATGGCCAACAGTTGCTGCGGACAACTTTGCTGGCAACTGCCCAATGGCATGCCTGATTGCAGAAGTTGCTCCCAGGTGGTACGCGTGCTGGCCGATACCGGGCTGTCGCCGATATCGTTGAACTCCAGCAGGGTAATGCGATCATCGCGACTCAATACAATCATGGCTTCGCCAAGAAACTGTTGGTCCAGTTCAACTCGTACGGCCAGTGGCACATCAAAAAAGTGCTGTTCAAAATCATCGGGCAGTCCTTGGGACTGGGACAACAGGTTGCCCGGCGAAGTATGGGGCGCCACCGGTGCGGCCAGGGCACTGGCGCACAGCAACAGCGCAAGCGCGCCCGCAATTGGCGTCATCGAAAACATGGACGGAATACTCGTCAGTACGGACTGAACCAGGCCGGCGTTCAGGGAGGAAAATGCCGGCCTGTCCTTTCAAGCCCCTTGGTCATGGCGACCAAGGGGATGGCACCAGCGTTACGGGGTAACGCGCGGCACAGCGTCGAAGATCACTGTGTAGCTGGCGGTGTAGAGGCCGTTCTGAGTGTCGGCCGGGCGGGCCGGGGTGATCACCAGGTCGGCCTGGGTGCCTGGAGTGGATTGAGGGTCATCGACCACTTCCTGCGGGGTGGCAGTGAGGGTGACGCCATTGAAGGTGTTGGTCAGGGCAATGCTGTCCGAACCGTTATAGAGCGCAGCGGAAGTCGGGCCGCCTTCGATGTAGGCATGCACCGAACCGTCGGTGTTTTTCACATCGAAGGTTGCCCGCAGCGAACTGAGTTCACCGCTGACAGGGTTGTAGCTCATGGTTTCGTCTTTACCGAAGTTCGGGTCCCGAGGCTGTGTATGGAACTGCTTGGTCGGAATGTTGGCCCTGATGTTGATCGACGAACGCGCATCATCGGCAGCCATTGCCAGGGGGGAGCTCAGGGCGACCGCAACAAACGGGACCGCAGTGGCAAGTTTCTTGAACATGGTTGATACCTGTCATCTAAAAGGGGTTCTTAGAAGCGTTGAAAAACACCGTATTTTTCAAACTATTTGCATTGCAAACCGGAGGCTTGTTCAACGCCAGGCAAGTATCGAGTTCAAAAAAATGAAAGTAAGCCAGTTGTTTCCATTTATGGCGTAGCCATAGATCAGTATGGCACGGAGGAAAAAGATAGCACTTTGCCAAAACTTAAAAAGTAGCCGTAAGACACACCCTACATGTTAATTAATGAGAATGTTTTAGTGCCGAATATGTCCGTAAGAATAGGATTACACCCATTAAAAAACAATAATGTTTGCACGGCCAAAACAACTTGATAACCCACTTGAGTCGTTACTCTAGAACACAGGTTGCTGACCTTGTGGCGTCGTTCGCGGAGGTTGACCGCCTGTCGGAAGCGCTTGCATGCTTTTTAAGATATATCTTACGTTATATCTAGACACACACAGAGGCGCCTACCCATGCGAGACCATCCTCACCAGCGCGACGGCTTTGACCCGCGCGCCGGCCGCGGTCGCGGCCCCCGGGTATTTGCACCCGGCGATCTGAAACTGCTGCTGCCGGCGCTGATCGCCGAGCAGCCCTGCCACGGCTATGACCTGATCCGCCGCATCGAAAGCCTGTTCGACGGCGCCTACACCCCCAGCCCCGGCGTGATCTACCCCACGCTGACCTTCTTGGAAGAAAGCGACTTGATCCAGGGCGACGCCGAAGGCGGAAAAAAACGCTACACAATCACCGACGCCGGTCGTCTCTTCTTAAGCGAGCAACAGGTGGCCCTGGACGGCGTGCGCATGCGCATCGATGTGAGCAAACGCTCGTTGCGCGGCCATGACCGGCCGCCGGAAATCCACGAGGCGGTGCACAACCTGCGTCATGCCCTGCACTCGCACCACGGGCGCTGGAGCCCGGAAGAAATCGTTCGTGTCGCGGCGCTGCTCAATCGCACCGCTCAAGCCATTGCCGACGGGAAAGACCAATGAATACGCAAGTCATCCACCGCGTTACCCACGAAATCAAACGCCGCCGCCTCGAAGTCCTGCGGGTGGTCGACATCACCCCACGCATGCGCCGCATCACCCTGGGCGGACCGGAACTGGCGGGGTTTGTCAGCCTGGGCAGCGACGATCACATCAAGCTGCTGTTCCCGCAGAACGCCGAGGAACAGGCCGCCCTGGAAAGCCCGACCTTCACCATCAAGGGCGACGGCCCACAACCGCCGATGCGCGACTACACCCCCCGACGCTACGACCTGAGCATCGGCGAGCTGGACATCGACTTCGTGCTGCACGGCGATGGCCCTGCGTCCACCTGGGCTGACCAGGTGCAGGTCGGCCAGCACCTGTACATCGGCGGGCCACGGGGTTCGATGATCGTGCCGGATATCTTCGACAGCTACCTGCTGATCGGCGATGAAACCGCCCTGCCCGCCATCGCCCGGCGCCTCGAAGAATTGCCCGCTGGGCGCACTGTATTGGCGGTGATTGAGATCGCCAATGCGGCGGAAAAACAGGCGCTGCGCAGCGCTGCCGATGTGGACGTGATCTGGGTGATTCGCGGTCAGGACGACCTGCTGGACACCGTGCAGAAGCTGACGCTGCCGGGGGGGTCGCTGTACAGCTTCGTGGCCACCGAAACCAAGGTGTCGCGCCAGGTCCGGCGTGTGTTGCTGGACACCCACAAGGTCAATGAGGACTACCTCAAGGCCGTGGGCTACTGGCAGGCCTGACCTCTGACCTGTAGGAGCCGGCTTGCCGGCGATGGCGGTATATCTGACACACCGCGATCGCCGGCAAGCCGGCTCCTACAGTGCAGGTTTTAGAGCTCGATCCAGCCCCACCACCGCCACCGCAATCCCCACAAACCCCGCCAAAATCTGCCCGGCATTCACGAACACCTGTGGATAACCCAAGGTGTCCACGTCAATGAACGGGTACTGATACTGCCCGAGCAAATGCCCCCGCAGCAGCACATACGCGAAGTACACCAACGGGTAGAGCACCCAGGCGCCGATGTGCCTGAGCAGCAAGGTGCCCTTGGGCACGCAGCGCCACCAGTAGAGTAAAAACAGCACCGGCATCACGTCGTGGAGCAATTCGTCGGCGATGAACTGAAAGCCTTCGGGCTGCCACAAATGCCGCAGCAACAGGTTGTAGGCCAGGCTCACCACCACGATGCTCACGGCGATGCCACTACTGGTCCTGGGGGCGAGGAAAAAGCGCTTCGCCGCCGAATCGCGATCCACCAGCGCATAGCTCAGCACCACCACCACCAAGGTGTTGGTCAGTACCGTGAAGAAACTGAAAAAGTTGATCAGCCCGCCCAGCAGGCTGGCGCCGCTGGTCCAGCGCGAATAGAAGATCAGGTATTGCTGGATCGCCAACCCCACCCAACCGGCCAGCGCCGCAGCCGCCACGAACCGCTTCATGGGCTCAGTCCAGCGGGCGTTTGGTGCGCATCAGCTTGACGTACAGCCCTTCGACCTTCTCCCGCGCCCAAGGGGTCTTGCGCAGGAAGGTCAGGCTCGACTTGATGCTCGGATCGCTCTTGAAGCAGCGAATATCAATGCGCTCGGCCAGCCCCGACCATTCGTAGTGTTCCACCAGGGTGGTGAGCACGTGCTGCAGGGTCACGCCGTGAAGAGGGTCGTTGCTTGTCGCGGTCATGCCGGGCCTTTTGCAATAAGAGGAAATACAGCCGCGCACCTTAGCCGACGGGGCGTACAGGGGGAAGCACCCCATTGAATATAGACCCTTGGGAAAAGTTCCCCTTTTCAGCGAAAAAAGAGATGTTATATTGTAACGATACTTATCAGGTTGTTATGAAAAGTAACGCGCTCGAAACCGTTTTAAGCCTTCTCTTTTTGCCGTTTTGCCAAGGAATGTCCCGATGTCCCTCTCCTCCCTGTGGCGCTTGTCCCCGCTTGCCGCCGCCCTGTTGATCAGCTCTCATACCCAGGCTCTGGAACTGCAACCCCAAGTCATCACTGGCAACCCGCTGGGCAGCGAGCAACTCGCCTCGCCGACCACCGTGCTGGAAGGCGATGACCTGACCCTGCAACAAAAAGGCAGCCTCGGCGAAACCCTCAACAAGCAGCCTGGCGTGTCCTCTTCGTACTTCGGCCCGGGCGCCAGCCGCCCGATCATCCGTGGCCAGGACGGCGACCGCATCCGCCTGCTGCGTAACGGCGTGGGTACGCTGGACGCTTCGTCGCTGTCCTACGACCACGCCGTGCCGCTGGACCCGGTCAACGTCGACCGCATCGAAATCGTGCGCGGCCCGGCGGCCTTGTTGTACGGCGGCAGCGCCATCGGCGGCGTGGTCAATACCTTCGACAACCGCATCCCCACCGAAGCCATCAAAGGCATCCACGGTGCCGGTGAGTTGCGTTACGGCGGCGCCGACACCACCCGCAGCAGCGCCGGCAAACTGGAAGCCGGCAACGGCACCTTCGCCTTGCACCTGGACGCCAACGCGCGGGAATTCAACGACCTGAAAATCCCCGGCTACGCCCGCAGCCGCCATGCGCCCGAGAGCGAAGACGGCCCCGGCAAAAACGGTCGCCTGGGTAACAGCGACGGTCGCCAGGACGGCGGCGCGGTGGGCGGTTCCTACACCTGGGACGACGGTTATGCCGGGCTGTCCTACAGCAACTACGACAGCAACTACGGCTCCCCCGCCGAGCAGGATGTGCGCATCCGCATGAAGCAGGATCACTACGCGTTCGCGTCCGAGATCCGCAACCTGCAAGGCCCGTTCACCTCAGTGAAACTCGACGCCGGCTACACCGACTACGAGCACCGTGAAATCGAAGGCGGCGAAACCGGCACGATCTTCAAGAACAAGGGCTATGAAGCCCGCGTGGAAGCCCGCCACCAACCCATCGGCCCGTTTGACGGCGTGGTCGGCGCCCAGGTGACCCGTAACGAGTTCTCGGCGCTGGGCGAAGAGGCCTTCGTGCCGCAGACCGACACCAATGCTGGTGCGCTGTTTATCCTTGAAGAAATGCAGGCTACCGAACGCCTGAAGCTCAGCCTGGGCGGGCGCCTGGAACACACCACGGTCGACCCGGATGCCAAGGGCAACGCGCGCTTTGCCGGTGCCGACAAATCGAATGACTTCACCGCCGGCAGCCTGTCGTCGGGCGCGGTCTACACCCTCACGCCGGTCTGGTCCCTGGCCGCGACCCTGGGTTACACCGAGCGCGCGCCAACGTTCTACGAGCTGTACGCCAACGGCGCCCACGTTGCCACCGGCACCTACGAGTTGGGCGATGCCAACCTGTCGAAAGAGAAAGCCGTGTCCAGCGACCTGGCCCTGCGTTTTGACAATGGCACCCACAAGGGCAGCTTTGGCGTGTTCTACAGCCGCTTCTCCAACTACATCGGCTTGCTGGGCACCGGCCGCACGCTGAACGATGAAGGCGAAGAAGACGCCGCAGGCATTCCTGAATACAAATACTCAGGCGTGCGTGCCCGTTTCGCCGGCTTCGAAGCCCAGGATCACTGGAAGCTAGGTGAAAGCGCCTACGGCAAATTCGCCTTGGAGCTGTCGGGCGATTACACCCGCGCCACCAACCTGGACACCGGCGAAGCCTTGCCCCGCATCGCCCCCCTGCGCTTGAACAGCGGGTTGCTGTGGGAGCTGGACCGCTGGCAGGCGCGTATCGACGTGGAACATGCCGCAGGCCAAGGCCGTGTGCCGGATAACGAGAGTGGCACCGACGGCTACACCACGCTGGGGGCGAGCGCGGGGTATCGCTTCAACGTGGGGGGCAGCCAGTGGCTGGCGTTTGTGAACGGCGAAAACCTGACGAACCAGACCGTGCGGTATGCCAGTTCGATCCTGCGCGATATCGCGCCGGCGCCGGGCAGAAGCGTGCAATTTGGCATTCGAACAACCTTCTAACCACACCGCGGTCCCCCTGTGGGAGCGGGCTTGCTCGCTCCCACATTGGTTTTGCAGCGACGTTCTGTCACTGTTACCAAATCTGAAATGATGCATCTTGCGATTAGCCCTTTCTCTGCGCGCCCTCTCCCTTTATCCTTGCCCGCAACAAACTGAAACGTTTCATCTCCCGGTCGACCCCATCTTGCCGATTATTCCTACTCGTAAAGACAGCGCTGTCTTACACCCCGCTGCGCCTGGGGATAAATCGCCCGCCTGTGGATAACCCCCGCTATCCCCAGAAAAACCGAATTAACGCTGAACCAAGCCCGCGCCGAATCGTCATCTACAGTGAAGCACGGGGTTACATAATTCCAACGTCACGGAGAAACACACTATGAGCACTGATGGTGCCTCGAGCCCAAGTCGCCTGCTGCCCAGGCTGCTAGGCGTCTTGCTGCTGATCATGGGCCTGGCCTTGCTGGCGGGCGGCGTCAAGCTGAGCATGCTCGGCGGGTCGCTGTACTACCTGCTGGCCGGTCTCGGCATCGCCCTCACCGGCCTTTTGCTGCTGGCCACCCACCGCGCTGCGCTGGGCGTGTACGCGCTTGTGCTGTTTGCCAGCACCGTGTGGGCACTGTGGGAAGTCGGCCTGGACTGGTGGCAGTTGGTGCCGCGCCTGGCACTGCTGTTCGCCCTAGGCATCGTCATGTTGCTGCCGTGGTTCCGCCGTCCGTTGCTGCGCACCCAAGCTGCACCACTGGGCACCGGCGCGCTGAGCATCGCCGTGGTATTGGCCGGTGCGACCGCCCTGGCCAGCCAATTCACCAACCCGGGTGAAATGGTCAAGACCGGCCAACTGGACCGCGACGCCGTGCCGGGCATGGCCAGCGCCGCACCGGCCCAGGCCGATGGCGACTGGAACGCCTACGGCCGTTCGGCCCATGGTGATCGTTACTCGCCGCTGGCGCAGATCACCCCGCAAAACGTCGGCAAACTGGTGCCAGCCTGGACCTACCGCACCGGCGACATCCCAGGCCCTAACGACCCGGGCGAGACCACGGCGGAAAACACCCCGTTGAAGGTCAACGGCATGCTCTACGTGTGCACCCCGCACAGCCAAGTGATTGCCCTGGACCCGGACACCGGCAAGGAAATCTGGCGTTTCGACCCGAAGATCACCACCCAAGGTGCGCAGAACTTCAAAGGCTGGGCGCACATGACCTGCCGTGGCGTGTCGTATCACGATGATGCAGCGTACGCCTCCGAGCAAAGCCCAACCGGCTCGGCAAGCGCCACGCCTGTCAGCGCCGTGTGCCCGAAACGCATCTTCGTGCCGACGGCCGACACCCGCTTGATCGCCCTGGACGCCGACACCGGCAAGATGTGCGAAGACTTCGGTGACAAAGGCCAGGTCGACCTGCGTGCCAACATTGGCAGCTTCGCCCCGGGCGGTTACTACTCCACCTCGC
>Ga0157375_10000921_pt1 | contig 25556 bp, 25 predicted proteins | sample M35metaG_FD_115311 | JGI IMG/M metagenome (GOLD analysis project Ga0157375, IMG submission 115311) | Miscanthus rhizosphere microbial communities from Kellogg Biological Station, Michigan, USA - M3-5 metaG | ecosystem: Host-associated > Plants > Roots > Rhizosphere > Soil | place: USA: Michigan... | reverse complement strand
TGGGATGTCGCTCCTTTAGTTATTGCCGCCGCTGGTTTTGGTGTAGTTGTAGCCAACCCCAATGGATTTGGTGAACGGGATCAATTGGTTCAAGTAGGTATCCACTCCCTGGATGCGTTCGCCCACGTTGGATTTAGGCACGAACACCACGTCGCCCCGTTGCAGGCGTACCGGTTTGCGCCCGTTCGGGCCGGGTTTGAGGTACTGGCTGAAATCCAGGAAATAGGCGTGGTAGGCGCCCTGGGCATCCTCGCGCAGCAAGGCGACCATGCTGGCATCGCCCGAGGGGTTCACCCCACCCGCACCGATGATGGCTTGCTCCAGGGTGTTGGCCGTGCCGATCTGCACCGCCGTCGGGTTGTTCACCGCGCCGCCGACGATCACCGAGTTGCCCGGTGCCTGGTTGATGTTCACCGTCACCCGAGGTTCGCGGTAGACCGGGGCAAGCTTGTTGCTCAGCTCCGTCGCCAGCTCCGAAGGCTGGCGCCCGGCAACCTGGATCGGCCCCAGGAACGGATAATTGATCTTGCCGTCGGTTTGCACCGTGTACAGCGTCAGCTCGTAGATGGTGCTGACGTTGAACGCCGACAGCGTCGGCATCTCCCCGGCATCACGCACGATGCGCAATTGGTCGCCGACGCGGATGCGTTCCACGGCCTGGGGCAGTTGTGCCAACTGTTCGAGGGCGCGCTTGCCGTCCTCGACGGCCTGGCCATCCGGCCGGACGATGCGCGCAGGGGTATTGCAGGCGGCCAAGGCAATCATGGCCAGGACGAGCAGGGTTCGTTTCATCAATTGGGACTTCCTGTTGGTCATGATGCTCACCTCCAATAACCGGGGAACATGCTGATGCGCCGCTTGAGGGCGAGGGGGAGCCGGCGTTCCAGGTGACCCAGCCGGTAGCCGAGCAACTTGAACGCGCTGCGCACCAGTACTTCGGGTACGCGGTGCAATGCACCGGCTGCGCGTAACGCCGCGAGCTCAGCCAGTACATAGCGTTTACCTTCACCGCCCGCGTCGCCAAAGGCCTGACGGATCCAGGGTTCGCGACCGTAGAACACGCCAATGTCGAAGTAGCGGTGAAACTCATCCATGAGTCGGTAATCGTGGGAGTGGTACACCCGCGCCGAAGCGGCGTAGCGCACCTTGTAGCCTTCCAGCAGCATGCGCGCGGCCACGTAGGCGTCTTCGCTGCCGATCACATCGGCGGGGAAGCCACCGACGGCCTGCAAGGCGCTGCGTCGGTACACCGAAAACGAATCGGAGCTGAAGCAGGTCTTGATCCCCAGTTCCGGCGCATCGGCCAGGCTTTTGCTGCGGCTCTGGTCCGGGTAGTTGAAGTGCCGCGATTGCGCGCCCAGCACCCCGGCCCCCGGGTGCGGCAGCTGACGGCCGTAGGCCACGCCGTTGAGCGGGTCTTGCTGCAGTTCGTCAAGCAGGTTGGCGAAGGTGTCGGGGGCGGCCGGGATCGCATCCTGGGTCATCACGATCAAGGCCTCGCCCTCAACCTGCTCGCTGGCCCAACGCCGCGTGCCGCCGTGGTTGAAATCACGGGCGTCGATCACTTCGACCCGCGCGCCAAACTCACGAAAGCGCGCCACGGTGTCATCGCTGGAGGCGCTGTCGACCACCAGCATCTCGTCCGGTTGCAGGCTTTGCATCTGCAGCGCCGGCAGCAGTCGCGCCAGGTGACTGGACGCGTTGCGGGTCGGGATGATCAACGAGGTGCGCATATTATTTTTTCACGTCGAGGGGCGCGCGCCCGTAGATGTCGTCGAAGCGCACGATGTCGTCTTCGCCCAGGTACTCGCCGCTCTGCACCTCGATCATCACCAGGTCGATGATGCCGGGGTTGGTCAGGCGGTGCTTGTGCCCGGCCGGGATGTAGGTGGACTCGTTGGCGTTGATCAGGAATTCGCGCTCGCCATTGGTGATCTGCGCCGCACCGCTGACCACCACCCAGTGTTCGCTGCGGTGGTGATGCATCTGCAGCGACAACGACGCCTGGGGCTTGACCACGATGCGCTTGATCTTGAATCGGCTGCTTTCCTCCAGCACGGTGTAGGTGCCCCACGGCCGGGTGACGGTGCGGTGCAGGCTGAACGCCGGATGGTTCTGGCGTTTGAGTTCGGCAACGATGTAGCGCACATCCTGGCTGCGGTTGGCATCGGCGATGAGCAGGGCGTCCGGAGTGTCCACGATGATCAGGTCACGCACACCGACGGCGCCGAGCACGCGTTTGGGTGAGTCGATGTAGCAGTTGTGCACGTCATGCAAAATCGCTTCGCCATTGACCTGGTTGCCATGGGCGTCGCTGGGGGTGAGCTGGCGCAGGGCTTCCCAGGAGCCGATGTCGCTCCAGCCGATGTCGCACGGCACCACCGCCACTTGCTTGGATTTTTCCATCAGCGCCACGTCGATGGAGATATCCGGCGCGCTGCCAAAGGCTTCGGCCTCCAGCTCACGCTGGCGTGAGGTCTTGTTCTGCAGGCTCTGGCTGTGTTCCAGCGCGGCGCTTGCAGCGCTGAGCACGTCCGGCGCATGGGTGGCGAGTTCGTCCACCAGGGTGCTGGCCTTGAAGCAGAACATGCCGGCGTTCCACAGGTGCTTGCCGCCGTCGAGGTAGGCCTGGGCGGTGGCCAGGTCAGGTTTTTCGACAAAGCGTTTGACACGGTTGCCGGTGTCCAGCGCTTCACCTTTTTCGATGTAGCCAAAGCCGGTTTCCGGGTGGTCGGGCTGGATGCCGAAGGTCACCAGGTAGCCGGCCTCGGCGAGGTCGCGGGCCTGGGTCACGGCGTGGGCGAACGCCACTTCATTGAGGATCAGATGGTCGGCGGGCATCACCAGCAATTGGGCGGCGTCACCAAAATGTTCCTGCACGTGCAACGCCGCGACCGCGATGGCCGCCGCCGTGTTGCGACCGAACGGCTCCAGCAGCAGGTCCAGGGGCAGGTGCGCCTTGTTCACCCCACGGTAGTCATCGAGGGTGCGAAACAGCAGGTCGCGGTTGGTCACCGTGAGCACGCTTTCCACGCCGGGCAACTTTGCGGCGCGCTGGAAAGTCTTTTGCAGCAGGCTCTGGCCGTCGCGCATGCGCATGAACGGCTTGGGCATGTTCTGCCGGGACACCGGCCACAGCCGCGTGCCCGAACCACCGGAAATAATGCAGGGAATCAATCCGTTGAGGGTATTCATCAATAGACCTCCTTGGTGGACAGGACGGCGGGGACCGTCATGAAGACGATGTACAAGTCAAACCACACCGACCACTTGGAGATGTACTCCAGGTCGTACTCGACACGTTTCTGGATCTTGAACAGGGTATCGGTCTCGCCCCGGTAGCCGTTGATCTGCGCCCAACCGGTGATGCCCGGCTTGACCCGGTGCCGCGAGCTGTATTCGCTCACCGCCACTTCGAACGGAATGCCGGCGGCCTTGGTCGCCGTGGCGTGGGGGCGCGGGCCGACCATGGACATGTTGCCCAGCAGCACGTTGAACAACTGCGGCAGCTCGTCGATGCTGGTCTTGCGGATGATGCGGCCCACGCGGGTGATGCGCGGGTCTTTGCGGGTGGTCTGCTGCTCGGCGGTGAAATCGCTCTGGTCGGTGAACATCGAGCGGAACTTGAACACGCGGATCTCGTTGTCGTTGTAGCCATAACGGTTCTGGCGGAACAGCACCGGGCCTTTGGAATCGAGCTTGATCGCGATCGCCGTCGCGAGCATCACCGGGGACAGTGTTATCAGTGCCAGGCTGGCCAGCAGCAGGTCTTCACAACGCTTGATAAACGGCGACCAACCCCGCAGCGGCAACTGCGAGGTGTTGAACATCAGGATGCCGCCCACGTCGGTGATGCGGCTGTGGCCGTAGCGCAGGGCCGCCATGTCGGGCACCAGCATCACGTTGACCGACATTTGCCGCAGGCGATTGACCAGCCCATGAATGCGCTGCTCGGCGGCCCAGGGCAGGCAGATCATCACTTGATTGACCTCTTCGGAGCGGATCAGTTTTTCCAGGTCGCGGGTGTTGCCCAGCAACGGCAGGTTGCTTAGCTCCTTGGGAATGCGTTCGGTGCGGTCATCGATGAAACCGATCAGGCCGGAGCGGATGTCGCCGTTGCGCTGCAGGTGGTCGGCGACGTGCACGGCGGTGTCGGTGAAGCCCAGGATCACCGTGCGTTGCAGGTATTTGCCGTTGCGCATCAGGTTGCGGTACAGGCGCAGCATCACCAGGCGTTCAACGCACAGCAGGCCCAGGCTGGCGAAGTACCAGGCGGCCAGGTTATGTGGGTTGAGTTGCGGGAACATCTGCAGGATCTGGTACATGAACAGCAGGATGCAAAACGCCGCCGTCCAGGCCACTACTTTGGTGCGCAGGCGCAGACGATTGCTGAACAGCTCTTCGGAATAGATGCCCATGGCCTGGAACATAATGATGGTCATGACCGCGAAAAACAGCAGCAGGCCGAGGAAATGAGGGCGCATTTCGGGGTCCATCGGGTCGAGGAAATACACCAGGACCAGCGGTGGCAAGATGGCCGTCAGGCCATGGATCAACTTGACGAAAACAACAAAGAACTCAACAAAACCGGCGCGCGTCAAAAACAGGCTATCGACTGACGACTTCTCTCGCATAAAACATCCCTCATTGCACTCCAGGCTCTCTGCTCGGCTGTTTGATCAATAAGGCAGCGAACTGCTTTAGAGCGCGAGTCGAACTACGGCTACTCTGGGTAAAACGCAACTACTCCATCCTGGACGGAGGAAACCTGCGGGGTAGTGACTTAAGGAGTGTTCCCTGTGTATTGCTTAGTCAACGAATTGACGATGGTGCGGAGGCGGTGTGCTAGACACGTTAATTAATCTTTTTTGCGGCATTTTATTGACTTTCCTTGTCCGGACACTCGGCGATTGGGTGTGATTTTGAGTGTAGGAACAAATGTGAGAATTTTCCTGTTTAACCGGAAAACCTTTTTTGAAGAGGCGTAGGAAACGGGGACAAAGAAGGGGTGATAGGGTGCACTAAGTGCCCGGTCACTGGGGCGTTCGCGGGATCGGAAGTTGTCTTTCAAACTCACGGTGAAATGGCGCGGTTCTCCCTGTTAGTTGCTTCCAGAGGCGGTGTTCAAACCGGTTCGACGACAGCGGGGGCGTGTGATCAGTGACGCCGGGCAATGTATCCAGCACAATTTTTTGTTCGCCCCCGAGCGTGCGGATTAATCTGCGGGTTTTCCCAATGGAGGGTGTGAGCATGATCGACCTGGCGACCCTGGCGGTGTTTTCCGGTGCAGTCTTGTTGCTGCTGTTATCGCCGGGGCCGAACATGGCTTTTGTGATCAGTCACGGTGTCTCCCACGGCTGGCGCGGTGGCATGGCCGCGACCCTGGGCATCAGCGTGGCCGACCTGCTGCTGACGGCGTTGACCGCCACGGGCGTGACGGCGCTGGTGGCCAGTTGGCCGCCGTCCTTTGATCTGATCCGGTACGCGGGGGTGGTCTACTTGCTGTGGCTGGTGTTCAAGACCTTGCAGAAAAGCCCTGGGCTGGACACTGACGCGGTCAACCGTGTGCCACTTGGGCGGGTGTTTATGCACGCCACGCTCAACAGCTTGCTCAACCCGAAGGCGCTGTTGTTTTTCGTGGTGTTCCTGCCGCAATTCGTGCAACCGCAGGCGGGGCCCATTGCCCTGCAGTTGATGCTGCTCGGCGGGGGGTTGACGTTGATTGCTACGGTGTTTCATGGCCTGTTGGGCGTGTTCGGGGGCGCGTTGAGCCGGTTCTTTTCCAGCCGATCCCAAAGCGCCTGGCTGCAGAAATGGGGGCTGGCGACCGTGCTGATGGTGCTCGCGGCGCGATTGGCCGTGATGTCCCGCCCGATCTGACCCCGCAAAACCCGAACGATGCGACATCCCTGTAGGAGCCGGCAAGCCGGCTCCTACAGGGTTTTGAGCTCCTACGGGTGTTGTCAGCCCAGACGCGCAGCGGCCCGTGCGACGATTTCGCCACGGGTCTTGCGCGATTCGGCGGTGCGTTTGCGTGCTTCTTCCAGCACATGCTTGGGCGCGGTCTCCGGGCTGCCCGAATCGAACGGTGGCGCCGGTGCGTATTCAATCTGCAATTGCACCAGTTGTGCGGCCGCTTCGCTGTAGAGCTCGGCCGCCAGGGTCAGGGCAAAATCGATCCCGGCCGTGATGCCGCCTCCGGTCAACAGGTTGCCGTCACGTACCACACGCGCCTGCACCGGGATCGCGCCGAGCGGGGCGAGCAGGTCGTGATAGGCCCAGTGAGTGGTGGCTTTGCGACCGCGCAGCAAGCCCGCTGCGCCCAGCACCAGCGAGCCGGTGCACACCGAGGTCACGTAGCGCGCGGTCTGTGCCTGGGCCTTGAGGAAGTCCAGGGTCTGCGGGTCTTCCATCAACGCACCCACGCCGGAACCCCCCGGTACGCAGATCACATCCAGGTTCGGGCACTCGGCATAGGTCATCGTCGGCGCGAACACCAACCCGGTGCTGGACGTTACCGGCGCCAAGTCCTTCCACACCAGGTGCAGCTTCACGTCGGGCAATGAGCCGAGTACGTCATACGGGCCGGTGAGGTCGAGTTGCTGGATACCGGGAAACAACAGAAAGCCGATCTGCAAGGTCATGAATGAAGCTCCGATAAAGGGGTGGACGGCTTCACTGTAGAGGCCTAGGCTTTGGCGAATACGCCATTGAACCCACAGATCACGCCAATCATGCCGCGACTCATCCACGTACTCGCTTTTGAGAATGCCCAGGTGCTCGACGTAACCGGGCCACTGCAAGTGTTCGCCTCCACCAATGACCTGGCGCGCCAGCGCGGTTTGCCGCTGCCCTACGCGGTGTCGGTGATCGCCGCTCAGTCGGAACCGGTGAAAACCTCGGCCGGGCTGGCCCTGGTGACCGAGCCGCTGCCCGCCGTCGACCAGCCCTGTGACACCCTGGTGATCGCCGGTGGCTGGGGCGTGTACGGTGCCGCCGAAGACCCGGCCCTGGTCGACTGGGTACGCGAAAAGGCCCGGCATACCCGGCGCATGGCGTCGGTGTGCACCGGTGCGTTCCTGCTGGCGGCCAGTGGTTTGCTCGACGGTTGCCGCGTGGCCACCCACTGGACGCGCTGCGAAGAACTGGCGCGCAAGTTTCCGCTGCTGACGGTGGAGTCCAATCCAATCTTCATCCGGCAAGGCGCCATCTGGACGTCAGCCGGTGTCACCGCCGGCATCGACCTGTGCCTGGCGCTGGTAGAAGAAGACATGGGACGCGCCATCGCCCTGGAAGTGGCGCGGCACCTGGTGGTGTTTCTCAAGCGCCCGGGGGGCCAATCGCAATTCAGCGTGGCGCTGTCCCTGCAAAAGGGCGACAGCCGTTTTGCCCAACTGCACGCCTGGATGGCGGAAAACCTCACCCTCGACCTCAACATCGCCACCCTGGCCGCCCAGGCAGGCATGAGTGAACGCAGCTTTGTGCGCCACTACCGCGCCGAGACCGGCCAGACCCCGGCACGGGCCGTCGAGCTGATCCGCGTGGAAACTGCGCGCCGGCAATTGGCGGACAGCAGCGCCTCGATCAAACGCATTGCCGTGCAATGCGGTTTCGGCTGTGAAGAGACCTTGCGCCGCAGCTTCCTGCGGGCTTTGTCGGTGACGCCCCAGGCTTACCGCGAACGTTTTTCGCCGGTGTCGTAGGCACGTAATGCCTGTAGCGCTTCAAGGGTGATCTGCGGCGCTTCCTGGAACACATTGTGGCCAACGCCGGGCAGTACCTGGCGGCGATAAAAACCGGTGAAGTGGTTTACGTCGTCATCCTCCACCGGCGCCGGGCCCACGCCATCGTCGGCGCCGCACAAGGAAATGCTCGGCACCGAGATCGGCGGTTTCAGCGCCAGGGCCTGTTCGATGGGCTCCAAGGCCGGATCGCCCGGGGCGTACATGAAACGATGACGGTACGAATGAATCACCACCTCGACAAAATCCGGGTTATCGAACGACGGCGCCGTCTTGGCATACAGCCCTGGCCCCTCGGCCCAGGTTGGCGACCACAGGCGCCACAACAGCTCGCATAACTCGCGGCGGTTGGCGGTCAAGCCGTCCACGCCACGCTGGGTATGAAAGTAGAACTGGTACCACAGCCGATGCTCCGTCTCCGGCGCCCTGGGCTTGAGTGACTTGGCAATGTCCTGGATGTTGTAGCCGTCCCCGGTGACCAGCGCGCGCACCCGCTGCGGCCACAGCGCGGCGACGATGCACGCTGCACGCCCACCCCAGTCAAAGCCGACAAGGGTGGCCTGGGGGATCGACAGCGCATCCATGAAATCCAGCAGGTCGGTGCCCAGCGCCGCCTGTTGCCCGGAGCGCATCACCTGCTCACTGACAAACCGCGTCGGGCCATACCCGCGCAAGTACGGCACCAGCACGCGGTAGCCGCGTTCGGCCAGCACCGGTGCAATCTCGTCATAGCCACGCGGGTCATAGGGGAAGCCATGCAACAGGATCACCGGCTCGCCACTGGCGGGCCCGTGGGCCTCATACGCCACATTGAGCATCGGGGTGCGGACATAAAGCCGCGAAGCAGTTGGACTCATGGTGGGCTCGAACGCAGTAGCCGAAGGTGCACAGACTTTAGCCCAAACCGATGACGGCGCGTGGTGTGGTTTAAGGCAGGGGGGTTACTTGTCTAGGCCGAGCTCGGCACTTTCCAACACGTGTTTGAAGTGATGCCGCCACAAATCCACCCCCAATTTTCCCGACCGATCCAGCGACGAGCCCACCGTCAAATCACTGATCAACGTCGGCTGCAACCCGGCATCAAACAACGCAAAACCCGCCGCCAGCACGCAGGTGTCGGTCTGGATGCCACACACCAATACCCGTTCCGGCGCCAGCGCCTTGAGGTAGGCGATCGTCTCGGGCGTCGGCGCATAACCGTGCTTGATAAAGATGCGATCCGCCGCAATCAGGCTGTGGTCATCCGGTGCGGGCTGCCAGCCCAGTTGGCGGGCGAAGGGGGTGATGCTTTCGTCGTGGCGTTCCACGGTGGCCACCGACGGCAAGTGGCCGAGCAGGGCGTTGATGCCGTCGACCAGCCATGCGGGCGGATTGAAGCAGGGTTGCACGTCGATGATCAGCAGTACCTGGCGCATTGCAGCTCCTGAGGGCGGCCCGAGGGCTGCCCATTGTGCACACGCCGCTTCAGGGTTGCCAGGTGGTCTTCTCCCCGCTGAGTTTGCGGTCCAGAAAGGTCGCCGCGCTGATCAATGCCAAATGGCTCAAGGCCTGGGGCGTGTTGCCCAGGTGCCGGGCCTGGCTGTCGAACTCTTCGGCGTACAAGCCCAAGGGGTTGGCGTAGCGCAGCAACTGCTCGAACTCCAGGTGAGCCTTTTCCACTTGCCCGGCGCGGGCCAGGCATTCGACGTACCAGAACGAGCACGCGGCGAATGCGCCTTCGGTGCCTTGCAGGCCGTCGATCTGGCTGTCGTCGTTGCGGTAGCGGTAGACCATGCCGTCGCGCACCAGGCTTTTCTGGATCGCCTCCAGTGTGCTCAACCATCGCGGGTCGGTGGCTGCGACAAAGCGCACCAGCGGCATCAGCAGCATCGAACCGTCGAGCGCCGTGCTGCCGATGTGCTGCACGAAGTGGCCGCGTTCTTCATTCCAGAAGTTGCTCCAGATGTCGGCATAGATGGCTTGGCGCGTTTCATCCCAGCGGGCGAAAGGAGCGGGTAGCGAGCGTTTGGACGCCAGGCGGATCGCGCGGTCCAGCGCCACCCAGCACATCAGCCGCGAGTGCAGGAAGTGATGCTGCTCGCCGCGCATTTCCCAGATGCCCACGTCCTGTGTGTTCCAGATTTCGCAGACCTGGTCGGCGACTTCCACCGTGTGTTTCCAGCCTTGGTGAGAGATGGCTTCGCCGTACTTGTTGACCAGGTACACCGCGTCCATCAGCTCGCCGTAGATATCCAGCTGGATCTGGTCGAACGCCTCATTGCCGATGCGCACCGGTTGGGCGCCACCGTGGCCGCTCAAGTGCGCAAGCGTGGCTTCGGGCAATTCCTGGCGGCCGTCGATGCCGTAGAGGATATTGATTTTGGTCGGTTGGCCGCAGCAATCGCTGACCCGGCCCTTGAGCCAGCGCATATAGGCGTTGGCTTCCTCGACAAAGCCCAGGCGCATGAACGCATACACGGTGAACGAAGCGTCGCGGATCCAGGTGTAGCGGTAGTCCCAATTGCGCTCGCCGCCGGGCGCCTCGGGCAGGCCGAAGGTGGCAGCGGCGATGATCGCGCCGTGCTTGCGCGAGGTCAGCAGCTTGAGCGCCAAGGCCGAGCGGTTGACCATTTCACGCCAGCGCCCCCGGTAGTTGGATTGGGCGATCCAGCCGCGCCAGAACTTCAAGGTGTGCGCCAGGGCGAGGTCGGTGCAGCGGCTGTCGACGCGTTCGTCGTCTTCACCGCCGAGCACAAACTCGGCGCCTTCGTCCTGAGCCAGGGTGAAGGTGGCGACGGCTGCAGCGTCTTTGATCTGCAACGGCTGGCTGCTGGCGAGGAGGAGGCCGGGTTGGCCGTCGGCGCTGAACAGCACCTTACGGTCCACGGCGCTGGCCCGGGTGGACGTGCGCGCATAGTCATGGCGCACGGCGCAGCGCAGGTGAATGGTTGCGTTGCCGCTGACCACCCGCACCCGCCGCACCAGCAGCGGCAGGTCGTCGATGTCTTCGCTGATCACCAGCAAGTCGGTGATTTCCACCACGGCTTCGTCGCTGAGCCAACGGGTTTGCAACACGTTGGTGTCGGGCAGGTAGATCTGCTCGCGGCGGGCGTTGGGCAGGTCAGGGGTGAGCTGGAAGGCACCGGCCTGGGGGGTGTCCAGCAGCGAACAGAAGATCGACGGGCTGTCGAATTCCGGCCAGCAGAAAAAGTCGATGCTGCCCTTGTCGTTGATCAGCGCCGCACTGCGCATGTCGCCGATGATGCCGTGGGCATCGATGGCACTCTGAGGTTCGTTGTTGAAATCAACCATTGCCACGGAACTCCGGATACAGGCTCATGCCGCCATCGATGAACAGGGTGCTGCCCACCACATAGTCGGAAGCATCGCTGGCCAGCCAGACCACCGCATTGGCGACGTCTTCCACATCCCCCACACGACCGTAGGGGATCAGCTTGAGCAGTTCTTTTTCGGCGGCGCCTTCGGTGGCTGCGCGATTGATTGCGGTACGGATCGCCCCGGGCGCAATGCCGTTGATGCGGATGCGTTGTTCGCTGACTTCCTGGGCGAGGGTGCGCATCAACATTTCCACGCCGCCTTTGGACGCCGCGTAATTCACATGCCCGGCCCAGGGGATCACCTGGTGCACCGAACTCATGTGGATGATCTTGCCGGCCGCCCGCGACACACCGTCACGCACACCCTGGCGGTTGAAAATACGCACGGCGGCCCGCGCACACAGGAACTGGCCGGTGAGGTTGACGCCGATCACGGTGTTCCAGTCGTCGAGCGTCATGTCGACCAGGTTGGCGTCTTTCTGCAGGCCGGAATTGGCCACCAGGATATCCAGGTGGCCGAAGGCATCGAGGGTTTGCGCGAACAGGCGTTCGACGTCGGCCTCTTTGGACACGTCGCCGCCAATGGCGATTGCACGCCCGCCGCTGGCATTGATCTGCGCCGCCAGGGCTTCTGCCGGCACCGCCTGAGAGTTGTAATTGAGCACCACCGCCGCACCGGCTTCGGCCAGGGCCTTTGCCGCGCCTGCCCCAATGCCGGAGCTGGCGCCGGTGACCAGGGCCACTTGTTGCTGCAACGAAATCTGCATCGCCCACCCACCGTTTTATGAGAGTCCTCTCAGCTGACTGGTGCGGCGCCGTGGAAGTTCACCGGGGTTGGATGAAGACCGATTCATCCTTATTGTGGCAACAGTGTTTGTCCATTCGGTCAGGCTTTACCGACGGTTTCAAGGCTTGATGACCCCGATCTGCTGCAAAAAGGTCAGGTTATCTTCCAGGTGCCAGTTCTCGGCAATCCTGCCGTCGGCGATGCGATAGATATCCGTCGCAATGAAGTTCACCGCCTGCCCCTGGCCCTGCACGCCGTTGAACGTGCCGGTGAAATGCCCGGTGAAGCGCAGATGCGAAACGACCCGATCACCGCTGACAATCATTTGCTGCACCTCACATTCCAGGTCAGGCACCGCGCCATGAAAAGCCTTCGACGCCGCCAGTGGGCCTGCGAGGCCTTGAGGGCGGCCTGGCGGCAAGGCCCGGTCCATAAAATCGGCGGCCAACGCTTCACGCGCAAGTGCCGGGTCGCCGGATGACCAGAAGGTTGCGTAGCGGCGTGCTGCGAGGGTCTGCGCCTGGATGTGCGTGGGCTTGGCGCCCGGCTCGGCAATGAGAACCTTGGGTGTTAGAAGTGCAGGTTCGGCAGCCGTGACGAGCGGGCTCATGACAGCAGCGGCTAGCATTGCGACGGCCATTAGCGTACGCATCAGGCTTCTCCCGCGGTGAGTGTTGGATAGTCGCTGTAACCCTTGGCGCTGCCGCCAAACAGTGTGGCGTGGTCGAGCGGGGCGAGGGGCAGGTCCTGGGCCAGGCGCAATGGCAGGTCCGGGTTGGCCACAAAAGGCCGGCCGAACGCCACGAGGTCGGCGTAGCCGTGGCTGATGACCCACTCGGCACGTTGGACGTCGTAGTTGCCGGCGACGATGATCGGGTTGCTGAAGCGGGCACGTATCGCTTGGCGGAAGGCTTCGGTAAACACCGGCGCGTCATCCCAGTCGGCCTCTACCAAGTGCAGATAGCCGATGCCTTTGCCTTGCAGATACTGAGCCGCCTCAAGAATGGTCGGCAGGATGTCCGGGCAGGCCATGCCGCGCGCGGTCAGGAACGGCGCCAGGCGAATCGCGGTGCGCTCGGCGCCGATTTCCTCGCTGACTGCGTCGACCACTTCCTGCAAAAAACGCAGGCGGTTGGCGCGCGAGCCACCGTACTCATCGGTACGCGTGTTGGAGGTGGTGCGCAGGAACTGGTCGATCAGATAGCCGTTGGCCCCGTGAATCTCGACGCCATCGAAGCCCGCACGCATCGCCCGGCGCGCAGCCTGGCGGAAGTCCTCGACGATCTGCTGGATTTCGGCGTGGGTCAGTGCGCGAGGCGTCGGGCAATCGACCATGGCGCCCTGCCCGGTGGCGGGGTCGACTTTCCAGATTTGCCCTTCAAAAGGCTCAGCGGAAGGCGCCACGGGCAACTCGCCGTTGTGAAAATCGGGATGGGACAACCGCCCCACATGCCACAGTTGCAGGAAGATGCGTCCACCCTCGGCGTGCACCGCTTCGGTCACGCCCTGCCAGCCGTGTACCTGCGCTTCGCTGTGGATACCGGGGGTGAAAGAGTAGCCCTTGCCTTGAGGTGAAATCTGCGTGGCTTCGGTGACGATCAAGGCCGCCGAAGCTCGCTGTGCGTAGTACTGCGCGTTCAGGGCATTGGGGATATCGCCGGGTTGGCTGCTGCGTGCACGCGTCATGGGGGCCATGACCACCCGATGGCGCGCGCTGATTCCAGCGAAGGTGATCGGACTGAACAGCGTCGAGAGTGTCGTCATGGTGAAGATCTCCTGATGGTGAGGTGATTGCATGGAGCAAGTCTGCGGCAGGGGATCCAGATTGATAATTGAGCTACTGTTTGATGGATATTCAAAAAAATTGGAATAATCATGGACAACTTGGGTGACATCCGTTTGTTTGTCGAAGCCGCGCAGTTGGGTGGTCTCTCGCTGGCAGGTCGCAAATTGGGCTTGTCGCCGGCCGCCGCCAGCGCGCGGTTGCACAAGCTTGAGTCCTCGTTGGCTACCCGCTTGTTCGAGCGCACCACGCGTCAACTGCGCCTCACCGATGAGGGCCGGCTTTATCTGGAACACTGCCGCCAAGCCCTGCAAGCGTTGGACGATGCCCGTGCGGCACTGTCGGCAGAAAAAAACGAGATTCGCGGCAAGATCCGTATTTCGGCCACTTCGGACTTTGGCCGTCATGTCCTCAACCCATGGCTGGACGAATTTACGGCCCGATACCCGCAGGTGGTGCCGGCGCTGCAGTTGTCCGATTCACTCTCGCACCTGATCGCCGACGACGTCGACCTGGTGATCCGATTCGGCGTGCCCCCGGACAGCTCGCTGATCGCCCGACCGCTGGCTGACAATCGCCGCGTGCTGTGCGCGGCGCCCGGTTACCTGGCCCGCAAGGGCACGCCGGACCATCCGCGACAATTGGCCGATTTCGATCATATCGTCGCGGGGCAGTCAGGCTGGTCGAATGAATGGCGCTTGCAGCGTGGCGTGGAGGAGGTGCTGTTCAAGGTACCGCTGGAGGCAGCCCGGGAAACCAACGACGGTGCTCTCGCTCGGCAATGGGCGGTGGACGGCCATGGCATTGTGCTGAAGTCAGTCTGGGACGTGGCGGCGGATCTCACTGCCGGGCGCCTGATACGGCTGATGCCCGAGTGGCAAACAGCTGAAGCGCCGGTGCATGCGCTTTACCCGCGCAGCCGTTATCTGGCGCCGAGGGTGCGAGCACTGTTGGATTTTTTGCGTGAACGGTTCGAGCAGGCTTCGGGACAGATGCCGTGCTAAGGCGGTGTGGCGGGGCGAGGGCCGATATTTTTTTGGGTAATCCATTAACCACAGACACGACGGGTAGCAATTGCTCCACTTAATAGGAAGCATTACTATTCACGCCCCCGCCTTCCCAGTGCACCCGCGATGATTCCTCAGCCGCCCCGCAGAACAGGCTTTTTCGAGCATTACGAAGAGTTGATCGGAACCTGGACGCGCCGCCTGAGAAACCGTCAGCAGGCCGAAGACCTGGCCCACGATACCTTTGTGCGGGTGCTCGAGTCGCGTTCGACCGAGGTTGAGCAACCGCGCGCCTATCTGCATCAGACGGCGCGTAATATCGCCGTTGACGCCTACCGCCGCGAAGACCGTCGCGAGACGCTGGCGCTGGAAGCCCTAGAGCAGAGTTCGCCTCACAGTGGCGACCCGGAGCATTTCATGCACGCGATCCAGTTGGCGGACTCCATCGAGCGGGCCTTGGCCGAGTTGCCGCTCAACTGCCGCAAGATCTTCATCTGGCAGAAAATCGAGGGCCTCACCCAGCAGGAAATCGCCGTGCGCCTGGGCCTGTCCAAGAACATGGTGGAAAAGTATATGATCCGCACCCTGCGGCATCTGCGTGACCGCCTGGACGCGATCGCCCCATGAACCCAGCTCGCCCTGAAACAGGACCTTCCATGATGGATAGCCGTGCCCGCGACGAAGCCGCGCAATGGTTTGTACGCCTGCAAGACGGCCCGTTGAGCGGTGAAGAGCGCCAACGGTTTGATGCCTGGCGCGCGGAGCAGCCCTCGCATCAATATGAATTCGATGTCTTGCAAGGGCTGTGGAGCGCCACCGATCTGCTGCCCAAGGCCCGGTTGCAAGCCCTGTGCGATGCGCCGGCCGAGCGCCCCAAACGCCGTGCCCTCCTGCGTTATGCAGTGGCTGCGAGCGTGGTGGCTGTCGCCCTGGGGCTGGGCCTGTTCAGCGGCCTGGATCACCCGAAACCCTACAGCGCCGAATTCAGCACCCGCCTGGGCGAGCACCGCCAGGTGGCGTTGCCCGACGGTTCGGTGATGGACCTCAACAGCCGCAGCGTGGTCGCCGTGCACTATGAAAAGGGCCGGCGCGGTGTGGAGCTCAAACAGGGCGAAGCGATGTTCAGCGTCGAACATGACACCAGTCGCCCCTTTATCGTGGCGGCCGGGGCAGGGCAGGTGACGGTCACTGGCACGCGGTTTGACGTGCGCCGTGATGACGACCAGACCCGCGTGGTGGTGGAGGCCGGCACGGTCAAGGTACAAGGGCGTTCTGCGGACCAGAGCGTGACGCTGACGGCAGGCCGGGGCACCCATATCGATGCACAAGGGCAAGTCGCCACAGCGTACGCCGTGAACGCTGACGAACTGACGGCCTGGCGCACGGGCAAACTGGTGTTCAACAACGCCAGCCTCGGTGAAGTGGCGCGGGAAGTGTCGCGCTATCGCGAGCAGCCATTGCGGGTCAGCACGGCCGCGGTGAGAGACCTGCGCTTGACCAGCGTGTTCAAGTCCAGTGACACCGACGCCTTGCTCAAAGCCTTGCCGCACATCCTGCCGGTGGCCTTGCGCACCTTGCCGGATGGCAGCCAGGAAATTATTTCACGCTGACGTTCAGGTTTTTTCCGAGTTCTTCGTCTTCTCCTGCAACTGCAACTGGTTTGCATTAACAGCCGCACACTCTTGCGATCACAGGACTAGGTTCGACGTGAAAAAACTCGCCGTGAAAAACAATAAAGTCTCCCGCTGGGCGCCCCTGGCCCTCGCACTGGCCGTCAGCGCCGCGCTGCCCGAAGCCTATGCCGATGACGGCATTCACATCCGCGCCCAACCTTTGGGCGCGGCGCTGAGCCAGCTGGGCCAGCAGACCTCCCTGCAAGTGTTCTTCAGCCCCGACATGGTTGCCGGCAAGCAGGCGCCTGCGGTCGACGGCAACCTCTCGCCTGAACAAGCCCTGCGCCAATTGCTGCAAGGCAGCGGCCTGGACTACCAGATCGATGCGGGCTCCGTGACCCTGCGCCCGCTGAGCAAGGGCACCGGTGAAGCTGGCTCGCCCCTGGAACTGGGCGTGACCGACATCAAGGTGGTCGGCGACTGGCTAGGTGACGCCAACGCCGAAGTGGTGCAGAACCACCCGGGCGCACGTACCGTGATCCGTCGCGAGGCGATGGTGGAGCAGGGCGCGATGAACGTCGGCGACGTGTTGCGCCGTGTGCCGGGTGTGCAGGTGCAAGAGTCCAACGGCACCGGTGGCAGCGATATTTCCCTCAACGTCGGTGTGCGTGGTCTTACGTCGCGCCTGTCACCACGTTCCACGGTGCTGATTGACGGCGTACCGGCCGCGTTTGCCCCCTATGGCCAGCCGCAACTGTCGATGGCGCCGATTTCCGCCGGCAACCTGGACAGCATCGACGTGGTGCGTGGCGCCGGCTCCGTGCGTTATGGGCCACAAAACGTCGGTGGCGTGATCAACTTCGTGACCCGTGCCATTCCCGAGAAATTCTCCGGCGACGTCGGCACCACCCTGCAAACCTCGGCCCACGGCGGCTGGAAGCACATCGAAAACGCCTTCGTCGGCGGCACGGCCGACAACGGTATTGGCGCGGCGTTGCTGTACTCCGGTGTGAAGGGCAACGGTTATCGCAGCAGCAACAACTCCAACGACATCGACGACGTGATCTTCAAGACCCACTGGGCCCCGACCGATCAAGACGATTTCTCGCTCAACTTCCACTACTACGACGCCAGCGCCGACATGCCCGGTGGCCTGACCCAGAAGCAGTTCGACGCCAACCCGTACCAATCGGTGCGTGACTGGGACAACTTCAGCGGGCGCCGCAAAGATATGTCCTTCAAGTACATCCGTCAGATCGACGACCGTACCCAGGCCGAAGTGCTGACCTACTACTCCGACAGTTTCCGTGGCAGCAACATCGCCAACCGCGACCTGAAAACCATCGGCTCCTACCCGCGCACCTACTACACCTTCGGCATCGAGCCGCGGGTGTCCCATGTGTTCGACGTGGGCCCCAGCACCCAGGAAGTCAGCCTGGGTTATCGCTACCTCAAGGAAGGCATGCACGAGCAGGCCAGCAGCCTGAACCTGGTCAACAATGTGCCCACGCCAGGCGGTCAGAGCGATGGCCATGTCTACCAGGACCGCACCGGTGGCACCGAAGCCAACGCCTTCTATATCGACAACAAGGTCGATATCGGCAAGTGGACCATCACCCCGGGTATTCGCTTCGAAGACATCCGCACCGAATGGCACGACCGCCCGGTGGTGGCCCTGAACGGCACCCGCACCCAGGAAAAACGCCGCGAGGTCCACAACAACGAACCGCTGCCGGCCCTGAGCGTGATGTACCACGTCTCCGATGCCTGGAAACTGTTTGCCAACTATGAAACCTCGTTTGGCAGCCTGCAGTATTTCCAGCTGGGGCAGGGCGGCACCGGCGACCAGACCGCCAACGGCCTGAACCCGGAGAAAGCCAAGACCTACGAGATCGGCACGCGCTACAACGACAGCGTCTGGGGCGGCGAAGTGACGCTGTTCTACATCGACTTCTCGGATGAACTGCAATACGTCAGCAACGACGTGGGCTGGACCAACCTGGGCGCCACCAAGCACCAGGGGATCGAGACCTCGGCCCACTATGACCTGTCGAACCTGGACCCACGCCTGGAGGGCCTGACCGCCAGCGCCGGTTTCACCTACACCAAGGCCACCTCCGAAGGTGACGTGCCGTTCAAGGGCCGCGACCTGCCGTTGTACTCCCGTGAAGTGGCGACCCTGGGCCTGCGTTACGACGTGAACCACTGGACCCACAACCTGGACGTCTTCGCCCAGTCCGGCCAACGTGCGCCCGGCACCGGTACCACCTACATCACCCAGGGCACTGCCGATGGCCAGTACGGCGATATCCCGGGTTATGTCTCGGTCAACGTGCGCAGCGGGTATGACTTTGGCGCGCAACTGTCGAACCTGAAACTGGGTGTGGGCGTGAAAAACGTCTTCGACCAGCAGCACTACACCCGTTCCAGCGACAACAACGCCGGGTTGTACCTGGGCGAGCCGCGCACGTTCTTCGTGCAGGCCAGCGTCGGGTTCTGACCTGCCGTCGACGTGAACAATCGCAGCCCCAGGGCTGCGATTTTTTTTGCCGGTTTTTTGTGTCTGGAACGGTTTATGCCCAATTGCCACATAGGTCACATCCGCCGGCTTGATCAAGCCGGGCGTTATTCAGATCTCGAGTCAGGGCCAACCAATGACGTCTACCTCGTTTCATTCTTCGCAGAGCATGCGGCACGAGCCTTTGCGCGGTGTGGGTGAAGCTGAACCGCCAGCGCCCGACGACAATGCAGTCGGGCTGGCATCGCCGATGCTGTCAGATGACCATGCCGCCCAAGTCCATCGAATGAGGACCTTCGTTGGCCAGCGCAAATTCCAGGCGCCTGTCGCCGATGACTTTTCCCGCGGCATGCTGGCCAGTGGGCAACCTCCAGCTCCCCGCAGTCAATCTTCGAAACGCACCGGCACTGCGCTGATCAACGGCCTGGTCGCCTGGTGGCACAAGCAGAAGGCGGACTGATCCTGCACTCACCGGGTTTTTACATGCTGAAATTGGTATTCGTGTGCGAACTGGAACTGCCGGGTTTATCCAGCCACATACTTGCAGCCGGCTGATGGGGTCAACGCGTTGAGCCTGGCCACTACGGTGGCATTCATCGAGCAAGTATGCATTTGAGACAAGTTGGAGAAACCGCATGACTATCGAGGGCGCATTACCTCACGCATGGCAGACGATCTTGGACGGATCGGCTGCACGGCCGGCCGCGCCTCCCCCCACGGCTCACTCGGACGCGTGGAGCGGGGCCCCGGGCACGGCCCAGGCTCAAGACCTTCCACAGGGGCCAGCGTCTCGCAGGCCTCTGTTGTTGCGTGGAGCGCTGTCGAGGTTACATCGGCGCGCGTTGCAAAACCCTCCTGCTGCGCGCTCGACCTTTTCGCAACCCGGAGCAACATCGACGGACAGTCAATTGGCCGCAGCCCTTGAGAAAGGCTATGACATGTTGCACCCCTTCCTGAAGGACGGACGCTTGACCTGCTCGTCACTGCAGCTCCTCGCCGCCCAGCGCATGGGTGAAAGCGAGGCATTGGACCGGGTGATCCCGGTGGCCCGGGAAATACTCCAGCGCCCCCGGTTGAATGATGCAATCCTGAGCAGCGAGGGTGACATCACCCGTGACAGCCTGCGGGCCGCCGCCAGCGCGTTGCCGGGTAACAGCTCTCCAAGTGTGTACAGCCAGGACCCGTTCCATGCCCAGGGCAATGCCCAGGTGGTCCAGGCGTTTCAAGGTCTGTTCGAGCAGTTGAGGGATAAGTCCAAGGACCGTAGCTATTTTTTCGAGCCCCACCAATTCGTGGAAATCGTCACGCTCAAGAGGGTCATGCAGGACCCTTACGACGTCGATCAAAGAGGCGAGGCCGTGCTGGACCCGTCTACTGGCATGCCCCGGCCGAAGTACAGTGAGTTGTGTGTCTACACCGCGAAGAACATCATCGAACGCCCGGGGTTATTGCGTTCACTGGAGCGTGCCAATGGTGCTCGGCTGTTCGGCCCGCCCCACCAGGAAGGCTGGCTGAGCAACAAGAGCCTCGATCGCTGGTTGGAGCAGGATGAGGCTCACAAAGCGAGGTGACGGAGCCTACACCTTGAGGATCTTGCCACTGATCGCCACCGCTGCCAGCAACACCGCGATCAGCACAAAGGCCGTGCTCAGGCTGCTGCCATGGGCGATAAAGCCGATCACGGCGGGCCCGGCCAGGATGCCGGCATACCCCAGGGTCGTGATGGCCGGCACCGCGATATGCTCCGGCATGACCTTTTGTTTGCCCACTGCGGTGTACAGCACCGGTACGATGTTCGAGCAGCCGGCGCCCACCAGCGCGTAGCCCAGCAACGCGGCTTCCCAGGCGGGGGAAAGCGTGGCCAGTAGCATGCCCGCGGTGGCCAGTGCGCCACCGATCACGATCACGCGGGTGGCGCCCAGCCGGTGCACGATGGCATCGCCCGTCAGGCGCCCGGCTGTCATGGTCAGGGCGAAGGCGGCATAGCCCAGGCCCGCATAAGCTTCATCCAGGCCACGTTCGGCACTGAGGAACACCGCGCTCCAGTCAAGCACGGCGCCTTCAGCCAGAAACACGATGAAGCACAGGCAGCCGATAAACAGCACCACGCCATGGGGAATCGCAAAGGCCGGTCCCGAGCTCTCACTGCCGTAGGGCAACAGGTGCGGCCCGGCCTTGAGCAAGGCCACCGCCATCACTGCGATCACTACAAGAGTTGCCTGCAAGGGGGAAAGGCCCAGCCCCAGCAACCCGGCCACTCCTGCCGCACCGACGATGCCACCCAGGCTGAACAGCCCGTGAAAGCCCGACATCATGGTCTTGCCGCTGGCGCGCTCAACGATCACCGCTTGCAGGTTGACTGTGGAATCCACGGTGCCCAGGCCCGCGCCAAACAGGAACAAACCGGCCATCAGCCAGGGAACCGAACTGACGGTCGCCAACATCGGCAGCGCCACGCAGATCAGAATCGTTCCTGCGGTCAGCACGCGTCGGCAGCCGTAGCGCGAGGCCAAGGCACCCGCCACCGGCATGGCGATGATCGAACCCACCCCCAGACATAACAGCAGGAGGCCCAGCGTGCCCTCGTTGAGTTGCGCGCGTGCCTTGGCATAGGGCACCAGTGGCGCCCACGCGGCGATACCGAAACCTGCGATAAAGAAAGCGATGCGGGTCGACATTTGTTCCAGCCGCCCGGGAACCACGGGCGCTGGGGTGGGGATGGCAGTCATGAAGAATCCTTGGTTTTGCGTTCAAAGAACGATGTCCGGCGCGACATCCTTGCACATCAGGCCGCATCGAGCGAGCCGGGTTCCCTGATGAGCAGGATCGACGTGACACTCATGAATATTATTTTTACAAACATGGAACGTGAGGCGCTCTGCCAACCACACAGGCTTTGTCAGACGTGGCCTGGAGGGGGCGTAATCTTTGTGAGCACTGATGAACCCCAGAGTTCTTGCAAGGGGGACCACCTTCCAGGCCACTTCTCGACTGAACTCAGCAGGTAGTTTCAACCGACGGTTTCCCACACAATTGCGTGGCTTATTTCTTTTTCAAAAGTCAGCGACTGCTGGGGAATCACGCTATGACCCACTTCTACGATGCCCGCGGCAATATCTATGGCGTGATCAACCCGGCCCTATTAAGACGCCAAGGCATCAACATCCCTGATAGCGCCGCCGAAGCTGCGAATAGCCGCCAGGCGTGGGCGGCTTCAGCCATCGCAGCCGAATGTGGCTGGGGCTCATTGCCACGCCCTGCGGATGCCAAGGCCCACCGATGCGATGGGCTATTGGTCGGGCCGTTCCAGGCCGAGGCACCGTTCGATGTGCTGATCGTCAACACCGACGGCTCCCTCGCCGAGCGCAGCGGCAATGGCCTGACCATCTTCGCCCAGGCCCTGACCGACCAGGGCTTGCTGAGCCAAGGGTGTGAGTTGCGGGTGCATCACGATAAAGCTGATGCGCAATCGCCGGTCATCACCCGGGTGGAGCCTGCGGTCTACGAGCACGTGACGGGGTTCTGGCTGGCACTGGGTTTGCCCGAGTTCGGGCCGCAGGCAGTCGGTGCCCGTGGCGTGGACAGCGTGAAAACAGCGAACCGTGAATTCAGCCAGGTGGCCTCACTGACGGCGCTTGAGCCGCAATGGTCGTGCAGCCAGTTCGTGCGTGTGGGCAACCCGCATTGCGTCACGTTGGTTCAAGACGCCGCGCTGCTGCCAGATAATGCCCGAATGCATCAACCTGCGTTGTTCGAACCCTTGAAAGCCATTGCATTCGCGCCACCGGCGGGCGGTGGCGTTCCGTGTGTCGCGGGGGTCAATTTGCAGTGGGCGGCCCGTGGACAGGGCAATCAGGTACTGGCGCGGGTATTCGAACGCGGGGAAGGGCCCACGGCATCCTCGGGGACCAGTGCCAGTGCCGTGGCCTGCGCGGCGTGGCGAGCAGGCTGGGTGGCCGGTGGCGAAGTCGCTGTGGTGATGCCGGGCGGTATGGCGCCTGTGCGATTGCTGACACAGGGCGACACCTTGCTGAGCGTCAGCCTGTTTGGCACGGCACGGCCACAAACCTGAAACAGCATCCAGGCGCGTTATAAAAACGTCACCTGCGCCGGCTGCCGCTTCATCAGCACTTTGCCCTGGCGGATCGAATACAGCGCCAGGCCCTGGCTGCGAATCATCTCGTAGTCGCTGTCTGCCGACAGGACCAGCAGGTTCGCTGGGCGCCCCGGCTCAAGACCGTAACGGTCGCCCAAGGCCATGGCCTTTGCGCTGTTGTCGGTGACCAGGTCCAGGGCGCTTTGCAGGGTGCGATAGCCGAGCATGTGGCAGATGTGCAGACCGGCTTCAAGCACGCGCAGGATATTGCCGTTGCCCAGCGGGTACCAAGGGTCGACGATGGAGTCCTGGCCGAAGCAGACGTTCATGCCCGCTTCCAGCAACTCGTTGACGCGGGTGACGCCCCGGCGTTTCGGGAAACTGTCGAAGCGGCCCTGCAGGTGGATGCTTTCGGTGGGGCAGGAAACAAAGCTGATGCCCGAATGCCCCAGCAGGCGGAACAGCTTGGCGCAGTAGGCATTGTCGTAAGAGCCCATCGCGGTCGTATGGCTGGCGGTGACGCGCGCGCCCATGCCACGGCTGCGGGCCTCTTCGGCGAGCACTTCGAGAAAGCGCGAGTGTGGGTCGTCGGTTTCGTCGCAGTGCACATCCACCAGGCAACCGGTGCGCTCGGCCAAGTCCATCAGGAATTTCACCGAGCTTACGCCCTGGTCGCGGGTGTATTCAAAATGGGGGATGCCGCCGATCACATCGGCGCCCAGTCGGATGGCTTCCTCCATCAGTTCCCGGCCATTGCGGTAGGACTCGATGCCTTCCTGGGGGAAGGCGACAATTTGCAGGTCGATCAGGTGCGTGCTTTCTTCGCGCACTTCCAGCATGGCCTTGAGCGCCGTGAGGTCTGGATCGGTCACATCGACGTGGGTGCGTACATGCTGGATACCGTGGGCCGCCAGGGCCTCGATGGTCTTCTTGGCGCGAGCCTTGGTGTCTGCCTGGGTGATGGTGGCTTTGCGCTCTCCCCAGCACTCGATGCCTTCGAATAGCGTGCCGCTCATGTTCCAGCGCGGCTCGCCAGCCGTGAGGGTGGCATCGAGGTGGATGTGGGGTTCGACGAAGGGCGGGATCACCAGGTTGCCGGCAGCGTCCAGGTCATCGCCCGCCAGTACGGGCGCCGTGGTTTGCGCGGTGATGCTGGCGATCCGGCCATGTTCCAGGTGCAGATCATGCAGGCCTTCACGGTGGCGCAGGCGGGCGTTGATGATGTGCATGGTCAAGTTCCTCTTGGGCAAAAAGCAATCAGGCGTTCAATGTGGGTCAGTCGAACAGTGTCTGGGAGGTCTCGCCGCGATGAAAGGCAAACGCGGCTTCCAGGTCGCTTTCGATGGTGCGCCCTCGGGACAGCGGCGGCAGGTCATCCAGGCTGAAAAAGCCCACTTCGGTGGTTTCGAACCCGGCCATGGGGGCCAGTTGATCGACGCGCTCACACAGGAAATACAGCTTGTAGAAGTCCCGCACATCCGGGCGATACAAGCCCTTGGCCTTGTGGGTGACGCTGTACAGCGCCCGTGCGGTGACGGTCAGCCCGGCCTCTTCACGGATCTCCTTGACGATGTTTTCCGCCGCCGACAGGCCGATATCGGCATAACCGCCCGGCAATGCCCAGCAGCCATCGGTCAATTCGCGCACCAGCAGGATCCGGTCGCCTTCGATCACCGCGCCCCGCACGTCGATCATCGGGGTGGAATAGCGCTTGGCAAAGTCCGGCACCAACCCGGTGATGCGTTCCAGGGGTACGTTGCCCAGTTGCGCCAGCATGCTGTGGGCAATCTCGGCGATTTCCTCCAGGCGCTCGCGCTCGAAATCGTCGGTGCAAAAATGCAGTCCCGTGGAGGCCAACGCCTGCAAGCGTTTGGCCTGGGCCAGCCAGGTGTTTTCCATGGATGCTCCTAAAGGGTTTTGCGCATGTACACCCGATGCAGGCCGTGTGCTTCGGCCCGATGGGTCTCGATGTAACCACGACGGGTGTACAGGGCAATGTTTTCAGTCATTGCCACGTTGGTATAGAGCCGGATAGCCGAGTAGCCGGCGTCGCGCGCCTGGTGTTCGGCAAAGTCCATCAGGTGGCGTCCCAACCCCAGGCCCTGGGCTTGCGGGGCGACAGCCAGGTTGTCCAGTAACAGTGCGTCGGGAGCATCCAGCAGGATAATGAAGCCCTGTACCTGCCCGGCATTGTCCAGCACGTGTACGCCTCCCGTTGCGACAAGCGCCTGATAGTTTTCCAGCATCGGACCGGGTTGGCGGCCGATACGCGTGATGTAAGGCGAGTAGGCGGCTTCAACGATGGCTTCGATGGCGGCCACATCATGGGCGTTGGCAGGGCGCATCATGACAGCGTGCTCCGAGTGGGCTGGAGGCCATGACTGTACGGGAGCCGGACATAAAAAAACCACCCGAAGGTGGTTTTTCAGCAGCCGGTGGCTTACTCGCCGCGGTAGATGCAACCGCTGGTGCAGGTTTCGTGGATGCGGATTGCACTGAGTTCCGGCAGCAGGGGCTTGAGCTCATTCCAGATCCACTTGGCCAGCACTTCGCTGGTCGGGTTTTCCAGGCCGGGAATGTCGTTGAGGTAGTTGTGGTCGAGGCGCTCGTAGAGCGGCTTGAAAATCGCCTTGATCTCCGAGAAGTCGCGAATCCAGCCGGTATGGGGATCCAGGTCGCCGCTCAGGTGGATC
>Ga0157375_10000918_pt1 | contig 25645 bp, 28 predicted proteins | sample M35metaG_FD_115311 | JGI IMG/M metagenome (GOLD analysis project Ga0157375, IMG submission 115311) | Miscanthus rhizosphere microbial communities from Kellogg Biological Station, Michigan, USA - M3-5 metaG | ecosystem: Host-associated > Plants > Roots > Rhizosphere > Soil | place: USA: Michigan... | reverse complement strand
CGCTTCCAGCCGCAGCCGCAGGCCGAACAGCCAGCCCCGGCCGAAGTGCCGCGCCCAGCAGCACCGGAGCCGCTGACCTTCACCCATAACGGTGAACCGGCCACGATTGACCTTGAGCGCTTCCAGCCGCAGCCGCAAGCGGAGCAGCCAGCCCCGGCCGAAGTGCCGCGTCCAGCAGCACCGGAGCCGCTGACCTTCACCCATAACGGTGAACCGGCCACGATTGACCTTGAGCGCTTCCAGGCACCGCAGATCGAGCAGCCTTCGCACCGCGAGTCTCTGGAAGCTGAGTGGTTTGAAATGCACCGTTCCGAAGTTCTCGGTAATCGAGCAATGGAAGACGATGCGCGCAGCGCAATTGTTCAGGCGTTGCAGGACAAGAAAGCCGAACTCAAGGGAGAGGAAGCAGCATCCCGCGCCAATAAACCTCTCAGCGAGAGAATGGCCGAACGCTTTGGGATAAACCTCGGCGACAAGGCTTATGAAATCGGCAGGGTTAATCACGCACTCAAGGAAATTGGCGACAAAGGCGCTGCCGCCGAGCGCACCGAGCAACGTGCTTTTGAGGACAGGAATCTAGATAGAGGCTTGCCAGCAACCTATGGCATGGAAGAAGCCCGCGAGAAGTGGATAGCTGCGCAGGAATTCCGCATCACAGATGCAGGCTTGCAGCCCGCACGCAATCAGCTGGAAATCGACCCTGAAATCACACAGCGGCTTGTAACAGAGCGAGCGCAGGCAGCTAAAGAGATAGCCAATAACTATGCTGAAAATGGCTCAATGGGCGATGCCGGTTCCCTTGTTAGGGACACGGCCAACAAGCTTTCGCTTAACGAGTCGACTGCCAAAATTGAGCAATTGACCGCGAATCTCCAGAAGCTCACACAAGAGCAACAGCGTTCCGCCGCAGCCATTGAGGCACGGTCGGAAATGTTTAAAGACGCTGTTGCGGAAATGGGCAGCGATCAGGCTCAAACCCAGTTGACGCCGGAAGTTGCGCAGGCGTGGGGCAAGCAAGACGCAGTAGACCTGAAAGCTCTGGATCAAAGCCCGATTCAAGACCTTTCGGTTTCGACCATGCGTGAAAATGCTTCCCTCAACGCTGAATACGGCAACACGATTGAGCATGAGCAAGTTGTCATTGATTACAACAAGCGTGAAGCCGAGCTTGAGCGTCGAGGCCAGTTGACCAACGACGAGAAGCAGGTAGAAGACCTTGCCGTTAACGATCCTGAGCGTCTGGCCGTGCTTCGCACCCAGCACGATCTGGCCGCAGCCGAACGCAACCAGCAACGCGCCGCTGCATGGGAAGGCCGCGAACAAGCAACCGTCGAAGTTGAACGTCCAACCGCTCCCGAGCCGCTGAATTTCACCCATAACGGTCAACCGGCCACGATTGACCTGGAGCGGTTTAAATCTCCGGCCGAGCTTGAGCGTCGAGGGCATTTGAGCAACGACGAGAAGCTGGCAGAAGACCAAGCGGTCAATAACCCTGAGCGCCTGGCCGAGCTTCGCACTCAGCACGATTTGGCCGCAGCCGAACGCAACCAGCAACGCGCCGCAGCATGGGAAGGTCGCGAACAGGCCAAGCCCGCAGTTCAGCTGACACCAGCTGTTGCAGCTCGCGTCATCGAGCTTCGCGACGTGAACAATGCTTTCGCGAAAGCAGATCCTGAGCAGGTCTATGACGACATCGTTCGTAAAGGCACCCTTGCAGACGCGAACATGCGCCATGACGAGCTGGATTCGGGGTTTGTCGATAGCGACAAAATCAGAGAAATCGCGAGTGAAGACCTTAAAGCCTTCGGCTACCTTGAAGGCAAGCCAGAGCAACAGGCCTTGGCGCTTTCGATGGGCCGAGCGATGGAGAACGAGCATTACAGCGCGTACATGGCTGATAATGCGCCGGAATCCGTCGGCATCACGATAGAGGCGTCAGCAGTGGTCAGCAACGAGCAGCAGACCATGGCACCGACTGAAATCGAATCCCCGTCCGACAAAGACATGGAACTTTAAAGAGGCCTATATGACAAAACTCGTTATCCAGCACCGCGAGATTGAAGCGCAGATTAGATCGCTTCAATCGCAGCTCTCAGCAATCGAAAAGAACCCCGAGTATCTTCGGGATCTTGAGTTTGTTGAGAAGCTGGATAGCCTGTTGTCGACGTATGGCAAAGGCTTGTCGGCTATTCAGCGCATCTTAGATCCGCAGCCCGATGCTACCGACGAGGTTAAAGAACACGCCAATCGCGGTAAGCCCCGCAAACCAGTGACATACAAGAATCCCGTTTCTAACGAAATTCTGGTAACTGCTAGTGGGAACAATAAAATTTTGAAGCAATGGAAAATCGAGTATCCTGATGCAAATATCAAGGATTGGATCGTAGGAGATCAGAAATGAAAAAAATCATTTTCGCACTGCTAGCATGCGCAGCCTTGGCAGGCTGCAACAAGGATGAAGGTGCTGCTTTCGTTGGGGTTTGGAAAAACTCTGACAAGCTATCTGAAACCCTCACCGTGACCAAGATTGACGGTGGCTATCGTGCGCTCTCTCAGATCGACAAGGACACCAAAGGCTACATGAAAGTCGAAACTGTTCTGGTGGCAGAGTCCAAACAGTTGCTTGTCAAAGATGGCGGCAAAAGGGCACTAGAGCTGGCCAGCGATGGCACCGTGACCAGTTTCCTGAGAAACAAAGAAGACACCTTTACTAAGGTTAATTAACCTTGGCAAGTTTCGCGGCCGCGAAACAAAAAACCGCCTAAGGGCGGTTTTTTTGTTGTCTATGGTTTTACGCATCTGCCCTTCTCTCTTTGTCTTTGTGCGGTGCAGCCTCGATTGCCACACGACGAGCACGGCCCACTCCCCAAGCCAGCGCCCGAGTCATCGACTCACCAGGGCGGGAATCACAGGCTTCTTCGAACAGGCTCATGCCGCCCGATGCGTACACACCGATGAACATTTGAGTGCTGCCCTCTTTGGATAGCCTCACTTGTACATCTATGATCGTTCCATCATCGAGCGTTTCATCATGCGTTCGGCAGTGAAGCGACGGATCGGCCCATGCCCAATATCGTTCGCCCCGTTGTCTCATTTCGGCACCTCGCGCTTTTGTTGTCGCTTGAATATAGCCGCGGAATTTCAAGTGACCTTTCCATCTCTTTACGAATCCATTGTTAACGGTGCAGCTATTTCGTAGGGGTTGCAATGGCTCGCGCAAAAACGTCTCCTTGCCCCGCAAAAATTGCCCCGCAGCTAGTCACGCTGGCCAATACCCCGCCGCGTAGGGGGGAGTGGCTCTACGAATTAAAATTCGACGGCTACAGAATGATGGCCCGTTATGACCACGGCGTCAGACTTTTCACGCGCAACGGTTTCGACTGGACGCAGCGCATGCCCCGCCTGGTCAAAGAATTGGAAACGCTCAAGATCGTATCGGCTTGGATTGATGGTGAGGTCATAGTTCAGGATAAAGACGGCCGTCCTGTATTCCAGCCATTGCAGTCAGCTTTCAGCAGCGGCAAAACCGACGAACTCATGTTTTTTGCCTTTGACCTGATGTATCTCAATGGTCGGGATATGCGCAGTTTACCGGTTGAGACGCGGCGTGAACGGCTGCGCGAACTGATCGAAAACACCTCGCTCGAACACGTTCGGTTCTCGGAAACACTCGATGTTGATCCCCATCATTTACTGGCCAACGTTTGCAAAATGGAGATGGAAGGAATTGTTGGTAAACGGGCTGGCAGCCCCTATGCATCAGAGCGCAATGGCGATTGGATAAAAATTAAGTGCCACCACAGGCAGGAATTTGTGGTGGTCGGCTATACCCGCGCAGCGGCAGGCATCGGCTCCCTGCTGATCGGCCTGCATGACGATGCTGGGGATTTGATCTACGCGGGCCGGGTGAAATCGGGATTCGACAGCCGAACCCTAATCGAGCTTCGGGCTCGACTCCGCTCGCTAGAGCGAGCCGAATCGGCTTTGAAGGATCGTCCTCAACTCACCAAAGGAATGGACGTGGTGTGGCTAGAGCCGGAGCTGGTTTGCGAAGTTAAATACGCTGAAATCACCCCCAGCGGCAAAGTCCGGCATGCCGTGTTCCAAGGGATGCGCGACGATAAGCCTGCTGCGGGCATCAGCCTTGAAAGCTCTACGCCTGAGCAGCCTCCAGAGCCGCGCAAAACACCGATCCGCATAACACACGGCGAGCGGGTAATAGATCCATCGACCGGCCTGACCAAGCGCCAATTAGCCGACTATTACGTCAGGGTGGCCGACTGGATGTTGCCGTTGATACACGATCGACCGGTTTCGCTCGTTCGTGTGCCCGATGGCATCGAGGGTGAACAGTTCTTTCAGCGCAACGCTACCAGTCTGGCGATCCCTGATATCGAAACGATTCATCGCCCGTCGGGAAAACCGGCAATGTTGATTAATACACCCAAAGCCTTGCTTTCAACCGTACAGATGAGCGCAATCGAAATACACGCTTGGAATGCCACCGCCGGCGATTTATCCCGTCCTGACCGGTTCGTTCTCGATCTAGATCCTGATCCGGCGTTGCCCTGGATGCGCATGATCGAGGCGACGGATCTGGTCAGTGTCGTCCTGCAGGAGCTTGGCCTAATCTCGTATCTGAAAACCAGCGGCGGTAAAGGTATTCACATTGTTGTGCCATTGACGCCGAAGGATGATTGGGCAGCCGTCAAAGCCTTTAGCCATGCAATTGTGAAACACATCGCGAAACTGATTCCTGATCGATTCTCGGCCGTCAGCGGCCCGAAAAATCGCGTCGGCCGCATCTTCATCGACTACCTGCGCAACAGTTCCGGTGCGACGACGGTTGCGGCTTATTCAGTGCGCGCCCGTCCAGGACTTGCCGTCTCCGTGCCGATCTGGCCCGAGGAACTTTCGACGCTGCAAGGCGCCCATATGTTTACCATCCAGAACGTGTTTAAGCGTTTGGACTCCCTCAGTGAAGATCCTTGGGCGGCACTGCCGAATACAGCCCAAACGATCACAGCGCAAATGCGCAAACAGCTCGGCATCCGTTAGGAGACATCATGGAAAACTACCACGTCGTATCCACCCCCAACGGTTGGAAACTTCATGCGCAAGGCTCCGATGAGACATTGCTCGGCGCACCCACCAAAGCGCGACTGCTTGAGTTGCTACCGGATTACATGGCTGGCCGCACAGGTTCAGTGAAAATTCACACTGAAACCGGACAGATCGAGGATGAGCGGACATACCCTCGCAGCGAAGATCCCCGCCGTAGCAAGGGATAGGGGCGTAGTAAACCGCGCTGTGCGTTCCGACTGGAAAAAGCTGGGAGGCACATAACGGCCAGAAACGGGGCGAATCGGCCAAAAGTGCCTCACTATTTTTTGACGCATCACAGCGCTTTCTATCACTCAAACGTGGAGTGAACTGTCCTCTTTAGTATATGTTTGGCGAACATAAAAGAAGCGCAAAGGGGCAGCCGATGGCAAGGGGAAAAAAAGTAAAAGCAGCGCCGGAAATACAGTTAGATGAAATTTTGAAAAACGCCATCAAATCAATACAGCTTGGTATTGAAGATTACGAAACTAGTTGTTTGCTTGAAGAGGATGCACGCGCTATCTCGGCTGCCCGAAATCTCTACGCCGGCATACTATTACTCTTCAAATACAAAATTGCTTCTTTAGCCACATCCCCAGAGCAAGCTAGAGAGTTACTTTATAAGCCAGAAAAAATGCAACCTAAGTTGAATGCATCTGGATTAATCGAATGGCAGCCGACACCGCACTCAAGAGAGACTATAGATGCTTCAATGATAAAGTCCAGGCTGCAAGGCCTAGGTATCTATCACGATTGGCAAGTAGTTGAAAGCCTGAGAAGCTGTCGGAATGATCTTGAACATTTACATCCTACCGCTCCTGCTAGCGATATACAGCGACTTATAGTTGACCTCTTTCCAATGTTACAACGGTTTGCTCACGAGGAACTCAATACGAGCCCTGCCGAGTTATTAGGTCAAGCGTGGAAATCGATGCTTCGCGAAAAAACATTTTATGAGCAAACCAAAAATGACGCAAGAAACCAATGGAAAATGGTAGGTCTGCCCGATCCCGCGGTTAACTTTTTGCAAACATGTATGTGTGAAATATGCCATTCCCCACTATTGCAGCCTTGCAAAGCAAGCATCGAAAATCACATACCGATTGATACTGGAGATTTTCTTTATGAATGTATCAGTTGCAAGCACACCCAGTCGTTAATTGAATTCATAGAGTTTGAGTTCATAATGTCCAATGATCAGTTTTGGACGGATGCGGGGATCTTCGTTAAAACATGTGAAGATTGTTATATAACAATGGAATCTGAATTAGATAATCGGTGTTATTGGTGCGGCAAGCAAAGCGAATCTTAAAATATTTTCTACGATTTCGCCTGTCGGCCCCGTCAGCTCTGGGGCAGGCTACCAGGCCAGCTCACATTAAGGTGTTCTCCTAATGCTGGCATACCTTTGACGATACCTGCTTTACTACGGCAAATCGCAAACGAATTGAGAGCGCCATGGAAGTCGAACGCATTTACGAAGAATTAATAAAATATATAGTTGAGGTTGATGATTTTGGGGCTGCAAACATAAAAGCCGCACAGGAGCTAAAGAATAAGTTCATTCCAAAATCAATCTTTAAATATCGCCTAGGAAGGTATGACGAAAGCGGAAAATGCTGGGATATAGAAAATTTAAAAAACAGTCAAATTAGGACGACTTTGCCTGAAGCGTTTAACGATCCATATGACTCTTTTTTTAATATAGCAATAAAAGCCAATAATGAAATTGAAGAAAAGTTGCTTAATGAGTTTCTTTACAAGCCTGCAAAGCGATCAATGAGAATTTGTTGTTTTAGTGAGTCAATTGAATCAATGCTCATGTGGACGCACTATGCAAATGAGCATAAGGGGTTCGCGCTTGAGTACGGATCTAATGACAAGGCTTCAATTGCTCTGCAACTTTGGCCAGTTTTTTATCGAGAAAAATTGTTTGATATAAGTAAATATTTGAAAAAGGTTCGCTCCAATCTGATTCCGCTTTTACCAGCGTTGCACAAGGCGATGGATTGGAAATACGAAAAAGAATGGCGTTTGATAGTCCCAGGCGGAGAGTGCGAAAGCATCGCTATGCCGCGCCCAAAAGCAATATATATGGGGTCAAACGTCTGTCCAAAGATTGAGGAGGATTTGACCGAAATAGCTTACGAAAGAAAGATAAAGCTTTACAGAATGAGTCACGACCGTCACGAATTTAAGATGAAAATGACTTTGGTAGCCCGAAAGGATGGCTTATCGCAATAAGGTATGTGATCAGTAGTTTTAATGTCGATGTCGGACTGTCTGCCGATCATGACGGCCCTGGCAAACCCAATGGATCGCCGTAAATGACCCGTGGTCAATATGTTTAAAAAGGATGTATTTCGAACCGTAGACCGAGCGCCTGCCCATCGCCGCTCTGGAGGCGATCATGAATACAACACATTTTATTCCGTTGAGACACGGGCGCCGTCATCCCCCTCTTGTCAGCGATAGTCCGCAAGATGCCGCTCGGGCAGATTGGCTCTACGACGCTGCTGAGGAACTGTTGCGCGGTAACAGCGTGTCGTTCCAGCGTCGTATGCGTCCACAGCAAGGCGTGACTGCTGAGGAGTTCGCCCTTGCAGTGGATGAGTACGTGAACAACCGTCTTGCCGATAGTGAGGTGAATACCTCGGCTCTGGGTTGGCTGATCATCACCGCCGAGCGAGGACACGCCGACAAGACCGCGATAGCCGAACTGCTGGGCAATAGTGATCACCCGCTGGGTAAGCTTGGCGAGATCGCCGAGGCACTGCTTGAACCTCTCGCGGAGGACGCTCTTATAGCCAAGGCTGAGGATGAGCTCTGAGCATTCAGGCTTGCTAGCGTGGAGAGCTTTCGGAATCAGTATTCGTGAGGAAAATGAAAATGATCGAAGATATGAAAGTCCGGGAAAGAGCATACGAGTTGTGGGAAAAAGATGGTCGTCCGGAAGGATCCGAAGAGATGTATTGGCGACTCGCGCAAGAACAGCTTGAGGCAGAATCCACCCATCAAGCAACTGATAGCGAATGGCCCGCAAAGGGCGAAGCTAGCCGCTTTGAGAAAGGGAATGAGAAATGAGTGCACGCGAGCCATCCAGCGATCCACTTGAGCCGTTGAACCTGCCTTCCGTGATCCGGCTTCAAGCCAGCAAGCTGCTGCGAGCAATTACCAGCGCCGCCACACTGGAAGACGCAGTGCGCGCGGCGGATCGTGCCGAAGGCTTTGCATTGGGCATTGAAACCGTGCGTGCGCTGAATCCGGGCGATGTAGAGGGGTTATATCTGGTGTTTGACCGGGCTTACCAAGCCCGTCAAGCGGAACTGGGTGCGTAGAGGAGCTCTGGCCACAAGGGGTGTCATGGGCGGCGTCCAAGGCCGCAGCCCGCACAGCGCGAAGCGCGAGCAGGAACGGGTGCAGGCGACGAGCGCAGCGTCCCTTGATGCCACTGGGGGCCATCCCAAACCCTCCGAGGCAAGGGCAGGGAAAGATTCACCTCCCTGCCCTCTGCCACCCGGCGAGGGAACGAGGGGCTTCTAACCGCATGCCTTTCAGCTCTTGATGCTTGTAGAGTTTTCTTTCGTTGCGTTGTGCAGTGCCCACACTCGTTTCACCTGGCTAACGCTACAGCCAGCCAGATCCGCGGTGCGGGCGATGCCCTGCCCTGCTGCGCGTAGAGCAATGATGCGCTGATGGGTCTGCACATCTGATTTGCGGCCTTGATACTTCCCTGAGGCTTTCGCGAGCTGGACGCCTTGACGTTGCCGCTCGCTGCGCTTTTCGTGTTCTTCTCGAGCCATCTGCAAAGCGAGCTTCAACAACACTTCTTGCATGCCGTCTAAAACGATCTTGGCGACGCCATCGACCTTTTCCGCTATGTCTGTCAGGTCTACCACCCCAGGCACTGCTAGACGCGCTCCCTTGGCCCTTATCGACGCAATCAAAGCTTCCGCTTCGGGCAATGGCAAACGGCTGATTCGGTCTATGTGTTCTGCGACGACTATCTCACCCGGTTTCAGGTCGGCAATCATGCGCAACAGCTCAGGCCTATCAGCCCGAGTACCAGACGCCTTTTCCCGATAAACGCCGGCAACGTACATGCCGGCATCGAGCGTTTGTTTCTCAAGGGCGTCTTGGCGTGCAAGGTCTTGATGGTCTGTGCTGACACGCAGATAGATGCGAGCGACTTTCATAGGCTTCCAGAGTGCTGGTGGTGGCTATTTTGGGTATGCTTACAGATACTGTTTATTTGTACAGGTGTATTTCAATGGCCCGCGACCTCCCTCCTTTTCGGTCTGTCACTCAGCCCGAGCTACGGGCTTTCTGGACAAAGTACCCCGATGCAGATGTGCGCCGCTTGATTCTGGAGGTCGAGAGCTACCGCCGTGCAATGCTCGAAATAGACCGGCTGTATGAATCGATCCAGCAAGCCTGGAGTTCTGAGGTCGGCGGCGAGTTGGTCGCGCTCTACATGCTCAAGCGCATTGTCTTCGACGAGCGCATGCGGGGCTTGCAAGTCGATCGTGAGCCGATCCATCCGCAGCGCTCCTAGATAGCGATAGCCAAAATGGGTATAGCCTACTTGGCTATCTGAAATCAGGTGGCCAATTTCAACATTAGCGGCTTAAATTGGCTAGCTGATTTTTGGCTATTCAAATTGGCTATAAAACCCTCCCCGCACACAAATTCGCTTTACCTGGCCCCCCTTTGAGCTAACCGGCCCTAGTCGAAGCTTGTCTTGAACTATCTTAATTAATGCCTTAGCCGATGCACGGCTAAAGGGCTGGCTCACACTTAATTGGAGAAAAGCAATGACCCTCAGAACGGCAAATACGGTTTTATCCATTTTATTGTTGTCGAGCATTGCCTTTGGAGTAACGGCCAAAGATGCAAATGAATTGACAGTAGCAGCGGATAAAAAAACAGAAATCTATGTTGGTGATGCTCCCTGCAACAATGGGGAAGTAACAACATTTAAGATGCATAAAACATGTGCAACACAAAAAATTGGCTGGACGATAGACGACGCAAGTGCCGTCCCAGCTGATAAATACGTAGAAGTTTTCGTGGGAACAGACGTGGAAAACAATGGAATGGTTAGTAAAGATTCCAATACAAAAGGTGGATCAACTAAGAGCATTGGGTATCTTTCAAAGGAACCGGTCCCTCAGGGATTCAAAATTTACACTGGTGTTGAACCTTGCAATATGGGAGAAGCAACAAACAACACAAAGCATAAGGGTTGTAACACAGAATTCTTAGGCTACTCGTTGCCTTCGAATTAGTGCCGTTACTGGTTAATACAAGGCCAGGAAAAAATAGCTTTGCTTGGCCTTTTTGATAAAGCATAAAAAAGCCGGTCAGGCTTTGGGCTCTAACCGGCTAAAAAGTTTCGCGGGCGAGAAACTTAATCGTTATTTCCAGCTGAGCGGGTAAACCACAGGGCGGCCAGCTTGATAAACCATCATGCCGCTTTCACGGGTGCAAGTTTTGCCAAGGTAATAGGCCCCTTCGCTAAACATGAGATTGTTTGAGAAGCAAAAATCAGATCGAGACAATTCCGCTTTTTTCTGACGAGATTGTTCCAGACGCTGGGTACGCATGTCCAAGGCGGTCATGTGTTCTTCCATCGACTTGATTTGAATATTGGCCCGATCCAGGTCAGATTGCGTAGCGCAACCGCTCAGGGTTGCAATAACGGCGGCGGCAGTAAACAGGGCTTTAAATTTCATTGATCTAGTCCTTTATAAAAATTGGTGCTCGGCTGCCCCGAGCTGCTCACCACTAAAGCAGGTGACGCTTGTTTCGCGGGCGCGAAACTTATGATGCGAATTCCATCTGCGGAATTGATGGCGGCGTGAAACCAAGACGGCTTTTAAAGAATTCATCCGTGTAATAAACAATTTTATTACAATGAATCGGATTAATTCTACCGCCTTTTTTAAAGATAAGTTGTTCTGAGTACGGCATACGCATTATTTCCTGAGGAAGCATAAGTTCCCTCTTGTGGCGTTGTGTGCTGTCCGAGGTACTGCTTCCCTGTTTGGATTGTGAGCGGTTGCGTTCTCGATGTTTAAGCGTGGTGTAGCCCAGGCGCTCTGAGTATTCTTTTGCATCTTGCAAGCTTTCAGTGGCGTAGACAATTTCGTTGTGCATTGTTTCTAGCATTGCCTGGCCCCCTGCCGATCCGTAAACACGGTCAGAGTACACTTGCTGCTTGTTCTGGAATATGACGGCGTAGCGGACGTTATACGCACGGGTATAACCCGACGATTTTTCGATAACGCCGATACGGCCAAGCGCAACAAATTCATCGAGCAACGGTAGGAACTGATACTTCAATACAGGCTCGCCGTTTTCATCTTTAGGGCCATCATCCGGCAGTTCGCCGGTATTAACAGATAGCGCTTGCGAGAAGAAAATATTCAGCATCTTGCTAAACCGTTCGACGTTATTAGGCTGGATGCCTACATAAACGGTCATGCGCTTTTTGCGGAAATCACGGAAATCGAAATCAGACTTGGAAGTTGCAGCGCGAGCCATTGAGTCAGTAAACACGCTCAAAGCTGTTGAAATAATGCCGCGTGTAATTTCCCGCGCTTTATCGTTTGCGTTTGCATAGCCCATAAGCATGCGTGCAGTTTGCTCGCTGAGGGGATTACCAGAGTTTGCACGTCGGGAAATAATCAACACAGCCCACTTGTCGAAACCGATGGAAACGGTATTCAGCTTGTCCGCGTTGTAGAGAGTCCTTTCTTCATCGGGACTTTCCATCATGTACATTAGAATGCCATCGAGTGCGTCACGCGCCGTTAAATAGAAGCCTTGGTTTTGTCCATCTGGCGCGTCAATCAGAATAGATGTAAGCGCTTTAATATCGGCCAAGGTTTTACGGCGGTCATCACTGATGTAATCCATTGGATTCCAGCAGTGAGTTTGGTAGCTGGAATTGTCAGGCGAGAAAAGATAAACCTCTTGGCCCAACACATCACGGCGATAACCAGCCGTGATTTGGAAGTTTTCTGTTTTTGGGTCGAAGTTTAGAACGCTATGCGGGTATGTCAGCAAGTTTGGAATAACGAAGCTAACGCCCTTGCCCGCACCTGGCGGCGCTGACAGCGTTGTATATTCCTGCGAATAGTCGGCAACAAAGCGCTTTCCTTTTTTGCCCAAAATGACCGGAGGCCATTTCGTTTCTTTCTTTGGATCGTAAAACATTCCAGCACGTTGAATCTCGGCATCAGTTGCAAAGCGAGCATCACCGTACAGCCGGTCAATTAGACCTTTCCGAGTAACGAGCAAGGCGAAAAGGAATACAACAATCGCCGCGATAGGTGCGGCAGATATACCAAGCGAAATCTTGATGAACTTGCCAACATCACCCCCCATAGCCCCGTAAGCGGTGTAATAGTCGTATAGGGTGAACAAGCCCACTGTCCTTGGATCAAGTCCAAGACGCTTTAGCAGGAAAAAACCACCAGCGAACTGGCCACCCACCACAAAGCCAATCACGACCAAGAGAAGGATGATAATTACCGCTATCAGTTTGCCTTTATGTAATTTATTCATTTTATTCACCGTTCAACAAACGAAGCTTTTCTTCCGGCTCAAAGCGAACTTCTTTGAGATAAGAACCTTCCCAAAACAGCGTTGCGTCTATCGAAGTTTGTACTGTGCGATAGATGAAATCGTAATCAAGGGTTAGCCCAACATCGGATTGCTTAACAATTTCAGCCAAGCGCGCTGGAGCTGCTGTGCAGTTGCTAAAGTGCGCTGTTGTAAGGCTGCCGTTGTGACCAGTATTAAGCAGAGAAAAATATGACCACGTTTCATCGCCTTTCAGCTCGGACATAAAAATATGGTCGGCTTTCATCCGCATACACGACTGCACAAGTTCTTTTGCTTTCATATGAGGGCCAAAGAACAAATGCACCCGGTTGGGGTGGTTCGGCATTTGAAGTTCGTGAATGTCTTCAATCGTGATATAGCGACGGTTTCGCGGGTAAAGGTCAACGACAGCTTTAGAGAATGTCGTTTTACCGGAGCCGGTGGCACCGCCAAATAACAGATTGAGTTTGTTGTCGACAGCAAGTTGAATAAAACGGCGCATATCGCCATTTTTAACGCACATGACCATTTCTTTTTGGAAATCTTCAATGTCCGTTTTTTTCGTGACGACTTTGTAGCCAGTCAGGCGGCCGGAGTCGTGATAGTCGTCCAGGGTAAACCGAGAGTTTGACGGTTTCCGAATCGTGAACGATATGCAGTTTTTTTCAGTGGCGGGGGGAATAACAATTTGTCCACGCTCCCCATCGGGGAGCAGCACAGGGCAAATAGGATTTGATTGAAGCTGACCCGAGTTGTTTGCCACTTGCACGGCCATACTGGTGGCGAGTTGCTGACACAGCATGAAGTTCAAATCAGGGGCTTTATGTTGATGCCAAACGCCGCCTGCTTCGTGCCATAGCTCAAAGGGGCGGTTAATGGCGACTTCGTTTACACCTTCAATGTCGAGCAGCGCTTGCACACCGCTTCGGGCCAATAAGGCCCGAATTGGTTTACTGTTATCGAACATTGGTGTCGTAACAGTAGCGTTCATTATTCAACCCCGTAGACGGCACTGAAATCCACGTCGCGGGCAACGAGAATGTTTGTCTCGGTTGCCTGATTAACGTAGCCAGTTGGTGGAATGTTAATACTGTTTTCCAGCGCAATGCTCGCCATGTCGGAGGCGTTGTCGCTGGTGTTGTCGAAGCTGATATTGGTGTCACTGTTGTTCTTTTGGGTGGAGTTGGCCAGCGCGCTGAATACATCATCCAGCAAGCTGAGCAGGATTGCCCCGCCGAAGCGCTCCGGGTAGTGGTTGTCAATCCAAGCGTCGATACCCGCACCGCCCAAGGAGTCAGCGGCCAACGAATCAATCCTAATAGGAATACCGTCTTCTGTTTCGACGGTGCCCCATGCAACAAACACTTTCGCAATACCTGCCTTCATTGCAACTTTTCGTTCGCCTTCGGCAAACGAGCCTCTACCAATCAACAGTGTACTGCCGTCAGCGCTGTAAACGTCACGGCTAATGGTGCAACGCACTTTGCCGGGATAGTTGGTAACAATACGTTCGATGTTGTTGCAGGGAATCGAAGTGCCGTGCATCAGCAAGTATTTAAGGCTTCGGCGTTTACCGACAACACCCATAGGGTAGTTCTCGGTTTTCAACATGCCGCCAATGCTGGAGGACGAACCACCTGTGCCGCCCAAGCTGTTGGACGAACCACCGGCACCGGAATTATCAGCCAGGTACGAACCTTCGGAACCGCCGCCGTTGGACTGGTTACGCTGGCCACGCTGACCGCCTGAGCCGCCGCTAGAACCCGCGGGGCTTTCGTCATCCCACAGAACACCGCCTGAAAGGCGGCGTGCGGCTGCTTGCTCCGCTGGGGTCAATGGAGGTGGCTTGCCGTTACTACGGGGCTGCTGATAGCTCACAGGCTGGCCCTGTGCATTCCCGTACTGGCCCAGCGGTGGCTGTTGGCCTTGTGGTGCAGCGGTGGAGGCCTGCCCTGCTTGTGCCGCCTTACGCTGTTGTTCAGCCAGTTCGTCGGCCTTACGCTGAGCTTCAAGGCCGTCAGCAATAGACTGCTGGAACTTGCCCAAATCAGGCCCTGCGCTGGTACGACCGGCAAGCGCTGGATCGTCCTGCACCTGGACGCTTTTCGCGGCCTTGTCGGCTTGAATTTTCCTGTACATGAACAGGCCGAAAAATGAAGCGGCAGCAATTGCCGCGATGATTAGAGCAACGACCAAAACAATGACGATTGGCTTCTTGCCCTTCGGCGCCTTAGTCGTTGGTTCGCCTCGATCTTCTGCAAGCGGCTTTGGCGGCACTGGATCAAGAGGTTTCCCCGAATCGTCATCGAGGTCTGGATATGGATTATCGCGATTACTGGTCATTCAGAAGAACCCTCGTTTCACCAGTGGTAGTCTTTTTCCAGTTGTATGGTGCTGGACGCAGCGAATCGGTTTTCAAACCCAAAACGGTGTTGCCAATACGCAAACGGAATTCTTCATTTGTTTCATGAACAACAAGAATGTCGTCTTTCATATGCGAGTTAACCAGCGCCTCTTTAAGTTCAGAGTTCGGGTTGTAGCGGTAGACGTTAGGCAGCGCTTTACTGGTTGGGAAACGCATGCAAGTAAAGCGACCGTCATCCCAAACTTCTGTAGGCGACAGCTCTTGATGGCCATACTTGAAATAGTTGACGTTGCGCGGCCCATCCGAGCATGGGCCGTTATCAACTACAGCTTCTTTGTATGGTTTCGGAACCGCAGGATAGCGAAAGCGTACCTGCCAAGAGGCCTTGCTTATATCGGTGGTTTCCACCAGTTGGAAAGCGTAGGTGCGACGGTTTGTTACCAAGTTAATGTTGGTATCAGGAAAAGGGGCTTTTGGCTTGAGGAAAATGTTATTTCCGCGAATGCCAATCGTCCACGCATCAGAGTCACCAATCGACAAACCGCCAGTAGGCAAGCTGGTGACATATTCACCTGGCTCAAGCTGTACAAGTGTCGTGTTACCGGGACGAGTGCGAATAACCACCACGTCATCACCGTTGTACATAACCGACTGAATGCGCTTATCAAGTGCCGATCCGGTCGGGGCTGTTGCTGCCATAACGGCCGTGCTGCCATACAACGCAGAGGCGACCGCTATTGCGTGAAGAGTAGTTTTGAGTTTCATAATCAGCCCCTGATTTGTTCTTCAACTTGACGGAACGACCGGATTTTCATCCCCAATGGATTAAGTCGACGCTCGGCAGGTTTAAGTTTTGGATTGGGGTATTCGTAGCTGATGGTCGCAATCCAATTCGTCATCGGAATTACGCCGCTCGGTTTACCATCCGGGCCAATTACGGTTTTTGTGTATCGAATCACCGCTGTTGATGTTTTGGTGTCGATGTTTCTTGAGGTGATATCGACAACCACTTTTGCTTTGTCAGTGAGCTTGGCGAGCGGAGACTTAGGCGACTTAATGAATGTGTCCCATTCATTGAAAGTCGAGTCACCCAGGACACTGAATGCTTTCACAGTGTCATAGTTGAACTGCATGAGATTCCAATCGTAGGATTCGCGGCCGACAACGTAGTTAGAGATGAAATATTTGTCGACTTCCTCGCCAAAGGTGGTTCGACGCTCACTGAGCGGCTGTTGAAGGGCAACGTCACCGCTGCTTTTATCAACGGTAAGCAAATACGGCTCTACCGTTTTCAGCGGCAGCAATACGACAAAGCCAATGCCTTGGATAAGGTTGAGTGCCACAGAAACACCCGCAACGATCAAAGCTGCTTTAGTCAGTTTCTTGCGCCATTCGTGTTTCGACTTCTCGAAGTCCTTACCTTCTTTTACAAGGCGAGCCGCTTCTTTACGAAGCATCGCTTTTTCAGCGGCATCACCAGTCTCAAGCGGGCTTTCCATCCGCTTAGCGTCATCGAAGTGAGATTGGTGGTCTTTCATTTTTTGACTTCCCCGTAAGTTTCATGCGGTTGATTGATGTTGACCTTAATCAACGGCCCTTCCGGTTCCGGGGGCATCGGTGGAGTTGAGCTACAGCCCGTAATCAGAAAAGCAGCGACCGCCAAAATAATAATTTTGTTCATGGGGAAATCTCCTAAGTTTCGCGCCCGCGAAACTGAAACTGTAAATCCGTATTAGCCGAGGCGTCTGTTTCCGCCTGCACCCGCGATTTTGTTACCGCCTGATTTAGCAAGACTGCCAAGTCCCTTTGCCATACCAGTCAAGCCTCTAGCTGCGTTGCCCAACATTCCGCCTGTTTGACCCAATCCGCTGATACCAACCCCACCAGTTAGTTGTGAGGTTAGAGATGGAATTGACATCATCACGCCGATGAACAACACGTAGCAGAATAATAACTTAATTTGTGTCTCGTCGGACACCAGAATTTCGTCAAAGTTAGTGCCCGACACGTACTTCTGCAACAAGTTCGTCAGTAGCGTGAAGCCAATACCAAAAAATGCGTAAAGCAAAATGTAATTGAGTAGCTGCCCTGCCCACTTCATAAAATATTCGCGGGTAACAGGGAAAAAGGCGAACGCAATATAAAGCGGCCCAATCAGCAAGCAGAACGAAATCATCACCTTTGCGATAAGCAGGTATAGAAACGAAACACCCATGAACGCAGTGCCACCGATTGCGACAATCGCAATCGTTCCAATAGCGCGCATGATTGGTACAAAGTTCCAGTCAGTGATCGACATATCGGGGGCTTTATCCCAAATCATCGTAATGGTGTCGATGATTTGGTTGCCCATTTGGTCAATGATGTTAGGAGCTTCGGTGCCAGTCATCGCGAAAGCGTTAGCAATCTCGCTACCAATGCTATTAACAGGGCCGACAATCGCCGTGTTGTAGAGGGAAATGTTGAAGGCAAACGCGGTAAACAGGGCCAGGTAAAACAAGCGCTTCAACAGATCCCCTACAGGCAGCTCGTGAGTATTGCCCGACCATATCCAGTTTAGGGCAACAATTACCGCATATAGCGAAACCATTGCGCCAATAAGAGGCGCAATCAGATCAGCAAACGCGGGTAATCCCGTGGTAAAGACAGCGGACATACCATCTTCAATGGAATTGAATATGTCTGAGCCTAAAGTGAATGTGGTGGACGCCATTTTTTACTCCTTGCCCGACAGGAAGTCGTCGAACTCTTTGTTTTGCTTTTGCGCGTACAGTTTTTCTTGACGATCCATCAGCTCTTTAGTGGTTGAGAGGCGGTTGGTTTCGTTGGCAATCGCCGCTTGCTCACTTTGAATCCGATTAGAAATGTCTTGTTTCTCTTGTGGCGTCTGCGCTTGATCCGCCTCGGCCTGCAAGGCTTGAATATTCGCAAGCCGCAAGTTGTTAGCCTGAAAAGCTGCCTCGGTCGTATAGAGGTGCGTCAGTTGCTTATCGAATACTTCCTGTTGCAGCGGATCTTCCGACTTCAAGCCGTATTCATCGCGCATACCCTGGAGCACGCTGCTATCAACCTGATCGTAAATTTTCTCCCAACCGTTTATGGTCGCTGTCGTTGGGATGTAATCGGTCAGATCCTTGCTGTTGTACTGACTGCCGTAACGGGAGTTACCCGTAATCATGCTTTTGGTTTTGTCGAACTGGGATTGAGCCTCGCTAATTGCTCGTTTGGCTTGCTCCAGCTGCGCCGCTGCTTCCGATGCTTGCTGAATGGCGTTTTGCGCCATTTGCGCAATACTCGCAACGTCTACCGTTGGAATGCCGGTAGCCGAAGCCGTCAGCGAAGTGCTGCCAATGCCGATAGCGATAGAAAGTGCCAAAACTCGGGTATTAATGTTCATCAATTCACCGCTCCTTGTTTATGTTCCAGCTCTTGCGCCTTTTCCAGTGCTTTCGCTTCCCGCAATTTCTGGCGGAATATAGGCACCCAATCTTTTGGATCATTGCCAACTACTTCGCGAATCTCTCTGGCAAGTTGGATACCTTCCCACGTACCAGAAATAATCGGCATGAAATCATCGAAGCCTTCAAGATCGAGCTTCGCAAATGTTGATTGGTGTTCCTGCTTGATAAGGAAAATGCGCGAGTCCTTATCGAGTTTATGCAGCTCATCAAACTCTTTTCTGTTCAAACCGCAGAGTTCGTATTTCTCAAACTTGGCGTCAGGGTTTGGCAGATAGATTTTGGTCGGTGTTTGCTGAATGATCGCCGGGAAAATCTCGCAGTTAATGGCATCCTCAGGCGACTGAGAAACCAGAAACATGAATTCGCCTTTGATACGACCCGCTTTCAACGTGCCTTTGATTTGCTCTTGAGTCGTTTTGAAGTTCGCAGGAACCCAAAATTCCTCTACCAGCGTCAGGAACAGTTCACCGCCCGTTTGCATCATGTCTTTCATATGAAACAGAACGGAAAGCACTGGCTCGCTGGCAGGGTTATTCGCCTTCAACAAACTGGTGGTGTTGAAGCCGATACGGTGCATGGTTGCCGGATCGAAGCGGTTTGAAGGGCTATCGAGTGCCCATGCCAATGACCCGTTGCAGGAGTGTTGCCACTTGGCCAAGCGAGTCCCAAGGCTGTCTTTGCCCTGAGCGTCTTTGCCACCTGGTGGAATCAGTGACGACAGGTAACTAAAGCGGCGGTCTTCACGATCCATCAGCATGATGGAATCGACCGCGTTCTTAATTTCCGCTTCATCAGTAGCGCTCAGCTCACCGCTTTCGCCACGGGCGCAAGCTCCGACCAGTTTGTAGAGGAAGCTCACCAGTGCAGGCGATTCTTCAAGCTGGAACGGGTTAAGGCCCGTTTCGACGTTTTCTTCAATGTCGAAATAGACCGCACCGTAGGTTTCCAAAAACATCTGCATGGAGCGGTTGAAGTCGATCGCGAAAATCTTCGGTTTGAAGCGGTCGAGGAACCCGACGATAACCCCTTCAAGGGTGGTCTTACCGGCGCCGGTTGCACCCAGGCACATCATATGACCGGCGTATTTCTGACCGCGCACGTCCCGGTTAGGGTTACTAACGTGCGTGTTCAGGAAGTAAATCGAACCGGAGCGAGTTTCCAGCGGCAGAATCGCCGATCCATCACCGATGGGATTGCCCTTCTGCTTACCCGTTGGGTAATTGTTCAGCGAGAAGCCGCAAGCCATGTTGCGTGTGGTCTTCGGCTCAGCCAATGGCTTGTGTTCCGAACCTGGCATCATCGAGTAGTAAGTAAAGATGCCGGAACTTGTAGCGCGCAGAAAGCGTGCGCCGCTGGATGCCAGCAGATCGGTAGCCATCGAGTTACCGTTATCGACAGCTTCTTTAGGCGTATTGCCGTAGACAACCAAAGCGCTGTGATACTCACCGAAGCTTATTTCACCAGTAGAAACAAAACCGCGAGAGTCCCTGAGGTCGGAAACATAGTGCTCAGGAAAGTTTGTGCCTGACTCAATTTCGTTGATTTTCTTGTTTACAAGGTTCAACGATTTAGTAGAGGTGAAATTCAAAAACGACTGAGTTAGACAGAATTCATATGGCTGAGACAGAAGCGAATTCCACATGCCGCGTTTGCTTTCGTCAGGGAATTCACGCAAATCAAAATAAGTGGCGTACTGCTTGCCGCCGCTTACAGGGCGAATTTCGCAAAGGTCGTAACCGAAGTGCAGTTCAGCGGTCTGAATGATGTTGCTCAGATCGTCGCTGGACAACGGCACAATATCGTCAGAGCGATTCAGCAGGCGGCCAAGATAACCGCCGATTTCGGAATGGGAAATTCCGTGCTCGTTAATGTTAATGCCCAAAGCAACAGGATCGTAACGGCGCAAGGATTTGAGAGCGAAGTCGAGCAGCTGATTGAGCTTGTCAATCCCATGGTCTATGTCGTCGTCGTACTTGTAGACGAAGCTGATTGCGTAGGTAGTGCTGAAAAACTTTTCACCTTGAAAGCGTTGAAGGTATTTGTCAGCAAATTCTGAGATAAAGGTGTTCTCAAACTTGTAATCCAAGCCGAGTTTCACAATATCTTTTTTGATATGGAACCAATTCGCCACGTTCGGCGCATTGATTTTGCAGATTTCGGAAAGAACCCGAGTCAACGTATTAAAGCCACGCTCCAGTTCTTCCGCTGTCGTGGTTTCAAACGGTGAGCCTTTCAATACCAAGATCCCGAGCAGTTTTTCTTTGCCCATGGAAATGATGCGTTCGTCCACATGACGACCGTAACGCGGCATTAGCTCAGCCGGTGCGATGTATTTTTTTAAGGCGTCTGAAAAAATGCTCATTTTTTGATCCTGACTTGTTAGGGGATACCGTTAGGATTTTCGAGACTCGGACGAAGCGCATAACCAGCGCCTTCCAGTTCCACTTGACCCTTTCCATTGCCTTGTTGTCGTTTTCACAAACGACTTTCAGAACCATGATTGCTAGGCCGCACGACAGGGGCACGATGGCCCCCCAAATGCCGAACAGCCCGCAAAAAACAAAAGCCCCGAACACGCCAATCGCAAACAAGATAAGCAAAGGGCCAAGAGGAACACCCCTCCACATGGAGACATAACCCAGGCCTTTGAAGCCTGCGAATGTTGGTTCCTCTTTGGCCTGAGACATATCAGCTACCCCAAACAGACCAAGCCCACTCACCCATTACGATGATTGCACCGGCCAGAGCGACATAACCCACACCGACGAGAACGTCAGCCCATTGTTTTTTATCCAGCAGCGCCATAACAACGAGATAGATCAGGTATACAAAGACGCAGACGCCCAGGAAGCCGTATGCCCACTCTTTAATCTCTGTAACTTGAGTGGTGGCTTCTTCGAGGCCACCAGCCGCGAATGCGAAGTTGAAGAAAAACATGCCTACGACAGCAATTACCGCTTGCATACCGGCTGTGAGGCGTTTCGAGATAATGTTGTTTACGTTCATACGTTTATGGTCCTTGTTGATGGTTGTTTTACTACTGTTGGAAGTCGCCCAAAACATCCCATGACATAGATTCATCAGCGGCTTTGGCTTGTTCCTGATTCTTAGGGGTTCCGTCTTCCATCGCTTTGACAGGAGCGGCGTTTTTATCAGCGGTTTTCTGCGGGGCATCTACCTCTTTAATGTCCTCGGGTTTAAATTCAATTGCGGGTACACCTTTAAGCTTTTCGCTATTCATGGCGATTTTCATTACATAGCTAGGTTGATTCGGGCCTTCTTTCTGATAGCCGCGAGTACCGTTGTTTGAGTAGTAACAAGAGAAGGCAGCGGCAAGGGCTTTCTGCCCCTCCCCCATTTGCTCCGCGTAGCGGGCATAACAGGTGCCGAGAATCTGTGCGCTTCCTGCCAGGTTCGCGCACGGCTCAAACGCCTTTTCAAGCGTCAAACCCAGCCCCGGGAAATTGTTTTTGTTTAGCTGGCCCAACCCGACGCTAATGTTCGCGCCCTTTGCCAGCAGCGACTTAGCGACCGAAATAGCTTCTTCGCGGGATTTTGGCTGCGACACTAGCTCCATACCCACGACGCCAATCGCGTTTGGATTTCCGCTAGACTCAGACGCGATCAGCGTTGCCATAGTGCTAGGGGCGACGCTGGGGGCACATTGCTGCGCTAGGGCTAGAATTGCAGACGGTAATAACATAGTCGTATCCGAATGGATTTGGTTGAGTTGATTATAAGACTCTTAGCGAAAAAATGGTATTATAAAAATGCAAATCGAGCGTAAACATTGACCATTTACGACCATAAGAAAGACTAGAGAATGACTTCCAGCGATAAGAAGACAGTGACAGCCGAAGAGTTGCTTGAACTTCGTCAAAAAGCCGGACACACGCAGCAGGAAGCTGCCGACTTTTTGTATGTGACGAAGCGCACATATCAGAATTGGGAATACAACAAATCAAGGATGCCATTCGCGTTCTATGAGCTGTACGAGTTAAAAGCCATCGCCCGTGGATTAATCAAAACGGGGCGCTCTGGCACGTAGCCGAATGGGGATTTGACGATAAACAGGACAAAAAAAGGCCAGATATAAAATCTGGCCTTTTTTAATTTCGCGGGCGCGAAACTCAGTTCGCTACCATCCGTGGTTTATTGGCCTTTCCCTATCTTCAGGGCGTTTCACGCCCTGACGGCAGGGGGCCATTATACCAATACAGCCCTTCAAACATATAGAAAAAGTCGCACTTTTCGGCTAATTGGTAGTGGCACTTTAATATTGAAGTTGGTTAGTTAGTAGTGGCACTTTAATATTAAAGTTACTTACTTGCCTTCCCGTTTTCCAAGTCTGGTTTGTCGCCTGTTAGATTGGGATAAGTGAAGGTGCAGCCATCCTTGAAGCCAGAGCAACCCCAAAAATTGTATCCACCCTTGGCCCCTTTCCTGACTTTTTTCACGCGGTGAATCAACGCTTTACCGCATTGCTTACAGGCAAAATTCGACAGGTCTACAACCTTGCGAACTCCAGGCACTCCCTTCGCATCGGGTAGCGTTACTTCGCATACCGGATGCCCGGTGCAGCCCCAAAATGCACCATTGGCACCCGCAATTCGCCGTAGTGGCTTTTGGCATTCAGGGCATGGATACACCGGCACTTCCTTTTTGAAGGTCGGCACTGACTTCTGGCCTTCCAGCTCGTTCTGCAGCACGCCATAAAGCGCACCCATAACAGGCTTGTACTGCGTCTGGCCGGTCGAGATCAGATCGAGGTCGGTTTCCAGATCGCGGGTATAGGTGATCTGGAGGAACGAAAACTTTCCTTCCAGCCGGTCAATTACCAACTCCCCTACCGGAGTCGGTGTGAGGAAGCGTGCAACTTCGGCCACGTAGTTGCGCGTGGAAATGTTGTTCAAGATGGCCGCGTAGGTCGACGGTCTGCCGATGCCTTCTTTCTCCAGGGCACCGACCAAGCTTGCTTCGGTGTAGCGCTTTGGTGCTTTGGTCTTTTTCTCAAGCAGCTTGCCGCTCAGGACATTCAGCGTCTGACCTGGCTCAAGCTGGGGAATTGGATTCAGCTGGTTGGTTTCGTCTTCATCCGAAGCAGCGTCACCGTCCAACAATCGCAGCCAGCCAGGTTCTACCAGCGATTCGCCGGTAGCCCCGTACAAGACTTGCTTGCCTCCCACCGGATCCGCGGCTTTCAGAATCACAGTGCGGGAGTCGTAGTTAGCAGCCATTAGCTGGGAAGCGAGGGCTCGAGTGCGGATTAACTTGTAAAGCTCTTGTTGCTCGGAGGTTTCCCCTGCGGCTTCGACTTCCCAATGCGTCGGAGTAACCCCCGGATGGCCTTCTTGGGCGCCGTCTTTTGCTTTCCACGTCCGGCGCTTTGCAACGACTTCCATGCCGATGGCTTGAGCGGCTGCCCGGATCGCCGGCATCGATTCTTCGGAGACGTTCGGGTTATCGGTACGGTGGTAACTGATATGCCCTTGATCGAATAGCGCCTGTGCGATCTTCATCGTCTTATCAGGGTTCCAGCGCAGCTTGTTACTGGCCGCTTGTTGCAACGATGAGGAAATGAACGGCGCAGGAGGATTGCGCAAGCGCGGTTTGTTCTCGCAGGAAATTACAATCGCTTTGCCCACACCCGCGACCAACTCCGCGTATGGCTTGTCCATGAAATACGGGTTTTCTTTGGTGGTGAAGCCTTCAAGCGTCATCCATTCAGCAACCCAATGTTCGCCCGGTTTCGCGGCCGCGAAACTGAGTTCTGCCCCGTAGTGCAAAGTCGACTTGAAGGCGCGAATTTCCCGCTCGCGCAGGACAACCAAGTAAACCGCCACTGACTGGACGCGACCGGCCGACAGCTTTTCGCCGGTTTGACGGCGCAGCTCTGTACTGACCAGATACCCAAACAGTCGATCAGCTACGCGGCGCGCTTCTTGTGCCGCGACCATTTTCATGTCGATTCGACCGGGCTTCGACAACGCCTCGGCAACACGTTCTTTGGTCACTTCATTGAAAGAAACGCGAATGGGATTTCTGATGCCGATCGCTTCTTTAATGTGCCAAGCGATGCTTTCACCTTCCCTATCCGGGTCGGTTGCGAGATAGATTTCAGTTGCTTGGCTGACGGCCTTTTTCAAGCGCACGGCGACTTCTTCGCCCCGTTCGGTCAGCTGATAAACAGGTGTCAGGTCAGTCCTAACGCCTGTGGTGATTTCGTTCTCATTGTTGCCGGTGGCTGGCAGGTCGCGAATATGGCCAATGCTCGGCACAATTCGCCATTCTTCACCTGGGCGAATGGCCGCCATGATTTCCTCAAGCTTTACGCGCTTTCCCGGCGATTCGATAATCATCAGCTTCATTTAGAGTTCCCTTCGTGTGCATATTGCAAAGTTGTCATTGTATCAAACTTGGCTGTTTTACTGAATGTCTAACTTATAATAACCGATAATTTTCTAATACCAAGTTTTCGCTTTGTAAACTTTGCGTTTCCTTGCAGGATCGCGCTTTCGTGCTGTGCATCGAGCCGTCACCCTTCGGGCTAGTCTCGACCCTTCGGGCTTCAATCGCTAACGCTTCCGGCCTTGCAGGCCTGCACGCTCCGCGCACCGGGCTTCGCCCTGGAGTAATCCGCGGCTCCCGAGAATAGAAGTTCGCTGCCCTGTGAAGATCGCCTGATGTGCCAAGCGCGCGACCGATTGCGCCATTCGTTCCGGCCTCATGGCTTCCCCGATGTAATGTCATGCGCTGGCCTCCGGTGGTGTCAGGGGCGGCGTCCAAAGCCGCAGCCCGCACAGCGCGAAGCGCGAGCAGGAACGGGTGCCGGCGACGAGCGCAGCGGCCCTTGATGCCACTGGGGGCCTTCCAGAACCCTCCGGCATAGGGCAGGGAAAGATTCACCTCCCTGCCCTCTGCCACCCGGCGAGGGATCGAGAGGCTTTTAGACCATCTTGAGGGCGCGCAGCGCCCGGGCTTTTCAGCCCCTGCCTTTCGCGTTGCTCCAGGTCAGTGAGTTTCGCGTGCGCGAAACTCGAAAGCCCGCAGTCCGTCACTGCCAGTTCCGGCGATACGTCCCAATGCGGTGTTTGCTTTTGCGATG
>Ga0157375_10000915_pt1 | contig 25679 bp, 13 predicted proteins | sample M35metaG_FD_115311 | JGI IMG/M metagenome (GOLD analysis project Ga0157375, IMG submission 115311) | Miscanthus rhizosphere microbial communities from Kellogg Biological Station, Michigan, USA - M3-5 metaG | ecosystem: Host-associated > Plants > Roots > Rhizosphere > Soil | place: USA: Michigan... | reverse complement strand
GCGCACGGCTTCAGGTTTCGGCGGCACGTGCTTGGAACGACGGATGTAGACCTGCCCGGAGCGGTAGCCGGCGAGATCGGCGGCCGAAAGGACGCCAGCGCCCACGCTGGGGCTAAACAGGGCTCGGTACCAAGCTCCATGGTCTCGTTCGAAGACGCGCCCCGCGTCGGCGCCATGGAGGGCTTGGCGCACGCTCGCCTTCACAACCTGGAAGGCTTCGTAGTAGCCCTTTGCCGCCATGGCATCTTTCTGCTGCCGGTCAACGGAATCCCCATCCGGATTCCAGGCCCCACTGCGAATGCGTTCGATGAGCTCACGGCTCACACGGTAGCCTTCGATCGACAACGAGTGGTAGGCGTCTTCGACATAGATCTCATCGACCGCCTTGAGGTATGCGTCTGTGTCGCTGGGAATTCCAGGCGCCTTAGGGAATGTCTCCAGCACGATCTCTCGCATCTGCTGCCAAAAGAGGCGTACGCGAATCACATACGGAGACCGTGCGCGCGGAGGATGTGCGAAGGGCGCTGGAGAGTGGAAGGGATCGCTTTCACGGACGTCATAGCCCGCAGCGCGCATGGCCTCAATGATGTCATCGGCAATCTTGTTGCGGTCAATGTTGCGGAAAGCGCCCGCCAAACGGCCGGCCACGACCGAGTGGCCGCCCGAGAGCAGAACAGAGAGCACCTCAGAAGCATCGCGCACCATGGCAAGTGCGGTGCGGGCTTCCGTGGCGTTCCGCGTGAAGAGTCCGGGCCCGGCTGCCACGAGCGCCGCCGGCAGCGAGAAGAGACGCAAGCCGTCGACGGTCTGTTCTTGCCCTTTGGCAGGCAGAGGAGCACGTACTTCCAGCAGCGAAGTATCGTGAGCGAGGGCGGTGACCTTGTTGCGCGCCCTCGGTGAGCGTACGCGCATCTGCCGCGGGACAGCCCGGTTCCCTGTATGAATAAAGAGTGATTGCTCTGGGGAGAGCGACCACTTCTGCTTGAAACGAACGGTCAGGTACGCGGCGCAGAAATCCCAGAACGAGGCATACCAAGCGGTACTCTCGCCCCGCGCTTCGTCGGGTCGTGAGGGGATATACCAGCCCTTCATCACTTCCTGCAGAAAACCGCCTCTGAGGAGTCGCTCGCGGTGGGTGCGGCTCAGATCGGACGAGCGTATGGCGACTGCCCCCCGCTTTTGCAGCGCTTCGAGGGCGTCAAGCGAGTCAGCTAGCTTTTGCTGCGGGGTCGCCATTAGCGGGGCGCCAAGTCGAGCGGCTCGGATCTATATTAGCTTATCTTGCCGTACGTTTACTAGCTTATTGTGCTGTACCATAATTAGCTTATTCTGACGTACACAAATAGGTTATTGAGTCGTATAAAAACTGGCTTATTGAGCTGGGACGGCGGTGCCCGAGGGGTTTCGGAGAGTCCCACAAAACTCCCACAAGCGTGTTTCTGCGGCGAAAAAGCGGGCAGATGGGCTGGCTAACGTGCTGAGTTTTTATCAATGTTGCTGCCGGCTGAGAGATTTGAACTCCCGACCAACGGTTTACAAATCGAGTTAGGTCACAACTCGACACTAAGCAACACCTAACAACTCAAGCACTTAGTGGAGGGGCGGCGCGTCATTTGGTGCCAATTTGAGGCAGCAAGTGTGCCAGAAACGGGTTGGTTTCCTCAGCGTAGACTCGCAATCTGAACAGAGCCGCGTCGGACCAATAGTTGTTCCCCGCTACGCGTCGAGAAAAAAATGCGTTTAGGTGTCCCGACACGGAGAATGCGCCGTCTGAGCGCCGGCCTGCCCAACTAGGTCAGGCCCTTAACAACTCGACCATTTCTTCCACAACGGGACCAGGTCGTCTCCCGGACCCTCTGAAGTACGCCATGCCCGCGCTCAAGAAGAGGCTTCCCCAAGCGGAATCCCCAAATTGGGAGTAGCTGTCGAACACGGCCTCGGAGAACTTGTAGTCATGGGGCTCTTCCGCGTTGTATATCAAATTACGCCGAGCCGTCGCAATGAATGCATTTGCGTCACCGCCGTTCTGCAGATAGCCCAAACATTTCCGAGCAGCCCGCAATCGTTGACCCGCGGAGGCGTCGGCGAAAATTTCTGCAATCGCGTCGACGCCCGTGCTTTCTAGCGGGAATGGCTGCAGAGCATCGAGGCTGAAGTCCTGTTGACTCGCTTTCACTAGCGTCCGGAACATAGCTATGAACGCCGCGCCCTGTAGCAACATTAGCTGCTGTGTCTGTTCGTCGCCGCAGACGCGGTAGGCGTAATGCAATGCGTTGGCCGTGGTCTGTGCATGCAGCAGCACAATACTCGGCTGGTGCATGAGCAGTTCCGCGGCCGTATTGAGTAAGACCTGCCAAATCGCCTCGGGCGAGATTCCTTGCTTGAGCAGCTCGACGACAATCGTGCCAGCCGCCTCCTCCGACACCTGATAGAGCGCTCCACGCAGTTCTCTGCGTGCGCCAGCGTCGTCGCGTCCATGCTTCCAGGACCGCGGGATCTCGCGTGAATGCCTCTGATTTTCCCGCCACGGTCGATCAGGTTGAAGGTTGTGACGGGCCGGATTAAGCCCTCCTTCGCTGTTCTGCAGCGCCGCTACAGTGGAACGCAGCAGAGCTGTGGTGTGAACGCCGCCAAGAAGCCCGACAAGACTGTGGGCGTTGCTCACGGTTATGGCTTTGTGGCCGATCGCTCGAAGGTCACGCGCACCGTAACCAAACAACATCGAGAAGACCTCGTCTGGGTGCGCGGCCTGCGCGTAGTTCACTATCGCCGTATCGGCGGCATCCCGATCCCAGTTGTCCAGCGCGGTGACCAGGGCACGCCGCGCCACCACTCGGTTACCGACCGAAGCGATGGGCCTTGTTGGCAAGCGCCAGCCACTGGCTGCCCGCTCCTGAGCTTGCGTGTCCTTGAAATAATCCGCTGCCCACGCGATGGGGAGCCACCTGTCCGCGGACGGTAGCTGCTCGGTGGCCAAGTGGATCGATCGCAATACCATCACCGAATGATATTTGTAACCCACATCCGGATACGGCTGGACATTGCGCACGGCCGCCAGGCACAAGGCGGCTAGCATGTCCTCGTAACGCAGACCCGTTCGGATCATCCGCACGATGTCGCGAGGAATGTGCTCTCGGGGTGACTCTTCCAGCCATTTGAACAGCGCCTCGACGGGTCGATCCGTTCCGCCGATACCGGCCCGAGCGCTTAGGCCCGAAACGGTCGTCGCGGCTGCGAGGATGAAGGTTCGGCGGTTCATCGCGGGGACTATCGCCCTTGCCCGCCGACACTGTACGCCCATTCCGCGCAGCGATGCAGGTGTCCGAATCAATTGAAGTCGACTGCCGGACATGTTGCACCACGAGACTCGAATGAGTTCTTGGACCCCACAAGCGTGCGGTGCGCGCGAGCTTTGGGGGAGCGCCGCCAGTCAGTCCGACTCGATATACGTCCACCTGTGGGATGATCATCTCGTCAAGCAAAGCGATCTGTCCGACCCCCACCGCCGTCGACGGCAACTGAGTCGGGGAACGGTGCTCCTGGCCTGGCTCGAGTTCTGCGCAGATCACATCGCTCCGACAACGTTCATGAAGATGCCGTGGCTTTTGAAACTCATGTTGGTGAGATCTTCCGAGAAATTCGTGAAGTTGTACCCCAGCCCGGCTTTCACATGCTTACCGAGATGGCGGTAGATAGTGATGAGCGCCCCGGAACGCGTCTGGTTGAGATCAGGCATCTCGAGTGCGCGACCCTCGATCATTCCCTCCCACTCCTGGCGGAAGTGCCAGTCGAGGCGCACGATGTAGAGTGCGGCCGTGTTGTCGAAGAACTGCGGGTTGACTCGCTCGAGGCTCGCCTCCCCAAGGCGGTAGGCGTATTTTCCTCCGACCGAAAACTGCTGTGTCAGGTCGTAGGTCACGTCGATGGATGCGATGTGACTCTTTTGGATGAACTCCGCCGCCGTGCCCTGCGGGGTCACCTGTCCGGCCGTGGGAACGTTGTAAAAGTACGTGTACTTCGCCAGCACGTCGAGTCGATCGCTCTGAACCGGGCGATATCCGTAACCGAGCACCGCCTGGGTGTAGCCGCCGTCGTAGAACTGTCCCTGCGAGTTCTCGCTCATCGAATGGTCGAGCTTGCCGATCAGCCTCCAGTCCGGGGTTATCTGGAACTTGAAATTGTTCCTGAACAGCCAGGTCTTAAGGTTGGTGAACGATGCATCGAGTTGCTGCATGTCATCGTCCCGATATTCGACGCCACTCGAGGCCTGGATCTTGTCGTGGTTGTAGCCCACGCGGATACCGCCCGCCTTGCGCTTCGTCTCCGCGTCGGCCTGGCTGTCGACGAGCGTGCCGACCTCGGCGTTCGCGCCGAAGTTCCAGCGCTCGTTGGGCGCGAGCGTCACGCCGGTCGCATGCGTGAGTCCTGTCGCGGAGTCAATGTCCTGATAGCGCTCCTCGACGTAGACGGTGCTGCTGTCCGACAGCCGTTCCTTCATGCCGGAAACCAGGGTCCCCTGTCGCTGGAATATGCCGGTGTCGCTCAGCTGGTTCTCCAGTGAGTAATTGAGGTACAAGGTGGTGTGAGTGGAGACCAGATAGGTGGTACCTAGCTTGCCGCCCTGCCCAAGATCGCCCTCGGACGCCTCCGCCTCGATACGCAGCGCATCCGTGACGCGATACGACCCGCCGACACCCACGCGCCCGTTGTCCTCGCGGTCACCGCTCTTCGAGACGGTATCCTGAGCAAAGGTGTACGCACGCCAGTGGACGAGCGAGTCGTACCCCAGCTGCGCCACCACATCGGTGCGATCGCCCAGCTGCTGGGTCGCAGGGATGAGCGGGGAGCTGTCCTGGCGATTGTCCTGCCGGACACCGGTGCTCACGCTCCAGTTCTTGTTCAGCTTGTAGGCGAGGTCGACCTCCTCCGCCGTCGTCGTGAGCCCGAGTTCCTGCGCCTTGCGGTCCACCTTGGCGTTGACGCTCAACCGGTCGCCGACCGGGAGCTTCAAAGTGCCGCCGTAGTAGTCGGTGTTGGTGAGCGTGTCAAAGCCGGGGGCGGAATAGCCGGCATCGAGGTGCTGGGTATAGTAAGTCAGGCGACCCTTGTTCCCCTGTAGAAAGTCCCCGAACCCGAGGCTGACGTCCGCACGGTAGGCCTCCGCGCTCGCGTTTGTGAACGCGTTCGGAGGGGGGCTCGTGAAGCCGAAGCCACCGTCGTTCGAAGAGAACGACGTGGAATCAAGCCCGTCGCTCTTGCCGGTCTGCACCTTAACCCACGAGTCCGTGCTCTTGCGCAGCGTCAGATCTGCACCCTTGAGGCTGCTGCCGTCAGCGCCCGCGTCGTTGGAGCTGGCTGTGACCCCGAGCCGGACGTAATTGTTGAGCCACACATCCCCCTGCCCGCCCGTCGTCCAGGTGTGGATGTCCTCAAAGGCTGGCGTGTACTCATAGCGAACCATCAGGTACGCCAACTGCCCACTGAGCCCACTGGTGCGAACCAGCAGGTTATCGGATGCGGTCGAGGACAACGGCTCGGCGAGCACAATCCGGCCCTGCAGATAATCAATCTCGTAGTCGATCGAGGGCTGCAGGTTCACGGTTCCCATGACGAGCCCCGAGTCCTTGTCGCGCATCTCGATGCGCACCTGCTCCGAACCGGTGAGGATGTCCTGCTCGCGCAGGAAGTACAGCGAGCCACCCGTTCCCTGAAACTCGTCGCGGCTCGGGATGGTCCCCGGCTGGGCGGCAAATCCGTTGAGGGTGACGCGCTTCTCACCGAAGCTGGTCGTGCCGTCGGAGAGCCAGCGGACGTTGCCGCCGTAGAGCCCGCGGTCGACCTGCGTGAGCTCGTTATCGAAGTAATTGACCCTGAAGTTACCCCACAGTGCGTAATCGTCGTGGTGTTCGACCTTCACGTAGAACTTGCCCAGCGTCGGCGCAAGCTCCTGCGCGGTGCTGTCATCGCCGTAGGTGGGATAGTAGTAGTCCGGATCGATACGCCGGAACAGCGAATCGGGTGCCTTGTTCAGGAAGTTGCTGAACAGGTCATTGACCGGCTCCTCGCGGGTGTCCGCGCTCGCCGTCACCCGCCAATCGTTGTTGAATTTCTGCGTGGCAAAGAACGACAGGCTGCCGGCGACCCGTGCATCGTAGTCATACGGCGCGTTCGCACCCTGCATCTCCTGCTCGGTGGTGGTCGTGTGATTCTTCGAGACAGTCACGTCCGCCATGCCGACAAAGAAGCGATCGTTCGGCTTGAACTCCAGGTCACGCAGGTAGAGCGTGCCGCTGCCGTCCTCGTCGAGCACCGCGACCTCGACGGTGTGCGCGCCGGCGGGCAGGACCTCCTCGGCGATGAAGTTGCCTTTCGCATCGACCGGCACCTGGTGGCCCGCCACCCACACGGTGTGCCCCGGCGGAATGCCGCCACCGCGCACGGTGACCGTGCCGCCGCTCACTCGGATGTTGTGCTCCGAGAGCGTGCTCTCACCGTAGGCGGCGAGCAGCTCCGGCTCCTTGAGCTCCGTGTGCTGGACGCCCGCCTGCGGCCCGCCGTCCGCGCCCTGCTCCCCCGGGGTGGAGTTACCGGGTGGGTCAGCGTCGAACGCTACCTCGGCCGTGGTCCCCGCCGGGCCGCTCGGCTTGCCGGGGGAGCTCTTCATAGGGGTCGGGCCGGACGCCGGCGTCGCGACGTCGCTTACGCGCACTGCCACCGCATCCCCGGCGTCATTTCCGGACGGGTTCGTAACGTCGCCGGAGTCGCTTACGACCCCATAGTCGCCTCCGCTCGCCGGCGGGGCGTCCGGCGCCGGGGCTGCCCGCGAACCATCATGGACCATCCACAGCGATAGCGGCTTGGTGTCGTCGAACTTGCCATCCTTCCCATAGGCGCGGACCAGGTACTGCAGCTCCTCCCCCGCGGACGAGAGCTGCCGCGCGCTCGGCTGCCACTCGGCGGAGCCGTTCGGCTCGATTGCCACGACGGCGAGCGGGGTGCTCTGCGGAGAGCGCCCCGGCTCGAAGATACGCACCTCCGCCCGCGCGATGAAGGCCCCGTAGTTGGTGTACATGTGGAAGCGCACGGGCGCCGCAACCAGGCCCTCGTCCGGCGTCTTCTGGAACACCACGACGCTCGGGGCGACCGCAACGCTCAGCCGGCGCCGCGCCTTGAGATCGTCGAACTGGAAGCGAATGTCGGCCTTGCCCATGGCGACGTCCGTGCAGCGCTGCACGTCTGCGGAGCTCCTGCCGGGGTCGTCGACGGGCACGCCGTCCACGGTGATGTGCATCGTGTTAATGCCGAATGGGCTCTGCGGTGTGAGCTCGTGCCTCAGACGCGTGATGCTCACACCATCATAGTCGTCGAGCGCCGCGGGCTCGTCGTACACGACCTGCACCACGACGTACGAGGACGCTCCCTGCGTGAAGCCTACATTGACCACGTCGCCCGACTGCACGAAGCCGCGGCCTTCGTGCTCGGCCTGCGAAGCGGGCAGATGCATCTCCTCCGTGACGAGCTCTTTCGCCCGGCGCGCGCGGGCGGCGGAAAGTCCGAGGTCATCGCCGTACACGGCGGCGGTGCGGCGATCGAGCCGCTCATTGCCCGTGTAACCGATGAAGCGCAGCCGCACGTTCGCCTTGTCGTGTACATCCGCCATGGCGCGCCGCAGGCTCTCGGTGTAACCAGGCGGAATGATCGCGCGCCCGTTGGTGAGCTGCAGAGGGGCAATGCTGCCCCAAGGTGGGTCATACACCTTCGTGACCACTTCGGTGCCCGGATTCGGGCACATCTGCGGCTCGTCCGGCAACTCCTGCAGGGGATCGTCGTACCAGAACTGCACCTCGACGCGTCGGTTCAGGGCGCGTCCCTGAGGAGTGTCGTTCGCGGCGAGCGGCGCCGCCGCACCCCGGCCGTCGCTCGCGACTGCCGTGCCTGGAAGCTTCAGTGCATCCTGCACGGCGAGCGCCACACGGTGTGCCCGCGCCTTCGAGAGCGCGACGAGATCCCCGTAGATGCGCTCATCGCGCCCGGTCAGTGTCACCTGATCCGTGTAACCGATGAACTTGACCACGACGTTCGGCTTGTCGCGCAGGTTGTTCAGCGCCTTCTTGATCTGCTCGACGAATTCGGGCGAGACCTGCACGTTGTCCTCTTCGTAGTGCAGTGGCGCCACGACATTGCTCAAGCGTGCCCGCCGCGCTACACCTTCTTTGAAGCGCAGCTTGCAGAGCGTCTGCACCCGGCAGACCTTGACCTGCTTGATCTGCTGTTGCACGAGCACTTCGTCGTCGCCTTCGCGCGCCTTCGGCTGGTCGTACCAGACTTCCACCTCCACGCGCCGATTGAGTGCCCGGCCCTCCGCGGTGTCGTTCGAGGCAATGGGATGCGTGTCGCCGGCCCACTCGTAGGCGATGGCGTCCGGCTTCAGTTGCAGCGCCCGTTTGAGGTATTCCGCCACTTCGCCCGCGCGCTCGCGCGATAGTCCGGCGTTGTCGCCGAAGGTTCTGGCGAGCATCTGCGACAGCCGCTGATTGTCGGCGTGGCCGACCAGATGCAACCGCACGTTACGGCGATCGCGCAGGCCATCGAGCGCCTTGCGCAGTGTTTCCACGTAGTTGTCGGGAATCTTGGCCACTCCGGATTCGAAGCGGATGGGCGGAATGACGTTCTTGAGCTTCACGGTCTCGAAGGTCTCGGTCAGGATCTGCCGCTTCACGAGGCGGTCGCCCGCCTCGGTCTTGATCTGTTCGGGATCCCGTGCCCATGGCGCGAACAACTGTTCCATCGGCAGCTGCCGTTCGACGTCGTTGCCAAGTGGCGCCTCGCCGACGGTCTGCGCCTGCACGCTCGCCGCGACAAGCAGACAGCCCACGAACCAGCAGCTACGCTTGCGTATGCCGTTCACTTGGCACCCCGCAGTCGCTCGACGGGTTCCTTGGGTGGGCTGCCACGCAGCCAGAAGACCTCGCGCTCGATCGTGAGCTCGTAGCAGCAGTTCATGGCCCGCCACGCCTCGTTGATCGTGTGCGCGACAGCTTCCAGGCGCCGATCCACGAGCTGCTTGTCCTCGACGTCAGCGAGGTAGGACAGATGCAGGACCGATCGTGACTTGCGCAGCTCCGCGAGCAGCAGGTCGAGTCTCGGACGCCATTGCAGGCGCATGTCAGTCGTGCCGGGCTCGAACACCGCATCCGACAGATCGAGACTCACGACGCGATGTATCGAGGCGCCAAACTCGAAGCGCAGTGCCTTGCCACGCGTGGCGCGTTCGACCAGCACCTGCGGCGTCGTCGGTCGATAGCCGCTTGGGAGCGTGCGGTCGTCGAGCTTGAGGGCGAAGTTGCTGCCGCGCCCCTCGAGCGGTGTGATCGCGCAGGTGACGTGGAATCGTCCGAACTCGTCCGTGACGGCGGCCAGACCCCGGGTAGTCACGACCCGCACCCCAGGAATGCCCTGTTCGTCAGGATCCTGCCGGCCGTTGCCGTTCGCGTCGTCGAAGACCTTGCCGATCACGTCGGTGCAATCGAAGGTCGTATCCGGCACCACGCGGACCGTGGCGCTGCCCTCGGTCGACACCGCATTGCCGAGCACCGCAGCGGGCGCCTGGGTGGGAGTCGCGGGCGCACGCGGACCCGAAGCCGGAGCCTGGGCGCGGTTAGCGGGAGTGCGCATGGCTGCGGCAGGAGCCGGGACGCGGTTGACCGCAGCACCGGTGACCTCGGCGAATGCCTGGGCGCGGTTCACGAACTCGCCTTCGCCCACACCGGCACCCACGGCCAGCAGCAACACGATGGTGTGATGCGCACCGCCCGCGAAGCTGAGATTGTTCCAGGTGAGCTGGAACCCGGACAGCGTGGGTTCCGCGGGCACGTCGTCGAGGCGCGCTGAGCCTTTGACGTAGCGGAATCCCGCCGGGAAATTGTCCACCAGCGCTACGCCCTGGACGGTACCGGCGAGCACATTAGTGACGGTGATCGTGTACGGCACGAGCTGGCCGCGCGGCACGTCGACCAGCGGCGTGGTCTTGGTGACGGTCAGTGCGCCCGGCGGAGTGTCCAGCTGGATCGAGACACTCGCCGAGGCGGTCCGCGGCGGGTTGTCCCACGTGACGACGCCGGTATTGGTGACGACCGTGCCAGTGGCGAGCGCGCGGCCGAGGGTCGCGCGGAAGCGCAGGTCGATCGTTGCCCCGGGCGCAAGCGGTCCGTAGGTTGCCGAGTAGTTAACGGTGATGACGTTGCCGGTGACCGTCACCCCCGTCACCGAGCCGTTCACGGTGGCGGTGCCGGCCACGTATGTGAGCACCCCCGGCCCCGCCGCGTTCAGGTCGTCCGTGATCACCACCGGGTTCGCCGGGTTCGCCGAGGCATTGGTCACGCGGACCAGGTAATCGAGTGTTCCGCCCGGCGCCGCACCGCCGCCGCCCACCACTGTCACCTGCTTGGTGATCATGACCCCGGCAGTCGTCACCGTGACCGTGTGCGCGTCCTGACAGTCGAGCACCCCGGGCGTGCCGTTGGTCAGCGTGCACGTAGAGCTCTGACGACCGGCATCGGTGCTCGGGCCGGTGTACCACTGGGTCGCACCGGCCACGTTGGTAAGCGTGATGCCGTTGTGCGTGTTCGCGTCGAGCTGCGTCTGGTAGGTGACGATGAGGCGCTGCGTCGGGCTGATGACCGCCGCGGCGCTCAGCATGTTGAGTGTCAGCGTGCAGGTCGGCGCCCCCGCATAGGCGACCGTGTAATCCGTACCGACCTTGAGCGGTCCCTTACCCGGCACTGGCGTGACCCCGTCCGCCTGGTACACCTGGACGGAGAGGATCTGTGGGGTCGCTGCGCACATGCCGCCGGTCGCACCCGTCGGCAGCTTGTCGACGATCGTGGCGTTCCAGGCGTCAATCGTCCCGGTGTTCTGCACGTTGAGGGTGAAACGCCCCAACTGCCCGAGGTACATGGTCGTCGGGCCGCCCTTGGCCATCGTAAGAGCGGAGACCGGCACCGTGACCGTGTGCGCGTCCTGACAGTCGAGCACCCCGGGCGTGCCGTTGGTCAGCGTGCACGTGTAACTCTGGCGGCTGGTGGCGCTGCTCGGGCCGTTGTACCACTGCGTCGCACCCGCCACGTTGGTGAGCGAGACGCCCTTCTGCGTGTTGGCGTCGAGCTGCGTCTGGTAGGTGACGATGAGGCGCTGCGTCGCGCCAATGACCGCCGCCGCGCTCAGCATGTTGAGTGTCAGCGTGCAGGTCGGCGCCCCGGCGTAGGCGACCGTGTAGTCCGTGCCGACCTTGAGCGGTCCCTTGCCCGGCACTGGCGTGACCCCGTCGGCCTGGAACACCTGGGCGGAGAGGATCTGTGGGGCGGCCGCGCACATGCCCCCCGTGGCACCCGTCGGCAGCTTGTCGAGGATCGTCGCGTTCCAGGCGTCGGTCATCCCGGTGTTCTGCACGTTGAGGGTGAAGCGCCCCAGCTGCCCGAGGTTCAGCGTCGTCGGGCCGCCCTTGATGAGGGTGAGAGCGGGTGGTGTCGGGGCGACGATCTGGACCGAGACGCTCCCCGAGGCGCTCTTCGGCGGAGTGTCCCAGGTGACGACGCCGGTGTTGGTGACGGTCGTGCCGACGGCAAGCGTGCTGCCGAGGGTCGCGCGGAAGCGCAGGTCAATCGTCCCCCCGGGTGCGAGTGCCCCGTAGGTTGCCGAATAGTCCGCGGTGATGACGTTACCGGAGACAGTGACGCCGTTCGGCGAACCGTTCATGGTCGCCGTGCCGCTTACGTACGTGAGCGCCCCGGGGCCCGCCGCGTTCAGGTTGTCCGTGATCACTACCGGCTTGACGGGCTTCGCCGAGGTGTTGGTCACGTGCACGAGGTAGTCGAGGATTGCGCCCGCCACTGGCGGGCCACCTCCTACCACCGTCACCTGCTTGGTGATGGTCACCGCGGAGAGCGCCGTGGTCACCGTGTGCGCGTCCTGGCAGTCCGCGATTCCGGGCGTGCCATTGGTCAGCGTGCAGGTGTAACTCTGGCGGTTCGGGGTGGTGCTCGAGGCGTCGTACCACTGCGTCGCGGCCGCCACGTTGGTGAGCGTGATGCCCGTCTGCGTGTTCGCATCGAGCTGCGTCTGGTAAGTGATGATGAGGCGCTGCGTCGGGCCAACGACGGCCGCGGCACTGAGCATGTTGAGCGTCAGCGTGCAGGTCGGCGCCCCGACATAGCTGACCGTGTAGTCGGTTCCGGCCACGAGCGGTCCCTTGCCGGGTACCCGAGTCACGCCGTCGGCCTGGAACACCTGGGCGGAGAGGATCTGCGGCGCCGCGGCACACATGCCGCCGGTCGCACCCGTCGGCAGCTTGTCGACGATGGTGAAATTCCAGGCGTCGATGTTGCCGGTGTTCTGCACGTTGAGGGCGAACTGCCCGAGCTGCCCGACGTTCATCGTCGCCGGACCGCTCTTGGTCATCACCGGCTTGGGCGCCGCGATAGTGAGCGGCGGCGAGATGCCCTGCTCACCTGGCAGCGGGAAGTGGAAAACTCCCCCGATGGTTGTTCCCAGCGTCCAGTTGGCGGTGTTGGAAAACTGCGTGCCCGGGGAGTTCGGCGGCACGGTGTTGTTGAGCACCACCGTGACTTTCAGCACGATCTGCTGCCCGGCTGGGATCGCAGGGAAGCCGCCGAACGTGAGGAGCCCGCCCGCGTTATTGACCGTGAAGGGCACCGCAGCGCCGCTACCCTTCCAGGTGGCGGTGCTGCTCACATAACTGAGCGAGACTCCGGTCGCATTGAGGTCGTCAGTGACGGTGACCTGGTCGACTTCGACGTTCGACCCGTTGGCATTGACCACGGCGCCGGTCAGTCCGCTCACCAGCTCCGGGAAAGTAAGCGTGTAGGTAAAGGGCACCCCGATCGAGACGTACGGCGGCCCGGGTGGATTCTGTTTGTCGATCTTGTCGACTGGTACGAAGAGGTTCGCGCACTTCAAGATGTGCGAGCGGGTAACCGAGCCGTTAACGAACCAGACGAAGTCGCCGTGCTCGTGGCTGTCGCACGACATGTTGCCATTGAAGACGACGTTGTCGAACACGAGCAGCGTGTTGTTCGTGCTCAACCAACTGATGCTGCCCGTATAGGGATTCGACGCCGGGTAGTTCCTGATGGTGCAGGCGCCGTCGATCTGCAACAGGTTCGGCGGCGTCGGGTGGACGTTGCCGTCCACGACGCCGCCGAAGTCGGCGACGCAATTCGAGCTCTGCGCATGCGCCGGGCGGGCGCCGCCGAGGAACAGCAGCGCGAGGCCGAGCAGCAGGATGGCCATCCCGCCGCGGCGCGCTCTCACGTTCGTCTTCGACCCACTCGTGCTCAATTGCATACCTCTTGCCGATCAATCGCATCGACAAGGGGCCGAGACAGCCCGAGTTTCGGACTGGAGGTTCGGCAGTCCCGCTGTCGTGGAGCCCTCGAGGCTCTTTAGACCGGTGACTTTGCGTCCCCACCTTTCGGTGGGTTTGCCCTTGTCGTATCCAGGAAGAGCTGATCGCTCAGGTCAAAATTGCGCCTCCTCAGGCGGTGGGCAGGAAATCGATTGGATAGATGATGGTCACCGGCGGTACGACCTTGGCGCCGAAGTTGAACGTCTTCACCCGCTCCACCACCTGCGACGCAAGGTCCGGCGCATTCATGTTGGTGGCGTGCAGCTGGCACAGCGACACGGAGCCGTCCGGCTCGATTGTCAGGCGCAGGATGATCTTGCCCTGCAGCGTCGGATCCCGACGGAGCTCGAGGTTGTACAACCGATAGAGCTGCGCCTTGTGACGGTCGAAGACGATCTGAATCTCCTCATCGGTTCGTCCCGGACCCGGGCCGCCGCTCACTGGGCGGCTCGCCGCAGCGCCCGCGCCGATGCCGCTGGAGGCCTGCGTCAGCGCGCCGCCGCGAATCGCGTTGCGCTCGCCGCCGCCGCCGAGCCCGCGACTCACGGCGGCGAGATTGATTCCACCGCTCGAGCCTGGCGCGCTGGTGGTCAGCATCGCGCGCTCGGGCGTTCCCGACGAGCTGTTAGCGTTGTTGATGCGTGCCTGGGCGCCGAGCGCCGGATCGACCTTGGTGTCGGCGAGTGCGGCGAGGCGTTCCTTGAACGCCATCAGCCCCGCCGGCTTCGGTGGCTCCGGAGTCTCCACGGCCGGCTTCACCGGCTCCTCCGTCGGAGGCTTACGCGCCTGCTGTGGTGTCGGCTTCTCGACGGGCTTCTGCACCGCCAGTTTCGGTGGCGGCGGAGGCAGCGCGCGCGGCGGCGGAGGCGGCCGCGGCAGCGCCATGGTGATGTGGAGCACCTGCTCCGGCGGCGCCTCCGTGGGCGCTTGCGTCACGGGCAGACGGATCAGGGAAAAGAGCAGTGTCAGAAGGAAGCACAGTGCCAGGGTACTGAGCAGCGACTTCTGAAAGCGCCGGTCATCCTCCCCTCCCCACGTCCAGGGCATGGTGAGTGGACGGGTGTGAAGCCCGGCGATCTCGCGCTCGACGATCCATTCCTGTCGGAGCCGCTCCTCCTCTTCCTGCGCCTCGAACAGCTCGTCCTCGATGAGACCAGCCCGATACTGTTCCTGGTCGATCTGGGCGCGGGTGCCCTGACGGCGCGTTTCAAGCTCGCCCACTTGGCTCTCGAAGGCGACGACCCGTTCGCGCACCCGACCCAGCTGAACCTCACCGGTCGTGACCGCCTCCGCTGTACCCCAGAACAACTGCGCGCCGCGGAGCTCGCCCAGCTCGTCCAGCGCGTCGCACACCTGGTGCAGCAGCCGGTGCTGCTTGCGCTCGGTCGTGAGAGCCTCGAGCTGCGCATCGAATGAGCGCAGCTCGCCCACCAGGGCATCGATCGAGTCCTGCGACGTGCCGAGCTGCGCGATGAGCGCCTCCTGATCCTTGAGGGCCTCGCTTCTCGGCGCATCGGGACCCTGCGGAGTGCGCTCGCCCTCGAGCGTCTGTCGATCTGGCGCGGTTTCCGAATCCATGCCGTTACCTTGAGGTGAAATGACGGTCATTGTGTCCCCCTGAGAAGGCCGCTAGCTCTTGACCCCGCTGACCGGCTTCTCCTTCTGCAGCACCGCGAGCGAGATCTTCCCGTATGCGGCCGCCGTACAGGTCGCCAGCACTTTCCGCAACACTTCGTACGGCAGGTCCTTGTCCGCCATGACCGTGACCTCGTGCGAGTTGAGCGCGGCATCACGCGCGGCCGCGTCCAGCCCAGCGATCGGACGCTGCAGCACGGTGCGCAATGACTCGATCAGCTGCGTGTGCGGGTCGCTGACCTCCGCGAGGCTTGCAACCCTCTCGCCTTGCACAAAGATATCGTCCTTGGTGACCATGACGACGACCGACTGCTTCGGGCGCACGTCGTTACGCGACTCCGGAATGACTACACCCTTGGAGTTCTGGATCACTTCTACTTCCGTTGAGTACACGAGCAGGAACGCCACCAGCACTGACAGAATGTCGATCATCGGAATGAGATTCAGATGCGCATCCTCGCGCACCTTGCGGGGCATCAGCCCGAGACCACGTTTCAGCACCTTCATGGCGCGTCTCCCAGCGCGATGTTCGTGAACAGCGCAACTTTCACGGTCTGCGGCGCGCCGACACCCGCTGCGCCGGCCGGCGCCGCGGATAGGGCCTGGCCCGCGACAAGCTCATCCGTAGCCGGCAGCTCGGTGCTGCGGATCGCGTCCATCACCTGGACGAGATCGTCGTAGGCGACCTTCGGCTCCGAAAGCACCGATGCATCCTCCGAAGTCGGATGCTCGCGCTTGACGGCCAGCACACGCTCGGTCAAGGCGTTCAGGTCGTATGCGCCGCTCGCCTTCGGGATCGTGCCGATCTCCTGCTTGCCGTCGCTGAGCTCGAAGCCGTCCTGGCGGACGAGGATTTCGAGCCGGAACTTCGGCTCCGCAGGCTTCGGAGCCGCTGAACTCGGCAAGTCAATCTGCATGATCGCAATGCGCGAGAACACCGCGGTCATCAAGAGAAAAGTGACCAACACCGTGAAGATGTCGATCATCGGCACGAGCAGCAGCTCGGCCGGCTTGCGCTCGCGGCGCATCAGAAGACTGCGCATGGCATCACCCTCAGGCCGAAGCGGCCTTCTGCGCCGGTTGCACCAACTCCAGCCGGCTCTGGGCCCGCGCGGCCTGACGAGCCGCGAGTGCGTTCAGGAAGCGGATTGCGGCCGTCTCCAGTCCGTCGCTCAGCCCCGTGGTCTTAGACTGCAGGAAGGCGTGCACGATCAGGATCGGCACCGCAGTCACAAGTCCGAAGGCCGTGCAGTTCATGGCTTCCGAGATACTCGCCGCCAGCAGGTTCGCCTTTTCCGCCGGATTGACCGTGGCCACGGCGGCGAAGGCGTGGATGAGGCCGCTCACCGTGCCCAGGAGCCCGAGCAGCGTCGCGACGTTGGCCATGGTCGCGAGGTAGTGGGTGCGCTTCTCGAGCTGCGGCACGATTTCCATCATGCCCTCCTGCATCGCTTTCTCTACGTCATCGCGCCGGCGCACCGCCCCCTGCAGGGCGAGTCCCATGCTCAGCAGACGCGACAGCGCCGAGTCGTCCTTGCTCAGGAGCTCTCGTGCCTGATCGAACTCCCCGCTCGTGAGAACCGACTCGACGCGGGTCCACGTGCGCCGGTTGCGTGCACCCATCTTCGCAAGGGTGACGTAGCGCTCGATCGTGATCGCGATTGCGATCGCCCCCACGAGCAGGATCGGGAACATGAAGGCCCCGCCGGCCGTGAAGAACCTGATGAATGCATAGAAGAAATCCATATGCGAACCTCTTGAACGTTACGGACCTGTCAAACCTCTAGACGATTCACTTTCAACCTGACGCTCGCGCGAGCCACGTCGCTCACTTAGAGCCCGACTTGAATTCGTAGTACGACAGCTCGCGCATGAAGACGTCCTTGTCCACCGGCTGAGTGGCCGAGTCCAGGAGCCTCGACACGCTCGGCATGTCCGCGAGCTGAGAGCTCTTCCAGGGCACGATCACGAGCGACTTCGGGGCGTCCTCGTTGCCGAGAATCGATATACCCGACATCTTCACGTCGCCGCCGGGGGGGGCTGCCTCTCTGGCCGCGGCTTGCGACGCCGCCTTGCCCGCCGCTGGCGCGGGCGCACTTGCCGTCGCTGGGGGCACGCTCGGCTCCGCTTCGTCGGCCGCCGCGGCGCGCGCGGCAGCGAGCAGCAACAGTCTGAGAATGAGCGTCCGTACCATGAGCCCTCCTAGGGTTTCGCCCTGGTATTCAGATCGGCGATCCACTTCGCCACCCGCTTGTCGTCGGGAACCACCTGCTGATAGGCAAGGTAGTTATCGCGTGCGCAACCGAGGTCGCTCAGGTAGAGATCGCACAGAATTGCCAGATTCAGCCTGGCGTAGTGGAAGCCGGGGAAGACCGCCAGCGCGTGCTGGTAACTGTCCCGGGCGGCGGCGAAGTCCCCCTTCCGGCGATAGACGATGCCTAACTCGTTGTAGGCCACGAGCTGGCGGGGCTCGAGCTCGACTGCGCGCTTAAAGCTCGCGAGCGCCTTGTCGAGATCGCCTGACTTGCTGTAGGCAATTCCGAGGTCGACGTAGGCCGCGGCGGCGTTGGAGGCTTTCTGAGTGACCTTGAGGAGCAATGCGATCCCCTGCTCGTATTGCTGCGCCTCGAGCAGGCGCACCGCGTTGTCGTAGTCGGCACGAACGTCCGCGGGGATCCGGACTTTTTCAGTGAGCTGGAAGCCACCGTCCGGCTGAGGTGTGGCTGCGGCATCGCGCGGCTTGCCCGCCGACGCCAGGGTCCAGCAGCTGATGAGCGCTACGGCCAGAAGTGCGGCCGCGGCTGGCCGCGAGGGCGTTATGCGACCCAGATCAGTGCGGGGTTGCATTGCCTGCTCCGGCTGTGAGGGCCTGTGTTATCGCGGCGTCCACCGGCGCGGAGGCTGCCGCTGGCGCGCCCGCGCCTTCCGGTGCCGTCGCGTTCTGCGCCGTAGCCGGCAGCGTCGATGTGCTGACCGATTCAACCGAACGCGACGGCGGCCGATAGACATATTGCTCAGGTGATCCGAGAAACCCACTGCTGATCTCGGCGCGCGCGTACGTGTCCGGCTTGAGCGCTGCGAGGCGGTCGAGGCTCTTCTGTGTCCACGCGTTGCTGAGCCCACGTCTCATCAGCTCGAGGTTCTTCTCGTGAACGCCGATCGCCTTCTCCTGCACCGGCTGCGCGGCGGCGGTGAGCTGCTGCTCATAGTCCTTGAGAGCGTCCGAGCCGAGATCGGCCGGCCGCTCAGACTCGCGCAGGGTCTGGCTGAAATTGGCGTAGATCTCGGCCATGTAGAATGTCGCCGCCGCCGTGACCTCCCCGACCTGGTAGTCAACCAGCGCGCCGAAGGCCTTGGTCGCGGTGTCCATGCTTCGTTGCTTCTCCTGCAGGCTGCGCTCGAAGGGCTGCACGAGCTTGAGCGCCGCAAACTGCTCGTAGATCGGCTTGGCCAGCTCCAGTGCCGCGCCCGCCGCAACGTTGCGCGTACGGTCCGTCCGCTCGCCCCCGGCGGCACCATCGGCGCGCACGATTTCTTCCAGTTGGTGCGTGTACTGGGCCTGGTCTCCCTTCGACTTGTAGATCCCGGCTATCTTCGAGCGCGTCTCCACAGCCGTCTCAACCGGCTTGGGAAAATCCTCGACATACTTCGAGTACGCCTGCAGGGCACGGTCGGCGTTGCTTGCCTGCCCGAACAGGTCGCCCGCCTGCAGCAGTGCTTCGGCGCGCAGCTGCGGATTCGGCGACTCTTTCGCCACCCGCTCGTACTCACTGGCTGACTGCGCCAGCTGACCGGCCTGTTGGTCCGCGTAGGCGATCTGTTTGGTCGCCTCCCTCACCAGCTCGTGCTCGGGGAAGCTGCGGCGGAACTCGTCCAGCACGTGCGCCGCAGCCGTCCAGTCCTGCAAGTGCAGCAGCGCCGCGCCAGCGTCGTACTCCGCCGCCGCGCAGATCTTCGAGGTCGGCGCCACCTGCTTGACGCGCACGAAGTGATTGGCTGCGGTGCGGTAGTCCCCCGCTTGATTCGCCTGCTCGCCCTGCTTATAGATGGACGCCGCGAGGTTCTCGACCAGCCCGGCGCGCGACGCATCCCCCGTTGGCATGGCTTCGAGCACCTGCCCGTATGCCTGTTCCGCGTCCGCGTACTCGGCAAGCCCGAAGGTGGCGTGTCCGACGACCAGCCACGCGTCGCGGCGCACGCCTGCGGTCGCATTGGGAAATTTCTCGATGAGGTGCCGGCCGGAGTCGCGTGCGAGCACCAGGTCCTTCATCTCGTACGCGTCCTGTGCCGCTGCGGCGAGCACGACCGACGCCTGCTCGTGCTGCGGGAAGGTGTCCGCGAACTTGATCGAGCTGTTGATCGTATCGCGGCGGGCCGCGTCCTTCAGCTCGGCGCTGGCGACTTTCAGATACTCGCGATGTGCGTAGATCGCCGCGTAACCCGCCGCCGCCGACTTGGCGTGCGGCGGGTAATCATAAGCGGTGCTCTCGTACTCGTGCGCCGCCGTCGCGTAATCATGATTCTCGAGCATGAGATCGGCGAGCTGGTAGTTCGTTTGCGGCGCTTGGCTGTCGGTGTGGAACGAGCTGAGAAACTCCCGATACCAGCGCGTAGCCTCGGCGTAGTTCACCGCCTGCTGCTCATGCTGCTTGGGATCCTGGTATTGAGCGTGATAGTAGTTCGCCAGGTCCTTGAGATTGCTCTTCAGGTAACTCAGCACCTCCGGCGACTTGTTCACGTCGAAATGCTGCCAGTACTCGCCCTGCAGGCCGTAAGTCGCGGCGAAGTCCTTCTTGGCCACGAGCACCAGCTGCGGGAATCCGCCCTTCTCGTAGATCTCGATCACCCGCATGCTGAATTGAGGCGACGCCTGGTGGAACGGGTAGAAGGCCACGAATAACTTGTAGACCGTGGCGGCGTCCTGATACCGCAGCTTCACCAGGTAGAACTCTGCAAGGTAGCGGTAGACACGGTCCTCGTAGGCCCGATGTCCGCTGCTGGCGAAATACGCGCCAATTACGTCCGGACCGCCGATATTCGAGAAGCTTAGGCTGATGACCTGGAACGTGTCCTCGACGCGCCGCTGCTCGGCCTCGGTGTGCTTCGCATCGAAGTCGTAGCCGCTCTTGACCTTGTAATCCAGCAGCGCGAAGTACCGGTGCAGTGCCTCCGGGTACAGTTGCTGCTTGTACAGCGTCCATCCCAGCTTGTAGAGCGCGGGCTCGTAGTACTCGGAACCGCTCCCGCCATCCACGATTGCGGCGTACGCGCTCTCCGCGTCACGATATTTCCTCTGGATGAACAACCTCTCCGCGCGCCGGAACTGGACTTCGTCCGTGAACCGCGAGCGCGGATTCTCACTGACGAGCTGCTCCATGACCTTCATGGCCTCTTCGGTCTGCCCCAGCTCGTCGTAGGCGCGCGCCTTCTGATAGAGCACCTGGTCACGGAACTGGTACTGCGGATATCTCGCGAGCAGCTCGTCGTATAGCTGGATCGCTTCGAGCGGACCGGCGCGCGCGGCAGCATCCGCATCCATTCCGCCCGGCAACGCCAGCGGCGTGGCGGCGTTCGCAAACCGAATCCCTGCCTGAGAGGCGGCCCGCTGCTCCAGATCAAGCTCAGATACCGCCGCAGGCCCGGTACCCGTCGCATCCGTGCGCAAGCGCGCCGCAGTGCGCGCGTCGATCTTGGTGACGGGCGGCGCACGCAACGCGACCGCCTTTCGCCCGGGGCTGCCTGCCGGAGCGGCCGGGGCCACCGCAGGCGTCGGCTGTGCGACGGCCGGCGCTGGCACATCAGCTTGCGCCGCGGGCAGGTCCACGAGCTTTCCGTCGCCCTGGATCCCGAACTGCTTTTCGATCTTCAGGTCCGCCAGGCGGCGCATGGCCTCCGGTGCCAGCTTGCTGTCCGGAGCCTGCTTGAGGAAGTCGCGGTAGCTCTGTACCGCGCGATCCAAGCCCTGGTCGACCGGCACCTCTTTGGTGTCCGGCTGCACCTGGTGCAGGGTCGCCAGTGTACCCGAGCGGTCCGCCTGATGAGCGCAGGCGGCTATCACCGGCAGGAACGCAATGCTAAGCGCGCGCACGGAACGCATCACTGCGTACCCCCAGTCGCGTGTTCCTTCAGCGCCCTGTCATAGCTGTCGGCGACCGCGTAGCGGGCCTGAAGCTGATAGGCCTCGAGGCGCTGACGTCGTATGTTGAGCTCATCAATAGCGACTGCCTCGATCACGTGCCCCTGTCGCGCCTGCAACGTGTCGACGCGCTGCAGCGCCTCACCGACATGCGTGCGCATACGAGTGATCAACTGATCGTAGCCGGCGTAGCTGTGCACCGCGGCCTGTCGCGCGCGCACGAAGGCCGTGTATTGCTCCTGCAGCATCCGCACGTTGTCGTTTAGCGCGTGCAGATCCTTGTGCGCCTGCGTCAGCCGCTCCGGGTACTCCGTGTACAGGCGCCACGTGAGTACGCCCTGAAGGTGCTGCATTCTGGTCTGCAGAGCGTCGCATTCCGGGCCGCTGGCGTGTTGTAACGCCTTGTCGATCTTCCGCAGGCGCTCGAGCGCCACGCGTTCGTCGACCGTTGCCAGTAGTGTCGGCCGCGGCGCCGTCAGAAGATCCTGCAGTCGTTTCTGCAGATGGTCGCGCTGCTCGAGGCGGACACGCATCTGCGAGTCCAGCTCCCTGAAGTGCGCATCGACCTGTGGCAGCAGCGGCTCGTAGTTCGCACGGCGCAGACGAATCAGGTCCTCGAAAGCGTCGAAACCGTCCTGCCAGGCAATCAGCCTCCGGTGCAGATCCTCCAGGTCAAGGTAGTTCTGCAGCGCCGTTTGGAAGTCATTCGACGCCATCAGCTCCGTCAGGTAGAAGGTCTCCGGCGTGTCGGGCAGTGTACGTAGGCGCACGACCCACACGTTGTCCTCCTTGATCTCCTCCCTCACCAGGGCGTTGAGAAAGTTGCCCGCGCGGATGCTCCGCAAGGATGCATCGACCTTCTCGAGCTCTTTACCGAATGAATCGAGCGCCTGACCATAGAGGGTCGCCGCGCGCCCGTAGACCCGCAGCTTGCCGTAGGCAAACGGCAGTGCCAGCTTGGCTTCCTGCACCGCGGCGTCGGTTGGGTCACGGCCGATGAGCATTCCCCACGGTACGAGTGCCTTCTGGTAGTCATGTGCCGAAACCTCGGCCCACCCGGTGCTGAGCAGCGCACGGTTGGAGTACGGTCCCTCGAGCCGCACGCGATCGAAGGCGAGCTGGGCGTGCGCGTAGTCCTCCGACCGCAGCATGAGGCTGCCGAGGACCATATTCGACTTATCCCGGATCGCGGCCGTGGCCGTCTCACGACTGTCGACCTGACCGGCCTTATCCAGCTGCCGCAGACCCTCCGGGCTATGCCCCGACTGCAGCAGCGCGATACCGAGGTTGTAGGCGGCAAATCCCTTCAGGCTCTGCGCGCCCTGCAAGCGCCTGAGAACGTCCGCGGCGTCGCCTGGCCGGCCGAGCGCAAGATAGACATTGGCGCGAAGAAACTCGATGTCGTCCCTGATGTTGTCAGGGACCGTCCCCTGAATCCGCTCCAGGGCGCGTAGCGCATCCTCGGGCTGATCCTTCTGGAACTCGATGCGCGCCAGACGGTACGCGGCCTCGTTCTTGACGGGCTGATCCACGTCCGCATCGAGCACCGCCTTGATTGCGCGCCCGGCGCGCAGATGCATCCGGTAGCGGAGCTCGAAGTCGCCGACCGAAAAATCCGCCTGTCTGATGTGATACTGGAGCGAATCCAGTTGCGGCTCGTCGAGGCTACGGTGTTGAGCGAGCTCGGCGTCGAGCCGCTCGAGAGCATCGAAATAATGTCCCTGATTGGCCTGGTACAGGGCCTCGCCGAAATAGAGGTCGCGCAGGTCAGCAGCAACGGACGGGCGCGCCGCGCTTGCGGCCAGCGCCAGCCCGATCGACAGCCACTGCCACGGACGACGCATGGGCTACCAGTCCCCGAGGTGAATCCCGGGCTGCGCCGCTCCGGGACCTGCGAGCACCACGCCGAGCAACTTCGGCTTGATCTCCTTCGTAAATGGGAAACGCTCGGTCTGGGTGTAGTCCTTACCATTCGCGAGCTTGCCGCTCACGGAGACCTCGATCTCGTGCGCGCCGGTCGCAATGTTGCCGCTATAGAGCCGCTGTGCCCCGCCGCGGCGCAGCGCGTCGAGCTCCTTGAAGCTGTAGATGTAGTGAGTCGCCAACCCTCCGTCGATCCGAATCTGTATCGCGTCGAGACGCAGCGTCTCGCCTTGCGCCAGCGAGACAAACACGGCGAGGTGAGTGTCCGACGGGTAGAGGAGCTTCTCCTCGAGCTGGTTGAGCTCCGCAGCGATGCTCAGGACGTCTGATTTGACCTCCTGAACCTGCTCGTCCAGACCTTTCATCTGTGCCCGAGCGCTCTCGTCCGCCGGACTCGTCCGTGCGCAGATGCACAGCAAAGCGCTCATCACGACCAGGAAATGCTTGCGCATTTGCTCTTGCCTTATCGTTCCAGAGTTGGTTCCCACCTGATGAAATTCAGGTGGCTTGGCTTGGAAGGCCGGATCGGCCCCGGCTTACCAGGCGCGCGGTGCGCGCGCCTCTCCCGTGTGCGCGATACCGGCGCGGCCCGCCCGTGATGACGGCGCAGTGCCGCGCGCGCAGCCTCGGGACGCCCCCCAAGAGTGCCGCCTCACCGCGTTCGAATCGTACGCAAGCATGACCTGCCCTCCCTCCACCCGTTGCCGTGACACACGAACAACACGCACCGCTGCAGTCCGGTGGAAGGACTGGATTACGGCGGTCCCGCTGTCTTAGAGCCGAGGCTCCTTAGACCGGAGACTTTGCGTCGCCACCTTTCGGTGGGTTTGCCCTTTGCTAATCCAAAAGCACTGCCCGATGTTTGCATCGGACGCTCATATAACTAACACACCGCAACCGGCATTGGCGCGTAACTTTACTTTACGTTCTGCTTCAGCTGCGGTTCAGCTATTGGTCGCCGTTGCGTCGTGTGTCGTGACACCGCGACACTCCCGACAGTGCGGAAGAAACGAAGAACAAAGTTAGGTGGGGGAGTATGGACAGACAACATTCCATGCCGCCTGGGGATATTCTCCAGGCGGTGCCTTGGACGTCGCGAAGATACCGACGACTGAAGCCGGCCCTCCGAGAGCCGGCGAAGTCCGCGGGTTTCACAAGCGCCAAATCTGTGCATTACGCGCGACTACAACGCGTCGCCGATGGCGCGCCCTCGCCGCAACGAACATTGACTGACGCGCATGTTGATCTCACGAGACGCGCCAATGCACGCCAGAGCTGCGAGGGCGTTCCGCGTCCACTTCCGGCGTCCGGTCGAATATCTCAGCGCCAGACTGCCGAGGGAGCATGTCTCGATGAGGATACTGGTCTCGCTGCGGGACGCAGTTCTCAGAAACCAGCCACGACGCATGATTACAATTTAAAAGAGACGTACGCGAGCGTCGCTCGGATGCCAACGACTGAACACATCCTGCTTGAGTCGGACTTCCGGCACGTGCCGGACGTTCGGGCCGCGCGGAGGGTCCACGCGCGAATCGAGTTCCGCAGTCGACTTCGCAGACGCGTCCTGCAGCTTGAGATCATCGACTACTACTATCTTTCCGTACGCTCATACTCAGGCGCCATCCTGCTCGAGTACGTCCTCGATCTGCGGTTCGTCGATGCGCCACGGCGGTTGAGGCACATCGCATGGCGATGGATCACCTTCTCGCTCCTTTTAATCGCGCTAGCGTTAGGGATCGCATCGCGGATCGGCTCCTCAGCCACGCCGTGGTGGCAGCGCGATTGGCTTCCGGTGTGTGTCACCGTCACAGTAGTGTGGGCATTTGCGACGCTCGTGGGCGTGTACAGAACGACTGAGATAGTGAGTCTGTTCAGTACCTACGGGGCGGCGAGATTGCTGGAATGCACCGGCGGCCTTGGGACCTTCCGTGTCTTTCGGGGTTTCATGGCAAAGCTCGCGGCGCACATTCTGCTCGCGTCGGCGGCGCGCCGACGCACGAAGGCCGAGCACCTCCGCGACGAAATGCGTGAGCATCTCCGCCTCAAGGAAAACGGGGTACTGACTGCAGGGGAGTACGAGACAGCCAAAGTGCGCATCCTCCGCCAACACTCTCCGGCCGTGCAACCACCGCTCGCTCGTGCGTCAACGAGGTTGTAAGCAAAAGCTCGCCGCATGACGAAACAAACCATCGGCGTTGATGCGACTCGCGAATGGTAGTCGTGCATTTACGCCTGAGACCGTGGCGAGCAGCGGTTTTTCGCCCAATCAGCCGTGCCGCGCTTGTGTCAGACCGGGTAGCGATCGGGAGTAAAAAGGTCCTCAAATACAGTGAAGTAAGATGATGCCGGCTATCTGATTCGAACAGATGACCTCCGGTTTACAAAACCGCTGCTCTACCACTGAGCTAAGCCGGCACACCTGACGGGCGGCCGATTCTACCTGTGACTCGTGCTCAAAGCCGATACGCGGGAAACCACCCTTCTGAATGCGACCCGGTTCTAGGGCTCGCGCTTGCGCTCCCGGCTTCTCGATCGCAGTTCGTCCTCGGTGACGGTCGATGC
>Ga0157375_10000914_pt1 | contig 25683 bp, 30 predicted proteins | sample M35metaG_FD_115311 | JGI IMG/M metagenome (GOLD analysis project Ga0157375, IMG submission 115311) | Miscanthus rhizosphere microbial communities from Kellogg Biological Station, Michigan, USA - M3-5 metaG | ecosystem: Host-associated > Plants > Roots > Rhizosphere > Soil | place: USA: Michigan... | reverse complement strand
CAGCGGATGCTGGACAACTTCGCACAGTATCCTGAGATAACACTGCCTCAGGACCTGCGTGTACTAGGAATGCCAGTCGGTGCACGGTGCATGCGCATCATTCGCTTGCCACGTGGATGGCGTGTGTGGATCGCTACCACTGACTACAAGTATGGCACATACCTAGAGTTGTTCGATGACGGTCGTGTGCTCCACTGCACAACACGTGTTGATGAAGGTGAGGAAGTGTTCTGGGCTCGGCCCAGCGACGATGAGATAAGGAGGAAACTGTGGAGCGAGAGAAGTTGACAACCATACTCAAGCTCAGCGGCAAGACATCCGCTGAGTTCTTGACTTCGTTCGCAGAGTTGTGGGCTGACATGTCTGACAAGGCAATGGACGGTGCCATGATGCTGCTCAAGACAACACCTGAGGAGACAAAGCGCATCGATGACTTCCTACGTGTGTCATTCCGCTGCGCGATGCTCATTGCTCTGATTGAGGAGGTCATCAAGGAGGAGGAGGACCAGACTGAGGACCGTCTCAGGATGGACCCGCCTCAACACGTGTTGGATGAGATGCGTGCTCACTATCTGACCAAGATGCGTGCTGCTAGAGGAGAGCTACACTAATGAAGGTTCACAAGTCGATCACTGAGGATCGTGTGCTTGATGCATGTCAACGGCACATGTCCACACTGGACAACCCTGGCTTCTGCCTCGCATGTGGTGAGGAGACTGAGGGTGTCGAGCCTGACGCACGCAAGTATGAGTGTGAGTCGTGCGGCGAGAACTGGGTGTATGGTGCAGATGAGCTGATGCTCATGGGCGCATACCATAAGGAGAAGTCCAGTGCCTGAACCAGAACTGTGGTTGTCTGACGATCGTGGTCAGTACATACCACGTGACTTCGCTGACTCGTTCAAGGATCGTGACGAGTGTGTGCGTGGTGTGAGTGCTGAGGACTGGGCTATACTTGAGGCTGGTCCTGAACACGAGTCCTACTGGGAAACATGGGACGAGGTGTGTAACGATGCTGTCGTCACGATGGATGGTGTCGAGTACACACTGCACCAAGATGGTGACTTGTGGCTGATACCAGATGGTATGGTGTTCGACGAGAAGTCTAACTTCTTCGTCTGGCCTGAGGACCTAGAGGATGAGGATGAGGATGAGGACAAGCCTGATGCAGTATGACTCGGTTGCGTGCGCCTTCGGCGCGGGGATGTAGTGGCACGCACTAACGATCCTGCCGATGTATTCCGTTACTACCGCATCGGTGCGGATGATGAATGCTGGGAGTGGACCGGACCGTGGGGTGGACAAGAACGTGAGAAGCGTCCCTACTTCATGGCTGCACGTAGGCGACAGATCGCATACCGCTGGGTGTATGAGTTAGTCAACGGTGTGCATCTGGAACCTAGTCAACTCGTGTTGCACTCGTGTGACAATGGTGGATACCCGTGTGGGTGTGGCAACCCACAACACCTGCGTCTAGGCACGGTGCGAGACAACAGTGATGACATGATGAAGCGTGAGCGGCACGGACTGCCTAAGACGGCAGTGCGTGCTATTCGCGTTCTGATCGCTGAGGGTCGCACGCAACAGGAGATCGCTGCCCTCTACGGAGTTTCACGTGAAACAATCAGTGCCATTGCCACTGGTCGGGTGTACAAGAGCGTATGACCTTCAGTTCACTCGCTCAACTCGTGAGCACTGCCGCTGGACGACCACACACGTTCATCGGTGCTCTCATCATCATCACTGTGTGGGCCATGACTGGTCCACTGTTCCACTACAGTGATACGTGGCAACTCATCATCAACACTGGCACCACCATTGTCACGTTCCTGATGGTGTTCTTGATCCAGGCAACGCAGAACCGCGATGCTCTAGCTATCCAAGCGAAGCTCGACGAACTGATCCGCAGTAGTGCAGCTAGCAATGAGTTCGCTGGTGTAGATCAACTGAGTGAGGAGGAGCTTCGTGCGCTCAGAGAGCAGGCGCGGTAACATCGCGGCGCAACATGTGTTGTGCTGCAACGATAAGGAGGCCCCATGACCAAACGAGACTACATCATGTTCGCTGCTGTGCTGAAGAAGCTCAGTGAGGACGATGACAAGGTGCGTGATGTCATCATGCCACTTGCTAAGATGCTGAAGGAGGAGAACCCGAACTTCAACTACCTCAAGTTCCTAGAAGCCTGCAACGTCAAGCTGGAGGATGTATGAGAGAACCAAGAGTTGTGATGCTGAAGCACAGTGACATAATGGCCTGTCCACATATCATCATGGTGCCTGAGCACTACCGCGATGATGGCACGTGTCGGTGCAACGACCGCAAGCACCTCGTGATGAAGTCATGGGGCTACAAGTGGAACACCGAAGCAAAGCGTTGGCACAGTAGCGAAGGAGAAGAAGATGCCGCTTGACCATACTACGTTCGTGAACCCGTTCGACAAGTTCAACGATGGATCACGTATCATGTTCCCAGTCGTGGAGCGTAAGGTCGCTTGGCTCACACGCCACGGCACACCTGAGATCGTGCGCTCACACAAGGCTATCGTGCGTGCGTCTGAGGACGGCCAGACAGGACATGTGTTGAACGTTGTCGGTGCGAACTACAAGCTCATCCACAACAAAGAACTGTTCTCGCATGTCGAGGATACCCTGTACAAGAAGATGCCTGACACGTCCCTGGCAGACGTGCAGGTGAAGGACAAGGTGTCCGGCTTCGGTCGCGTGTGCCTGCGTGAGTATGTGTTCCCTAACATACGGTGCAAGCTCAAGCGTGCTGCTCGCTCTGACATCGCGTTCAGGCTCATCGTGCAGAACGGATACGGTGGTAGTGCACTACGCATTCACGCTGGTGCCATCGAGTTCTTCTGCTCTAACGGCATGATAACAGGTGAATACCAGTCCACCTATCACAAGCACACCGCAGGGCTGGTGGTCACTGGCATCAACACAGCAGTGGAGCGTGCACTGGATGTGTTCGCAGCTAGCGAACAGAAGTGGCAGCGGTGGGAGGAGACTCCTGTAGGACACGATCAAGCTATGCAGTTGTTCCATGAGCTAGCCTCATCTGACAAGCTGCGTGGCAACCTGATCCAGCAATACATGCAGGAGCGTGACACACGAGGCGCGAACCTGTATTCTGTCTATAGTGCGTTGACGTACTACGCCTCACACAATGACGGAGAGTTCAAGCTCAGGTCCAGTGTTCAGACCCAAGACACCGAGGCGAGCACCATGCTACAACGCGAGTTGACCGTAGCGAAGTGGGTCAACTCCGATGCATGGCGTAAAGTCGAGGCCGTATAGCACGCCACGAGCAATACACAATGTTATGAAGTGGCTAGGCGTGACTGAGCAGGAACTGCGTGCGTATGTAGACATGGAACTCGATGTATACAAGCACCTAGACCACCCACGCAGTTCCTTCACATGGTGGATACAAGTCAGGCTACAGTGCCACCGCGATAGAGCAGAACGCATAGTCGAGTGGTGGCTCAACTTGACTTAACACGTGTATTGTGCTACAATATACTTACACAATGAGAAGAAGGAGACTGACAACATGAGTATGTCATCCCGTCAACGCAACACACTTGTGGACAAGATCAACGTAGGGTTCGCCAAGCTCGGTGTTGCTAATGGCACAGCCATGCCGAAGTCAGGCAGCAACCTCGAACCTGTAGCATGGAACCTGTGGGCGTCGTATCACCTGGCTGCGCTGGCAAACAAGCGTAAGACACAGGCTGAGCTTGAGGCAGCTAAGGCAGGCATCATTCCTGATAAGGAGAAGAACCCGCAGCCCGCAGGCACGCGCACAGTCGTGCACAATGGTGAACTGGTGAGTGTGGCACTTGAGGTCCGCCAGCCCGCAACACGTGTGGACACTGACAAGCTGCTGACGTTCCTGTTCAACGAGGGAGTGCCGCCCGAGGTGCTTGAGCGTGCAACGAAGCACGCATCGTCCACCACGCGACCCGCACACGTGTTCACTCCCATGCTCATCACTGACGAGGCGACAGGCAAGTAGCTTTAGCCTTGCAGACTGAATAGGATACAGGACACCCTGAGTCTCACGGCTCAGGGTGTTTCTGTGTTCAGGAGGTTCCACACATGGCGGACATCATCAGCATGGCACAACACCGCCCTATACCACCTAAGCAGGTGCAGGGTTCACACCTGCACCAACGCTACACAATCACGTTCGATCCTAACGCACCACTAGACCAACAGTGGGTGTGGCAGGTGGACTTCGTGCGTACGTTCAAGTACTACGGCTCAGCACGCACACTCACTCTCGCTGAGCGTCAGGCTCGCAAGCGCATACAGGTGTTGCTCAACCAGATCGAGCGGTTCGAGGAGGACACCGATGACTGACACGCCCACACACCGTGCAACGGTCAACCAGCTATCACTGGACACGCTCGATCAGATGCTGGACGAGTTGCGCACACGCAGGCTAGAGCGTGTGAAGCGGCTAGAGGAGGTTGCTAAGGTGAAGTCTGACGATGCACGACTCGTCGCATACCTGAAGTTCGAGCGTGTGTATAAGACAGCCAAGCGTCACCTGGACAAGCTAGCTGAGATGGAGGCTAAGAGTGAGGCGCTGGTGCATAAGGTTCGCCTTGCTGCGATGGTTGTGCGGCTAGAAGTAGGAGAGGATGAGGACGATGCCAGTAGTGAGAGCACGTGATCTACGTGCCAACATCAGTGAGTTAGGGTTCGAGCGTGGTGTCACAGCCACACTTGAGTTGTTGCTTGAGGAGCATGGTGAGGACAGGCAGCGTATGCGTGAGCTTGTCGAGCTAGTCGAGATGTGCATTCGCCAGATTGAGGCTATGGTGCAGGTCGGCACCGGCATGAAGGAGGTTATCGAGAGCATACAGAGCATCATGCGAGGTGAACCAGATGCAGACTAGCTTCACGTGCAGACAGGCAACACAGGAGGACTCACAGTATGAGACATACGACCACACGAAGCTGAGTGCCATCAACACGTGTCCGACATGGGGCATCCTCAGGTATGTGATGCACAAGCGAATGGGTGAAGCTGGTAGGGCTATGGCACTAGAGGCAGGCAGTGCCATGCATGAGTGCTTCAGCTACATCCGACTCATCTCACTGATGAACCAATACAACCATGATGAGGAGTTCCAGGACAACCTGTGGCTGCACCACGGTGGCAGACTGTTCGGTGATAGGCTATCGGTCATCGGTGATGCCATAGCTGATGCAGCGGACCTGATGGATGTTGCCAAGCGAGGCAGCATCGCTGTGCTGGACACAAGCGGATACTATGACGATCCACGAGACAAGCGACGCACACTGTCTAACCTAGAGGAGTGCATCTACGCATACATCAACAAGTGGAGATGGGATCACAAGGTGTGGATGCGTGACCCGACTAACCCACGCTCTGATGTCGGCATCGAGATACCGTTCGATGTTGTGGTGCAGCTAGTAGGTGATGGTCCATACATCACGTTCAGGCTCACAGGTCGTGTGGACGGTATCCACTACAACACTGCTGGCGACTTGGTGATACACGACAACAAGACTGCATCACGTCTCAACGATGCCTGGTCACAGTCATTCCTGCTCAGTCACCAGATCACTGGCTACTGTATTGCTGCCAGTGTGTTCACTGCTGAGCCTGTGCACAAGGCTGAGATACTGGGCCTCAGTGTGCCACTGCCGAAGTCCTATGAGTTCGCTGGCTACATCCGTGAGACAGTGAGCCGACACAACTATCACTATCAGCAGTGGGCTAACTGGCTAGTGCACACCATCACACTGGCTAGGCAGTATGCAGGGAACCCTATTGATGCGCCCAAGTACACACACTCGTGCAACCGATACTTTAGGCCGTGCTCGTTCATACCGTTCTGTGACAGCGAGGCAAGTGAGCAGCGCATCATCCTCACCGAGATGGTGGATGATGAGTGGTCGCCGCTCGGCAAACCAATACTAGATGGAGTAGGCAATGAATGAACAACCACAACCTGTATGGCTTTACGGCTCAGTGGAGGCGTGCAAGAATAGCATTGAGGCTGTGATAGAGGACCTACAGCGTACTGCTAGGCTACTGGATGCAGTGTGCAGGCGTATGCAAGAGGAACAGCGTGATAAGGAGCGCCACAATGGATGAGATCGAGTTCAATCGCATGTTCAAGAACCTACTGGTTCTCATCGAACAGTGTAGGGACCCATCAGCAAAGAACGCGATGATGGTCGTGTCCCATCTCATTGCAGGACTGAACGAGCGCATCGATGGCTTGCTGATAGATGACGATGAGTGAGCCACTACTCGCTGGTGGCATCAAGATCACTGCACCATCAGTCGAGGGTGCACAACTCAACATGCTGCTGTGGGGAGACAGTGGCAGTGGCAAGACCACACTTGCTGCAACTGCTCCTGGCAAGAAGCTGTATCTCATGTTCGACCCTGGTGGTGAACTGTCGCTGACATCACGCCACGATGTAGATGTGCTGAACCTGAGTGCTCAGACAGCAGCTACAGTCATTGCACAGTTCAAGGGTGCTGATCCATACGGACTAGGCAAGGTGCTCGGTGAGCATCCTGAGTATGCCACTGTGGTAGTGGACAGCATGACATCGCTAGCATACTTGGCATTGCAGGAGGCAGTGCGTAATGCTGGTGGTACCAAGATCAGCATGGAACAGCCTGGTATGCAGGGCTACGGATATCGCAATGCACTGCTGTTGCGTATCACTGTGGTCATTATGACCATGTGCGCTAAACACAAGCGTCATCTGGTGCTTATCACACATGAGGGCAGACCTGACCGCAACCAAGAGGGCATCGTCACATCAGTGACGATGGCACTCAGCGAAGGCGTGTCTAACCAAGTTGGTCTACGGTTCAACGAGGTATGGCATCTGGAGGATACGGGTACGGAGCGTCGTATCGCTATCCGTCCATGTCGGTTGCGTCAGCCAATGAAAACGAGGTTGTTTGCTGCCACTGGACCTGAGTTCGTATGGCACTACAACCCTGATACCCAGGTCGGTGACGGCATTGCCGACTGGTACCATGCTTGGCAGCAGGGCAACGGTGTGCGTCTGCCACTGCCAGGTGCGGGCACTTCCACCACAAGCAAAGGAGGGCCAAAGAAGTAGGCCGCACCAGTGAGATGCGGCCCAGAGTGTCAACGTATGGCAACGTCTGAGCCACACAACACCACAACTGCTCTAGGAGAGCAATACATGAGTGGAACAGGATCGATCCTCAACTTCAGTGAGGACATCACCAACGCGTTACCGCCTCCACCGCTGCCTGCTGGGTCGTATCCGGCTGAGATCATCGGTGCGCAGAAGCGCGTCTCTGCTACCTCTGGTAACGAGTACGCACAGATTGTGTTCCGTATCCCCGCAGCCAGCTACCCGGCTGACTACACTGACGGTGATCCTGACGGTATCGTGCTGTCATACAACCGTTTGCTGATCGAGGACACGCCCTCGTCGCGTCATCGGTGGCGGCAGTTCATGGAGCGTGTCGGTGGACCGCTGGGCAGGACCGTCGATCTTAACTCGCTGATCGGCCTCACTGCAACAGTGGACATCACGCACAACGAGTATGAGGGTGAGATGCGAGCACAAATCTCTCGCATCCTCGCGCCTTAGTGTTACTGAGCGTGCTCGTGCAACTTGCGTTGTATGGGCACGCTTGCTACTATCTGTTGATGTCACAGACATTAGGAGCCAGCATGGCAACCCAACCACGGGCAGTCCCCTCCACCACGGAACAGTCCGCAGCACCGAAACAGAAGCGGCGTCGGTCCCCTAGCGTCGCCAAGCCTGCATTCTTCGTGGTGCAGGTGCTCGACGAGAGCGGTCAGCCGCAGCAGTTCGATAAGAAGCGGCTCAAGATCATCAGCGTCGAGCGCAGCGCCGAACAGGTGATGGAGCTTGTCGAGAGTGGCGAGCACCCATACGCCTTCTACCTGCGTGGCATTGTGCCAGTCGCACGCACGCAGCAGACCCGCAACCCCGCACCCGCAGCCGCAGAGTAAGCTGCACTGAGTAAGCCGCCCCATCCTAACCAGATGGGGCGGTTCTCTTATGAGGGTGGTTCGGTGTACAAGGAAAGCACATGTCAAGCACTAACATGCACACACTGTTTAACATCCCCACACAGGTCGAGTTCGATCCTAAGCAACAGGAGGCTATCGATGCATGCTGTGATGTAACACGACGCATCGTTGCTGTGACTGGTAAGGCAGGCACAGGCAAGACTCTCATCATGCGTGAGGTAGAACGCAGGTTGCGTGCCGCTGGCTACACAGCACAAGCCAGTGCACCCACAGGCAAGGCAGCGAAGCGGATCAGAGAGGTGACAGGGTTGGATGCGATGACCAACCATCGCATGCTCGGATACGGGATGCCGACTGAGCATGAGACTGAGGATGAGCGCACTGGCCTGTCGAAGATCGTCAAGATCAGTACTGGTCCCAAGTTCACACGCATGAACCCACTGCCCTACGACACTATCCTGTGCGACGAGTATGCGATGGTGAACCAGGAGATACACCGCAACATCATCGATGCACTGAAGGCTGGTGCACGCGTGTGTATGTTCGGTGACGTGAACCAGCTCAAGCCGATAGAGGAGGACCGTAGGCTAGATGACAAGCCTAGTGCATTCATGGTTGCACTAGAGAAGTTCGGTGGCATCGTACTCGACACGATCCACCGTCATGATGCAGGCTCAGGCATCGCACAGAACGGTGCTCTGATCCTCGCTGGCAGGCCACCACGTCCTAGTAGTGACTTCGCACTGCGTCAGACTATGGAGCCAGTGAAGGCAGTGCAGGAGTTCATCGCTGCTGAGTTGCAGGCTGGACGCAACTACAGTGACACCGACCACCAGATCATCACGTGCATGAACAAGAGCTGGATCGGGACACAGAAGCTCAACGTCGTGTTGCAGTCTATGTTCTGGGACCGTGCACGTCCGTACCTAGAGTTGCCACGGTATCGTGTGGAAGGTGCTGACATGCCACCGATACGTGTGCAGGTAGGAAGCAAGGTGGTGTACACCGCTAACACGTATGACCTTGGTGACGGTGTGTCACATGTGTTCAACGGTGAGACAGGCACAGTCATCAACATCAACCACATGGAGGGCAGCGTAGAGATAGACTTCAGTGACCGCAGTGTTATCATTCCACCGCTGGTGCTGGCTGTGTATGCAGATGGTCGCACGGTGGAGCAGGACCCACGGCGCAACATCGATCATGCCTACGTGCTCACCACGCACAAGTGCCAAGGCTCTGAGTACAGACACGTGACATACGTGCTGAACAAGAGTACACTGTGGGCACAGTCGAGGCGTAACTTCTACACCGCTGTGACACGTGCACGTGAGCACTGTACGGTGTTCACTGACATGCACAGCATGGCCAAGTCAACCAAGTATGCTGGCTAACTAAGAACAGGAGCACAGTATGGCATTCGTTCGCGTCGCTGCAACACACCGCCAGCGCAGTATGCCTGGCGAGTCTGTGACGATGGGACTCTACCTCGCTGACGGCAAGACAGTGCAGCGCAAGAGTGTTGGGTTCAGGCTCAGTCGTGCCTTGCTCGACAAGCTGGGCTGGGCTGGTGACACTACCACCACAGTGTCAGTGTATGAGGGTGTTGGTGAGGATGTTGGGTTCTGGCAGATCGCACCTGACAAGGATGGTTACAAGCTCACTCCCAAGCGAGAAGGCAAGAGCCGAGATCACGGTCGATCATTCTTAGTCAACGCTGCGAGCTTCAAGCACTACGTGCTGAACGATCCTGGTCCACTCTCTGCCAAGACCGTGGCACATTTTGTAGAAGATGGCAGGCTCCTCATAGAGTGCCCCGACTGGCTCAAGTTCAATCCGCAGTCGGTTCAAGATGGTGCAGCGCACAAAACACATGTTGTGCCTCCTCCACCCACCCCTTCGGTGGTAGTCCCCTCCACCATGCGGAGTAGTCCACACGTGTTAGAGATGAAGCGTCCTCGTGGCAGACCGAGGAAGGACCAACGCTGATGATGCTCGCACCAGTCAAGAACATAGCGGAGATGAACACAGAGCTACGCGCTCTAGTGAGCGGGATGGGTTATGAGTTCGACTGTGGTGCAGGTGGCAAGCTAGACGCCACCATCGCTGTGGTTGCTGAGGCACCAGGTGAGCGTGAGATGCAACAGAAGGTGCCGCTGATAGGAGGCAGCGGCAAGTACCTGTGGGACATACTGCGTAAGGACCGCATCACACGCAACGATGTGTACATCACCAACGTGGTGAAGCGTAAGCTCGTGTCCGCAGCCGATGGATACATGCTGCCACCTGGCAAGCAGAAGGTGTCACTCACCAAGCAGGAGCGCACCGGGTGGCAGCACATCTTGCACCAGGAACTGAGCAGGCTGCCGCGCTTAGAGTATGTCATAGCTCTAGGCAACTACGCGCTCGAAGCCCTGATCGGACTCAACGGCATCACTGACAAGCGTGGTAGTGTGTTCCCACTCGACATCAATGGCAGGCGTGTGCAGGTGCTGTGCACATACAACCCTGCACATGTGATGCGAGAGCCACGCATGGAGATCGTGTTCCGTATGGACCTTGGCAAACTCAAGCGGTTGCAGGAGGGGACGTTTAGTGTACCGCGTATCGATGCTCTCATCAACCCGACTTACACAGAAGTCTGTGACTTCATACGGTATGCGGGATCACTTGACACACCGCTTGCTTATGACATCGAGACAATGGCTGGTGAGACAGCATGTGTTGGCTTCGCGCCTACCAACGACACAGGCATGTGTATCAACTTTCGTTCGCAAGGAGAGAACCACTACACGCTGGAACAGGAGCGCAACATCCGTCTGGAGATACAGTCCCTACTTGCTAAACCACAGATCAAGTTGGTTGCGCAGAACGGACACTACGATGCGTCATGGTTATGGTTTAAGGACCGCATACGTGTTCACAGCCACTGGTTCGACACGATGCTGGCACATCATTTCCTCTACCCCTCACTGCCACATAACCTTGGTTTCATCACGGCTCAGTACACCGACCACCCGCACTACAAGGATGACGGTCAACTGTGGAAGGAGGAGGGCGACATCGATGCGTTCTGGCGCTACAACGTAACCGACTGCTGCATCACACGCATCGCTGCCGAGCGGATGGAGGAGGAGTTATTAAGTGCAGGTGGCACGGTTCATAAGACGTTCCATGAACACGTGATGCGACTCCAGCCAGAGCTTGTGGAGATGACTGTCAACGGCATCGGTATCGATGCAGAACTGAAGGAGAAGTTTGCAGATGACCTCGGCACCAGTCTCGACGCTGCAAGAGAGCTATGCCAAGTCAAGGCTCGTGTGGCAACTGGAGACACTAGTTATCAGTTCAACCCACGAAGTCCTGAGCAAGTCGCTCGACTCTTATTTGAAGAACTACACTTGGTCGGGCGAGGAAGTTCAACGGATAAGGAGAATCGGGATCGTATTAGACGACATCCACGAACTCCACCAGCAGCTAGAGAACTTGTTGCAGCCATTGACCAGTACTTACAGGAAGCCAAGTTCGTCTCGAACTACGTGAACGCCAAGCCCGACACCGATGGACGGTGGCGGTGCGACTACAAGCAGACAGGAGTGAAGGATGCACCGGGTAGGTTGTCGAGCGGACAGACAAGCTGGGGCACAGGGCTGAACTATCAGAACGTGCCTGAGCAAGCTAAACCTATGTTTATCGCACCGCCTGGCTGGGAGTTTAGCTACTACGATATGAGCCAGATCGAAGCTCGGATCGTAGCCTGTCTTGCGCACATTCCCGTGTGGCTACGGCAGTTTGAGGAAGCTCGCTTGCATCCTGGCAGTTATGATGCACACTGCGCACTAGCAGCGGAGATGTTCAAGGTCCCCTATGACGACGTTCCGAGACAAGATCGAGACTCAGAGGGCAAGCCTACTATCCGGTACATTTCTAAACGATGCCGGCACGGACTCAACTATCGCATGGCTCCTGACCGGCTCGCCACTGTCACTGGCCTGTCACCTGTCGAGGCTGAGCAAGCATACCGACTCTACCACATGGCAACACCTGAAGTCTCCGTGTGGTGGGATGACTTGGTTGCACTCGTCCGCAGGGACCGTTCTATTACAACTGCCCTCGGACGACGATGGTTGTTACTAGAACAGTGGAGTGATACTGCGCTCGATAGCATCGTTGCTTTCGAGCCGCAGTCCATCAACGGCGACCACACTTCGTCTGTGATCTACAAGTGCCATGCAGACAAGGAGTGGCCACCGACTGCACGCATCCTCATCAACGTGCATGATGCAAACATTGCGCTCAACCGCATAGAGGACGGTGAGGCGGTGCGCAGCATCATGCGCAAGCATGCTGAGAAGCCATTGTATATCAACAGTGTGCAGAACCGGCTGCGTGGTGTGGATGACCCGACTGAGTTGATCGTCCCTGCCGAGATGGGTAAGTCTCAACCTGACGAGCAGGGAGTCCATCGATGGAGCACGATCCAGAAGCTGAAGGCGTAACGAAGTACCGTGGTGTCATCGCACGGCGTAAGCGATGGCAAGCTAGACTCAGACACGAGGGACAGCATAGGGGACTTGGCACCTACGACACACCTGAGGAAGCTGCACGTGCATACGACAAGGCAGCACGTCGCTACCTGGGTGATGATGCAAAGCTGAACTTCCCTGATGCGATACGATAGGTTGGTGCCCCATGACTCGTTCATGGGGCGCTACCTCGCATACATGCAACGGCAGGAGACTGCACTAGCATTCGACTGGTGGAGTGGGCTGTGGGCGCTGGCATGTGCGTGTGGCAGACACACGTATGTGGCACGTCCACGTGCTCCCATCTTCCTGAACATGTACACCATCCTGATCGGTGAGAGTGGTGTCGCTCGCAAGACAACGAGTGTTGCCACTGCTAGCAAGCTCGTGCGTCAACTGTGTGACGATGATCCAGTGATGGGGTTCATCGATGCCAAGGTCACTGGTGAGAAGCTAGACGACCTGCTGCATCAGCGCACTGAGGCATACGGTAGTGCGCAGATGTGTGCTGCGGTGCCCGAGCTAGCTGTGTTCCTCGGCACCGAGCGTTACATATCCAACATGCCCACACTACTCACAGACTTATACGACTGTCCCTCGCACCGACATGGTGGTGGGACCATAGCACGTGGCGAGTGTGTTCAACGCGACGTGTGGCTCAGCTTCCTGAGCGCCAGCACACCGATATGGTTGCTGAAAACAGTGAACCCCAACGTGGTAGAGGGCGGCTTCACAAGCCGCTGTCTGTTCATTGTATCGAACACTCCCAAGCACAGGATACCGTGGCCCGATGGCAGTGACACTGAGCATGACTATGCTTGGTTGCTTGCTGATCTACGTGCTGTACACGAGCGAGTGATGGACTCACAACCCATCGGCCTCACTGATGGTGGCATGTCCACGTTCACCAAGTGGTACAAGACTCGTGGTCGTTCACTTGATCCGTTCAAGCAGTCGTTCGAGGCTCGTGAGGATGCACACGTGTTGCGTGTGAGTGCACTGCTCAGCATCAACGATGGCACATGGCGTATCGACCATCATCACGTGAGCCGCAGCATCAAGCTCATCGCTGACGTGAAGCAAGCCAGCAGTGCTATCTTCGAGAACACTGAGCAGCGCACCAAGTTCGCCTACTCCTTGGACAAGATACGGGCCATCCTTGTCAGTCGTGGGATGGACCCTGTACCTCGCAGTGACCTGTATCGTAGGGCACGGCACACGTTGTCACATGAGGAGTTCATGTCACTGGTGGAAGTGCTGCACGAGATCGGTGCAGTGCAGCGATTCTCTCACCAGCCCGATCGTGGCAGGCCAGCCGAGTACTACCGTGGCACCAACCTACTACTGGCTCGTGGTCTAGGCGAACAGGTGCTGGACAAGTTCACTTAGCGAACTGGTCCATCGTGCCATGCCAGTCGATGCCCTGGCCGATATGCACTGGCACACCAGCAGTCAAGCTCAGTGCGTAGTCTAGGTCGTTCAGCATACTGCTAATCATACGGTACTTGTCAGCTACGTCACGTGTGCGATCGTTGATCCACTTGCGCTTCTCGTCATTGTCCATGCCCTGCGCATTGTATGCAGCTATCTGCTTCTTGATCTGCGCGATCTCTGTCTCACGCCCCGCCATGCGTGTCTTGTAGGCACCTGCGATCTGGTACATCTGCTTCAGCGTTTCGTCAGTGGGTATCTGCTTATCGACTGTCGTTGGTACCGGCTGGCCGTAGCGTCCTCCTGTCGTCAAGCCTTCGTTGTGCTCAGCAGTGCGTGCACCTACCACCTTCTTGAGTTCATCCAGCCGCTGCTGCGTCACCTCTGCAATCGGTGCCTGCTGTGCAGTGCGCAGTTGATGCTCATAGATGAAGTTGAGTTGTGGGTTACGGTCCTTAGCCTGTTGCAACCAGTCATGTCCTGCCATGCCTAGTCCATCTAGCCAGCTACCTGTCTGCTTGGCGTAGCGTGATCCAGCGTTCAGTGAGTCGAGCACACCTGCTAGGCCGCCGAACCCTGCCGTCAGGATGTTGCGCATCATCTGTCCCTGCTTGTCGTCGAACAAGCCATCTGGCACCTGGTTAGGCAGTACACCTCGTACTCTAGCTGACGGTGCATGGGAGCTGTCCGCTAACGACTTGCCGTCCATGACGCTGAACCAGTCTACGTGGCCTAGTACTGATGGTGGGTTGAGTGTGTCGATCACATCAGCAACACCGTGCTTCATTGCACTGATGCTGGTGTTAGTCACGTGGCTACCGAGGAAGTCAGTGATCGTGTCGAACACGTTGTGGTACCAGTCCTCATCATGGTGTATCGCTGCACTGTTGAGGATGCCTGAGATGAAGTCCTTAGCTACTGCGTGTAGTGTGCGCAGCTCTTGCGGCAGGTTGATGATGGTGGGACTGTTCGGGTCCTCACTCGTAGCCAGCACAATGCCACGAGCTTGCTGGCTCGTAGACAGTTGATCGTTGTAATAGTCCATGTGCTCAGGACTGCGCATGTGTGTCAGCAGTTCAGCGAGCACGATGGTGCCGAGTCCCGTAGCCACTGTGGTGGCAGTGAGCAGTGGTTGTTCTAGTGCTGTACGTCCTAGCCGTGCTGTGCCCTGGATGCTGATGTTGCCGAATGGTACGATGTCTGTTAGCGCGTTCAGGTATCGGTTCGACCCGCGCACACCAGGATCACCAGTCAGGTTGCGTGTCTCGTATGTCAGTGTCTTGTGACTGATGTTGGGGTTGTTCCAGTTCAACCGTGCTGCGTAGTCGTGTCCTGCATCGCTGAGGTTGCTCATCGCCTCAGTGATAACGTTGTTGAGCTTGATGGCGAGCGGCTTGGCACGACCGAACATGCCGTTGGCGACGAACAACTCTGGCACTGCACGTGCAGCAACGAGTGAGGCTTGACGGTCTGCTGCTGTGTTCAGTGACACAGAGTCAGCCTTCACAGGCAGTCCCTGTCCACCCAGTCCCAGCTCAGCCTTCATCTTGTAGGTTAGCGTGTCGTGGTAGTAGTTCCGCAGCCGCTGTGACAGTGCATCCATCTGTGCGTTGCCAAGGTATGCACGCAGTGTCTGGTTGATCGTGTTGTTGTTGCCTGGTGCGATGAGGTTGCTGAGGTTCATGGCTCTGCGATCCACAACACCACGCCCGTAGCTGTATGCTGTACCAGGCAGTGCAGTAGTCACCATGTCTAGGCCACGTGCCACACCAGACGTGTGTCCTGTAGTACGTTGCACGGCCCTGTCTATGACACCGCCATACATGTTCTTGGGCATGTTGATAGGCATGGTCGCTGCGGTGTAGCCAGCGTTGGCTAGTGGTGCCACGTATCCATTGATGAGTGAGCCTGGTCCTGTGATCCAGTACTGTTGCCAGTTCTTGAGTGTGCCCAGCACACCAGCACTGATGCGCTGCTTCATCAGGCTGCCACCAGTGAGCATGTTGAACACATCAGGGTGGTCAGTGCGTGTGAACTTGGTGCCGTTCGGTGTGCGTATCGCTACCACAGGGTCCCTGAAGCTGCCACCTGAGTAGAACGTAGGCGGTGCCTTCGGTGCATCCACATCATACACGAGCTTGGCTGCACCTGGGTTGGTGCGCTGTGTCTCTAGCATGGACTCACGCAACATCTGGTTCATGCGGTTCGTCTCGAACTGCCGATACAACTCCTCTACGTGTTGTGCCATAGCGTCCCACGGCTTAGCATTCATCTGCTCCACACCAGTGGATACGGTCTTGTCTCTGCGGCCGAACGGATGAATGATCTCACCGTTCTTCACCTCTGGCACGTAGTCAGGGTGTTCAGTGAGCAGGCGTCGTGCCTCTGCTTGTGTGAAGAAGCCGTACTTCTCACCGATCTTCACCATGCCATGTGGTATCTGCTTGAACCGTGTCGCCACGTCTGCAACTACAGGATCGTTCATCATCCTACGGCGTGCTGTTGCTAGATCAGCGTCGCTCTGGTTCTTGAAGTCATGTCGTATGTCCTCTGGCTTCGGTGCCACACCTGGGTTCGCTTGTGCCCACGCACGCCTGTTGCTCGTGCGGTTGTTCTCCTCGTTCGCTGCACTCAGTCCCTCAGCAAGTATGCGCTGTTGATCCGGGTTCAGTCCTGCGATGTCACGATACACCTTGTTGTGTGCTACGGTGCTGATGCCTGTGTCTGCGTCACGTCCTGTCTCTAGGAACTGACCGAGCTTGGTGCGGAACCGCATCTGGTTGTATGTGTTACCATACTGGTGTGCTAGTGCCTCTGCCTCACTAGGCTTAGCGGTCATCCGTATGATGTCCTGCGCCTGTGCGTGCTCGTTCACGATCTGGTCGTTCGCATAGTTCATGCCTTGGCGTGCACTAACAGGCAACCGTGTGTCGGTGCCAGGTATCTTCGCCTTGTACTCAGGTAGCGGAGGCGGCGGTGGCGCAGTGAGGCCCGCTGACACACGTGATCCACCACGCGCAATGACCGAGTTGTTGTAGTCTGCTGCCTTCGCTGCGTAGTCAGGATCGCTGAAGCGTGCAGTGCGCTCAGCATCTGTGATCGCACGTGTGTGGCCGTGCAGGAACCGTGCTGCACCGAGTCCCACTAACACAGTGCCGATGGTAGCTAGTGCTCGGCCACGTGTCATGTCCGAGCGCCCAGTAGCGTCAAGCTCTGGCGCAGCAGGACTCTGGTCCCCAACACCAAGTGCAGCGTTCAGGCCCACATCTTCTACACCGTCTGCGGCAGGTGCTGTAGGCTGTTGCTGCTTCTGCGTAGCAAGATACGCGTTCAGGCCAACGTCTGTTGCGGTGTCCTTGTTTGTGTTCGCAGCGACCTGCACACCCTGCTCTGTCGCATCCTGTGGCGGCACAACCTCAGGTGCTGGCTGTGCTGCGACCTGTAGTGTAGGTTGTGTAGCCGTCGCAGGTGCAGGCTGTGTCGCTGTCTCAGGTGGTGGACTGTCTAGGCCACCCTCTGCTGCAACGATGCCAGTGTTGACGCCTCCCATTACTGCGCCGATGGGTGCGTTCTTAGCTATGTTGCCTACGGACGGAGTGAACATACCACCGATGGTCTTGAGTCCATACGGCAGTAGGTTGGTGAATGCTTTAGCAACACGTGTTGGTGCTGTTGGAACAGCCACACCACCGAGTGTAGAGAAGAACGTGTCCAGTCCGACATCGATCGGATCGTTCATGTCCGGTGCTTGTAGAGGAGTGCGCTTGGCGATCCCCTCCTTTATGTGACCACGTGTGTCCTCGAACGCTTCACCTGCCTGCGTCAGTATCTCAGGTGATCCGCTAGGCATTGGTTTGCCCCAGCCGATCTTCTTATCAATCTCACTGCTGAGCGTAGATGCAGCATCGATCACTGAGCCGATTGCTCCTGCACCTGCTTGTACTAGGCCAGTGAGCGGAACGTAGTCGTGCCACTGCCTTGGTTCACTAGCAGGCGCTACCCAGTCACGTGGTAGCACCATCGTTGCTGGCGCAGAAAGGAGCGCGTTCAGTCCCTTGCCTGTTCTCTCAGCAATGATCCGCTGCGCGGCTAGTGCCTCGTCAGTGGTCAGGCCGAAGTTGTCACTCACTTGTAGAGTTTCCCGTCTGCACCCTTGTACTGATGTTTGCCGTCTGGTCCTGTGACAAGTTGTATCTGACCACCGTTCTGCTTTGCGCCTGCTACGATGTTCTTGTATGCATCATGGTTCTGTGTCCGCACGACACGCTCTAGGTGTGACGCAGCCGCACGCTGCACTGGGTCTGCACCAGGAGCAGCACTGGGTATGCGTGTGCCTGCTGGTGGCTGACCGCGCACTGTAACACCGGGTTTGTTAGACGCTGGTTGCAGTGATGTACTTCCTCCTGGTCCTGAGTCACCACGTCCACCAGCACCTGTGCCTTGTCCTGGTGGCTTCACGACTGGTGGGATGAAGCCGCGCTCACGTAGGTTCGCTACTGATGTCTCGATAGATTGTCCTCTCGGCGGACGGTAGCTCAGTGCAACCTGACCTGATGCATCACTTGGGTTCAGTGCGAACGTGCCTGCTTCTGCACCACCACGGCCACCGCCAGCGCCTTTCATCTTCTGCTTCTGCAACTCTGTCTGTTGCCTGATAAGCTCAGCCTGAACTCGTGCGTTGGTGCCAAGGTTCGTTACGTTCAGTCCTTGCAGTGCACTGACACCCTCTGGTGCAATCTGTAGTCCACCAGCAGATGCACCCTCGATGCCCTTACCAGCTTCAGCGAGGTTCATTGATTGTTCGTGTGCCAGTCCTGCTGCTTGCACCTTCGCAATAGTGGCAGGGTCAGCACCCATGTCCAAGCCTGGGATGCCACCAGCACCAATTAGTTGTGCACCACCAGGCTTACCCAAGTAGTCAGGGACAGCCTTGAGCTTTGCTTCATACAACTGCTGAGCAAGCTGCTGCTTAGCGAACTCATGCTGCTGCTCCATTGCCTGACCGTATACAGCAGAGTCTGCCTGCCTCTGCTGCTGATAGTTGAACAGCATTGACTGAGCATTAGCTGCACTACCTGCCGTAGCCAGTGGTGCAAGCACCTGCTCGATAGGCCACGGGTCAGTGCCTCCTGGGTTCTGGACACCGTATGTTGCTGCGGGCATCTGCGTTCCTCAGTAACCGTAGCCAGTGGACGGGTAGATGCCTCTGCTCGACTGTGCATCTACAGTTTCTCGTTCTGTTGGGTAGCCAGATGTGTATGTTGTGTCACCAGATGCAGGCTTCTTCATCAGTGCATCGATGAGGTTGGTGATACTGCCACCCTTGCCTGTTGCAGTAGATAGGCTGTTCAGTGCAGCGATCTGCTGGTTGGCTGCGAAGTTCGTGTCTGGCACAGCCTTGGCCTGAGCACCGAATGCATCCTGCACGCCCTTCGCTGCGTTGTTCACTGCCGCAGCGCCGTATGCAGGTGCAGTCGTGGCAACGTTAGCACGCGACGCCAGCGTGGCAGCCATCTGGTTGCTGTATGGTGATGTGCTGTTCGTGGTGTAACCGAACTGTGGCGTCGCTAGTGAGGCTGCGTTCGCTGCACTGCTCTCTAGCCCTGACTTCCTGCTCTGGTTGATCTGGTCCGCTCCTGTCATGCCCTTGAGTTGAGCATCGATGAGGCTGTCACGCAGACTACTGTTCGCATCCCTACCGATCTGGCCCAGTGCTGGTCCTGCGTTGGTGCCTGTGCGTGCGAAGCTCCGCAGCGTATCCGCCACCAGTGGCTTGAACGTCTGGTTGCTGGCATTGGTGGCTTGCTGCTGCAACAGACCAACGAGTTGGTCGCTGCCCATCGGCCTGAACGACTCTAGGTTGCGTCGTGCGCTGTCAGCAAGTGGCTGAGCGAGTGTTGCTCGCTTGGCTGACTGTGCATTCGCTTCCTGAGCCTGCCGCATGTCAGTGGTGTTGCGTGCAATGGCTGCCTGATCGGATGAGTCCTGCACCTGCTGAGGCAGTGCACCGAGCTTGGTGCGCCATGTGTTCGTGCCAGGGTCATACATCAGCGATGTGCCGCTGCTGTCCTCCTGTCCAGCGACACTGCGTTGGTTAATCAGGTGCTGGATCAGGTCTGCCTGATACTTGTTCGAGATGGCATCACCAGCACCACGCCCAGCGATCTGGCTCTGTTGTATCTGCTGGTCGTTGTTGCGGTTCGCATTGATCGCGGCACTGCCCAGTGCACCAGCGGCACCGATGGCTGCTGCTATCGCTGAACTCCAGGCCATTAGCGGATGTCCTTCAGGTAGTCTAGCTCGACTAGCTTGTAACCGAGCTTAGGAAACAGTGGCTCGACACTGTAGCATGTCCTGTGGTGGTGTGTGATGAAGTGCACACCCTGCTCCTTGAGCTTCGGCTCTGCATGCTCCATCAGGGCACGGCCTAGTCCCTTGTTTCTCTCGTCTAGGCGCACGATCAGTGCGAGACAGTCAGCATTGGTGGTGCCGATGTGGTTCATGTGAGGATACACGAGATACATGACGAAGCCCTGCAACCGTGTGTCCTCACGCACCGTGTAGAGCTTGACCATACCTTGTTTGTTGAGATCGATGTAGGCTCGCCAGTCCACAGCTAGCTTCGGTATGTCCACGTCTGCACCGCCGTGCTGGAACGAGTCCTGCCACAGCTCGTCCATCTCCATCCACACTTCACGAACAAGTTGTTCGTCAGCACGCATCAGAATGCACCTGTGCTGCCGAGGCCACGCTTCCTCTTAGCAAGCTCCTCCTCAGAGACGAAGCTAGGCGACAGGTTGCCTGCTTGTGTGCCGATTGGGTTCGCTGCACTAGGATTGGTGCTGCCTTGCACTGCACCACCAGCGTTCAGCAGGTCAGTGATGTCAGCGAACTTCGTCTCACCGACTGCGTTGCGCAGTGCTCCACCGAATGAGCCCTTGTCCACATCGATCTTGCCCTGTGCACCTGCACCGTATGCATACGGGTCAATGTTCGCACCCAGTGACATGTTGTTCACGTCGCTACGTGCGCCGCTGATGTAGTCATCCAGTGCCTTACGGTCTGATGCTAGAATGCCTTGACCAAGGTTCTGGATCGTAGATGCACCAGCACTACGCTTCTGGTTCAGCGTGTCCAGTGCAGCGTTGTAGCCTGTTGGTGTGAGTGTGCCACGCTTCTGTGCGTTGGTGAGTTGTGCCATCAGTGGAGTGAACTGCTCGTCTAGGATCGTGTTGGTGTACTGTCCAGTAAGACTGTCAGGTAGAGCTTCGTTCGAGTAGTTGGGCTTGAAGATAGAGTTGAACGTGTTCGCTGTCTGCGTCCGCTTGCCGCTCAGTGCATCAGCAACCAAGCTGTCACCGAGTGTGCTGGGATAGACCGATGCAGGATTCGGGTCCATGTCAGGTGTGGAGTTGCTACGACGCTGTAGCTCAGCCATTATCATGTCACTGTATGACGATGGCTCTACGCCTTGTCGCTGGAACGCACCCTGTATGCTCTTCAGTGCATCGTCATACGCTGTCTGCTTGCCAGTCTGGAACTTGCTCTGTGCCTCAGCCTTCTGCTGTGCAGCAGTTGCAGCAGAAGCCTCAGATGCTTGCTTCTCACCAGCCTTACGCTGGTCGATCTCAGCATTCAACTGATCCACAGCACTGGGTCCACCATACTGGAAGTTCGGTGAGTATGGATCGTTGTTCTGTATGAACGTCTTGCCACTGACAGGATCAGTGAGGATCGTTGGTGGTATCGGTGCTGGCATCGGTGCGCTCTGCATACCGCCGCCGCCCTTGCCACCGAACACGGCCAGGTTGCGCTTGTCGAGTTGACCACCGGGCGTGAACATCAGCCTGTCCTTGCGTATCTGTAGATGACACCGTAGCGTGTGAACCCGAGCCGCTTGTAGATCGCTTCTACACCCACAGTGCGTATGCCAGCGATGTCACCTGACTGCACCTCAGTTGCTTGCATCTCATCGATGCACCAGTTGACGAAGCCACGCATCAGTTGCATGCCGATGGCTGCGCGTCGTGGTGTACCCTCACGCACATACCATGCTTGCTCAATACCCAGCAGCTTCGGACTGAAGAAGAACGGTTCCACGTGTCCTACCACGGCACCGACGTAGCCCGTGTCGTCACGTGCGAGCATGAAGTAGGCGAATGAGTTGTGCATGTTGTGCACCATCGTCCGTGCACAGAAGTCCCAGTCGAATGCTGGCCCACTCGTGCCGAATGTGCCCAGTCCGTGTAGTTCACGAGCCAGCCCTACAGCATAAGCGAGGTTATTCTGGTCCAGCTTCTCTAGCACGCTCTGCACCTGTGGCGCACTGTCCGACGATGGCTTGGATGAGTGCTGCAACTTGGTCATAGGGAGCCTTCTGCAACAACTGTAGGACTGCTTCCCACTCCACTGCCTTCAGTGTCACGCTCAGTGGTGTGTTCGGTTCGATGCGCTGCTGTTCCACTACTCGCTCTCCAGCTTGCTGATGCGTTGACTTAGTTCCTTCATCCCATTGACCAACGCTACCACGATGGGATCAAGTGCAACTCCGAGCAAGCCATCATGGCGCTCCTTCACAGCCTCAGGCAACACTTCCTGCACCTGCTGTGCTGAGAAGCCGTGATCGATGTGCTCATGCTCCAGACGGTTGAACCGTATCGGTTCCAGCAGCTTCACAGTCTCTAGCCCGTAGGTGCTAGGCTCGATGTTCGACTTCATGCGTGTGTCAGAGGAGTTGACGTATGGCCCATTGCCTTGCACACCACCACCCACTGCGGTGATGCTGCCTGCTGCGATGATGCTGCCGTTCGCATCGATAGAGAACATCGCTGCACTGTCCCAGCGCCTCCAGAACAGTGTGCCGGATGCCCAGCTAAAGTTCCAACGGTATGCGTCTAGGAACCCGATGTCAGTGAACGAGCCGTTGTCACTGCGTAGGAATGATCTATCACCTGGTCCCCAGAACACGTTGTCTGTGCGCAGGTATGTGACGCCACCATTAGCAACTAGACCGTTGCTGGTAGTGAGTGTGCCTGGTGCGAAGATGTCACCAGCAGCAGTTATGTGGAACAGCTCTAGTCCATCAGAGCGTCGATACCACAGTGTTCCGGTGCCTCGTGTGTAGCGCAGTGACCAACCACCAGAGTCCCACTGGATAATCGTCTCAGTAGGGTTCGACCAGATGTATGCTCCACTCGTGTTGATCCGATAGATCGCATCAGTCTGCATCTCACCGTTCACGACGAGGTTGCCGTTGATGGTGCCACCAGCCAGAGGCAGGTAGAGGCCACCGATGGTAGCTTGCGTCGCTACTGCACCGATGCTGATGCCGTCCACAGCAGCCAGCAGTGAACTACCGTTCCAGCCGAATGCTACTTGGTGTGCATTCGATCCTTGGTTCGAGTACTGGACACCGTTGCCGCCTACAGTCAGTGAACCAGTGAGCACACCACCAGTAGTAGGCAGGAACCCTACACCGCCCACACGTGCATCCACATACTGCTTCGTCGCAGCACCAGACACGTTGATAGGATCACCGAACAGGATCAGCGGTCCTGTCATTGTGCCACCAGCAAGCGGCACTGCTGAGCCTGCTGCCGCAGCACTATTCGCTGCTGCCGTCGCTGCTGCTTGTGCCGCTGCTGCGTAGCTCGCTGCCTGTGACGCGTAGAACGATGCAGCCTGTGCCGTCTGTATCCACCTAGCTGGGTTGGTCGTGCGGTCCTGTGCGAACGTGGTAGGCAGTGCTGGACTCGTGTGTGTCTGCACGCACTGCCACACACTGCTATCCGTCGCATCGATGGTGGACTGACCATACGTGTATGCGGTCGAGTTCTTCCATATACCGCTCAAGTTCGGTATCGCAGCGAACATGCCAACGACAGCATCCAGCACTTGCCAGTTGGTGTTAACGTCTACGTCCCACGGCACCTGATCGAAGAACGGAACAATCAGCCGTATGTTCGGTGTGAGTTCGGTCACACTACCTCCTGATCCCACCGTGCACGTAGGCGATGGACACACTTATGAACTTGAGCGGGTTGCGTGTCGTGCCACTGAAGCGCAACTTCAGGAGCTTGAACTTCGTGGTCCAGGCGAACAGTCGTTCGTCAATGGTGCGTCGTCCACCACCGTACGGTGAGTCGCCATACGGCGCATTGCCGTAGCCACCAGCGTCGCCACCAACGAACTTCATGCTGAGCATCGGTGAACTGATACCGTTCTGCGTCATCAGGTTATCGACATAGCCCTCAACAGTGAACTGTGCTGTGCCCTGTGTGTCGAGTCCGATGTAGCGTGTGACCTTGATGTCCATGCGCTTCTTGAAGTCAGCCCAGGGCATCTCCCAAACGAAGTCCACTGCCGCACCACGTGTGCCATACACACTGTCACCAACGAAATCCGCTACACCCTCACCCTCGATGGGATCGAAGTTGTATGCGTAGAGCTTGTTGCTCATGCTGAAGATGACATTCTGTAGGGCAGTGCGACATGCACTCTGCCACTTCCATCCTCTGAGCCGTGCCCAGGCTTGTATCTTCAGCGTCGGGATGTTCGTGTAACTGAACCCAGTTGTCTCCAGCAGTGTGCCGTCAGCAGCGAACTGTGGAATGAACAGGATATACCTGAAGTGTCTCAAGTCGTAGACTGCAAACACATACTTGTCGATCTGTGCAGTAGTCAGTGACTGTAGCAGGTCTGTGGTGAGTGGATCGATCAGGTGGCTGACACGCACAGGCCGCAGTGTGTTGAACATGTTGATGCGGCTGATCGAGTTGACACCGATGTTGTCACAGAAGAAGGTGTCATCCCCTACACTGGCGAGTGAGCGGTGTGACAGACAACCGAACTCCTCAATGAACCCGTCGTCAGTCGGTGTGTGCGCCTGTGGTGCTGTGCCTGTGTACACACCGAGATTCAGAGGCAGGACACCACGCTCGAACGTCACCAGCAGCTTGTCACGATACGCCACCAGCCCAGTGATCGTTGCACTGCCCAGTGATACACGTGGACCGAGCTGCAACACAATGGCATCGTTCGGTGGTGGATCACTTACGAACGTGCCACTGGTGCCTCGTGCACTGATGTAGAGTGCTCCAGGCTCAGCCGCGATGCCTGCTATACACAGGTATTGACCGTGTGCAATGACGAACCGACCCACTGGTGTGTTGACGTTGCTGAGTGTGCCGAGGTCAGCAAGGAACTGTGGGATCAGGAAGTTAGGATCAGTAGTCTTGCCGCTGATGATGAGTGGTTTGTCCCTGCCGTTCGCCAGGATCAGGTCACTGTTGAAGATGGTGAAGCTGACATACACCACACCACCAGGCCACAGGCTCACACCACCAGTGAACAGTGGTGTCACTACACCGTCACCTGTTGTCTTGGTGATGAGGCCGTCTGTCTGCACAGTGATCACGTGGTTGGCGAAGTAGATGTGGTTCACTACCTCTGCACCAGTCGGCATCGTAGCAACCAACCGTGTCCCTGCACGCACTGACAGTGAACCATCAGTTGCCCGCTCGATATTGTCGAGCACCTTGGCAAACTTCGGTTCCATGTTCAGGTCAGTGTCAGTCACGTTCAAGCCACCTTCGAACGCACGTATCGTGCTGATCTGAAGGTTGCTCTGCGGCTGTTCACCGCGAGGGTTCAGGTTGCCTTTGGTCTTAGCGAGATACAT
>Ga0157375_10000913_pt1 | contig 25691 bp, 26 predicted proteins | sample M35metaG_FD_115311 | JGI IMG/M metagenome (GOLD analysis project Ga0157375, IMG submission 115311) | Miscanthus rhizosphere microbial communities from Kellogg Biological Station, Michigan, USA - M3-5 metaG | ecosystem: Host-associated > Plants > Roots > Rhizosphere > Soil | place: USA: Michigan... | reverse complement strand
ATGATGGTCAAAGATCATAGCAATGCCAATGAAGAACTCAAAAAATGGGCATCTGCAAAAGGTTACACTCTCCCTACCAATTTAGCTCCAGATCAACAAAAGAAATATGATGAACTAAAAGTCAAAAAAGGAGTGGAATTCGACCGTATGTATACAGATTTAATGGTAAGTGACCATCAAAAAGATATTGCTGAATTTAAAAAAGAAGCTTCAAATGGCAAAGAAACCTCATTAAAATCTTTTGCCGGCAAGACAGTTCCTACTTTAGAGCATCATTTGATGGAATCTGAAAAAGCAAAAGCTGCAGTAAAATAAAATGTTTATGATTTTGTAAATTCTATATAGTAGAATTTTATTTCTTTACTTTTATTTGGCCATTCAAAGATAGTGACAGAAACTAAAAGCCACAGATATAAGTTGTCTGTGGCTTTTTCGTATTAGGCAATAGCTATTTAAGAATTAGTTCTGTACAAGGCTAACGAAGATTACTGTCATCAAGCAATTCCGTCGCCTTGTCTTCAATCTTTCATGAGATGAATTTAAAAAACATACATACCAGCCGAAACAAAAATTTGCTCTCCGTAATTTAGCTGCATTTTAAGAAGCCAAAATACGGCAGCTTTGGCAATCCTTAGCATATCCCTACAGCCAGGAGGTATATTGGTATTAACCATTTTTTCATAGTCGCTGCGAAAGGTCGCCCACTTTAGTTGTACCTTCTGTTTCCGAATCGCAGGGTACAATGAAATTGATATGAATATTTTTTGCACTCAAAGCCTACAATGAAAGTATTAGGGCATATATACAGCTTTGCTTTCAGAATTGTAATGCACTAAAAACCATCAAAGGCTAATCAAGGACCTTGTCTCTGCTAAATTTTTTCAGCGTCAAAAAATGTGAGCGCAACGCAGATAAAAAACTCTTATTTTCAATATAAGGTAAGTTGAATTCCATCGCAGTTTTCTTAACAATGACGGAGATCTCTCCATAATGTATGTGGCAGACTTTAGGAAACAGATGATGTTCAATCTGCCTGTTCAGTCCACCAAGAAAAAAAGCTGCAAGCTTATTGTGCGTTGCAAAATTAGCTGTTGTACGCATTTGATGCTCAGCCCAAGATTCCTCCATTTGCCCCGTTTCGTTAGGTAGCGGAAAATTGGTTCCTTCAACAACATGGGCCAGTTGAAAGACCAATCCCATGGTCAGGCCTTCGGCTATATGTAAAAGCAGAAAGCCTATCAAGAACTGCCACCACCTTACATCCATCACCAATAGTGGTAATACAATAAACAGGAAGTAATAAAGGGCTTTGTAGAAAAATAAATTGAAATACTCCAGCTTAGGATGTTTACTGTGGTGCGCGCCAATTTTTTTTTGGAAAAACTTCACATAATCTTTACGGAACACCCATGACAGAGAAGCCAGACTGTAAAGTGGAAACGCATACCAATGCTGGTACCGTTGAATAGGGTTTACCGTATCTTCCTCAGCAATTCGAATGAGCCCCGGTGCTACCTCAATATCTTCGTCATGACCGGGAATATTTGTATAAGTGTGGTGAACAACATTGTGAGTGATGCTCCACACGTATGGATTGGCACCGATCAGATTAAAAATAAATCCGAAAAGTTTATTTACTCTTTTACTACCTGAGAGCGAACCATGTATAGCATCGTGACAAACATTGAAGCCTACAAAGGCACTAAACATACCCAAAACCCCTGCAAGTGGCAACAGCATCCAGGTAGGTAACAGACCAGAAATAAGTATAATGTAAGTTCCCGCAAATCCTGTAAGGAAAAATACGGTCTTACCCCACATGTGACCATTGGCATGCTGACTTAATTGATGCTGACTGAAAAATTGATCTACTCTGCTCCTGGTGGTTGCATAAAATCGAGAACCGGAAGCTGATGAGAATTTAAGTTTTTGTGACATAAAAATATCATGTTTGATCTTCCTAAAGCGAACAAACAGATATGCTAAATCGGGTGTTGAAATAAGGAGAATGTTGAATTTTCCGGCACATTACCGGATTGTATTGATATAACGTATAAATTGTTAATTTATTATAGCCTCATCTCATCATCTCAACTTGACAAATAAATTAATTATATATTTCTCTTCTCAAAATATCTTTTTTACATTCTTAAAACCAGTGTTTGTCCTGATTTTTCTTTCACTTTAATGCACCTCATATGCCCAAAATAAAACGATAAAAAGGCAGCTAAGGTATAGCGGCTATCCTTTCTTTACCCGCCCAAAAGACTACGGCATAAGCGGTTTGCTCCCTAAAGGTACCTTCCAATTATTCCGTTTCCTTCTGGCTTTTTCTTTTATCCGTTAAGGTTATCTGCTTTCTTTTTACCGGTTTTTCTTTTGAAAAAAATTCAGCGAAGCCTGGCGGGGCTTTCAGATAAAGAATGGTAAAGAGACTTTGAACAGTAAGAAAGAAATATTATGAATTAACAATGAATTTCATACCAGGTACGGGAAATAAAAGTCTCTACCGTATAAGAGCAACATCAATAAACTTCAATATTGTCAACGAAATAAAGGTAAGCTATCCCAGAAAAGGAAATTCTGAAAAATTTGTCGGTAATTCTAAGGATGCGCTTGAGGTATTCCGTCAACATTTCGACCATGATGAAATGGATTACAGAGAATCTTTTTTGCCTTGTATTTAAATCAGGATCATAAGTTGTTAGGAATTAGAAAAATTTCTGATTCGTGAATTTCTTCTACAGTGGTCGATGCTCATATCATCTTGCAGGCGGCACAGCACTGCCTTGAACGCTTAAGCGATCATATTGGCACATAATCATCCTTCCGGAAATCTAACCTTTTTTGCTGAAGGCCTCAAGATTACAGACCGCATTAAAAATGCATCTAAATTGTTAGACATAAAATGAGTAGATCATTGTATTCTGACATCAGCTAACTATCTCTCATTTGACGACAATGTCATTTATAGATGAACTCTGTAATTAATAAAATACACGACAATATTTGAATTGTCGTGTATTTCCAATTTCGTTCGAAAAGACAGTTTCTGCCGATGGTCGGAACCGCTTTTCGCAAAAAGTGTAGATATAGCCCTTATGATAAACCGTACTTAAACCTCTTAGTGAAAAAGTACAATGAACTCTTTATTATAACTCTGAAAAATTTGATTAAACAAGGGTAGTTAGTGTTTAGGTTTAAAACCCTCTGACACTCATGAGAAGATCATGAGGATAGCCTAAAGAAATTGAACTTAGTTCGTCCAGTTTCTGTATTTGAACATTAGATAATACTATGGTGGTCGATTTTAAAGCATCGGTAAAATGATCAATAGTACGAGCACCAACCAAAGGAAAACCTCCCTTTGATAAAATCCATGCTAAAGCAACTTGGCCTGGTGTAGCTTCAAGTTCCTCAGCAATTACAAAAAGTTCATTAATGATTTTTTCTGCAATTTCATTTTCTTTATATTCTTCATTCAAATTACGATTTATCCTACCTTTCTCTCCCTGTCGGTATTTGCCAGTAAGTTGCCCTCCCGCTAATGGCGAATACATCATTGTACCCAAACCAAAATGTTCAGCCATTGTAATGAATTCCCGATCAGCGGTACGTTGAAGCAAATTGTACTCAATTTGTATTGCCGATAATTTGATAGAAGATGCTATAGCCGAAGCTTTCCAGGAAGGAAAATTTGTCAATCCTGTATATAAAACTTTACCGCTGCTTACAAGATCTTCCAAACCTCTGCTAATTTCATCAATAGGTGTTAAACCATCATCATAATGCGGCATATAAATATCAATATAATCAGTTTTTATCCTTTTGAGGCTGGATTCTACCGCCTGCCTCATTGCTTTGCGATGATTTCCAAAATTACTTACAGATGGATTAGCCTCATTACTTCGTGTATATTTAGTACAAATAATAAAATTGCTACGTTGACCTTCTATAAATTCTCCTATAATCTCTTCAGATTGACCTAATTGATAAGCATCGGATGTGTCTATGAAATTACCGCCAGCATCTGCATATGCAGTTAATATTTCTTTTGCATTTGTCGGTTCGGATCCATAGCCGCTTCGAGTTCCAAAACTGGCAGCACCCAGGATAATTTCGCTGGCTTGCAATCCTGTTTTTGCTCCAAATAAATTATATTTCATATTCTTTTCTAAATTATTGCATTGCAAAGGTAAAGGCAGAAGGTATGATCTACAAGTACGGCTAAATTTGTCTATATCAAAATTATTTTTTTATTACTTACATTTGAATCATATTAATGGCCAATGTACAAGAAAAAAATACCCGTTTCACTAGATTGTGGACTGCACCTTTTTATGGAAATCATCAATGGAAAATGGAAAATCAGTCTGATATGGTGTGTTTATTCTGGCATAAAACGTCCCGGGGAACTACAACGTAAGATTCCTAAGGCATCCAGAAGGGTTTTAGATACACAATTGAAACAATTGATAGATCATGGAATTCTCACTAAGATTATCTATAACGAACGTCCTTTAAAAGTTGAATATCAGTTGACTGAATTAGGTAAATCATTAATTCCTACCATTAAATCCACTGCTCAATGGGGTGAAGACCATCGTGAAGAACTGGAAAAATTAATCCAGATCAATCAATAATTACTTTTTTCCGACACCCCTTAGTTATCCATGCAACCTGTATGTTATTGTAATATCCTTATAAAAAAGCGGCTTGATTTTAAACCAAGCCGCTAGAAGTAAATGAGACACCTTAAGATGCATTATCAAATTCAAAAGCATCTCCCGATAGACAAAGAATGTAACCGATATGTCAATTCAAATCCCTTTTGTTCCGGGACCGCTGCTAAGTAACTGATCGGATGGTTATCATAAATAATCACAGCATTATTAAAAATATCCTACTCATCTGACTTGGTTTTTACCCTTAAGCTGTTGATCAGTTGAGCACTAAGAAGGTCTGCATTTTTGAGCTGAACTTTCTGGTGCCGTACACCATTCTTCTCAAGAATTTCAATTTCGAAAACCTGATCTTTTAAAAGGGTAAACTGGTCCAACAAAAAGACTGACAGTATCTTGGAATGATGATCAGCTCTCCACAACGGGCTGTAAATACGAAGCGGTTCTATCAGCTTATCCTGACCGACTGTCCGTTTTAAATTTTTCCTGTCAACAATCCTGAAACTAACCAGGTCAAGAGCAAACGCCACATTGCTGCTGTTGCTGATCTGTAATGTAAAATAGAATTTGTTGTCATTTACATGCAGCGCAAGAACGGAAAACTCAATTCCAAAACTTCTCGAAACAATGCGTTTGATAGTTCTGCTTCTTTTTTCGTACAGGTTTTCCATTATCAGTTCCGTGAGGGAAGATGAACTTCCTTTCAAGTCTTCAAACAAAACATCAGGAGAATATTGTCTCTCAACCGCTCTCTGCATTTTTAGCAGATCGTAGTTGAGTGCTTCCGGATATGGACTGTAAAAAACGTCGAAGTTGTAAAACTTTCCATCCTCAGTGATCACAGAAAAATTGGTCTCTTCTTCGAAGTCCCTTACTGCGGACTTGATCCTAAGAACATTTCCGATAGGTTCTGCTTTGTTGGCGACCAAAAGATCGCTTCCAAGGTCGACATATCGGATGGTCGAAGGAAACAGCAGATGGGAGGTCTTGTTGTAAGTAACCTGCATCTTATATGGTTTTAACTTCGCTGCTTCGAGCTGAAGATGGATCGCTGAAGAATCCTGTGAAAATGATTTGTTTGCCAATATTAGAAACAGAATCATAAAAATATAATGGCTTCTTTTTTTATTCATTATTGTATTGTTTAACAGTTTATTTTTTAGGTACAAGGAATAACTGATGACCAGCCTTGACCTTGATCCTTAGCTGTCTGACCTTTTTCTGAAAGTATCCTGACAAGCCCTGCACCACTCCCCTGCTCAGGTCAGAAGAGATCTGCTGACCTGCCGATCGGGTCATCAAAATATTCGTCCCTGCGCTCTGCCCCATATTCCCAACGATGTCAGTGATGGCATTTTGCTCAGGTGAATACGGAATACAGAGACCAAGCTGACCGTCATTGTCATAAACATCAATCTCTACAGGATAGATACAGCTCCGATATTCAATGGATGAAATTTTCAACTGCAGTCTCCCTCCCTGAAATTTACATAAAGCTTTGACGATGGTTCCGGCGGGAATTTCTGTGCTGCCAACAAGCATCCTCACCAAAAGTCTGATGGGTAGTGTACTTTCATTGGTTATTGTAGTCGATTCTTGTACAATACCTCTGATCGTATTGCTCGATTGAGCTGAATATTCATGATCATTGCGGCTTCCTAAAAGTCTTTGATCATACACACCTGCAGAAAAGGCACTGTCTGATAAATCCCTGTATAAAGATGAGACGATATTCTGAGGAGCAGATTTTACAGCACTAAGCAACGCTTTGCTTTCAGCCGGCTTTTTTACTTCATCATCATTGTATACAGTTTCTTTTTGCTGATTATTCGAAGGAAGATACTTGGCTGCCATCTGATATGATTTTTCCATCAGCGAAAGCTGGTCATTGATTCCAAGACCGCCTGAAACTGTGTTGTTCTGTACCGCTTCATTCTTTAACCTTGATATTTCTTTCCTGAGGTTATCCACTTCCTGATCATCCCTGCTGTAGAACGAACCTAATGTTTGCTGTGCATTGCGATAGCTGTTGACGGCATTCTGATCAGACTGAGACAGACCATTTGAATTAGCGGTTAATGGGACCTGATCAGAATTTTGAGTTATGTTGTTTGGTTCACTCCAGTAATCAGACAAGCTGGTCATCGCATTTCTCTTCTCTTCATTTTTCTGTTCCACCAGCTGCTGTTCGTAAGCCTTCTGTTTGTCAGATTGCAACTGATCATCTTTGGCCTGTGGTATTCCCGAATTAAATCCTGATTCCGCAGTAATTTTATTATCTTTTGGCTTAAAGATGAGGTAAAAGCAACCGGCACATACAGTGACCATCAATAAATAAATCAGTGGTTTCTTTATTCTCTCCCACTTTACATTTTGAAGACCTTGTGATTCCTGTTCTAATTGCTGCGATTCGCTTTCAGTAATCTTGATTTTATCTGAATCTTTCATCGGTCTATTTTTTAATGGTTGAACCAACTTTATTATTCTGTGCCGATTTTCCCACAGTAGTATGATCTGAAATGGTGGTAATATGACTGATCGGTATGATATTATTCTTATTTCCAGTTGACCTACCGATGCTGATAAGTACTATTAAAGTAACTATAGTATAACCGGCAAAAAACAGCTTGGTGAAAAACCTCTGGCGTTTCGCTGGTAGCGTCTTCCATTTTCTGTCTGCACTCAAAATGAGTTGCTCTATTTTATTCTTTATTTTTTTCATTGTTCTTACTTTCAACGTTCAACAGTTTCAACATCTTTGTTTTCAATGACATTGAATTTCTCAATGGTAAATCCCTGAGGATTGCTGTCTGACCTCACTGAATTTACTAAGGAACAGTTGGTAATCAGACTTCGGATCGTCAGATTGCTGGATCGGATAATGAACTGCCTTGCATAGGTCTTCACCGCGTAAGGATAGTTATTGAAATCTGCCACAACACTGTCAACCTCAATTCTCTGCTGGATGTTTCCTGAGATGATTCGGTTGTAATATCCTTTCTCCTGCAAATCTTTGTAGTAATCGAATGCAGACTGATCTGCCAGATTGAAGGCTCTTTTGACATTGCTTTCAATGGCGTTCTTATCCGGTGCCACGGTAAAAAACAGCTCGTGAAAACGTCTTACATGCTCTCTGGCTTCTACAGGCCTGTTGATCGACATATCCTGAGACAGCGCAACCATGAGTGATTTGCCGTTATCCAGCACATAGATCTTATGTCGCTGATCTTCTGCAAATTGGTAGGACTTGAAAACAACAACGCCCACCACCGCAAAACAGAGCACTGTAAAAACAAAGGTGAATAAGCGGATCTGCTTAAAGCTGCTCTCTATATTTCTTAAAGTTTTAAATTCCATTGTTTTGAGTATTTATTTTAATAACCTGCCTGAAATGTTCCCTGTTGCCGATCCTGCTGCCGCACCTGCAATATTTCCTGATTTGGTGGCGGTCTGGTTGACATTGCGCATAAAGTTACCGGCACCTCCAGCTTGAATGACCCACCCGGTAACAGTCGGTACTGTGAAATATCCAATGATCCCGATGATCATGTAAATAATATATACGGTATTGGAAGTATCAGGAATGAAGTTAGGATCGGCCAGCATCTCAATGTCCCTCTCCAGGATGAGCGACTGTATTTTGGCTAGGATTGAACTGAAAATATCAGCAACCGGCAACCATAAATAGACGCTGATATATCTGGTCAGCCATTGCGTTAGCGTGGTCTGAAAACCATCCCATACAGAGATGGCAAACGCAATAGGTCCCAAAATAGACAGTACAATGAGAAAGAAAGTACGGATCGTATCAATGACCAACGCTGCTGACTGAAATAGGATCTCAAGGAATTCACGAAAACCGTCCCTGATCTGCTTCTTGATATCAAACATTTCCCTTTCGATATACATACCGGACATCGTCACCAGGTCTGATGGTGACCATCCCAATTCATCGAGTTTTTTATCAAATTCCTCATCCGAGATCAGATAGGCCATTTCTGGATTTCTGAGCATGGCTTCCCGTTCCAGAAGATCTTTTTTCTGCTGCAATTCGTTCAGATCCAGAACCTGATCCTCCAGCATTGAATGGCTTCCCTGAACGATGGGGCTCAACACCCCATTAATACTTCCCAGAACCAATGTTGAAAAGAACATAATACAGATACCGATGGCAAAAGGTCTCAGCATCGGAAACAGATCGATCGGTTCGGCACGGCTGAGCGATTGCCATACCTTGATGGCCACATAGAATAGTGCGCCCAAGCCTGCCACCCCCTTTGCAACAGCAGCCATGTCCGCACATAATGGCATCATCTCATCATAAACCAAGCGGAGTACTTCGTGTAGATTATTGGGTTCCATTTTACCAGTATTTTTGGTTTGCAGTGCCATATAGATCCAACACTCTTTGGGTATTGTTCTGTTTTTTTGCTCTCAGATAGCTGACAGAAATATTCTTGTTCGTGTAGTATCGCACGAGATTGTGATAATCTTTGACCTCCTTATAAACACGGTCGATCACATCCATTCTTTCTTTATCATTGAGTGAAAGCCCATTGGCTGTAATAATCTCTTTCAGTTCTTTCAGCAGTTCCGTACTTTCGGTCAGCAGTGCTGAATAGCCGTTGGCGATCGCCGTCAGTTCCTGAGCATTGAAGTTGGGATCGTTAAGCATCTTACTGAAATTGGTAACGTAGATCTCTGAGACATCGCCAACGAGAAGAACGGTCTGCTGCACCTTACGGGCATCTTTGACCAAATTATTGATAGTCTTCAGCTTATCGTAATATTCCTTTCCCTGTTCGTAGACTTTTTTCACCTCGTTGAAATTTTTAACGACGTTAGAAACCGTTGACGAGGTCTGCACAATTTCATTCGCTGAGTTCAGAATTCCAGAGGCGAGATTGGCTGGATCGGTCACTACGAATTGTGCCTTTGCATAGGTGGCGGTAGCGAAAATGGCTACCATTGCTGTTTTGATGATCAGATTTTTCATTGTTGTAAAATTTTAAATGATTGAATTAATTGTCTTTGGTAGATTTGATTCTCCTGAGAGAGATCCTCTTGATAGCATGTTCCACATTGCCGTCAAGTTCCAAGGCCAGATTCATGACTTCCATCTTCTCTGTCTCCTCAGTGGTATAAGCCAGATATTCCTCGGTAGAGACTTCTGTGGCATAGACGGCAGAGTGCGTTCCCCCCAGTCCGATCCAGACTTCTTTATAAAGTCTTCTCGGATCGTTGTTCATATTGATCGATAGCACCTGCGATTTTTCTTTGTCCGTAAGACCCAGCATCGCCTGGATGTCATCGAATTTGTTCATATACTTGCGCTGGTCGAGAAGGATCTTACAGTCTGAATTATTGATGATGCTTTCTTTGACGATCGGTGACTGGATGATATCATCCACTTCCTGGGTTACCACTATAGCTTCCCCAAAGAATTTTCTGACCGTTTTGAACAGGTATTTGATGTACTCCGCCATGCCTTCTTTGGCGATTGCTTTCCAGGCTTCCTCAATTAAGATGAGTTTTCTGATGCCCTTTAGCCTTCGCATCTTATTGATGAAAACTTCCATAATGATAATGGTCACAATGGGGAACAGAACCTTATGGTCTTTGATGGCATCGATCTCAAACACAATGAAACGTTTGGACAAAAGGTCAAGCTGCTTTTCTGAATTGAGCAGGTAATCGTACTCACCGCCTTTGTAATATGGCTCCAGTACATTGAGAAAGTTGGTGATATCAAAATCCTTTTCCCTGACCTTTTTCTGCTCAAGGACTTTTTGATAGTCTTCTTTGACATAGTCATAAAAACCGTTGAAAGACGGGAATTGATCATTGCCTTTGATTTGTTCAACATATCCGCTTACCGCATTGGATAAAGCCACTTCCTCTGAACGGGACGGTGGTTCATCATCTCTTTTCCACAAAGTCAGAATCAATGTTTTGATACTTTCCCGTTTTTCAATGTCAAAGACGCCGTCATCGGTATAGAATGGATTGAAAGCAATGGGACTGTCTTCTGTATAGGTAAAATACACGCCATCCTGCCCTTTTGTCTTGCTCTTAATGAGTTCACATAATCCCTGATAAGAATTCCCTGTATCGACCAGCAGTACATGGGCACCCTGCTCATAATACTGCCTGACCATGTGGTTTGTGAAAAATGATTTTCCGCTTCCTGAAGGTCCCAAAATAAATTTATTCCGATTGGTGATGATCCCCTTTTTCATCGGAAGATCGGAGATATCCAGATGAATGGGTTTACCGGTTAGGCGATCGGCCATCTTGATTCCGAACGGTGAGGGCGAATCCTGATAATTGGTTTCTTCGGTGAAAAAACACAAGGCCGGTTCGATGAAGGTATAAAAGCTTTCTTCACTCGGGAAATCGCCTGCATTTCCGGGAATTCCCGCCCAGTATAGCGTTGCTGTATCTGTTGTATTATGTCGGGGTTTACATTCCATTAAGGCTAAGGCACTACCGGTATCGTTTTTCAATTGCTTCAATTCAGATGGATTATCTGACCATGACATTACATTGAAATGCGCCCGGATGGATTGCAGACCAAAAGAATGGGCTTCATTGAGGTATTTCTCTATCCATTCCTTGTTGATTTGATTCGCTCTGCTGTATCTCGCCAGCGAATGCATATTTCTGGCGGACTTTTCAAACCTGCTCAGGTTTTCATCACTATTGTCGATGAACAAATATTGATTGTACAGATGATTGAAGCTGAGCAGAAGTCCGACCGGAGAAGCAAATGAAAGCAGGCAGTCACTTCGGTCGGTAGATAATTTTTCGTAACGGCTGTGTGAGGAAACAGTGCCCGGCAGGTCATCGGTATCAGATAAGGTATGCATACTGATCCTATTATTTCCGATACGCATTTCTTCCGATCCAAGCTTAATATCCTGCAACGAGGGATTGGGTTCTCTTGATAAGGTCAGGTATTGTTCTAGTATTCCTGACTGTTCAGAGGTTCCTGATATTTCATCCTCGGTCATTCTTTCCAGAGCGAGATAACCGCTGTCATTCATGATCCTTTCGAACTGGTCGACGGACTCTATAAATCTGCTGATCATCTCCTTGTCCTTGATCTCTTTTGGGATCAGTTTACCTTTGCACAGGGATGAAAAGTTGCTTTGCATGCGCATTCTTTCCTTACTGGTTTTCGTGATGAACAGATAACAGTAGTGATGTAGGAAAGGTCTCTCATTGAAATGTCTTTCAAAAGATTTTGAAAGAAAACTTTGGTCTTCTCCGTACAGATCAGGGTTATAGTTTTCTTTGATGAACCAATCCTGTTTGTGTACAACCGTAAAATCAGGCAGGGTCTTGATCGCTTTGAACCAGGCTGAATGGATCGCTTCATACTCAGCTGAGGCGATGGTAAATAGTTCAGGAAGTCTGACCTTGAAGCAAACCGTTACATCCGCATCTTTTGAAATAATACAGTCGTTTTCTATGGCAAGCAGTGGGAATTTACTCTCCAGGGTTGCTGCTTTGGAGGAATTTCTCATACGTTAGCTTTTTGACCGTTACTTTTCAGGTATCGATAGATGCACTTGCGACTGATGATATATTTGGGATGCTTTTTTTGAGCACCTAATTTCATCAATCCATACTCGCCATATTTTCTGTTCAGCGAGAAGGTCTGCCAAGTTAAAAGCCCACTGCTGGCTCCGCCAAGAATCAGGCAGAGATAGGTGTTGAGACCGGCCATGTACATAATCATGATACAGACCAATATTCCTAACAAGCCTCCGGCAAAAATAAACAGATACTGCGCTTTGAGTCCCTTGAACTCCACAGTCCTTCCGATTCCTTTGTTGATATGATAGGTATTCATAATGCCAAAGTTTAAAGGAAGAATGAACGGAGGATCGTTGCCGCAACGATCAGGAAAATACACGCACCAAACCAGCTGGCAGCGGTTTTACTGGTGTCAGGGTCGCCACTGCTGAACTTGTTGTAAACTTTTACACCACCTATCAGTCCTACGACCGCTCCGATAGCATAGATGAGTTGGGTAGCCGGCTCAAAATAAGAGGTGACCATCTGAGTGGCTTCGTTGATCCCTGCGGTACCATTGCCTTGGGCAAAGACACCTTTGGCTGTGATAAAAGTCAGACCTAATGCCAGCAGCTTTTTTCTTTGTTTTTTCATAATTGAAACACATCAATTTGTTATGGTGTGCCGCACTTTGCGGAACGATGAGACAAAGATGTCAGGGCCTTGGAATTATTGTAAGCGAATGGCGTCATCAGAAATCTTTTGGCTGTTAACTAACAGTGTTCTTGCCTGCATTCGTTTATAATTAATTGTAAATTTGTAAGGAATTTCAAAAAAGGAAATAATGGATAAAAGGTTCACGGACATTGTTGAGCTCATCAAGCGCTCTCGTAACAATGCTATAAAAACAGTCAATGCAGAACTGATTGGTTTATATTGGAGTATTGGTGAATATATCAGTAGAAAGGTTGAATTAAGTGAATGGGGACAATCTGTGGTCAAAGAGCTGTCACAATATATCCAAACCAATGAACCTGATATCAAAGGGTTTTCGGATAAGAACCTTTGGAGAATGAAGCAGTTTTATGAAACCTACAAGGAGTTTCCAAAAGTCTCAACACTGTTGAGAGAAATCAGCTGGTCCCATAATCTGGCTATTTTTTCAAGATGTAAATCTATAGAGGAGCAGGAATTTTACATCAAACTGTCAAAACAGGAGAATTACAGCTTTCGTGAATTGGAGAGGCAAATATCCAGCAGCCTTTTTGAACGTACCATGATCGGAAATTCAAAACTCTCAACAGTGTTGAGAGAAACAAACACCGACATCGCCAATACCTTTAAGGACAGCTATGTCTTTGACTTTTTAAATTTACCTGAAACGTTCAGTGAAAGTGATCTCCAAAAAGGTTTGATACAGCAAATGAAAAATTTCATCCTGGAATTAGGCAGAGATTTTATATTCATCAGTGAAGAATATAAAGTACAGGTTGGCAACTCTGATTTCTTCATTGATCTTTTATTCTTCCATAGAGGCCTGCAATGCCTGGTCGCATTTGAACTGAAAGCAGATAAATTCAAACCCGAACATTTGGGTCAGCTCAACTTTTATCTAGAGGCACTGGACAGGGATGTCAAACGTGAGAATGAAAACCCAAGCATTGGAGTACTCTTGTGTAAGGACAAGGACAGCGAGATTGTAGAATATGCATTGAGCCGCAGTCTGTCTCCAACCATGGTCTCTGAATACAAGACCCAGCTTCCTGACAAAAAACTTCTTCAGCAGAAATTGCATGAGTTGTTTGACCGCACGAAATAGATCTGTAAATCTAATGTTTTGACAGTTCGAGCTACATAACAACCCTTTGTCAACTTCCTAATTAACTTATATTCCCTATCGCCTGTTAATTAAACGATTGTCTGAACTCCAAAGGCGAGAGATTTGTCTTTGTCTTGAAAAGTTTGCTGAAAGATTGTGAATGTTCAAAGCCCAATTCATAAGCAATTTCTGAAACAGATAGATTCGTCGTTGATAATTTTTCTTTGGCTTTTTCTATGATTGCATTCTGAATGTATTGTTGTGTATTGAGTCCTGTCAATGAAGTCAGCATATCACTCAAATAGCGTTGCGATACCTTTAATTCCGTGCTGATATATTTCACGGATGGCAATCCGTTTTTCAGACTTTTTTCTTCTTCAAAATAGTTGTTTAAAAGTTTGTCCAAAGAAGTGATGATGTCGTGACCCACTGCTTTCCTCGTAATAAATTGCCTGTTATAAAAACGATTGCTATAATTCAATAACAATTCTATTTGCGACACCAAAACATCCTGGCTGAAGTGGTCAATATTGTTATCTAATTCATTAGCTATTGTAGCAAATAAATTGGATATAATTTCTTTTTCTTTTGCCGATAAAAATAAGGCTTCTGAAACATCGTAAGAGAAAAATCCAAATTGATTGATTGTGCTTCCCAATGGATAATTCCGGATAAAGTCCGAATGGAAGTACAAAGCGATCCCTTCATAACTTTCCAGGTTTTCCGGTGGAAAAACAATTTGTTTCGGCTTCAAAAATGCCAATCCGCCTTCTTCAAAATCGTAATAGCCCTGTCCGTATTTTATCTGTCCTGTGAAGGTAGGCTTAAAGGAAATTTTGTAAAAATCAAGACTTACTTTATGCCCTTTCGGAAACATTTCAATTGAAACATTATTGTAATCAACCAATGCGATCAATGGATGCAATGGCGCAGGAAGGTCCAATACCCGCAAGAGTTGCGATATACTTTTAATGTGATCTATGTTAGATTGTTGCTGCATTTTTCGTTTACGAATGTAATCAATTTTGTTTTGACGGACGAATAACAATGTCGCCAATTTCAACATCATCAGGTTGGCTTATTGCATAAATCACAGCATTGGCAATGGCTAAGGGGTCTATAGCAATTTGTTTCATTCCCTTTTGAACAGCTGTTTTCATTTCTCCATTTTTTATGTTGTCCGCAAAATCTGTTTTCACAAATCCGGGCGAAATGCCTGTAATGCGTATGGTTCCGTCTGACTCTTGACGAAATGCTTCCGCAATCGTGCGAATTGCATTTTTGGTTCCTGCATAAACGCCCTGCATTGGCACAATCTTTATTCCTGAAGTTGAAATAATATTAACGATATGTCCTGATTGCTGTTGTTTGAAAAAGGGAATTGCGGCCGCCATCCCGTATAAAACACCCTTGAGGTTAATGTCAATCATTTCTTCCCAACCTTCAACATCCAATTCATCAATGCGGCTTAACTGACTCACCCCTGCGTTATTGACAATGACATCTAATTTTCCGTATTGCTCAACTGCTGTATTGACCAGCCTAACTAAATCGGCTTTATTTTTTACATCAATTTGAACAAAGGCGGCTTCACCACCTTTGCTTTTAATGTCTTCAACAATCTGCTGCAATTGTTCTGTGCGCCTTGCACCCAAAACAACCTTTGCACCGTTTTTAGCTAATTCTATGGCGATGGCTTTACCCATTCCGCTGCTTGCACCAGTAATGGCTGCTACTTTTCCTTTAATATTTTGCATTATTGTTCGTTTTTACTTATCGATTTGTTTTTCTAAAAATTCGGGATAGCGGTCGCCTACAATGGTAATTCCATTAACAGTCTCATCAATTTTCGCAAGTTCATCGGCTATTAATATAATATTGGTGCTGCCTATGTTTTCCTCTAAACGATGCAATTTTGTAGTCCCCGGGATGGGTGCTATCCAGGGCTTTTGAGCTAATAGCCAGGCTAATGCTAATTGTCCGGTCGTCACATTTTTTTGCTCAGCAATTTCTGCAAGTGCCTCCACTAAAACCAGATTGATCTTTATGTTTTCTTCGCTGAAACGAGGAATAATATTTCTACGGTCCACATCCTCTAATTTTTTGTTGATGATACCCGTGAGAAAGCCTTTGCCCAAAGGACTGAACGGAACGAAACCAATTCCCAGCTCTTCTAAAGTTGGTATGATTTCATTTTCCGGCTCTCGCCAAAACAGAGAGTATTCGCTTTGTAATGCTGATACAGCTTGAACTGAATGTGCTTTTCGAATCGTTTTTGAACTTGCTTCCGATAAACCGAAATATTTTACCTTCCCCTCCTGTATCAGGTCTTTTACGGTTCCTGCAACATCTTCAATCGGAACATTCGGGTCAACTCTGTGCTGATACAACAAATCAATGTAATCGGTTCTTAATCTTTTTAAAGATGCTTCGGTTACTGCTCTTATCGTTTCGGGTCTGCTGTCTAAACCTAGTGCAGGACTTGCGTCTTTACAGCCAAATTTTGTAGCGATCATTACATCTTTTCTAAAAGGCTGTAATCCTTCGCCAACCAATTCTTCGTTGGTGTATGGTCCGTAGGCTTCTGCGGTATCAAAAAATGTAATACCTCTTTCAACCGCTTTGTGTAGTAGTGTGATGGCATCTTTCTTATCAAGACCTTTTCCATCCAAAAAATTCAGACCCATACAACCAAATCCCAACGCGGAAACTTCTAATCCGCTATTTCCTAATTTTCTTTTTTGCATAATTGTTTTTTTAACTGTTCCTAAAACTGACTTTAATCTCAAGTACAAAATTCCTGATTGCTGTTCTATAAAAAGTAGTTCAATTGGTAATTGTTGTAGTTCAATTGTAGCATTCCTTGAAATAACAAAGGGGAATTTGCTCACACAAACTCCCCAATGTCGAAACCTTCTACCCCATTATTACCTTTAGAAGAAACTGCTTCGAGATCATTAGGAGTACTTTTGTTGAGCAGTGAGACGATCTTGGTTGAAGCATCGTCCAATGAGTTTTCCAAAAGGCTGAAAAGCTCGGTTCCCTGAATTTTTTGAATAATGCTGACTGCTTGTCGTTCTAAGTCAGGCTCCAGCACATCTTGTGTAAGCAACTGACCCGCAGTACTTAATTCCTGAAAGGTAACCCCTGTAGCAAAACCGCTTTCCGTTTCAGAATCTTCCTGATATTGCCATTCTTGCTCTTCCTCCCAATGATTGTTTTTAACCAATAGGTCATTAAGGTCTTTCTTCAAAATAGTATTTTCAAGTACTTCTGCCCTGGTTTCTGCATCAAAATTATTTGCATTAAGTACGATAGATTCGTATTGACCTCGGGCATCATCAGATGGCACCGGTTTTCTTTCTTCTTTTTTGGTCGCTCCCATAATAGACGATGCATCCGACCGATTATTGGTATTGTTTTCCTTATGCCCGCTTGAAAAATTTCTATCCATCAGAATTAAGATTATAATTAGTAACAAACCTATGATCATTATTTGTTCCATAAGAGTAGAAATTAAAAAATAGGACGGTATTTACTGTTGAAATCATCTGTGATTTCTTTTTCAAACATTTCAAAATGATGTGCCAAAATATTATCGAGATACGCGTAGAGAGGAATCTGATCACCGGTAATGATCTGAATGATACGGGATAGCCTATCATGATACTCCGGACGTATATAGATGCTTTTATCCCCACGTTTTGTCATCGTGTGATAAGTTAAAAACTGCTCAACATAGGTGATCTCAGTGCTTTTTTTGTCCTTTATTTTTTGCTTTCTCATCGGCTTTTCCTTTGCAGACTCAAATTCTTGACCCCGCGGCTCCTTCTCTTCATTACCAGCTATGACGGACATCAGATACTGTTCATCGATGCTTTCTTCTTCACTCTTCCTTTTTTCATTTTCCATGCTTCTGCAATTTGACAATTTTTAAAAACTCATCCATAAACCGATCCAGCCTGCATATGGCCATGAGCTTTGGATCTGCCGGCAGTAACGTCGAACGGAAAACTGTTTTCGAGACTCTTTCGCCTTCTTTACGAAATCGCTTACTGTCTGTGATGGAGATCTCCATTAATTGAAGCCCCAAATCTTTGATAACATCCTCATAATGATGATACAGCGGTGTTTTTTCCCTGCCATCGACCTGATTCCAGAAAAGCTGTATGCTCCTGATTCCGGTCTTCTTTTTCTTCATCAAAATATTGGTCAGTACATCCGTAAAACTCAGGGTGCTTTCCAGGACAACCCGGTCTGCCGTTATGGGAGAAAAGATATAGTGAACATTGGCGAGTGTGCTTAAAATACCCGCAGTATTGACTGTCCCGGGTAAATCCAGAAAAACGATGTCAGGCAAAACTCCGGAGTTGGCAATATACCCTTCGAGCTCCTGTAAAACGGTATCGGCCTTACTTTGGAAAATGGGATATGCTTTCTTATTCATGCCGGTAAACTGTCTGTGAGCCATTTTTTTTAACACCTCATTTTGCATCACTGTTTTTACATCTCTTTTTCTCATCTGTATCAAACTATACTGTGGAAAATCACAGTCGAACACCGCAACATTATAATCCAGACGGTAATGAAGAATGCTGGCCAAAAGTACAGTAAAGGTGCTTTTACCTACGCCCCCCTTTTGAGTGGAAAAGGCAATAATTACGGGTTGTTTTTTTGTCTCCATTTTTTGATTTTATAGTTAAACATTAGCTAGAATAAATAAGGGATATCTTTCTCCGGGTCTTAAGTGGAATCAAGCTCTCCCGGTATCTCACCGGGCTGAAAACAGTTATGACTTCCAGCGGTAAGGGATGGTTTCAATCAGGAGATTGATCAGCCGCGAACGGATTTTTTCCGTCAGCCTAGATGTAATTCCTGACTGATGGCTATTGCGTGATATGTCTATCATGAAAGCTTGAATTCCAGCCTTCAGTAACGAGTAGCATCAGGCATCGTATCCGTCCTGCCGGCATTTCTTCTGCAAATAACCGTTATTCACTTGTATTCTCCTTCTGAGGGGGGTGACTTTGGCTTACATTGGTTGTCTTTGGTCTTCCTAACATTATATAATCTGTGATGCATTGTTGTTTACTTTGTCATAGGAGTTGGATCGGTCAGTAAGTCTTACATATATCAGATCTTAGGCGTCCGGTACGTCGGGTGGTATGTATTGTATTGATTGCGTTTATCCTTTCACCCGAAAGGGGCAAGTTGTGTTTCCAGCATCTCGAAACGTTTTCGGATGCTAAAAACAACTTGCCCTTGCAGGGGGCAGAAAACAATCTCCGAAGTCGATGTTTTGTAAAATTAATGGTACAGATCATGAGTGATGATAATGGTAAACAACAGAAAAGAACAGGACGCCGTCCAAAAGCCGATCCTGCCAAGATTAGATATACGATCTCCTTTAATGAAGCGGAACACTCCCGCTTTCTTGAACTTTTTGACCGGTCAGGCATGGAGGTAAAGGCTCATTTTATAACTTCCTGCATCTTCGAGAAGACGATTAAAACCATTAAGGTAGATAAAGGAACAGTAGATTTCTACATGCGACTCACCTCATTTCATAGTCAGTTTCGTGCAGTGGGCGTGAATTACAATCAGATGGTAAAATTGTTGTACAATAATTTTTCCGAGAAAAAAGCTGCTGCGATTCTCTATAGATTGGAGAAACAGACCTTGGAAATGGCAGATCTCTTCAAAAAAGTAATACAGCTGACGGAAGAATTTGAACAAAAAAATTTGCAAAATTCACAATAGGATGATTGCAAAAATTGGAAGAAGCAGTAATCTCTTGGGCACTTTATCCTATAACAATTTAAAAGTGGAAAATGAAAAGGGAAAGATCCTGTTAACAAACAAAATCATTGAAACGGCTGATGGAAATTATTCTGTTTCTCAATTGGCAAGGTCATTCGAAACTTACCTGTCAGCAAATCGGAATACTGAAAAGCATACGCTGCATATCTCTTTGAATCCTGATCCTCAAGACAAGCTCTCCGATGAACAGTTTAGAGAAATTGCCGTGCTCTATATGAATGAAATGGGTTATGGTGACCAGCCTTTCATCGTATTCAAACACACTGATATCGACCGTAGCCATATCCATATTGTTTCCGTCTGTGTAAATCAAGATGGAAGGAAAATCTCTGATAAATTTGAAAAGGTCCGCTCTATGAAGGTCTGCAGGGAATTGGAGAAAAAATTTGGTTTAGCAGATGCATCACAAAAGGAAAGTCAGCAAAAAGAAAAAATATGTAACCCTGTAAATTATTCGGCAGGAAATATTAAAAGTCAAATTTCATCTGTTGTCAAACATTTATCTACAGATTACCAATTTCAGTCATTAGGTGAGTATAATGCGCTTCTCGCGCTATTTAATATAACTGTGGAAAAGGTCGAAGGAGAATTACATGGTAATTTCAAACAGGGACTTCTCTACTTTCCCTTAGATCATCAAGGAAAAAAAGCCGGAAACCCATTTAAGTCTTCTTTATTTGGTAAAAATGCAGGGATAGATTCCCTGGAAAAATATTTTGGTGCCTGCAGAAATGAGCTTAACAATCGTCTGCGGAGAGGAAATCTGAGAAAATTGATTATGAATGTTCTCCATTGGTCAAAAGATGAGCACGAATTTAGAAAGAGATTGGCAAAAGAAGGAATTGATGCCATGGTCCGAAAAAATGACAGCGGTAGGATTTATGGGATCACTTTTATTGATCATCAATCCAAAACGGTATGGAATGGGTCAAGATTGGGAAAAGAACTTTCCGCCAATGCTTTTAATGATTACTGGACTAATACTTTAAAACGGGAGAATAATACACCTGTAAAAAAGCAACGGAAAATATCCACATCAAATGATGTGGATTCTCCTGCGAACATAAAAGATATTTTAGTCGGTTTGCTGAATAATTCCCCGGCATACGAAGATAGCTTACTTGAATCTTTAGGCGGATTCATCCCCTTGGCAAAAGGTGAAGATGACAAAGAAGAAGATTTTTCCAATAACATAAAGAAAAAAAGAAAGCGGAGAAGAAAGTAATTTCCATGTTTAATGATTTTGCCCGTCATTCAAGGTCTGTGGAGACCGAAAGATGTTTCCATTCTTTAATTTGTCGTGATAATTGGGTGATTTTTTCCTCTGCCCTTTTGTACGCATCACTTCCTAAAAATAAAATGCTCGGAGGATTTTTACTGTTCACCAATTCAATGAAAGTGTCAGCAACTTTATCAGGGTTTCCAAGTTGTTGACCATCTATTTCGTTCATTTTTTGGTGTGCCGTTCTCAAAAAACTATAATCATCAATGTGTTTTTTGCTAAAAGCAATAGAACCCTCTTTAGCAAAACTGGTGCGAAACCAACCGGGCAAAACTGCTGTCACATTGATTCCCAAAGGCCTTACATCATTTGCCAAAGCCTCCGATAGACCGGTCACCGCAAATTTCGCGGCACAATAAATGCTCCAGCCAAGCCCCGGTGCAAAACCTGCAATGGAAGAAATGTTGATGATGTGTCCGGAATTTTGGCTCCTCATATAAGGTAATGCTTGCTGAATGACTTTAACGACGGCAAAAAAATTGATATTGAAATTATCATCTATTTCCTGCCATGAAAGTTCTTCAATGGCCCCGCCGATCCCGTAGCCTGCATTATTTACAATCACATCAATCCTTCCAAAGACTTGATTCGTTTTTTCTACTGATGCCGCTATCGATCTTTCATCGGTCAGATCGACTTCCAAAGGCAAAAAATTTTTGTTTGTAATATCAGAAAATGCGGAAATTTGCCGTGATGTTGCAGCGATTTTATAACCTTTTGATAATAATTGCTCTACCAGGGATCGTCCTATGCCCTTAGACGCACCTGTAATGTACCATACTTTAGAAATGTCCATTTTAATATTTTTATAGCTGCAAAATTAACACGGAGTGCCGGGAGATATACAGTACGAACAGAAACAATATTTGTACAAATCAAACCAATCTGAAAGAAGTCGGATTTAAACCTGTCTGCTTTTTGAAGAATTTATTAAAGTGCGCAGGGTCGTCAAAATGTAAGCTATCACTTATTTCAGAAATGGACCAATCCGTATGCCTGAGCAAAATTTTCGCTTCAGTATTCACTCGCTCAGTCAGATGTTGACGGGTTGTTTTACCGGTTGCTTTTTTTAAACAGCGATTAAGGTAATTGACGTGAATCGACATTTTTTCTGCAAATTCATTCGGCAGACGAAATTTCAGTTGGTCCGCTTTATACTGAATGGGAAATTGCTGTTCCAGCAATTCCAGAAAGACCATTGTAATTCTTTTGCTGGCATCACCATATTGAAAAAGATTTTCGGGTGGTATCCACTTCATGGCAAGAAAGTACAGCTCACTGATATAATTTCTAATCAGGTCATATTTGTAAATGTAGTTTCCTCTGACTTCCTGAAACATTTTTTCAAAAAGGGTTTTTACTTCTTGGCAGCTACCTTCAGATAACTGAAAAACGGGAAGTGCAGACGTTTTGAAAAGGGAAAGATTGCCTATATCCAGTTGGTGATTCCCATAAAAAAATTCACGTTTGAAAACACAAAAGCACCCTTTTGTTTCATGAGCTAAAGTTTGGTAAGAATAGGGAATATCCGGGTGAAAAAACAGCAAAGTATTTCCTTCAACCTTTACCTCCTGGTTTCCGTATCTGAAAACATTTTCCCCGGAATAAAGCATTATTTTAAAGAAATTCCTTCGAACATGCAATGGCAGTTCTTCTCTTCTGTTCAATCGGTTTTCAATGTGAAATACATTAAACTGCCCGATTGAATGTTCCAAATTATCGGGTAATTCATTGAATTTGTGCTGGTAAAATTCCTCTATTGACTCCATTACTAATGTCTGATAACATTTCACAATTAGTATAAACAAAACCAATTTACAAAATCCTAATCAAAAATGCAAACCTCAATACGAAAACAATTGGGCTTATTATAAAAAAGACGCAATTGACCAAATCCCCTCATCCATTGCCATTGAATGCCACATTATTAAACCGTACTTCATAAGTTTTATATTCACGATCGAAAAATAAAAAATTAAACAATGCAGGGAGAAGACGACCCAAGAGGGCTTGCCAAAATTATGGCGTTTATGCGGGCAGTAAGTATTCTTTTGGTACTAATGCACCTTTATTGGTTCTGCTACGGATTCTTTATAGAACGTGGTTGGACATCTGAACTTATCGACAGCATCTTAAGCAATTTCGACACAACGGCGGGCTTGTTTTCACATCCCTCATATACCAAAGTATTTGCTTGGGTATTATTGTCGTTAAGTTCCTTAGGTACGAAGGGAGTTAAAGACGAGAAGATAACTTGGCACCAAATATTTATAGCTTTAGGTCTGGGTATTTCCTTATTCTTTTTTAGTATATTTCTATTAAAAGAGCCAGCAGATTTCGCAGCTCATTTATACATTTTTTCAACCGGTTCAGGTTATATTTTTTTAATGTTGGCCGGTCTGTGGGTAAGTCGCCTTCTGAAACATCAGCTCATGGACGATATCTTCAACAATGAGAACGAAAGTTTTATGCAGGAAACCCAATTGATCGAAAATGAATATTCGGTTAATCTTCCTACAAAATTCTATTACAAAGGAAGATGGAATAATGGTTGGGTAAATATAGTCAATCCTTTCCGAGCCACAATTGTATTAGGTACTCCTGGATCAGGAAAGTCCTATGCAATCGTAAACAATTACATCAAGCAGCAGATTGAGAAAGGTTTCTCTATGTATATTTACGATTTCAAGTTTGACGACCTTTCCACTATTGCCTACAATCATGTACTGAAACATCGTGATAAGTACAATATTCCACCTAAATTTTATGTGATCAACTTCGATGATCCCCGGAAGAGCCATCGTTGCAATCCATTAAATCCTGATTTTATGACTGACATTTCTGATGCTTACGAAGCCGCTTATACCATCATGCTCAACCTTAACAGGTCATGGATACAGAAACAGGGCGATTTTTTTGTGGAAAGCCCGATTATCTTATTAGCGGCAATTATCTGGTATCTTAAAATATACCAGAACGGTAAATATTGTACATTCCCACACGCTGTTGAATTACTCAATAAGAAATATTCGGAGCTATTCACGATTTTAACTTCCTATCCCGATTTAGAAAACTACCTCTCCCCTTTTATGGATGCATGGCAGGGAGGCGCACAGGACCAGTTACAGGGACAGATTGCTTCGGCAAAGATTCCGTTGTCGCGAATGATCTCTCCACAATTATATTGGGTAATGACCGGAGACGATTTCTCACTGGACATTAATAATCCCAAAGAACCTAAAATTCTGTGTATGGGCAATAATCCTGACCGACAAAACATCTACTCTGCAGCACTGGGATTATACAATTCAAGAATTGTAAAGCTTATCAATAAAAAAGGGCAATTAAAGAGTTCAGTAATTATCGATGAGCTCCCCACCATTTACTTCAGAGGGCTGGACAATCTGATTGCCACTGCCAGAAGCAATAAGGTGGCTGTGTGTTTGGGCTTTCAGGATTTTTCGCAGTTAACAAGGGATTATGGTGACAAAGAGAGCAAAGTCATTCAAAACACGGTAGGCAATATCTTCAGTGGTCAGGTCGTGGGTGAAACGGCTAAAGCCTTATCTGAAAGATTTGGTAAAGTATTGCAAAGAAGACAAAGCATGACCATCAATAGAAATGATACTTCAACTTCCATTTCCACTCAATTGGACAGTTTGATTCCCGCCTCTAAAATTTCAACACTTACACAAGGTTTTTTTGTAGGTGCTGTTTCAGATAATTTTGACCAACGTATTGCACAAAAGATGTTTCATGCTGAAATCGTAGTAGATGATAAAAAGGTAGCTGCTGAAACGAGAAATTATCAGAAGATACCTGAGATTTTGTCTTTTAAGAATGAGCAGGGGGAAGATATGATGAAACATGAAATTCAAGCGAATTACAAACAGATTAAAAAAGATATTATTTTGATCATAGAAAGTGAAATGGAACGTATCGGGAATGATCCGGATTTACAACATCTAATAAAAAAAGAGTGAGAAAATCAATGTAATGGTTCCGTCCCTACATTCTTATTTTGTGATGAATACTTTTTTAGCGACATTGTTTTTTTTCAGTGCCAGCATATTCTTAATAGTGATGGTTGATTGATGATGTTCATTGAGAAATAAAGAAGTCGACGAAGAACAAATGTCGAAACACTTTTTTGACGATTTAGGCCAACTAAACTTTTAAGCTTTACAAAAAGCAGCTTAATAATAATAATAAGCATTAACTAAAAATAATATGAAAACAACAAAAATAGAAATTATACTTAAAAAAATCTACAATGTGGTCTTCCGTAATATATATTGTACCCACCTTTTTATATTTGTCTTCCAACCTTTGAAGAATTTTCTGCATCTGTAATATAATACGACATGGTTTGTCGCGTTAGAGAAATATATTTGTAAATAGATAAAAGCATATCAACGTACAAAAAGAGGTGCAAAATATTAATCAGGATGAATTAAATCATTGTAATATGAGATCATAACTCACTGGAAAATAGTAAATTTGCGCGATTTAAAAAATAAACTATTAACACTACATAAACACGGGAATGAAAAAACTCTACACAGGT
>Ga0157375_10000910_pt1 | contig 25705 bp, 27 predicted proteins | sample M35metaG_FD_115311 | JGI IMG/M metagenome (GOLD analysis project Ga0157375, IMG submission 115311) | Miscanthus rhizosphere microbial communities from Kellogg Biological Station, Michigan, USA - M3-5 metaG | ecosystem: Host-associated > Plants > Roots > Rhizosphere > Soil | place: USA: Michigan... | reverse complement strand
CAAAATATCCTCAGTATGAAATGCAGATCAATGTTCCGTTGGCAAAACAATTGGGAGTTTCTGTAAGTGATATCCTTTCAACGATGCAGGGTTATATCGGAGGTATTTATACCGCTGACTTTACAAAATACGGAAAACAGTTCAGAGTAATGGTTCAGGCACTTCCTGAAAACAGACAAAACATCAATAATCTGAATGAATTGTATGTGAAAACAGGTTCCGGGGTTATGTCGCCGATCTCACAGTTCGTAACATTGAAAAAAGCATACGGACCACAATCTGTAAGCCGTTACAACCTATTTACTTCGGTAAAAATCACAGGGGCAAACTCCGCAGGATACAGTTCCGGGGATGCAATTACTGCTGTACAGGCTGTTGCAAAAGAGACTTTGAATCAAAACTATGACGTAGAATTCACAGGATTGACAAGAGAGGAATTAAACTCAGGATCGCAAACGGTTTTAATCTTTGCATTAAGTTTAATCTTCGTTTATTTCATCCTTTCTGCTCAGTATGAAAGTTATATTTTACCGCTGGTCGTTGTAATTTCTCTTCCTCTTGGGGTAATGGGAGCGTATTTCGGACAAAAAATAATGGGCTTGGAAAACAATATTTATTTCCAGATTGCCTTGATCATGTTGGTCGGATTATTAGCAAAAAATGCGATTTTGATTGTAGAATTTGCTGTCCAGAGAAGACATCACGGTGAAACAATTGTAATGTCTGCCATCAATGCTGCAAAAGCGAGATTAAGACCAATTTTGATGACATCATTTGCCTTTATCTTCGGTTTATTACCATTGGTTTTAGCAAGCGGAATCGGTGCGGTTGGTAACAGATCCATCGCGACAGGTGCGGCAATCGGATTATTAATAGGAACCATTTTAGGACTTTTCGTAATTCCTGTATTGTACGTGATTTTCGAAACATTACAAGAAAAGGTTAAACCTCTTAAAAAAGAAGACATCAATTTAGCAGAATAATTTAATTAGAGACGTTAGAGCTTAAATATTAGAAATTAATTCTGATTTTAACTTCTAACCTCTAATTTCTAACTTCTAATTTTTTACAATGAAGAGTTTATTAAACATTATAAAAGGAATAACTTTTTCAGTCGCAATTCTTGCAGCCGTATCATCTTGTATGGCGAGAAAAGAATATGAAAGACCGAAAAATGTTGTGGACGAAAAGCTGTTCCGTACAGATATGCTTCCTTCTGACAGTACCAATATCGCGAATGTTTCATGGAAACAGATTTTTACGGATCCGATACTTCAGGGGCATATCAACAAAGCTTTAGAAAACAATTTAGATATAAGAATTGCTTTGCAGAGCATTACTTCTGCGGAAGCTTATTTAAAGCAGAGTAAAGCTGCTTACGAACCGACAGTGACTGTAGGACCTGGTTATACTTTCCAGACACAGTCTTTGAATACGCAAACCGGACAGTTATTCGGTTCAAGACGTTACATCAACCAGCTTGATATTACAGCAAGTGTAGGTTTTGAAGCTGATATCTGGGGTAAATTAAAATCTCAGGAAAAAGCGCAATTGGCAGCTTATTTAGGAACTGTTGCCGCTCACAAAGCGGTAAAAAGTGACTTGATCGCTTCGATTGCTTCTTCATATTATCAATTGCTGACGTACGATGCTCAAAAGAGAATTATTACGGAAACAATTGACGTTCGTGAGAAAAATTTAGAAACAACAAAAGCATTGAAAATTGCAGGAACAGTAACAGAAGTTGCCGTTCAGCAAAGTGAAGCGCTGGTTTTAAATGCTAAATCTTTATTAATTGATATTGATACTCAGATTCAATTGTTGGAAAACACAATGAGTCTGTTGATGGGAGAGGCTTCACATTCGATTGAAAGATCAACCCTGGAAACACAGAATGTTCCGATTGACCTGAAATTAGGTTATCCAGCTCAATTACTGGCAAACAGACCAGACGTAATGAGAGCGGAATACAATTTAATGAATGCTTTCGAATTAACAAATTCCGCAAAAGCACAGTTTTATCCTACCTTGAAAATTACAGGAAGTGGAGGAATTCAGTCTTTGGATATTGACCATTTATTCAGTGTAAATTCATTATTTGCAAGTGTTGTGGGAGGTTTGGCTCAACCTATTTTAAACAGAAGAGCGATTAAAACCAATTATGAAGTAAGCCTCGCCAATCAGGAGACTGCCTACTTAAACTTCAGAAAAACTGTTCTTACAGCCGGAAAAGAAGTTTCTGATGCGATCAGAGTTTTCTCTGTTCAGGATTCTTATATTGATTTAAAACAACAGGAATTGAATGCTTATAAAAATTCGGTTGAATACTCTCAGGAGTTGGTCAACTACGGTATGGCAAACTACCTTGAAGTCTTGAATGCAAGTGTAAATTCCTTGAACGCAGAACTGAATATTTCTAATGCTCAATACAGTAAAATGAAAGCCGCAGTAGACCTTTATCAGGCACTTGGCGGTGGTTGGAAATAATTTTTTTCGATATATTAAAGTGAAACGTGTGTCATTTATGGGCATGCGTTTTTTATTTATTTATTTAAAACCAATTTTAATGTAACCCTGATAGACAATCTTTATGAGATACTTTTGTATTTTTTATTATCAAATTGTAATAAGAAATAATGATTTTACCTTTAATTTATCTTTTTATTAAAGAAAATTTAATAAAGTATTTGCATATGTAGTTTAAATACTTACTTTTGTACCGCTCCGGAAATGCGGAACAAAAATGGGGAATTAGCTCATCTGGCTAGAGCGTTAGACTGGCAGTCTAAAGGTGACGGGTTCGATCCCCGTATTCTCCACAGAATTTGATTTATATAAAACTATGAAGAAACTTTTTTTCCTTTTATTGACAGCTTTTTTATTTATCGGTTGCAGTTCAGACGAAGACACTATTTATGACTATATCGGAACCTGGTCCGGAACTTACGAGGGAAGTGACAAAGGTACCTGGAATATCGTTGTGGCAAGCGATGGTAAAGTAACCGGTACGATGCATTCTGATGTGAATACTGAAAATTATAAGATTTCAGGTAATTTGAGTGAATCGGGAGATTTGAATGCTGTTGTAGGATTACCTTCAGATGGGGAATTTAAAGGAAGCTTAACAAGAGATAAAAAAGGTAGCGGAAATTGGACAAATTCAGTTCCGACTCCGGATAGAAGCGGCTCTTGGACAGGCGAGAAAAAGTAAATAATTTTGACAATATATAAAAGACTATCTATTTTTAGGTAGTCTTTTTTGTTTAAGATGGAGCCGGAAACTTGACGTTTTATTCGCAGCAAAATAACTTTTCTCATCCAGCTTCTGACTTTCCACATTTTACACAAATCCCATATTCAAAATCTTTCCGTCTTTTTTTAACGCAATAAACGTAACAGAATCTTCATCAGTAAAATGTTTTTGAAAAGAAATTTCTTTTTGCTGATTTACATTAATTTTTTCTTCAAAACTTTCTGTTACATAATTTTCAAAATCGATCTTCAAACTAATGACTTCAATTTCGTCTAAAGAAATTTCCTGCTCAAGCTGAATACTTTTCTCAAAAAGTCCATTTTTAACGGATAAAATATTTTCCAGATTGTGTTTTTTTCCAAAATGAAAATTATTTAAAATTAATTTTCCTTTTTCCGTTTTTAATCCGTTTTTTACCGTGCGGTTTCCTCTTCCTGACATGATATCTAAATCTTTAATTTCAGTCATTACTTTCGCAAAACTTTGGTAAAGGAGAGGGTCTCCGGATTCTTTAATATATTTATCCAAAGCTATTCTAATGATTTTCCCAACCTTAGAACAGTGTCCGAATTCCGAACTGTTCTGTCTTACTTTTTCATAAGTCGGACTTTTTTTAAAGGCAGTTTTATTAAACCCGCTTTTCTTCCGAACAACATTTTTGCCATTCAGGTTATAAAAAACAAGGTCACCAACTGCGCCTTTTAGGGTAATTAAGCTCTCGTATGTTGCCATAATTCATAGATAAACAAGAATAATACAAAAGGATTCGTGCAATTCGTGAAAACATTTACCTTTTGTGTTTAGGCACCAAATATAACAATTAATAATCGACTAGAAAATTTTAACATATATTTATAATATAGTTCTAGTATAGTTTAAGTATAATTAGATTATATTTTTTAAATTTGTTATTAATTATTTATTGTGTAAAAATCAGATGATTATGAAGACCAGATTACTTTACAAAAGCTTAGAAATAAAACAGTTGACTGTTTTGCTGATTGCATCGGCATTTGCTATTTCATGTGGAAGCTCAAAAAGCGTTGCCACGAAGAAAAATACAGGTTATAAAACCGTTGTAAAAACTGAAAATCTCAGAAAACTGGATTCTAATTTTGATGGAAAAGTTCCAAAATCTGTCAATGATATTCTGAAAGACGCAGAAAAATATCTCGGAACTCCTTATAAATTTGGGGGAAACACACCTTCCGGTTTCGATTGCTCCGGATTTACCGTGAAAGTTTTTGAGGAACATGATTTAACGCTTCCCAGAAGATCATCTGATCAGGCAGAAGCCGGGAAGAAGATTGATATTGAAGAAGTAAAACCCGGAGATCTTTTATTCTTCGCAACAGCAGGCGGAAGCAGAGTTTCTCACGTAGGAATCGTTCATGATATTGCAAACGACGGCGAAATTAAATTCATTCATGCATCAACGTCAAAAGGCGTAATTATTTCTTCTTTAAACGAAAAATACTGGAACAAAGCCTATCTTCATGCGCAAAGGGTTTTGTAAGTAAGCTTTTTAATATTTAAATTTATTTCAAACTAAAATTATCTGAATAGTTTGGCATTCCGTAGGAATCTCAATTACAATAAATTAGATATTTTTCATTCCACTGTATTTAATGTAGAAACACCTTAGTTCTATAAGATTTTCCAGCTTAAAATTAATCTTAATCTAAACCTTAAACTAAAACTTTTGTATCTTTGGTCGCGTATAATTTTCAATTTAATATAAACTAGAAACATGTCGTTACAACAAACTATTGAAAACATTTGGGAAAATAGAGATTTATTACAAAATGAAGACAGCCAGAAGGCGATTAGAGAGGTTATTTCTTTATTAGATTCAGGTGAGCTTCGTGTTGCTGAGCCTACAGAAAAAGGATGGCAGGTAAATGAATGGGTGAAAAAAGCTGTGGTTATGTATTTCCCAATTCAGAAAATGGAAACTATCGAGGTAGGTCCGTTTGAATTTCATGACAAAATTCCTTTGAAGAGAAATTACGCTGAAAAAGGAGTGAGAGTTGTACCTCATGCGATCGCGAGAGAAGGTTCTTTCGTAGCTTCGGGAGTGATTTTGATGCCTTCTTATGTAAATATCGGAGCATATGTAGATTCAGGAACGATGGTTGATACTTGGGCGACTGTAGGAAGTTGTGCACAGATCGGTAAAAACGTACACTTGAGTGGTGGTGTTGGAATCGGTGGTGTTTTAGAACCGCTTCAGGCTGCTCCGGTTATTATTGAGGATGATTGTTTCATCGGTTCAAGATGTATCGTTGTAGAAGGTGTTCACGTAGAAAAAGAAGCAGTTTTGGGAGCTAATGTTGTATTGACGGCCTCAACTAAAATCATCGACGTTACAGGTTCTGAACCCATCGAAATTAAAGGAAGAGTTCCGGCTCGTTCGGTTGTGATCCCAGGAAGCTATACAAAACAGTATCCTGCGGGAGAATACCAGGTTCCATGCGCTTTGATCATCGGTCAGAGAAAAGAATCTACAGATAAGAAGACGTCTCTGAATGATGCATTGAGAGAAAACAATGTAGCTGTTTAAGATTAATTTTTTAAACCAATACCAAACAATTTTGAAAGAAAAATTTCTTAAAATATTATTAAACCCTAAATATATATTTGGGGTTTATCTTATTATATCGGTTGTTACAGCGATTTCCAAATATTTCAGAGGAGATTACGCGATCAATAATTATCTGATTTTTAAGAATGTGTTTTTTAACACGGTTCATCAGAAAAATTTATTCATTCACTATCCTGATCTCTATTTTGATTTAAATCATTATGGAGTTTTTTTTAGTTTACTGATTGCTCCGTTTGCTGTAATGCCTGATTGGCTGGGGATTTCTCTTTGGAATATAGCCAATACATTCATCTTCGTTTATGCCATTCATAAACTACCTTTATCTGATCCGAAAAAAGCAATTTTCGCTTTACTTTGTTTACAGGAATATATTACGGCGGCTTTGAGCTTACAGTTTAATATCGCTCTGACAGGCCTTTTGCTGTTATCTGCAACGTATATTTACGAGAAGAAAGAAGTGAAATCTGTCACTGCAATTTTAATCGGTGTTTTTGTGAAAATCTACGGAATTGTAGGATTAACACAGTTTTTCTTTATTAAAAATAAGGTTAAATTTATTCTTGCAGGATTAATAATTGCCGTATTATTTTTTGTGATTCCGATGGTATATTCCAGCCCGCAGTTTGTGATCCAGAGTTATGCAGATTGGTTCCATTCAATTGTTGAAAAAAACAATGAGAATCAGGTATTGGGTAATATGCAGGACATTTCATTGATGGGATTTTTCAGAAGAATTTTAGGCAATGCTTCGATTTCAAATTTAGTGTTTTTGGCAGTGGGATTACCATTATTTGCCGCACCTTACATCAGAATTAAACAATATAAAAATTATGCTTTCCAATTGATGATTCTGGCCTCGACATTACTGTTTTTGGTATTGTTCAGCTCAAGCTCAGAATCACCGACTTACATCATTGCCGTAACGGGTGTGATGATCTGGTTTTTTATTCAAAAAGAAAGAACTCCGTGGTTGATCGGATTGCTGATTTTCGTGATTATTTTCACGTGTTTTTCAACTTCCGACTTATTTCCGAAAGACATCAGACTTAATTATATCAAAAAATATTCTCTAAAAGCTGTACCTTGCATTATCGTTTGGTTGAGGGTCGTTTACGAACTTCTAACTAAAGATTTTGAAAAAGATTACAGCCTGAATTAATCATATGAAGAAAATTTCTATCGTCATTCCTGCCCATAACGAAGAAGGGAACGTTGCTTTAGTTCATGAAAAAATCAAGAAAATTTTTTCAGGATTAAACAATTATGATTTTGAAATTATCTTCGTCAATGATGGAAGCCGTGATAATACCCAACAAAGATTAGAAGAGCTTTCCCAACAATATAGTGAAGTAAAATTTATCGAATTTTCAAGAAATTTCGGCCATCAGCCCGCTGTAAAAGCCGGAATGGACAATGCTCACGGAAACGCAGTCATCTCAATGGATGGCGACTTGCAACACCCACCGGAATTAATCCCTGAAATGATTAAAAAATGGGAAGAAGGATTTGACGTTGTTTATACAATCAGGACATATCCGAAACAAATTTCTTATTTTAAGCGAAAAACATCAGATTTTTTCTACAAAATGCTTTCAAGCCTTTCAGATGTAGATCTTACAAAAGGAGGCGGTTCAGATTTTAGATTGCTGGATGCAAATGCTGTTGAAGTCATGAGAAGTTTTACAGAAGACGACCTTTTTTTAAGAGGGCTAACAAGCTGGATGGGCTTCAAACAAACAGGAATTGAGTTTACCGCCAATGAAAGGTTAACCGGTGAAAGTAGTTATAATCTCAAGAAAATGATCACTTTTGCTTTTACGGGAATTACGGCTTTCAGTGTAAAACCGCTTTATATTGCTGCTTATCTTGGCTTTTTGTTTTCAGCACTTTCTGTTGTCGGGTATGTTGGATATGTCATTTATTCATTCGTTGTTGAAACTGAAATTTCAGGTTGGGCATCTTTAATCATGACTATCGTGTTCTTTGGAGGTCTTCAATTGATTATTTTGGGAATCATGGGAATTTATTTAGGTAAAATATTCAAACAAGTGAAAGAAAGACCTAATTACATCATCAGAAATAAAAATTTTTAACAATGGTTTTATTGAGTTTTGATATTGAGGAATTTGATATGCCATTAGAATACAAGGGAGAAATTCCTTTCGAAAGGCAAATTTCGATTTCACAAACAGGATTAGAAAGAATTTTAGATATTCTAAAAAAACATAATGCAAAAGCTACCTTTTTTTCAACTGTAGTTTTTGCAGAAAACAGTAAGCATCTTATTGAAAGATTATTGAATGAAGGTCATGAATTGGCCTCTCATACCTGGTTTCATTCAGAGTTTGAAGAAAAACATTTACTAGAATCCAGAGAAAAACTCGAAGAATTATTTTCTACAAAAGTGACGGGTTTACGAATGCCAAGAATGATGCCTGTTGACAAAAATGCAGTTGAAAGGGCAGGATATTCATACAATTCTTCAATCAACCCGACATTTCTTCCGGGAAGATATAATAATTTAAAAGTCTCCAGAACGTATTTTAAAGAAGGAAAAGTAACACAAATTCCGGCGTCTGTTTCTCCGAATTTCAGAATACCTTTATTTTGGTTAAGTTTTCATAACTTTCCTTTATCTTTTTATAAAAAATTATCTTCGGATACCTTAAAAAAAGATAATTATTTAAACATCTATTTTCATCCGTGGGAATTTGCAGAAATTAAAGATGAAGCATTCAAATTACCCGGATTTACAGTAAAAAATTCAGGAAAAGAAATGGTTGAAAGGTTTGACGAATTCGTTTCTTGGCTTAAAAGTAAAAACTATTCATTCGGAACATTTCAGGAATTTCAAAAACAAATAGAATCATGAAAATTGCTTTCGATGCCAAACGTTTTTTCCACAATACTTCAGGATTAGGAAATTATTCAAGAGATCTCGTAAGAATCCTGTCTCAATATTTTCCCGAAAATGACTACTTTTTACTGAATAAAAATAAGTCTGAACAAGGAGCAGATATTTTGAATAAATCCAATGTTCATTTTGTTGAAACCACCAAAGGAACAATGTCCCGACAATTAAAAATGGGAAAAGATGCACAGAAGCAAAATGCGGATATTTTTCACGGTTTATCGGGTGAATTACCTTTGAAATGGGATAAAAAACCAATCAAGAAAATCGTTACTATTCACGATTTGATCTTCGTAAGATATCCTCAGTATTATTCTTTTTTTGACCGAAAAATTCATCTTTGGAAATTCAAAAAAGCAGCTCAAATTGCAGATAAAATCATTGCTATTTCTGAACAAACGAAAAGAGATATTATTCAATATTTAAAAGTCCCGGAAAGTAAAATTGAAGTTATCTATCAAGGTTGCCACAAGGCTTTTAAAGAACAGCAATCCAACGAATTAAATCAGATTATTAAAGAGAAATTCAGCCTTCCGGCAAGATTTATTTTAAACGTCGGAACCATCGAAGACCGCAAAAACCTTTTGAATATTATCAAGGCTATTAATGGAACAAATATACCTTTAGTTGTAGTTGGAAAAAAAACAAAATATTTCACTAAAATTCAGGATTTCATTAAAAAAAACAAGTTAGAAAATCAAGTTCATTTTTTGGAAGGAGTTTCTATGGATGAGCTTGCTGTGATTTATAAATTAGCTGATATTTTCGTTTATCCAAGCTTTTTTGAAGGCTTTGGAATTCCTGTAATTGAAGCTTTATTTTCAAAAACGGTAACTATTACCAGTAACACAAGTTGTCTTCCTGAAGCCGGCGGACCGGATTCTGTGTACATTGATCCTAATAATTATTTAGACATTCAGTCAAAAATAAAATTTTTATGGGATAATGAATCTGAAAGAAAACGCCGTGCTGATAAGGGTTTTGAGTTTGTTCAAAAGTTTAATGATAAACCGATTGCAAACGAATTAATGAATCTCTATCAAAAAATAATCTAGAAAAAACTTGGAATTTTAAAAATAAGTTTTACATTTGTACCACAAATTTCAACAATGAAACCGAATTTTTTAACAGTACATCATTATTATCATCATCTCTGCTAGACGGAATTGATTGATATGTAACTATGTTAAAAATCAAAATAATTAAAAACCGTCTGAGTAAACAGGCGGTTTTTTTGTTTCTAAATTCTTCCGGGGCAATTTATTTCAACTAATCTGTTTTTCGTTTACTCAGGCACAAATCAAGTAAAATGAGTAAATTAAAAATTGCCATACAAAAAAGCGGACGACTTTATGAAGAATCTCTTCAGCTTCTCAAAGATTGCGGGATTTTCATTAACAACGGAAAAGATCAATTAAAAGTTTCAGTTGACAATTTCCCTATGGAAATCATGTATTTAAGAAATTCGGATATACCTCAATATTTGGAAGACGGAGTCGTAGATATTGCCATTGTAGGTGAAAATCTTTTAGCCGAAAAACAAAAAAATATTGAAATTGTCCAGAATTTGGGATTTTCAAAATGTCGTGTTTCTTTGGCGATTCCGAAAGAAATTGAAACTGATGATATCAATTACTTTCAGGGTAAAAAAATCGCAACTTCTTATCCGAATACGCTTAAAAATTTTCTTCAAAAAAACAATATTTCCGCTGATATTCACGTGATTTCAGGTTCTGTAGAAATTGCCCCCAACATTGGTTTGGCAGACGGAATATGTGATATAGTAAGCTCCGGAAGCACTTTATTCAAAAACGGGTTAAGAGAAACTGTTACGCTGTTAAAATCAGAAGCAGTGCTGGCCAAAACTTCAAATTTAGATGAAGAAAAAACAATTATACTTCAGAAGTTTTTATTTAGAATCAAAGCTGTTTTAAAGGCAAAAAACTCAAAATATATTTTGATGAATGTCCCAAATGATAAGATTCCTATTATTTCAAAAATACTTCCGGTTCTTAAAAGCCCAACTGTAATTCCTTTGGCAGAAGAGGGTTGGAGCAGTATTCATTCGGTAATTGATGAAGAAAGATTCTGGGACGTCATCGATGAACTCAAGGAAAACGGAGCACAAGATATTTTAATAATTCCAATCGACAAAATGGTGATTTAATATGAAAACTTACAGATATCCAAATAAAAATTCATGGTCAGAATTGATCAAAAGACCTGTCATAAAAAGGGAACAGTTATCTAAAACTATCATTGAGATTTTTAATGAAGTTGAAAAAAACGGAGATCAGGCATTGATAGATTTCAATAAAAAGTTTGATTTGGTTGAAATTAAAAACATTGCAGTTTCTGAAAGTGAAATCAATGATTCATCAAATTTAGTAGATGATGAACTTAAAATTGCCATTCAGCAAGCAAAAGAAAATATCACCAAATTTCACGCCTCTCAAAAAACAGAAATTGAAAAAATTGAAACGGCAAAAGAAGTGATTTGTTGGAGAGAAAATCGCGCCATAGAAAAAGTGGGAATTTACATTCCGGGAGGAACTGCACCTTTATTTTCAACTGTTTTAATGCTTGCAATCCCCGCTCAATTGGCTGGTTGTCAGGAAATAATTTTGTGTACCCCTCCTGATAAAAGCGGAGAAATAAATCCTGCAATTCTTTATACTGCTCAACTTTGCGGGGTGACAAAAATCTTTAAAACAGGTGGCGCTCAAGCTATTGCAGCCATGACTTTTGGTACACAAACAATCCCAAATGTTTATAAAATTTTTGGTCCTGGAAACCAATTTGTCGTTGCTGCGAAAGAATATGCTCAAAGTTTTGGAGTGGCAATTGATATGCCGGCCGGACCAAGCGAAGTCCTTGTCATTGCCGATGAACAAGCCATTCCCGAGTTTTGTGCAGCCGATCTTCTTTCGCAGGCGGAACATGGAAGTGACAGTCAGGTGATTTTTATTTCTACAAATGAAAAAGTTTTTGATGAAACGATTAAAGAAATAAATAAACAAATTATTCAGCTTCCCAGAAATAAATTCGCTCAGGATTCTTTAAGAAACAGCAACTTCATTCTATTAAATTCAGTCGAAAAAGCTGTAGAATTAAGTAATCTTTACGCTCCGGAACACCTTATTTTAGCTTTACAGGATTTTGAAAAATACATTCCGTTTATCCAAAATGCAGGTTCCGTTTTTCTGGGAAATTACTCCTGTGAAAGTGCGGGAGATTATGCCAGCGGAACCAACCATACACTTCCTACCAACGGATTTGCAAAGAATTACAGTGGTGTTTCTTTAGACAGCTTTGTTAAAAAAATTACATTTCAACATTTGACAAAAAAAGGGCTTCAAAATTTAGGTAAAACTATCGAAGTTATGGCAGAAGCAGAAGGCTTGATTGCCCATAAAAAAGCAGTTTCAATTCGATTAAATACAAAAAAAATATAAAAAAATGACAACAATTAATATAAAAAATCTTGTTCGAAAGAACATTTTAGAACTTCAGCCTTACATCAGTTTCAGAGATCACAATGAATTTGATAATCCCGTTTTGCTGGATGCTAATGAAAGTCCATTCGGAAAATACAATCGTTATCCTGACTCAACACAGAAAAAATTAAAGGAAAAATTATCTCAGATAAAAAACATTTCACCTAATCAAATTGCCGTTGGGAATGGAAGTGATGAATTAATTGATTTAATTACAAAAATTTTCTGTGAACCCAATAAAGATTCAATTTTAATGATGAATCCTTCTTTTGCGATGTATGGATTTTATGCTTCTATTAATCAAAACAATGTGGTGAAGCTTGATTTAAATGAAAACTTCGGAATTATAAAAGATGATTTTTTAAAGATTATAAAAGATTTTCGACTGAAAATTTTCTTTTTGTGCTCACCAAATAATCCAACAGGAAACAGTATTGAAGATATTGAGTTTTTTGTCCAAAATTTCGAAGGAATAGTCGTAATAGATGAAGCATATATTGAATTTTCAGATAAAAAATCAAGTTTAGAATTAATAGAAAAGTATCCTAATGTAATTGTTTTACAAACCTTTTCAAAAGCTTGGGGAATGGCAGGAGCAAGGATAGGAATCGCTTATTCTTCCGAAGAAATAATTCAATTTATCAACACGATAAAAGCGCCTTATAATATCAATTCTTTGAGTTTAGAACTGATTTTAAAAAGCCTTGAAAATACAGATGAATGTAAACAAAATGTGAAAAATATTTTAAGAGAGAGAGACTGGTTGCAATCAGAATTAGAAAATATTGCTTGCATAACAAAAGTTTTTCCGACTGATGCTAATTTTTTTCTGATCGAATTTGATGATGTTGAAAAAGTGTATGAAAAGCTCTTAAATGAAGAAATTTTAACCAGCAAAAGAAGTCCGGCAATACCTAACTGCATCAGAATTAATGTTGGAAATAGAGAGCAAAACATAAAGCTTGTCAATCTTTTAAAAAGTATTTAATCATGAAAAAAGTATTATTTATCGATCGTGACGGAACATTGATCATTGAGCCAGCAATTGATTTTCAGGTTGATTCTCTTGAAAAGCTTGAATTTTACCCTAATGTTTTTCAAAATCTTTCAAAAATTGTAAAAGAATTTGATTTTGAGCTGGTAATGGTAAGCAACCAGGACGGTTTGGGAACAGAATGTTTTCCTTTTGAAAACTTTATCAAGCCTCATGAAAAAATGTTAAAAACCTTTGAAAATGAAGGAATAATCTTTAATGATATTCTGATCGACCGAAGTTTTGAGTATGAAAATCTATCAACTAGAAAACCAAAAACAGGAATGCTCGGAAAATATATTTACGGAAATTATGATCTTGAAAATTCTTTTGTGATTGGTGATCGAATTACAGACATTCAGCTTGCAAAAAATTTAGGTTCAAAAGCAATTTTTATTAATAATATTCAAAATGAAGATGCTGAATTGACAACGGAAAGCTGGGAAGAAATTTATCAATATTTAAAGCAAATTCCACGAAAGTCAAAAGTATCAAGAAAAACGAATGAAACCGATATTGAAATTGAAATCAATCTCGACGGAAAAGGAAATTCTGAAATTTCAACGGGATTATATTTTTTCGATCATATGCTTGAACAAATTTCGAAGCACGGAAATTTAGATTTAAAAATTAAAGTAAAAGGAGACTTACAAGTTGATGAACATCATACAATCGAAGATACGGGAATTGTTTTGGGAGAAGCCGTTTTAAAAGCATTAGGAAAGAAAAAAGGAATTGAGAGATATGGCTTTTTGCTTCCAATGGATGATTGTCTGGCACAGGTTGCTATTGACTTTGGGGGAAGATCCTGGATGGTTTGGAAAGTGGATTTTAACCGTGAAAAAATTGGCGATGTTCCGACTGAAATGTTTGAGCACTTCTTTAAATCTTTCACCGATTCGGCTAAATGTAATGTAAATATTAAAGCTGAAGGAGAGAACGAACACCACAAGATCGAATCTATTTTCAAAGCATTTGCAAAAGCTATAAAAATGGCTGTTAATCAGACTGATCAAAATTTTAATGTACCATCAACCAAAGGAAGCTTATAATGATAGCCATCATAAAATACAACGGCGGAAACGTCAGTTCCGTACAAAATGCATTCGACAGACTGAATGTAAAATCCATTATTACAGATGATTATGATTTGATTCAAAAAGCTGATAAAGTAATTTTTCCAGGAGTTGGAGAAGCGTCTTCAACAATGAAATTATTAAAGGAAAAAGGTTTGGATCAATTAATTCCTACTTTGAAACAACCCGTTTTGGGAATTTGTTTGGGAATGCAGTTAATGTGTAATGAAAATGAAGAAGGGAATACAAATGGGATGGGAATTTTTGATATTAATGTGAAAAAATTTCCACCAAAAGATTTAGTTCCGCATATGGGTTGGAACACGATTTCAAATTTAAAAACAACAGTTTTCTCAGGAATTGAAGAAGAAAGTGATGTGTATTTTGTTCACAGTTTTTATTGTGAAATATCTGATTTTACGACTTCTGTTTGTAATTATATTTTGCCGTTCAGCGCATCTTTACAAAAAGATAATTTTTACGCAATGCAGTTTCATCCCGAAAAATCAGGCAAAATTGGGAGCAGTCTGTTAAATAACTTTTTAAAACTATAATGATGAAAATTATTCCTGCTATTGACATTATCGACGGAAAATGTGTACGCCTCTCCAAAGGTGATTACGAGACAAAGAAAATTTACAATGAAAATCCTTTAGAAGTTGCAAAAGAATTTGAAAGCTTTGGAGTTAAATTTTTACATCTCGTTGACTTAGACGGTGCAAAATCTAAACATATCGTTAATCAAAAAATTTTAGAAAAAATTGCCAAAGAAACTTCATTACAAATAGATTTTGGAGGTGGCTTAAAATCAAAAGAAGACATTGAAATTGCTTTTAATTCCGGGGCAAAACAAATAACAATCGGGAGTCTTGCCGTTCAGAATCCTAAGTTTTGTTATGAAATTATTAAGGATTATGGTTCTGGGAAAATTATTCTAGGAGCAGACTGTGATCATAGAATAATAAAAACTTCCGGCTGGATTGAGGAAAGTGACAAAAACATAATTGATTTTATTCTTCAATTTCAACAAAAAGGGATAAAAAATACAATCTGTACAGACATCTCAAAAGATGGAATGCTTGAAGGTCCGTCGATTGAGTTGTATGAAGAAATCTTAGCCAAAACTTCAGTTCAACTGATAGCAAGCGGTGGAATTTCCTGCATTGAAGATGTTTACAAAATGAAAGAAATCGGATGCTACGGAACGATTATCGGAAAAGCTATTTATGAAAGGAAAATTACATTAACCCAACTTCAAAATTTTATTGAAAATGCTTAAAAAAAGAATCATCCCATGTTTGGATATCAAACACGGAACAACCGTAAAAGGAATCAATTTTGAAGGACTCAGAAATGCAGGAGACCCAATAGAATTGGCAAAAAAATATGAACAAGATGGAGCTGACGAATTGATTTTCCTGGATATTACCGCTACAATCGAAAAGCGAAAAACTTTCGCTGAATTAGTTAGAAATATAGCAAAAAATTTAAGCATTCCGTTTACTGTCGGCGGTGGGGTTTCTTCGGTTGAGGATGTGAGATTATTATTGGAGGCGGGAGCAGATAAAATTAGCGTTAATTCTTCTGCAGTGAAAAATCCAACATTAATTTATGATCTTTCAAAAGAATTTGGAAATCAGTGTATTGTTGTAGCAATTGATACAAAATTTGTTGATCAGTCTGATCGTGTTCATATAAAAGGAGGAAGGGAAATAACCCAGTTAAAAACATTAGACTGGGCAAAAGAAATTGAATCTTTGGGCGCAGGAGAAATTCTTTTGACCTCAATGGATGGCGACGGAACAAAAAACGGTTTTGATCTGAGAATCACGAAATTAATTTCTGAGAATGTAAATATTCCGGTGATTGCTTCGGGAGGAGCAGGAAAAACAAAAGATTTTGAAGATGTTTTTAATCAAACTTCATCAACTGGAGCTTTGGCAGCAAGTATTTTCCATTTTGGAGAAGTTAATATTAATGATTTAAAAAAAGAATTAAAAACCAAAAAAATTGCAATACGATGAAAATAGATTTTAATAAAACAAACGGGCTAGTTCCCGTTATCATTCAGGATAACAGAACTTTGCAGGTTCTGATGCTGGGTTACATGAACGAAGAAGCTTTTGAAAAAACTAAAAAAGAAGGAATTGTCACCTTTTTCAGCCGTTCAAAAAACGGACTTTGGACGAAAGGTGAGGAGTCCGGAAATTTTTTAAGTGTAAAAAATATTACAACAGACTGTGATAACGACACCATTTTAATTAAAGCGATTCCTGAAAATGTGGTTTGCCATACTGGAAGTTTCAGCTGTTTTGGTGGAAAAAGTTCTAAAGGATTTTTATACGAACTAGAAGAAAAAATTTCGCAAAGAATAGATGATAAAGTAAATACTTCCTACACCTATTCATTATATCAAAAAGGTATTAATAAAATAGCTCAAAAAGTAGGAGAGGAAGCCGTAGAATTGGTTATTGAATCCAAAGATAATAATGATGAATTATTTAAAAATGAAGCCGCAGATTTGCTTTATCATTTTTTGATTTTACTTAAAGCAAAAGGATTTTCTTTAGAGGACGTTGAAGAAGTACTTCTTGAAAGGCAATAATTAATTCCTTTAGCTGAAAGAGAATCAATTTTAGAAATAACATGTCAAGTTTTGTCGTACTGCTCAAATAGTTTTGTTTAAAATAAAATATATAAGAAAATTTACATTAAATCTTTTTAATACCTCAAGTTTCAGTGAAATAAAAAAGTTATTTTTGGTGCAAAATTTAACTAACATATTAATAAACAAATAGCCCATGCGAAAACTCTACACAGGTGCAATTTTCTTGTGCACCATTCTGAGCATTTCGGCTCAGGACGTGGTTTGGCAGAAAGACATCAAATCCAATACTCAGGATTTCTTAAGCCAGGTAACCACCACCATTGACGGACAATAACAGGTAGAATCAAAAAAGGTTGGAGGAACAATCACTACCCACTTCAGGTTGTTGATTATAAGTACAATATCCGCGGTTGGATGACCAAAGTTAATGATCCTACAAATCTGAACGGTAAACTGTTTGGTTATGAAATAAAATATCAAAATCCATTAACAGACCTTTGGACGCCAAAATATAATGGAAATATTTCTGAGATAGATTGGAAAACTGCTCAAGATGGGGTACAAAGAAGATATGTTTATACGTATGATTCAATTAACCGTCTTACTGGAGGCTTTTATTTAGAACCAACTTCATCCATTGTATGGGCAGGATATTATAGTGAATACTCTCATTATGATTTAAATGGAAATATTACTCAATTAACCAGAATGGGAAAAGCTGATTCACAAACGACGGCTTCAGTTATTGATGATCTTGCATATGTTTACACAGGAAATAAATTAACTTCTGTTTCTGATACATCACAAAATCCTTCAAGTTATCCATTAGGTGGAAACACCATATCTTATGATAACAATGGCAATATGACCAATCAAATTGATAAGGGTATTAACCAGATTAATTATAACTTTCTGAATTTACCCTCCAATATAACAACAGATGCTGGCCGTAACAGTCAAACTTCAAGTTATGGCTATAGAGCAGATGGGGTAAAGATTAGCAAAACTTTATTGAATCAATCAATTGTACTTAATAAAATAGATTATTTAGATGGTTTCCAATATAAAACGGCAGCGTCTCAGACAACTTTAAATTTTGTCCCAACTTCTGAAGGATACTTTAATTTTGAAAATAATAAGTATATTTACCATTATACAGATCATTTGGGAAATGTGCGTATCAGCTACTTTAACAATGGTTCGGGCGCAGAAGTTCTTGAAGAAAATAATTATTATCCATTTGGTTTAAAACATGAAGGATATAATGCTTTAGCCGGAAATCCAGCTTATAAATATAAGTACAACGGAAAAGAATTACAGGAAACAGGAATGTATGATTATGGAGCAAGATTTTATATGCCGGATCTAGGAAGATGGGGAGTTGTAGATCCTTTAAGTGAATTACAATTTGCTTACAGTCCATATTCTTATGTTTTCAATAATCCTGTTTATTTTAATGATCCAACAGGAATGATTGGAGAAGCTTGTGATACTTGTCCAGATAAAAGTAAAAATCCTGAAAAAAATCCTAATGCACGTGGTGGCGCAAATAATCCTGCAGAAATTGAAGGAGTTGTAATAACGGGTATTAAAAAGTTTACATCTAAGGCTGCAGATATTATTTCTAGAATTGACATTCAAGAAACTTTATCACTATTAGCACCAATTAGACCAAATACTCCAGAGGAAAATGCGTGACTTAATGATCGATATGGTTACGGAAAGGGAATGTTAAGTGATATACAAGGTGTTGGAAAATTAATTATGGATGTTCCAAGCCTCTTATCTGATTCTTTTAGTTCAATTGGCAAGGTGAAAGTGGAGAGGAAACAGTTATTGCAACTGCAGTTTTACTAATGAATGTTAGTTGGAAATGTTGCTAGAATGGGAAATTTAGGAGGTAAGTTTATGAAATTAGCCAGAACTCTTAAATTAAATATACATAGTCCCACTACAATGAGTATATTGGAAAATGCCGATAATACAGTGCAAGAATTTATATCCGCACATAGACAAGGTAGTATAAAATCTGTTTTTCCAGCAGAACATTTAAACAGTACTGTTAAAGAAGCTTTACAAAGTGGTAATACAACTGTGCGAAAATTATTAACAGATAGTAGATTTTTAAAATAATGGAAAATAAAAATGCTGAAATAAACAAATTACTTATCAAAATAAGTAAAGAATCATTGCGGAATTATAAAATTGTTGATTTTTGGGAAGCAGACACTACAGCAATAGGTATTCAAATAGACGAAATTTTAATATATGTATCCACATTTAATTATGATAAAGCCCATAAATACAATGTAATTATCGAAGAATATGATACAGGCAAATTAATAGATGAAGAGAAAGAAAGTTCATATGATGAATTAGTTGAAACTATTAATAATCTGTAAAATAAAATCCCCCCTTACGCAAAGTCTATGACCTTGCGTAGATAAAAATAAACCCTCGCAAATTGCGAGGGTTTATTTTTATAGATTAGCAAAAGTTTTTCTAGTTTTACAATGACGGATATAAGTGTCTATCAGATCGTAAAGCGTTTGTTTTTACTTTCTTCCAGTTGTTTCAAATCTTTAATTCTTTCTACGGTTCTTTTATCAAAAGAAATCTGATTGGTCTCACCCACCAAATAATCTAAACTTACGCCAAGAGCATCTGCAATTTTTTTTGCAGCATCAACAGAAGGAATAGCTTCCCCTCTTGCGGTGGTTTTTGTTTTTTATAATATTGTAATATTTTTACGAATACACTTTCTTAGCTTTATAATAACGAATGGTAAGATCAAGAAATCTTGTCACCAAAGCTTGTCTTCTTCGTTCATTTCCTGTATTATTACTTCAAATTTTTTCAGAAGTTCTTTATCTTTAATAGAAACTGTTTCATCGTTGAGTAAAGCATCACTTGGAAACTCCCAAAGCATCTGCAATATTTTTAAGTGCATCTGCAGGGGGGATGCTACTTCCCAACTCATAACGAGAAATGTCTTTAATATTCACTTGAGAGTTCTACAACATTAGATTACTGGAACTAGGAAATAAATAATTATTTATATTTTTTATAATTAATTTATTTTTCAATTAAAATTTTCCTTACAACTTTCTGATCTCCGGATTTTAAAATTCCAATATAGGCTCCATTTTGTAAAGATGAAACATTGATTTTCGTTTCATTATTGTTTTTCAAAAGCGATCGGCCTAATAGATCTGTTACTTCAAAGCTAAAGTTTTTGGTACTCTTTGGGAGTTCAATATTCAACGTATCTTTTACTGGATTTGGATAAATTTGTACAGACTCTAAAGTATTTAAAGCATTTTCTTTCGTTCCTAAAATCGTTGTAGCTGCGACTGCGAAATGTTGAAGTGCACCAACCGAAGCTTTTCCCACTTTATAAATATAGACAGGATCTGTGTTTGCAAAGGTATCGTTTGCAGTGTGAGGGAGATTACTTCTGTGGTATTCAAAATATCCTGTAATCACTTCTCCTTTAGCTTCAAAAGGCATATAATCAGTATCTTCAGCTTCGTCAATATCTGCAAATAATGGCGAATAAAGTCCTGTACAGGCAATTAATTCCTGGTTTGCAGCAACTGAAGCTGCAGTGTTGTCAGGATTTCCACCCATGTCTTCGTCACAATAAATTGTATCATTATTATTTCCCAATTTACCACCTACCTGGTCCAAATTGAACACTAGTTTTATATCTAAAACGCGGGTATTTCCTTGGTAAGCCACAGTATTTGCATAGTGAGTACTTCCTCTCAACCCTTGCTCTTCACCAGAAAAGTGAATAAATTTGATAGAATATTCTGTAGGTACGTCTTTCAAAATTCTAGCGGCTTCCAGGATAATTGAAGTTCCGCTTCCGTTATCATTGACTCCCGGACCTACGATGCTGTCAAAGTGTCCACAGATAATTACAAATTTATTCGGATAAACTGTTCCTGTTTTTGTAATCACTAAATTTTTAGAACTTGTACTTCCAAAAGTGAATGGATCTTCCTCAATCTGGCTTGCAGAATAACCGTAAGAAAGATATTTGTTTTTAAGCCAGTTCAAAGCGTTTGCATTGGCTGTAGAACCTGTTGTTTTAACGCCCAAATTAGCAAATTCCTGCAAATTTGTTGTGATATTGGTCTGCGTAACCATGTTTGCTCTGTCCTGATAAGCTTGGATAAAACTTTGTGCCTGTAAACTCAAAGTTGTTAAAGAAAAAAGCAAAAGAGTAGTAATTTTTCTCACTTTATATTATCTTTTTTATTATTTTAATAATTCCGACAAATGTAGATAATAAAAAAATCCTGAGCAAAAACTCAGGACCTTAATTCTTTATATCAGTAAATTATCTTTCAATAATAAACTTTCTGGTAACGCTTCCTTCTTTTGACTTAATAGTGCATAAATAAGTCCCGTTTATCAATGCAGAAACATTGATTTTTTTCTCATTTCCTATGTGTAATACTGTACGACCGCTTGCATCTGTGATTTCAACATTGAAATCTTTGATGTTATTAGGCAATTCCAAATTAAGGACATCTTTTGTCGGGTTTGGATAAATCTGCACAGATTCTAATTTATTTAAAGAACTTTCCTGAGTTCCTAAAATCGTTGTAGATGCCACTGCAAAATGCTGAAGAGCTCCTACGGCAGCTTTTCCCACCTTGAATACGTACGTCGGATCAACGTTTGCAAAAGTATCGTTTACGGTATGCTCATTATGACTTTGTGGAGTTTCGTAGAAACCTGTAATAATATCTCCATTTTCTTCGAAAGGCATATAATCTGATGAATATGCATTTGACATTTGTATTTGTAATGGCGAATATAGGGTGGTACAAGTTGCTAATTGTTCTGTAAAATCTAATGATGGCGCATCGTTTCCTGACTGACCTGACTGGTCACTCTCACATTTTATCGTGTTACTTGGACTTGACAATTTACCACCAACCTGATCGATGTTAAAAACCAATCTTATATCCAACTGGCGAACACCATTTTGAAAAACCACGTTATTGGCATAATGATCACTTCCAACCAATCCTTGCTCTTCGCCTGAGAAATGAATGAATTTAATCGAATATTCCGTAGGAACATCTTTTAAAATTCTAGCAGCTTCCAGAATAATTGAAGTTCCACTCCCGTTGTCGCTTACTCCAGGTCCTACGATTGTGTCGTAATGTCCGCAGATAATTACATAAGTGTTAGGATAAACGGTACCCGTTTTAGTTATAATTAAATTTTTCGAGTTAGTATTACTTCCTATCAAAAAAGGATCTTCTTCCATTTGGCTTACATTGTAACCATAAGAAATGTACTTATTCTTAATCCAGTTTAAAGTATTTGTATTGGCTACAGAACCTGTTGTTTTCACGCCAAGATTTCCGAATTCCTGCAAATTTGAAGTAATATTCGTCTGCAAAACCTGATTTGCCCTTGTTTGGTAAGCCTGAATAAAGCTTTGAGCCTGTACACTGTATGTTGCAAAAGAAAAGAGTAGAAGAGTAGCTAGTTTTTTCACTTTCTTATAAAATTTAATAATCTTTTATACATTTAATAAAATTCAAGCAAATGTAGTAATAAAAAAATCCCGAGCAAAAAAACTCGGGATTTATATTGATAACAAAAAATTCTACATTATTTTACTTGATCTACAACTGCTTTGAAAGCTTCAGGGTGATTCATTGCTAAATCTGCTAAAACTTTTCTGTTAAGCTCAATGTTGTTTTGTTTAAGAGCTCCCATAAACTGAGAGTAAGACATCCCGTGCTCTCTAGCTCCTGCGTTGATACGCATGATCCAAAGTGCTCTGAAGTTTCTCTTTTTCTCTTTTCTACCACGGTAAGCATATTGCATTGCTTTTTCCACGGCGTTTTTAGCTACAGTCCAAACGTTCTTTCTTCTACCGAAAAAACCTTTAGCTTGCTTAATAATTTTTTTTCTGCGAGCTCTTGAAGCTACGGCATTTACTGATCTTGGCATAATTTAAATTGTTTTTTTGAAATGTGCGGCAAACTGTTTCATTACACTTAGTTGCTCCATTTCAGGGTTGAAATTTCTGAATTTTTTGAATTCTTATAAACCGAATTATAGATTTATAAAAACTACTTAATTGCTAATTGACGTTTAACGCTTTTCTCGTCCACTTTTGCAACATAAGAAGTTTGCGTAAGATTTCTCTTCTGCTTAGTTTCTTTCTTTGTCAAGATGTGGCTTTTGAAAGCATTTTTTCTTTTAATCTTACCAGTTCCGGTAAGTTTAAAACGCTTTTTAGCACCTGATTTCGTTTTTAATTTTGGCATTGTTTTGCTTTTTATTGTTTTGTTATCAATATCTGTATTGGTTATCCCTCAATGATATTTAGGAATAATAGTTTGCAAAATTACGAAAAAAAAGTGAGATGCGAAAGAAATTTTTAAGGCTGGAAGAGCGAAGATAGATGTTGGAAGCCTAAAGTTTTATTTGAAGCTGATTCCCGCTTTCCACTATATCTTTTTGGTTACGGTCTCCGCTTCGCTTCGCCCGCAACCAAAAGGGATGCCGTTTCAATCGGGGCTAAGAAAGTGAGCCGGCAATAAGTGAATTGTGAATTTACATGAAGCTTGAAAAATTGACGGTTGACAATTCACTTCTAAAATTCACACTTTTTAAAACCACTCTGTTTGTCATCCTAAAAGGATCTAGCCGCGAATATTTCAAGTTTTTTCTAATACTATGTGCAAAACAAACTTATAAAGAAAGCTACAACCAAATTTGATTGTAGCTTTCCTTTTAATATGTTTAGATAAAAATTATGATTTAAAGAATTCCAAAAGATCTTTATTGATCACATCAGCATGAGTTGTAGGCATTCCGTGAGGGAAGCCCGGATAAGTGATTAATTTACCGTTTTTCAATAATTTAGCAGATTTTACTCCTGCATTTTGGTAAGGTACAATCTGATCATCTTCACCGTGCAGAACTAAAACCGGAAGGTCTACATTTTTTAAATCTTCTGTGAAGTCTGTCTCAGAAAAAGCTTTGATGCAGTCATAATGAGCTTTGATAGATCCCATCATTCCTTGTCTCCACCAGTTTCTTTGTATACCTTCTTTTGCAACAGCACCTTCTCTGTTGTAACCGTAAAAAGGGAAAGTTAAATCAATATAAAATTGTTGTCTGTTTGTAGATGTCTGCTTTCTGATATCGTCAAAAACTTCCATTGGAACTCCGTCAGGATTAGTTTCGCTCTTCACCATCACAGGCGGAACTGCGCTGATTAAAACTGCTTTTGCAGCTCTGTCTTTACCGTATTTATTTACATATCTAATAACTTCTCCGCCACCAGTTGAATGTCCTACGTGAATTACGTCTTTTAAATCTAATGCTGTTACAAGTTCATTAACGTCAGATGCATAAGTTTCCATTTCATGACCGCCAGTCGTTTGCTCTGATCTTCCGTGTCCTCTTCTGTCGTGAGCGATTACTCTGTACCCCTGCTCCAGGAAAAAAAACATTTGTGCATCCCAGTCATCGGCTGATAAAGGCCATCCGTGGTGAAACATAACGGGTTGACCTGTTCCCCAATCTTTGTAGTAAATCTCTGTTCCGTCTTTTAATTTAAGTGTGCTCATTGTTCTTTGTTTTAATGTTAATAATTATTGTGAATTCTTCTTTTTTTCTAAAGCAAATGTAAAGCTAAAGTTTTCGCGAAATCTTGATGTAGGATAAATTTTAACAATTATTTAATAAATATCGTAAAAATAAAAAACCTCAAAAGAATTTGAGGTTTATATTATAAACTTAGAACAATATCTAAATTATTTTGCTGGTTTTTTTGGACTCATCATCATGATCATCCTTTTTCCTTCAAGTTTAGGAAGCTGATCTACTTTTCCAACGTGCTCAAGTTCCTGAGCCAGTTTTAGAAGCAAGATTTCTCCTTGATCTTTAAAGATAATCGAACGTCCTTTGAAAAATACGTAGGTTTTTAATTTTGAACCTTCTTCAAGGAATTTTTCAGCGTGCTTTCTTTTGAATTCATAATCATGATCGTCGGTCTGAGGTCCGAAACGGATCTCTTTTACAACCACTTTTACCTGCTTAGCTTTAAGTTCCTTTTGTTTTTTCTTTTGCTCATATAAGAATTTTTTATATTCTAATATTCTTGCAATAAACGGTTCTGCCTTATCTGAAATTACTACCAGATCCAATTCCTGTTCTGCAGCAAGTTGTCTTGCTTTGTCAATCGGATAAATTCCCGGCTCTACGTTATCTCCCACCAAACGAAGCTCTCTCACACGAATTTTATCGTTGATCAAGTGTGCGTCCTCTTGTACCGGACGTCTTAGTGGGCCCCTGTTGTTAAATCGTTTTTGTGCTATTGTCTTAAATTTTTATTGGTTAACTTTCTATTTATTAAAAGATTAAATATTAGTTTACACTTATGGTAATTTTAAAATTTTTAATCCTTTAATCTTTTAATAATTTTTATATTGCTGATTCTTTCTTAAAATAATTGACGAAATCTTCCATACTCATCACTCCAAGATCTCCTTCTCCACGTCTTCTGATAGAAATCGTGCCGTCTCTCTCTTCATTTTCTCCTACAACAAGCATGAATGGGATCTTATTCAATTCTGCATCACGGATTTTTTTACCCGTTTTTTCGTTTCTGTCGTCAATCTGACCGCTAATATCGTGATTTTCTAAAAATTGTGAAACTTTTTTCGCATAATCT
>Ga0157375_10000909_pt1 | contig 25720 bp, 25 predicted proteins | sample M35metaG_FD_115311 | JGI IMG/M metagenome (GOLD analysis project Ga0157375, IMG submission 115311) | Miscanthus rhizosphere microbial communities from Kellogg Biological Station, Michigan, USA - M3-5 metaG | ecosystem: Host-associated > Plants > Roots > Rhizosphere > Soil | place: USA: Michigan... | reverse complement strand
CAATGGCCAGCTCGGGAATCATGCCCATATAAATGCAAACACGATCTCCCTTCTTGACGCCATTATTTTTTAGCACGTGTGCAAACTGGCAAACTTTGTTGTAAAGGTCGCGGTAGGTTAGGGTTCTGTGGTGTTCTTCGGGATCATTGGGCTCCCAAATGATTGCTGGCTGGTCGCCCATTTTTTCAAGGTGTCGATCCAGGCAGTTTTCAGTGATGTTCAACTTCGCACCCTGGAACCATTTTACATCGGGTTCTGAAAAATTCCATTCCAGCACCTTGTCCCACTTTTTTCTCCAGGTAAAATTTTCGGCAATTTCCGACCAAAATCCTTCCGGTTCATCCATGCTGCGCTGGTAAACTTTTTTGTATTCATCATAGGTCTTTATCTGGTAGGGAAACGACATATGGCAAAAAATTTAGTAGTTCTTTGGGACGATAAAAATAATTACATTCAACCAATAATCCCCCAGTTTTCATGACTGCTTCAAAAGGCATCTGGAAAGTCATCACTGCTTCTTCCGTTGGTACGCTCATTGAATGGTATGATTTTTACATCTTCGGAAGCCTCGCCACGGTTATTGCCAGTCAATTTTTCCCAAAAACAAATCCAACAGCCGCGTTGCTGAGCACACTGGCCACATTTGCAGCGGGCTTTATTGTTCGCCCATTTGGTGCACTTGTGTTCGGAAGATTGGGAGACCTTGTAGGCAGGAAATATACTTTCCTGTTAACACTGATCATCATGGGGGGGTCAACCTTCGCGATTGGTCTTGTGCCCGGATATGAAAGCATTGGTTTTGTTGCGCCGATCATCGTGCTGGTGTTGCGCCTGTTGCAGGGATTGGCTTTGGGCGGCGAATACGGAGGAGCTGCCACTTATGTTGCAGAACATTCTCCAACACACCGTCGCGGTTATTATACCAGTTGGATTCAAACGACTGCCACCCTGGGCTTATTCTTTTCGCTCGGAGTGATTCTGCTCACGCGCCATGTACTTGATGCAGAGCCATCGAAATCTATTGCAAAGTTCAACGACTGGGGTTGGCGAATTCCATTTCTTGTTTCCATACTTCTCGTCATCATTTCAATCTACATCCGCCTGAAAATGAAAGAATCTCCCCTGTTCAGCAGGATCAAGGCAGAGGGCAGGATTTCTATTAACCCATTGAAAGAAAGTTTCGGACACCGGTCGAATCTGAAAATGGTATTGCTTGCCCTATTCGGCGCTACCATGGGACAAGGCGTGGTTTGGTACACCGGACAATTCTATGCACAATCTTTTATTGAAAATGTTTGTAAGGTTGATTTTGATCAATCCAGAACCATTATCATCTGGGCCATTTTATTTGCCACGCCTTTCTTCGTCGTGTTCGGTGGTTGGAGCGACAGGGTTGGAAGAAAATGGATCATCCTGACGGGCATGGCGTTGGCCATTCTAACTTATAAATTTCTTTTCAGCGGATTGCTGATGACCGCAGATACGAATGGCAGGCAATTGCTGGCAGCAAAAACAGACATGAAAATTACGACAGCCGCAATTGAACATTCAAACGACTCAATTCGCACCACACTCACAAAAACCTTTTATACTGATGGTCTCGCAATGACCGAAAACAGAAAGGACACTGTTTATGCATTTTCTGAAAAACATTCGGTGAAACCTGATGTAAAGGTTTCAAAAATTCTCGGTTACGGCGGCTATTGGAAGATGGTTTTCCTCGTGTTCATTATGATCCTGTACGTGACCATGGTGTATGGACCCATCGCTGCATTTCTTGTGGAATTGTTCCCTACAAAAATCAGGTATACCTCTATGTCACTGCCTTACCATATTGGCAACGGCGTTTTTGGCGGATTAACGCCATTTATTGCAACCTTGCTAACGACAATCTATACGAGTGATAAATTGGTTGGACTGAATTATCCCATTTGGATTGCGGGACTGAGCCTGGTGATTGGCGCGCTCTACCTGGGAAACAAGATTGATTCGAATGTAACCGATTAAAACCTGATACATGAAGCGTTTAAAAAAATGGCTGGGAATGGTATGGATTGCGATTGCACCCATTGCCGTGTTTTGGCTGGTGAAAACTGCATTGTCTGAAATTGAAAAGAAGCCCGTTATCGACACCAGTATTCAGTGGGGCGTATTTGTATTGATATTTCTGCCCATTGCATTCGGCCTGGTGATCTTTGGTTACTACGTCTGGAAAGGTGAATACGAACATCTGCCCGAAAATTCAGATGAAATCTAATTTCCCTGAATTACCTAAGACCTATATTTGCAACTCCATAAATTCCGCTGGTGTAAACTGCCCGCATACATCAGGCTAAAGCCGCTAAATCATCAACTTATTTTCAGACCGCTCGCCGATGCACAATCGTAAAGCTGCCTTCATATTTGTTTCCCTGCTTCTGGCAACTGTCCTGAAAAGCTTTGGGCAGTGCAGCGGCAATGTCATATTCAAAGAAGATTTCGGGGGAAACGGAAGCAGTCAGACGGTAGGCTTTCCCCTACCCGCGGGTGTTACGGACTATGCATTCCAAACCTCAGCGGATGTAAACGACGGTCAATATAGTATTCGCAACACCACGGCCAGCAGAATTACCAACGGCCCGCAATTTGGGACCTGGCTCATTGGCCGGGACCATACTGGAGATGGCTACATGATGATTGTGAATGCGAGCTTTGATGCCGGAAAATTTTACCAGGCGAAGGTGAATAATCTTTGTCCGGGCAGTAAGCTTTCCTTTTCGGCCTGGATCGCTAACCTGGAACCAACAAGCAGCACTGACCCACTTGATCCCATTGTTAAGTTTGAGATCACCAGTGCGGTGAGCGGACAGGTGCTGGGCTCGTTCACAACGGCCACGATCACACGCCATACGAGCCTGACCTGGGAACAATATGGTTTCAGTTTCACGCTACCCTCCGGCGAAACTTCGGTGATACTCACCATGTACAATAACCAAATTGGCGGTTTGGGAAATGATTTAACATTGGATGATATCGAATTCAATCTTTGCGGGCCACAGAATTCTGTAAGCATCCAGGGCGGATTCCAAAATGGTAACACGACCTGCCAGCAATCCTCCATCACTATGAATGGAACCGTTGAGCCGGGCTTTTATGCTAGCCCTGTTTATCAGTGGCAATCCAGTACTGATAGTCTCAGCTGGACAGATGTTCCGGGTGCCACGCAAACAAATTATTCTATTCCAAGCGTACAGGTTTCCGATGGCCGCTATTATCGGTTACTCATTGCCGAGAGTGGGAGTATCGGCCTCACCAATTGCCGGACTGTTTCCAAGATTTTGCATCTCATTGTGTTTGGTCCGCAGCCGGTAAACTTCCAAAACAAGAATCAATTTTGTGAAAGGGATACGATGGTTTTGAATTGTATAACGCCCGCATCCCATTATCTATGGACGGGCCCTGCCGGGTTTACAGCGAACACGCAAAGCGTCAGCATTCCCAATATCAGTGTATCCAATCAGGGTCTGTACCTCGTTGACCTGGTTACGGCTGGAGGCTGCCAAAGCAGCGGGATTACGAATATCGGCATACTTCCAAATACTTTGAATACACCGCTGGATGATACCAAACTGTTGTGCAATGGTGAAACGGTAAGTTATAATGCATATGATCCTTCCATTGTATCGTACCTCTGGAGTACCGGAGCCACAAATCCCGATGTAACGCTAACCGACGCGGGTATCTACTGGCTGGAAGTGAGAGATGCGAATTGCAGGCTTCGCGACAGTGTTGTCATTACTACGAAAGTGACACCGGTTGTTCATATTGGTAATGACACAACGGTCTGCGTGAGTGAAACCCTGCTTTTGAATGCCGAAGATTCCCAGGCCGACAGTTACCTATGGCAGGACGGAAGTACGATGCCTTATTTCGAAGTATCGGATTCGGGCAGGTATTCCGTTACAGTTACCAATGGATGCGGAAGTGCTTCAGGCGAGGTATTGGTGAACTACATGGAATGTTCTGACCAGGTTTTTGTTCCCACAGCTTTTACGCCGAATGGGGATCACCTCAATGATGTCCTCAAGGGCCGGGCTTATTTCAGGGTGGAGACTTACAACTTTAGAGTCTTCAATCGCTGGGGCCAATTGGTGTTCAGCACGACTTCTATTCAATCCGGGTGGGATGGCAGAATCGCGGGCAAGGAAGCTCCTTCCGGCAATTATGTTTGGACCATCATTTATCGAAGAAACGGCGTGCAACGGCAGGAACATGGGACGGTGGTATTGATTCGTTGATTGGCTGGACTAATTAACTGATTTACATTACATTACGGACTTCCCGTAATCCACACAAAACGTTAAAAGCTCAATTATTTAAGCAGGCATTTATAAAACAAAGGGTAGAATATTCGTTTATATGTTGGAGTTACCCGGTTCCTTCGCGGAGGGTTCCTTCATAAATATTACGACTATGAAAAAGATTCTACCCTTGGTATCCGTCCTGCTGATCATGATCAGCATGTCGTGCTCAAAAAAGCCCTATTACACGAGCAATAATTTCGACCAACTAACTGCCAAGCATAGACGAATAGCCATTCTGCCGGCACAGGTGGTACTGACAGGTAAGAAACCCGAGAAAATGTCAGACAGCGCCATGGCTGCTTTAGAATCATCGGAAAGCAGCTCCTTCCAGGTGAGCCTCTACAACAATATCCTGCAATATGCCAACCAGGGCAAATACCACATGAGAGTGGAAGTTCAGGCCATCAGTAAAACCCAAACCGAGTTGGACAAACATGGCATTTCGTACAAGGACATCTATACGATGGACGATACCACCCTGTGTCGTATCCTGGGTGTGGATGCAGTGGTTCGAATGCAGATTCAAAAGACGCGATACATGAACGATATGGTCTCATACGGTAGCTCGGTATTCAATGACGTGGTGTTCAGAAATATTGGTGGAATCATTCCGGGAACGGGTACGCCGATTCCGTCTGCGCCTACCAAGACCAATGATATCTATGCTTTGTGCACCGTACAGAATGATGGAATCGTGTTGTGGAATGACAGGTACACGGGTTCAGCCGATTGGAGCAGGCCTGCCAACCAGATCATTGCCCAGATCACAGTGAAGTTTGCGCAGCACTTCCCTTATCGCGAGAAAGGATAATATTTTTCAATATACACTGAAGATACCGGCCAATACTGGCCGGTATTTTTTATTTTCGCTGCCAAATCAATTCGTCCAATGTCTATTGAAGTGAAGGGCCTGACCAAATTGTACGGTGAGCAGAAAGCAGTAAACGATATTTCTTTTTATATCAGTAAGGGCGAAATCGTGGGCTTCCTGGGACCAAACGGGGCCGGCAAATCCACCACGATGAAAATCATTACGGGCTATCTTCTGCCCAGTGCAGGCGAAGTAAAAGTTGGCGGCATCAATGTGCAGCAACATCCGCTGGAGACCAAAAAGAAAATTGGTTACCTGCCAGAAGCCAATCCCCTTTATTTCGATATGTACGTTCGGGAATACCTCTATTTCATGGCAGACCTTCACAAAGTGCCGAACAAAAAGAAACGAACCGAAGAAGTGATTGGCATGACCGGATTGACACCCGAAAGTAAAAAGAAAATTGGTCAGCTCTCAAAAGGTTATAAACAACGCGTTGGACTCGCCGCTGCCTTAATTCACGATCCCGAGGTTTTAATTCTTGATGAGCCCACTTCGGGCCTTGATCCCAACCAGATAGTTGATATCAGGGAATTGATCAGGAGTTTGGGTAAGAACAAGACTGTGATGTTTTCCAGTCATATTTTGCAGGAAGTAGAGGCTATTTGCAATCGCGTGATCATCATTAATAAAGGAATGTTGGTTGCGGATGATGAGCTGGCGAAATTGCAACAACACGGAAATGCCGCCATGAGTGTGAGCATTCAATTTAAGGAAGATTTCGATCCCGCCGTATTTAAAGCGCTGCCATATATTGATCACCTCAGAAAATTGGGCGCTGGCACCTGGGAAATGGAAACCAGCGAGCCAGAAAAATTAAAACAGGCTTTGTTGGAACTGTCTTTGCGAAATAAGCTCAACATCGTTTCTTTGCAAAGCGAAGGCAGGAGCCTGGAGGATGTGTTTAGGAAAATGACGGAGTAGTTGACCAGTTAACCAGTTGACCAGTTAACCAGTTAACCAGTTAACCAGTAATTATTATCTGAATCTTCAATCCTGAATCCTGAATCTACAATCTGCAATCTACAATCTACAATCATATTTACTTATGAGCTACATCACAGACGTACATGCAAGACAGATCTTAGACAGCCGCGGAAACCCCACTGTTGAAGTGGATGTGATTACGGAAAGCGGAATACTTGGAAGGGCTGCTGTTCCGTCCGGCGCGTCAACCGGAAAACACGAAGCAGTGGAGCTCCGTGATAATGACAAGTCAAAATGGATGGGAAAGGGCGTTCTGCAGGCCGTTCGCAATGTGAACGAAATTATCGCTGACCAGCTCATCGGAATTGACGTTACCAAGCAATCCTATATTGATTCACTCCTGATCAAGATTGACGGAACTGAAAACAAGGCCAAGTTGGGCGCCAACGCTACACTCGCGGTTTCTATGGCCGCCGCCCGGGCCGCAGCAGAAGAAAGCAGCCTGCCCCTGTTTCGCTACCTGGGCGGCGTAAACGCCACCGTGCTTCCCATGCCGCTGATGAATATTTTGAACGGCGGTGTACATGCTGATAACAAAATTGATTTCCAGGAATTCATGATCGTGCCCATAGGTGCCAACTCGTTCAGTGAAGGTTTGCGTTGGGGCGTGGAGATTTTCCACACACTCAAATCTGTGCTGAAGAAAAAAGGATATAGCACCAATGTGGGCGACGAGGGTGGATTTGCTCCGGATATCAAGAGCAATGAAGAAGCCATTGAAACCGTACTTGCCGCCATCGAAGCCGCCGGTTATAAAGCAGGCGAACAAATTGGAATTGCCATGGATGCTGCGAGCAGCGAGATGTTTGACGACAAGACCAAGAGTTACAAATTTTACAAAAGCAGTGGCAAAACCATCAGCAGTGATGACATGGTAGCCTACTGGAGCGAGTGGGCGAAGAAATATCCAATCGTGTCTATCGAAGATGGGATGGCAGAGGAAGATTGGGATGGATGGAAAAAATTAACGGATGCCATCGGAAGCAAATGCCAACTCGTGGGCGATGACCTGTTTGTAACCAATACCAAAATTCTGCAAAGGGGTATAGACAGTAAGACTGCAAACAGTATTCTTATCAAGGTTAACCAAATCGGAACCATCACCGAAACCATCAACGCCGTTCAGCTGGCGCAGACCAATGGTTATACAACTATCATGAGTCATCGCAGTGGTGAAACAGAAGATACCACAATTGCAGACCTGGCCGTTGCATTGAACTGCGGACAAATCAAGACCGGTTCAGCATCCAGAACCGATCGCATGGCCAAATACAATCAACTCATCAGGATTGAAGAAATGTTGGGAGAGAATGGGATTTACCCAAAGGGGAAAGTTGTGTTTGGGAAGAGGGGTTAGTTGGTTAATCAGTTAACCAGTTGATCAGTTGATCGGTTAACCAGTTAGCCAATCAACTGATCAACTGATCAACTGATCAACTGGTTAACTGGTTAACTGGCAAACTGATTTACTGTTCTGTTAAAACCTAACCCATATCGCAAGAATTTCTTACTTTCAATTACCCAGAAATAATGTTTAAAATTCTTCACCATATCCCGGCCTTCTTTCGTAATAAATTTTTGTTGACGGCAACGGGCTTTATGGTGTGGATGCTTTTTTTTGACCACAATAACATTTTCGTCCAATTGGAGCGGAGGGGTGAGCTTAATGATCTGAAAGACACCAAGCATTATTATGAAATGCAGGTGTCGGCCACCCAAAAGGAGTTGGACGAGTTGCAGAGCAATGCAGCTTCCATCGAAAAAGCAGCCAGGGAAAAGTACCTCATGAAGAAAGATAATGAGGACCTGTATGTGGTAGCAGAAGAAAAAACCCAATAATTTTCATTGCTTTACAATAATCCCCGACGGTCGGCGTTAATAGACTGTTCGGACGGTATTTATATCCTCCCCCCTCCATTATCCTGGACCCTGGAAAAAGCACTAATTTAGTATCCTTAATCCAACGAGAGAATCTGCGTTATCAACTGAAAATTAGTTGCTTATGTCCAATTTTACGCCAGAAGATATGCTACGTTATCTGTACAATGAAACCACAGCCGAAGAAGCTGCAGCCTTGAAATTGGCACTTGAGACCGATTGGTCCCTAAGGGAAAAATTCGAAGTGCTAAAAAACTCGGTACAGTCATTAGGCAAGTTTTGTTTCGAACCCCGCCAGGAAGCCGTAATGGCAATTCTCCAATACGCAGGTGTGGAAAGCAAGGCTGTTGAACTGAAGTAATGGTCGCCACTGTTTTTACAGTACTTTCGACGTGATTTGATCTTCAAATGACGAAGAAGGAACGCTACAGTTTTGTGATCGCTTATTTTCAGCAACACAGTCCTGACGCCGAAACAGAACTGATCTATGACAGTCCCTATCAGCTATTGGTTGCTGTGATCCTGTCTGCCCAATGCACCGACAAGCGGGTAAACATGACTACGCCCGCCCTCTTCGAGAAATTTCCCGACACAAAAAAACTTGCCCGGGCTAACCCTGCTGAGCTCCTTCACCTCATCAAGAGTATTTCATATCCCAACAACAAGACAAAGCACCTCATTGGCATGGCCAAAATGGTCGAAGAGAATTTCGATGGCAAGATTCCCATGACCGTCGGTGAACTTGTCCAGCTCCCGGGTGTGGGCCGAAAAACGGCCAATGTTATCACCTCCGTAATCGACAACCAGCCCAATATGGCTGTCGACACGCATGTTTTCCGGGTGGCAGCCCGGATTGGACTCACCACTGGTGCGAAAACGCCCCTTGCAACGGAGAAGCAATTGTTGCTAAATTTGCCCGAGGAGCTCATTCACAAAGCTCATCACTGGCTCATTCTCCACGGTCGTTATGTTTGTATTGCCAGGAACCCCAAATGCGAGATCTGCGGAATCAGGCCTGTCTGCCTCTACTACAGCAGGATTTCCAAGGACAAAAAAGCCAGCCCGTAACTTCAGTTTCACGAAGCAAGTTTTCGTTTAGCCGTTGGTGTTAGCAATAGCAAAATACTTGTTAACACCAAATCGCTAACCATGAAAATCTTAATTCAATTCCTGATTTGCGGATGCATCTCTGCTTCCGCACAAACTCAATTCTATTTTTACAACGATCGTTATTACGATCGCGATTTCCTTTTTGAGACCGGCGTAAGCGCGGGGCTGATGAATGCGCTCACCGACCTGGGTGGCAACTCAGGCAGCGGCAGGAAAGGAATGAAGGATGTCAATTTCAGCAATAACCAGGTCTGTGCTGGTATCTATGGCCTTGTTCATTTTCGGTCGATGGTAAGCCTCAGGTTTCAATACACACACGGAAGAATCAGGGCTTTCGACAGCATTCTTCAAAACAAAAACAATCCATCAACCGGGAGATATGAAAGGAACCTGAGTTTTGAATCTGCAATTGATGAGTTGTCGCTAAGTTTCCAGCTGTACCCCATCCATATTTTCTCGAAGTCTGAAAAGCCTCCTCTCCTCTCACCTTTTATTTCCGTAGGTGTTGGTATTTTTCATTTCAATCCGCGCGCATATTTAAATGGGGATTCCTACGCCTTGCACGAACTGCATACTGAGGGAGAGGGATTTGCCGAATATCCCGAGCGAAAAAATTACGCCCTCTTTCAATCCAACTGGCTTATCGGCTGTGGATTAAGGTTTGAAGTGAGTCCGAAAGTTACGCTGAGGATGGAAATTGAATATCGCGTATTACTCACGGATTACCTGGATGACGTGAGCACAAGCTACATCGAACCGAAACTCTTTAAAAAGTATTTACCCGCGGAGTCTGTCCTGGCTGCTTATCGACTTAACGACCGTCGCGGCGAGCTCGACCCCGCGCATGAACCTGCAGGGGGAGATAAACGCGGCGATCCCAATCAGAACGACAGCTATTTTAACCTGGAAATAAAACTTGGAATCGTTTTGGGACGAGAGAAAATAAAATGATGCACCTAGGCCGTTTCCTCTTCATGAATGGAATGGATAAACCGGTCCACCAGGGTTTGCATGGAATTAAGCGTAGGAATATCCTTGACGCGATTCTTTTCGTCGAGCTTTGACCGCACATAAGATATAAGGAGGCTCGCCCCGGATGGAATATTCGCGGAAAGTGCCTGCAAAATCAACAACATCGCAGCGTGACCTTTTTCACCGCCAGTGGAAGCAGTAACCAACGCCATTGGCATGTTTACCAGTTCTCCGCTGGAAACCGTCCAGTCCAGCGCGTTTTTCAACGAACCCGGCACACCAAAGGCATACTCAGGCGTAACGATGAGCACGCCATCTGCTCCGGCCAACAATTGGCGGAATTCGGTGACTTGCCAAGGAACCTTATCGCTATCGTCAAAATGAGGTATTTGCGAAATGCCATCAAATACCGTAAAATTCACGTTAGCCGGCATTAAGGAGCCGATATGCTCAAGCACGGCAGTAGCTGAAGAATTCTTCCTCAAACTTCCGGGGAGCGCAAGAATATTAATCTGACCGACTTCCATAACGAGGACTGCAATTTAGACAATAATGCCTTCCAGTTTTAACAAACTCATCACAAGCCATACCCAATGAGCAAGCGGAATAGAATCCCGACTTAACGGATATTTGAGATCAAATCAATTTTCATAAATATGGATGAGAAAATGGAATTCAGGGAAGCGAGACCACAAGATATCAGCAAATTGATGGAGATCAGGTTTGCCGTTACCGAAAACGTACTTAACAATCCATCCCTGGTGACCGAAAAAATTTGTGAAGAATTCCTGTTTAACCGTGGAAAAGGATGGGTTTGTGTAGTCAACGATGAATTGTTGGGATTTGCGATTGCCGATTTGAAAGAACAAAACATTTGGGCACTTTTCGTTCATCCGGAACATGAAGGTAAAGGCATTGGAAAATCGCTTCATCAAATTATGCTGGATTGGTATTTCGACCAGGGAAAGCAATGGGTCTGGCTGGGTACGACGCCGAAAACCCGGGCAGAAGTCTTTTATCAAAAACAGGGCTGGATTCAAAAAGGTGTACAGGTAAACGGAGAAATAAGGTTTGAAATGACAGCCGAAGCCTGGCAAAAATTGCTGGACCAAAGCTAAGTTCATAAGGCTGAGCAAATCGCTGTAAATTGTACTTCGCTTTTAATCAAATATTATGAAAACAAGAAAGGAGCTGAAGGAAGAATACAAAGAACTCAAATTCCGGATGGGCGTTTTCCAAATCAGGAATTTAGACAATGGCAAAGTTTACGTGGACAGCACCACAAATATAAACTCCATTTATAACCGCCTTCGCTTACAATTAAATTTTGGGAATCATCCCAACGAAGCATTGCAGTCGGATTGGAAATTGCTGGGTGAAGATCATTTCAAATTTGAAGTGCTGGGAGAGATCGAACAAAAAGACGGTACTCAAACTGATTATGCAAAAGAGTTGAAGGCTCTTGAACAGTTATGGCTCGACAAACTAAAACCTTACGGAGAAAAAGGATACAACCGTGAGCCTAAATAATAAGTCAAACCAAAAGAATCAGAGATGGAAAGCAAGCATCCCACACTGGCCAATGGAAAGATCTGCTATGTAGAAATCCCCGCCGGTGACATCCCGGCGTCTGTTGTTTTTTACCAGAAAGTTTTTGGTTGGAAGATCCGAAAAAGAGGCGACGGCCAGATTGCATTCGATGACGCCGCTAATGAAGTCAGTGGTTCATGGGTCCAATCCAGGAAGCACAGCACTGAGCCTGGAATCCTTGTTTACATCATGGTGAACGATATTCAGAAAACGATCAAAGACATTGAAACCAGCGGTGGCAAAATTGTTCAGCAAGTAGGCGCAGACGCGCCGGAAATAACGGCGAGGTTCAGTGATCCGTTCGGGAATGTATTTGGGCTTTACCAGGAGCCAGCTTAAATTATTTCACCATTTGCTCCAGGGCATCAACCAGCTCACTCTTTGTGATAGGGACACCCATTATTTTGTGATATCCTTTTGCATCAACAAGGTAAAGATCGCGTATGATCCGAATGAGTTGTCCGTTGTTGATTTCTGGTATCAGCACTTTTTCAAAATTATTCAGAATAGTTCCGAGATTTCTCGGGAGTGGACGAAGGTGTCTCAGGTGTGCGTGCGACACCGCATGTCCCTTTTTCTGCAGTTCAGCCACAGCACTCTTGATCGAACCATAAGTAGAACCCCATCCCAACACGAGTAACTTTCCTTTTTCGGGGCCGCTATCAAGTTTCTGCTCAGGAATATAATCAGCAATCTTGTCCACCTTGGCCTGACGGGTAAAGACCATATGCTGGTGGTTGTCGGGATCATAACTTACGTTGCCCGTCACGTCTTGTTTCTCGAGTCCGCCGATTCGATGTTCTAAACCTGGAGTGCCCGGAATGGCCCAGGATCTAACCAATTTTTCATCCCGTTTATACGGCTGAAGCACGGCTTCATCATGCGCGAGTTTTACTTTGAAGTTTACGGTGATTGATGGCAGGTCTGCGCTCCTGGGAAATTTCCATGGTTCGGCTCCATTGGCGATGTAGCCGTCGCTGAGGAAAATAACCGGTGTCATATGTTGCACTGCGATTCTCACCGCTTCATAAACAGCTTCGAAGCAATCGCTGGGTGTTGAAGCCGAAACGATCGGCATGGGACATTCACCGTTTCTTCCGTAATAGGCCTGCAATAGGTCACTTTGCTCGGTCTTTGTTGGCAATCCGGTGGAGGGTCCTCCCCTTTGAATGTTACAAATCAGAAGCGGAATTTCAAGCATAACCGCCAGGCCCATGGCTTCTGCTTTGAGGGCCATGCCCGGGCCAGAAGTTGTAGTCACGCCCAGTGATCCTCCATAACTGGCACCTATAGCGGAAGATATGGCGGCAATCTCGTCTTCCGCCTGGAAGGTTCGAACGCCGAATGATTTATAACGACTTAATTCATGAAGAATATCTGATGCAGGCGTGATGGGATAAGACCCCAGGAAAATTGGCAGTCCGCTTTTTTGCGAAGCCGCGATCAAACCATATGCGAGCGCCTGGTTTCCCATAATGGAGCGATAAACGCCGGGTTCCATTTTTGCCTTTTCCACTACATAGGTGGTTGTAAAGGTCTCTGTCGTGTCTCCAAAATTGAAACCAGCCTGAAGAGCCTTGATATTACTTTCGAGGATCTCGGGCTTCTTGCCGAATTTGTCGCGAAGAAAGTTGATCGTGTATTCCATATCACGATTGTACATCCAGTAAAGGAAGCCCAACACGAACATGTTCTTTGCTCGATCCTTCTCCTTTACCCCCATGGTGATATCTTTGAGGGCTTCGCGCGTCATTCGCGTTACGTCCATTCGAATCACTTCATAGTTGCCCAGGCTCTGATCATCCAAAGGGTTTGCGCCTTCAGCATAATTCGCGAGTCGCAGGTTTTTGGAATCGAAACCATCTGTATTGGCGATGATCTTTCCTCCCTTCTTAAGTCCCTTCAAATTGCTTTTCAATGCAGCGGCATTCATGGCAACGAGCACGTCACAATGATCGCCTGGCGTATAGACTCTGTCGCTCGAAAACCGCAACTGGTATCCACTCACACCGGGGAGTGTCCCCTGTGGCGCGCGGATTTCTGCTGGAAAATCTGGGAAAGTGGCGAGGTCTATGCCCATGAGGGCGGTATTGTTGGTGAACTGGCTGCCAGTGAGCTGCATACCATCTCCTGAATCACCGGCAAATTTGATCACTACATCCTGGAGTACTTCTTCTTTACGGGACATTACAATCGGGTTGTTTTTGCAAATTTCGGGTTCAATTTAAGAAGAAATTATGTAGTAAGAGGTTAAAGGTTAAAGGAGAAAGGTTAAAGGTAATTCCTTTCACCTTTTGCCTTTCACCTTTTACCTTTAACCATGCATATCCCCTATTACGTCGACCTGCTAGGCGTTTTCGCCTTTGCCCTATCCGGCGCATTGGCTGCCCGGGGTAAAAAAATGTATGTAGACATTTTCGGCGTTTCATTGACAGGATTCATCACGGCTATTGGCGGGGGCACGCTTCGGGATATAATCCTCGACATCCATCCCCTGGCCTGGATCAGGGATGGTAATTACCTCATCGTCATTGGCGCAGCGGTCATCACGTCTGTTTTCTTCTCCCGCTCCATTTCAAAAATTCCTACCACCATTTTCCTCGTCGATACAGTTGGTATTTCTCTATACACCATTCTTGGGGTGCAAAAAAGCCTGGCTGTGGGAGTGAACCCAATAGCCGCGGTGATACTGGGCATGGTATCAGCAGTCTTTGGTGGCGTCATTCGAGATACCCTGATCAATGAAATACCCATCATTTTCCGGAAGGAGATTTATGCCAGCGCCTGCCTGGCAGGAGCGTTCCTGTATGTGCTGCTCAACTATTTTGGCGTTGGTCCCAATCTTTCTTTTTTCTCCAGTATCGCACTCATTGTCTTGATCAGGCTGGTTGCGGTTAAATATAAGATCGCACTTCCCAAAATCACGGATTAACACTTGCAAATCGATTCGTCTTTACAAATTTTTTAACCAAAGAAATTTGTACTTCGACAATAATATATTGTTAAGCTCGTCTTCATTATAATAAGGTCACCATTCATTCGTTGTGTTGATAATTCATCAATAATCCCTTAGTTTTATCACCCTAAATTCTCACTTATGGCATTATTTAAATCCGGCAATCCTTCACTCAGTGAAAAGGTTTTTTCTCAATCCATCGCCGTCCAGGGAACAGAGGTCATGACGGTGAGGGGAACAATCAGCAAGTTTTCATTTCTCTTCGTCATGGTACTCGCGTCCGCAGTCTTTACCTGGCATATGTACTACCAGGGCGGAAATGTTACACCTTATTTATATGGTGGAGGGATCGGTGGTTTCGTAATTGGAATAGTCATCATTTTTAAAAAAGACTGGTCGCCTTACCTGGCGCCGGCATACGGGTTGGCTGAGGGCTTGTTCCTTGGCGCGGTTTCGGCTTTTTTCAATGACGCTTTCGCGGAAAAGCAACCCTACCTGGTTTTGCAGGCGGTGGGCCTCACATTTGGGGTGGTGATCGCCATGCTCCTGCTCTACCAGTTTAGAATTATTAAGGCGACGAAAGCTTTCCGTTCAGTGGTAGTTACTGCAACCATGGGCATTGGAATTTTCTATCTGATGACGCTCGGACTGAGATTCTTTGGAATTGATATTCCCTTCGTTCATGAAGGATCATTGATAGGTATCATCTTTTCACTCGGCGTGGTAACCATCGCAGCGCTGAACCTGATCCTGGATTTTGACAAGATCGAAACGGGCAGTCAGCAAGGAGTTGAAAAATACATGGAATGGTATTGCGCATTCGGTTTATTGGTGACCATCGTTTGGTTGTATATCGAGGTGCTGAGACTGCTCGCAAAACTGAATAGCAGAAAATAAAATTAGGTTTTGCCCTTAAAATCTTGAACCCGCCGGCTCGAACTGCCGTCGGGTTTTTTATTACGAATTTTTATCAATTGTTTTAAGCACCCCTAATATTCAAAAAAAGCCGGATTGTTTGGGTTATTGACCAGGGAAAACTCCCGTTGGAACAGAAAAGCATCCAAATTTGAATAATGTGCACAAATTACCTTGCATAATTCGTAATTATACCTTTATATTTGTTCCGTAATTTTACGATCCCCGCTTAGTCCTACTCTGCCGTTCCCTTCCTCAGGTCCGTGCTCAAAATAAATTTTTTACCCGTTTTTTTCCTCCCCCTTTTATTTACACCTAAACCTGCCATGGGAAAATTGAGAGCTATCCAAAAGATAGTTCTTTTTTTCTTTACCCTTTGATGATCAATGTAATGAAGAGAATTCTCTGACCAGCATTTTGACCTTCTCCCCAATCAGATCCCTGACTTTCCTGAAGCCGGTTCCATCCATATCCCTTGGATCGGGAATCTGCCAGTCAATGAATCTTTTTGCAGGCATCCAGGGACAAGCATCGCCGCAACCCATGGTGACTACAATATCAAAAGGAGCCTGGGATTTTACGGATTGCAGAGATTTGGATTGATGTTTGGTAAGATCGTATCCAAGTTCAGCCATTGCTTCAATAGCCCTTGGGTTAACTTTTCCAGAAGGATGACTGCCTGCGCTGAAGGCTAAAACATCAGGCAGCATTCGGGCGAACGCTTCGGCCATTTGACTTCGATTCGAATTTTCAACGCAGACAAAAAGAATCTTCTTCATAATTATATAAAAATACTGAGGGGCAAAGCCCCTCAGCAAAATTAACAACATCCCATTTCTTCAAAGGGATTGCAGCATTCGGAACCGGTACCACAGCAGCCCGGATCCTGTTGAAATTGAATGTTCATATTTCCAAATTTAAAGGTGAGCCCTGGTACCGCCGGGGCAACGGAGCCCGTCAGCAACAGGCTTTTTCATTTTTAATTTTCAGATTGACAAAAAGTGCATTGAATTCTTCGTTGAATTTTGCGAACGCCTTCCAGTTAATGCAATAACAGGACTTAACCCCATCAACCGTCCCGCTAATCAGTCCGGCATTTTTCAGTTCCCTCAGATGTTGGGAGACGGTGCTCTGCGCGAGAGGCAGCACTTCCACGATTTCGCCACAAATGCATTCATTACGCTGTGCAAGCAATTTAAGAATTGCGATCCTGGCGGGATGTGATATAGCCTTTGCAAATTCCGCGAGCTCCTGTTCCTTCCTTGCAAATTCTTCTGTTTTGTGCACTGCCATTATATCGTATTTTTACGATGGATTAAGCCGATAAAAAAGCGGACTTCGCCGCTTTCCTTATTTAATCGTAAATATACGATTAATTTTGAGTTGGCCAAATTTTTTTTACCTGCCATCACCATCCAGCAAATTTCCGAGTCCGCCCAGGATGCTTCCCTCCTCTCTTCGATGACCCATTTGGGGGCTGTATTGTATAATTCTACTTGCGAGCCGACTGATAGGCAAAGATTGAATCCACACCTTTCCCGGCCCCCGCAGAATGGCAAAGAACAAACCCTCGCCGCCGAACATCCAATTGCGCACGCCTCTCACAAGTTCCACATCAAAATCGATATTGCCTGTGTAAGCCACGATGCAACCCGTATCTACTTTCAGGATTTCGCCGGCCTGCAATTCCTTTTCCATCACGTAGCCGCCAGCATGCATGAATGCCATTCCATCCCCCTCTAACTTTTCCATGATAAAGCCCTCTCCGCCGAAAATCCCCGTTCCCAATCTTCTCTGAAATTCAATACCGATGCTAACGCCTTTTGCTGCGCACAGGAATGCGTCTTTCTGTGCGATCACCCTCCCCCCATGCTGTAACAGGTCGATGGCAACAATTTTACCTGTGTAAGGAGCCGCAAAGCTGACTCTCTTCTTTCCCTGACCTACATTAGTGAATGCTGTCATAAAAAGACTTTCACCCACCAGTACGCGTTTACCTGCGCTAATCAGTTTCCCAAGAATACCCCCTTGCTGTTGTTGTTGCGATCCATCACCAAAGATGGTCTGCATCACGATGCCATCATCCATCATCATGAACGCCCCACTTTCAGCAATGGCTGTTTCTCCCGGATCCAATTCAACTTCTACGAATTGTAATTCTTCTCCAAAAATTTTGTAGTCGATTTCGTGATTTTGGCGCATAGCGAAATATTTAAGTGTAAAATTAAGATTGTGGATTTTGGATTGTGGATTTTGGATAAAGTTTTTGGATATAAGATTTGAGATTTTGGCTTGGAAATCCAAAATCCACAATCCAAAAAAAGCCCCTCTGAGAACGGAGGGGCCTATAAAACTAACCAACTGTACAAATCATTTTTAGAACCAACTGCCCACCCATGCCTTGCTAACATTCGCACCCATCCTGGCTCTCCGCCTGATCACGGTAACCCAATGTGTGACCATTGTGACGATCATCAGGAACAAGAAGATAATCGTGAGCGGTGGTATGCCCAGGAAGGATACCCACTTGCCTCCATACATTCTGCGCATCGGCCTCTTCAGCCTCTCGGCGATCAGGTACATACTGGGAACGATGATCAGTGTCATAAAAAACGCAAATGCCAATCCAAATATAATGGTCCATGACAAGGGCTTCCAGAACATCACACTATCACCTCCGAAGAAAATGTGCGGATTCAATTCTGAAAACAAAGTCACGAAGTTGATGTTCAATCCTACCGCAAGCGGAATCAATGCGAGGATGGCTGCCAACGCAGTAAGCAGTACAGGAATGATCCTGGTCTTGCCCGCCTGTATCACTGCTTCACGTGTGCGCATTCCGCGGGAGCGCAATACATCTGCGAATTCAATCACCAGGATACCATTCTTCACTACAATACCCGCCAGACCTACGACACCGATACCGGTCATTACGATCGACACTTCCATGCGCGTAATTCCAAATCCCAACAACACACCAATAATACTGAATACGATCTCCGTAAGGATGATCACCGATTTGCTCACTGAATTGAATTGCAATACCAGGATCAGGAGAATTAGAAGCAACGCAATCACCAACGCCTTCATCAGGAAGGCAAGGGTTTCGGCCTGCTGCTGACCTTCACCCGTTTGGGTAATGGTGACACCTTCTGCTTTCTTTGTGAAGTGATCAATCGCGTTTTTCAATTCCGCGTTTACTGCGGTGGGTGTATAGCCCTGTGACGTCAGTACGTTGGAGTAGAGCGTAATCATCCGTTTCAAAGATTTTCGCTTGACACTGCCAAAGGTGCTGGTATAATCCACCTTCGTCACCGCACTGATGGGTATCTGCTTTACGGCACCGCCAGAGGCCATGTCACGAAAAACGATACGCATGTTGAGGAGATCAGCCAGACTCTTGCGCTGCATCTCAAGGTTCCTCAATTGGATCTTGTACTCCTCCTTGTTCTCTTTGATTTTAGAAACTTCACGACCAAAGAGTGCGGTCCTGATCTGCTGCCCAATCTGAGCGGTGGATACGCCCTCGATGAGGGCCCGCTCACGGTCAACCGTAAGCGTAATCTCTGGGTTGGTGAGGTCAACGTCCATCTTGAGCTCTTCCACACCCTTAGTTTGAAGCGAATCGAGATAATTTTTGAGTGCAACGGCTGTCTTGGTGAGGTTATCAAAATTATCGCTCGCTATTTCAATATTTACCTGGGGATCGGTGGGCGGACCATTCTGTTCTGCACTCACAGATATGAGCGCACCGGGTATGCCTTTCATCACGGCGCGAATGGAATCCAGGTAAGGCGTGGTTGGCTTGCCATTTCGTTTCGCAAATTCAACGAAAGACACCTGCACGCGTCCTAACTCCGGGCGGGTGCTACGGTCTCCACTCGTAGGATCACTGGCGCCAATGGCAACGTTGGAAATCACACTCTCCACAAGCGGGTTTTCTTTTCCGTTCTCCATATCCAAAACCTTCACCACTTTTTCTTCCAAACAACGGGTCACAGAATCTGTATAGTCAACACTGGTACCAACAGGCAGTCTCAGGTACACATACACAAAATTCGGATCACCACTTGGGAAGAAAACCACCGGCACCTTGCGTGCGCCGAAAAACAGGAATGAAAAAATGAATAAGCAGATGGTGCCGATCAGCAGATATACCGGTCTCCAGCCCTTCAACGCCCAACGCAAAAGATTTTCGTAATGCGACATGATCCAGGGTAATACCCGATGTTGGAATCCATGTATCAGTCCATCAAACACGTACCGGTTCAATACAACGAGGACGCAAAGGAATATCAACAAATTTCCCAGGAAAGGAAATTGCATCAGGTCAAGGAAAATACCCGCTGCCAGGGGTGCCCAAAATGCACCGCTCTTGAATACGGCGGACTTCGACTTTTTAGTTCCTTCTTCTTCATGATTCATGAAGTCTACCGCAAACACCGGGTTCATGATAAAGGCCACGATCAATGATGCTGCCAGCGTAAAGATCAGCATGGTGGGCAGGTAGATCATGAATTTACCAATGAGGCCGCTCCAGAACATCAGCGGGAAGAAGGGAGCCAGCGTGGTGAGTGTTCCGGCCAACACGGGCACAAACACTTCGCCCGCGGCCATCTTCGCCGCCCTGGTGGAAGTCAGTTTCCCCTTACTTTGTACAAATATCCGGTGTGTGTTTTCAATCACCACAATGGCATCATCCACAATAATTCCCAACCCGAACAACAGTGCAAAAAGCACCATCATATTAAGGGTAACAGCTGATCCCACAATCAGGTCGGCCACGGGAAGGAACATAAAGGCAACGAACATACTCAGCGGTACGCTCAATGCCACGAAAAAGGCATTGGTCACACCCATGAAGAACATCAGGATCAGCAACACCAATAAAAAGCCAATCACAATGGAGTTGATCAGGTCATTGAATGATGTGCGCGTGAATGTGCTCTGGTCACCATTGATCACCGTCTTCAGTGTTTTGGGGATTTCCTGGTTGGCCCGCATTTCATCCACTACACGCTTTACTTCGTCTGAAGTTTCAATCAGGTTTTCGCCGGAACGCTTAATGATGTTAAGTGTAACAACGTTTTTTCCGTTCAGACGCGCATAACTCTCCCTCTCCTTCACCGTATCCTTGATTACAGCAATGTCTTTGAGATATACGGGCGCGCCCCCTGTATTTCGCACGATGATCTTCTCTATATCATAAGCCGACTTAAATTGTCCTTTGAGCTGGAGTGTACGCTTCATATTGCCCACTTCCAGCAAGCCGCCTGAAATATCTACGTTCTCCCTGGCTACGGCATTGGCGATATCATCAAATGTGATATTCGCACCCTGCATTTTATAATTGTCAACATTGATCTGAAACTCTCTTTCCGGAGCGCCCACGATGTCAACGCGGTTGAGTTGTGACAACTCTTCCAGCCGGTCTTTCATATCGTCGGCATATTTCTTTAGTTGCACATTGTCAAAATCGCCGCTCAGGTTCACGAACATAATCGGCATGTCGCTGAAACTTACTTCAAGTACATTGGGCTGTTGGGTAAGGTCAGTGGGAAGATCCGTCTTGGATTTATCCACCGCGTCCTTCACTTTTTGCAGCGCCACTTCTACCTTCACTTCAGTGTTGAATTCAACAATTATTGCCGAATAGTCCTGAATAGATGTACTGGTCACCTTGTTGATCTTGGCACCTGTAATCCCTTTGATCTGCTTTTCGATGGGACGCGTTACCAGGTTTTCGATATCCCTGGGTGAGTTCCCCACGTATATCGTTTGGATATAAATGGTAGGAATCACAATGTCCGGATAACGACCCTTGGGAAGGGTGATGAACTGCCAGATACCGATCAGGGTGATGATCGAAATCAGCAAATAGATGCCGGTTTTATTATCAATCGCCCAACTGGTGGGTTTGAACTCTTTAATCTTGTGTTTAATATTCTCTAAAGCACTCATGATTGTTCTGTTTAACGATTGCCGTTCACACTAGTCGTTTATTCTGGTCAATTCCTTACGGTGTGGTTGTCAAAGCCTGCCCTTCGTAAATTCCCTGGAATCCTTCTGAAATCAGACTATCGCCTACTGCCAGTCCGGATTTGATTTCGATAGCATCACCGTACAGTTCTCCAACCACAACAGGTTTTTTCTTTGCCACCATTCGATTGCCTTCTTTCGTGGCTACCAGTACAAATTTTCCTTTTTCATCTGTTTGAATGGTGCTCACCGGAATTGAAATCGCATCCTTTGATATGTAGTCCAGGATCTTCACCAGCGCCACCATATTTGGCTTCATGCTTGGATCGTAGGGGATCTTGCTCTCAACCATGAATCCGCGTGAAGTGAGTCCGATGGACTGACTGATCAAGGTTACCCTGGCTTCGATTTTTTTGTTGAGATCTGGAATGGTAATGAGAACCGGGGTTCCTTGTTTCACTCTTGAGAGGTAGTTTTCGGGAATATCAGTGACCACTTTCAAGCTGGCCGTGTTCACTATCTTAATTCCCTGCGCAGGGTTACCGTTGAAGTTTTCACCCACCCTGATGGTTACCTCATCAGCAATACCACCCACTTCGGCGTACACATTTGACATACTGATTTGCTCATTGATGAGCGCAACGTTATGCTCCACCTGGTCCACATTGTTCTTGGCATTGATCAGCTGAATTTCTGTACCAATGTTCTGGTCCCAAAGATTCTTCTGGCGCTGGTACAGGTTCTTCGCATATTCCAATTGTGTTTTGGCAGTTTGCAACTGCTGACGTTGAACGGCGTCGTCCAGCTTCATGAGCAGCTGACCCTTTTTCACGATGTCTCCACGCTTAACGTAGAGCTCCTTGACCAGGCCGCCCATGCCGCGGGGATTCACATAGGAAATATTCTCCGCGTCCACCTTTCCCTGCAGATCGATATAATGCACAAACTCCTGGTTGCCCAGGGTTTTCAACCCAACCAGCTTAGGCTTTTCTATGATCGTCGCTGAAGGATCGAGTTTGCCGATTTCCTTTTCCAGTTTCGTGATCTCTTCTGAGGTTTTCGTCTGTTGCTCCCTCAATTCCTTAAGTTGTTTCTGCTTCTCGGCCAGCGTGCCATCTTTTTGTGTTGATGCACCGCAGGCAGCGAGCAGTGCGGTTATGCTTATCAATGCGACCAGCTTTTTCATATCATTTAGTTTATGCTTGCTAATATTTTTTTTCATCTCCTATTGTTGTGAGCTTCACTTTAAAGTCGTCCAAGGGCCCTGAGATAATCGATCTTGGCCAATGTTGCCCTATAAAGCGCATCGAAATAATTTCCCTGCGCAGTTTGCAAATCATTCTCGGCCTGTATCACTTCGAAACTGCTGCCAACACCCTGCTCAAATTTTTTCTTGGTGGTATTGTAAACAGATTCTGCGAGATCCAGGTTTTTCTTCTGGATATCAAAAGCGAGGATATTCGACTTTAAAGTTCCTTTTGTTGAAACCTGCTGCAGATCGATAGTGAGCTTTGTTTGATCAAGCGTATTGGATAGTTTGTCTAACCTGAATTGTGCTTGTTTCACACGACTTGATCTTTGAAATCCATCAAAAATTGGAATGTTAACGTTAACGCCTACCTGCGATGTCTGGAACCAGGGGTATTCCTTGCCCGAACGAATAAAGTCGAAGTCATTGCGCTGCGCAGATTCGCTGAAGTTCCAGAACGCCGACAAGGTTGGCACATACGAAAGCTTGTAACGCTGCAAATCCAATTCTGCTAATTTCTTTGATGTGGAAATCAGCTTAATTTCACTTCTGTCCTCATATTTAAAGCTTCCCTCATCGAGGATTTCTTTCTTCAATAAATCGATATTCAGACTGTCGCGGAGTATGACCGTGTCCCTTTGATTCAAACCCATGTTTTGTTTCAATCCGGCATAACCGAGCTTGAGCACATTCTCCAGTTGAGCAATAGCCGACTCGATATTGTTCAGGCTCACCTGAACGCGATCGATATCCAGCTTTTCTGCAAAACCGTTCTGAAACATGACCTGGTTGTCGTGCGCCAGTTTTTCAAGCCTCGCCTTGCTCTCGTTGGTGAGCGCAAGTTGCTTGTTAGCGATCAACACGGCGTAATACGCAGTAGCCACGTTTTGTTTCACTTTGTCTTCCGACACTTTGATATTTTGCTGTGCGTATTCCAGTGCTGTACTCCGGGCCTTCAGGCCTACGAACACATCACTCTGGAACAGGATCTGCTGAAGCGTGAAGCCTGCAGATGCAGCCCAGGGAACGCCAAAACGAGCCGGGAAATATTGCGTGGGTCCAAGGCTACCCAACGTGATGGGGTTGCCGCTACCATCCTTAACACCTTCTTTGTCCAGCACACCGTAAACGGCGGGAGAGATAAAGTCGGGGATGGTGGTTACGGGGATCGCGAAGTAGTGTGAACCGGCTAAGCTACCATTCAACTGCGGATAGGCCTGACCGGTAATCTCCTTGTTCTGCGCCTCCTGTATTTTGTAATCAATGTTCAGGTTTTTGAGCTCGATTACGTTCTTCAATGCAAGATCCATTGCTTCCCGGGCGCTGACTGTGTAAGCCTGTTGTGCCTGAGTGCTGCTTATTGTAAGCAGAAACAGCAAAGCAAAGCCGATGCTTCTGGTTAGTTTTCTTTTAATCATGACTTGGCCATTTTAGTTTGTTCATTCTTGTAGTTCAATATCGTTTTGTAACCTTCCAGGGATACTATGCCATACAAAAAGTGTTCAAGCGTTTCGCGCGTCACGTCCACCACGCTGTATTTTGCAGGGGGAAATGCTTCGATGTCGAAACCGATCATCATCGACTGCAGACGAAAGCGCGAAAGGATATCTACGTTCAATTCATTCCGGTACAGCCCTTCGCGGATACCCCTTTCCAGGTTGTTGCGAATGACGGTAAGGAGGAAATCGTTCTTATACGCCAAAAATTTGTGGTAGGCAGTGTGGTGGAATTTTTGGAGGTCGTAGACCACCATGGGATTGATGTGCCGGAATTGCTCAAGAATACACTGCATGGTGAAAAAAATCTCCTGGATGGCGTTTTCTGATTGGTCGAAACACTGTTCGCAATCCCGTTGGCCACCCTGAAGTTCTGCCTGCATCACCGCGTCAACCAGTTCGTCCTTATCGGAGAAAAATTGGTAGAGGGTCTTTTTTGACATTCCCAACTGGCCCGCGATATCATCCATCGAAACCGACCTGATACCATAGCGCATGAACATCTCGTTTGCCTTTTCCTGTATTCTGTCTCTCTGCTCCATTTTATTAATTCAGGGCACAAAACTATGGAAACTTTATATGTAACCAAAGTTTCCATCACATAATTTTACCATTTATCCCAAAATCTAGATAATCAACATTTACATATCTGTTTGAATATGAATGCTATATATAGGAAATTCGTTCCCCGAAAAATCCCTATGCCAATTGACTATCTTTGACAACACCCCCCAACACATGAAAGAGCCTTTCAGTTTCAAGAAATTTTTCCAGTATTTTTTGCAGGGATTGATCATTCTGGCGCCCATCGTGATCACGATTTGGGCTGTTACCTCCCTCTTCAATTTCATAGACCGGATACTCCCCGACCTGCTGATCAGGTTTTTCCCGAACACCAAGGACGTTTACTTTACCGGACTTGGATTCCTGGTGGTCATCCTGATCGTCTTTTCTGTAGGATATATTTCCTCTTCGTTTGTGGTAAGCCGTTTGGTACTGCTTTTCGACAATATCCTCGAGAAAACTCCCGGCATAAAAATTCTTTATTCAACCGTAAAAGACTTCTTCGAGGCTTTTGCTGGCAATAAGCGGAAATTTGACAAGGCGGTATTGGTGAATGTTGAGTCGGCAGAAGTTTGGCGGGTCGGTTTCATCACGAGACAGGACCTCACTGATTTTGGCCTGCATGACTTTGTTGCAGTTTACCTACCGCAGTCTTATGCGCTTGCAGGGCATGTATACCTTGTAAAAAGGGATAGGGTACGCATCCTGACGAATATCAGTTCTGCTGATGCCATGAAGTTTGTTGTTTCAGGCGGCGTGGCTGATTTAACAGATGATCATCACCATAAGGGTTGATTAGGTTGATTAGGT
>Ga0157375_10000903_pt1 | contig 25828 bp, 25 predicted proteins | sample M35metaG_FD_115311 | JGI IMG/M metagenome (GOLD analysis project Ga0157375, IMG submission 115311) | Miscanthus rhizosphere microbial communities from Kellogg Biological Station, Michigan, USA - M3-5 metaG | ecosystem: Host-associated > Plants > Roots > Rhizosphere > Soil | place: USA: Michigan... | reverse complement strand
TCATCTGGTTGGTGTTGATCGCGATCGTCACCTGGTCGGGCTTTGGCGTCAGCTCCGCGAGCATGTGTCGCGTGTCATCGCTGAGCCATTGGGCGGCTTCGCTCTCGGTCTCGGGCGCGAAAGAGATCGAGCCGCCGACCTGCAGGATCATGTCGGGAACCGCATCGCGCAGGCGGGCAAGCAGCTCGTTGAACATCGACATGCGCTTGGAGCCCTTGCCGTCCGCCTCGCGCACATGGATGTGCAGCAGCGTTGCGCCCGCGTTGTAGCAATCGACCGCCTTCTGGACCTGCTCGTCCATCGTCACCGGGATGTCGGTGGAGTCGGCGGGAATCCATTCCGGGCCGTAGGGCGCGACCTGGATGACCAGGGGCTGCTGGTTTTCGGGAAGGAGCGAGTCGTCCAGGAATTGCATGGTGTCTCCGTTGGCAATCGATGAGGAGCGGGAACGGCCGAAGTTTGGCGTTGCCTGCGGTTTGACGATTGACCCGATGGGACATTTGGATGACCATTCGGGACATTCCTGAACGGTCTCTCACGACGCTCGAAAGATGCGCTCCACTATCCGTAGCGCGACCTTGGTCGGGTACCCTGAGCTGGCGCGCTCGGTCGGCCTCGATGCGCACCGGCTGATGCGCAAGTGCGGCCTGAGCCCTTCTTGCATTTCGGATCCGGACACGCGCATCGATGCGGCAGCGGTGGCTAGGCTGCTCGAGACTTCAGCCGCGGAAAGCCGGCTCGAAGACTTCGGGTTGCGGCTTTCCGCGGCGCGCCGCCTCTCGAACCTGGGTCCCTTCAGCCTTGTGGTACGGGAGGAGACCACTGCGCGGCGCGCCCTCGAAACGCTCGGCCGCTATCTGCAGCTGCACAGCGAAATGCTCTCCATCCGGGTCGCGGATGCGGGCGACCTCGTGATCCTGCGGGTCGACATCGTTCCGACTGAACGGATGCCTCTCCGGCAGGGGGTCGAACTGTTCGTGGGTTATCTGTTCCGCATCATGCAAGAGCTGCTCGGCCCGTCGTGGAAGCCGCGGCGCGTGCTCTTCATGCACTCCCCACCCGCGAGCCTGTCGGGACACGTCGCCGTGTTCGGGCGCGTCGTCGACTTCGGAGCCGAGTTCAACGGAATCGCCTGTGGCGCCGAGGATCTGGCCGGGCCGCTTCCGTCCGCGGATCCGGTCATGGCGCGATATGCGCACCAGTATCTGGATGCGCTGATCTCGCGGCCCGACATGACGCTCGCGGACAAGGTACGGTCGCTCGTGCGCGACATGCTGCCTCTGGGCCGTTGCACCGTCGACAAGGTGGCGCAGCATCTCGGTGTCGATCGCCGAACGGTGCACCGGCACCTTGCCCAAAAGGGAGAGACGTTTTCGTCGCTTGTGGACGAGGTTCGTGGCGAACTCGCCGAGGGCTACCTCGAAGGCAACAACCGTCGACTTGCCGATGTTGCGGATCTGCTCGGATTCTCGGCGCTGAGCGCGTTTTCGCGCTGGCACAAACGCCACTTCGGCTTCACGTCGAGCGAAAGACGGGGCGGCAAGTAGCCGATGCGCAACTCATCCCGGCCGTAACTCGCGTTGCCGACCGGCCGCGCGCGGCCTGGTCATGGCACTCGACCCGCGTCCCCTCGTCCCACAATCGCGCCCATGCAGACCCTCGTGACATTGCTCGAGCAGTACGGCCTCTGGCTGGTGTTCGCCAACGTCCTCGCGCTCCAGTGCGGGCTGCCGGTTCCCGCCTACCCGACGCTCGTCGTCGTCGGCGCCCTGACCGGGCGCGGCGACGTCACCGTGGCGCAGGTGATCGCCGTCGCCACGGTGGCGAGCCTCATCGCCGACTTCGCCTGGTACTTCGCCGGCGCCCGCCACGGCCGGCGCGTGCTGCGCCTGATGTGCCGACTCTCGCTCTCGCCCGACAGCTGCGTGCGCCAGACCGAGAACATCTACGAGCGATGGGGCGCTCCTTCGCTCGTCGTCGCCAAGTTCGTGCCGGGCTTCGCCGCGGTCGCGACCAGCATGGCGGGCATGGTGCGAACCTCGCTCTGGAGCTTCGCGTTGTTCGACACGATCGGCGCAATCCTCTGGAGCGGCGTCGCCGTCGCTCTCGGCTGGGCCTTCCGCGACGCCGTCAACGACGTGCTTGCGGTCTTCGCCGCGGCGGGGCACTGGGGACTGATCGCTCTGATCACCGCGCTGGCGCTCTTCATCGCCGTCAAGGCGCTGCAGCGCTACCAGCTGATCCGCTCGCTGCGCATGTCGCGCGTGAGCGTCGACGAACTCAACGATCTGCTGGCGGAGGGAGTGCCGCCGCTGATCGTCGACGTGCGCTCGCTGGCGAGCCAGAAGCGGGGTCGCATCCCCGGCGCCGTCTGGATCGACAGCCATGCGTTCGACGAGAGCCTGCGCGCCCGCGGGCTGACCGATCGAATCGGCCAGGAGGTGATCGTCTACTGCGATTGTCCCAACGAGGCGAGCGCCGCGACGGTCGCGAAGAAGCTCATGCGCGTGGGCTTCAAGCGGGTTCGCCCGCTCGGCGGCGGCATCGACGCCTGGATCGAGAAGGGCTACGGCGTCGAAGTCGCAGCATGAGCCGGCGAGTTGACGCTCGACGACCGGTCGCCGAGACTACTCGGCTCGACGACTGCGGGGAGGCAGCCATGACGGGAAATCGAAGGCTCCTGAGTTGCTGCGCCTTCACGGGCCGCCGCACGTTCCTGGCAACGACGGCGATCGCTTCCGCCGTCGGGCTGGCCGGCGCGAGCCTGCTGACGCCGACGGCCCACGCCGCCGCGCTCACCAAGGACCAGCGCGACCGGTTGACGCCCGACGATGTCATCGCGCAGATGAAGCGAGGCAACGAGCGCTTTCGCGCCGGCAGGCTGTCGAAGCAGGATTACCTGGCGCAAAAGCGGGCGACCGCCGCCGGCCAGTATCCGGCCGCGGTGATCCTCAGCTGCATCGACTCGCGCGCACCCGCGGAGATCCTCGTCGACGCACAGCTGGGCGACACCTTCAATGCCCGCGTCGCCGGCAACATCGTCAACGACGATGTGCTCGGCAGCCTGGAGTTCGCGTGCGCGGTGGCGGGTGCCAAGCTCGTCGTCGTCATGGGGCATACCGCGTGCGGCGCCATCAAGGGTGCCATCGACGACGCACAGCTCGGCAGCCTCACGGGGCTGCTGAGCAAGATCAAGCCAGCCGTGGATGCGACCCGCTACGAAGGCGATCGCTCGAGCAAGAACGACGCGTTCGTCGACGAGGTGGCGAGAACCAACGTGCGCCAGACCATCAGCGCCATCCGCCAGGGCAGCGCGGTGCTCGCGGGCCTCGAGAAGGAAGGCAAGATCAAGATCGTCGGCTCGATGTACAACCTGGTCGGCGGGCGGGTCGATTTCCTCGCTTGATCGTCGCGCTCCCGAGCTCGGCAGGCGCGGTCGATGAACGCGTCGCGGCGCTTCAGCGCCGCCTGCGCCGGGCCAATGCCCCGAGGGCGCCGAGCCCGCCCAGCATCAGGGCCCAGGTTTCAGGCTCGGGCACCGGTGCGGCGACACCGACCGCGAGCGTCAGGTTGTCGACGGTCGGCCAGACCGTCGAATTCGGCGAGACGCTGCTGACCGCCAGCGAGGTGATCGTCCCGGTGCTCTGGAAGCCGAGGAAGCTCGAGAGCGTGGCGCTCGTGATCGTCTGCGTCGAGGTCGCGCCGAGCGAATCGCGCGCCGTGAGCATCACGGTGCCCGAGGCGAACGCGCCGTTGACGTCCGAGCCGAAGAAGAGGCCGCCGATGGCATTCACGCCCGGGCTGAAGCCGGAGAACGTGATCACGTCGGTGGCGCTGTTGGTCGAGAGCCAGGGGTTCGCGGCCGAGCCGCCGCCGTAGAACGAGGTCGTGCTCGTGGCGGTATAGCTGTAGCTCCCGGCGGACCGCAGCAACGGGCTCGGCGTTGCATCGATGATCGAGAAACCCGTGAAGCTGTCGACCCCGGGAGACGACACCGAGGCGAGGAAGCTCGCTTGCGTGTTGTAGACCACCAGCGCGGCCTGAGTCGCGGCCGAGGCTGCCAACAGGCCGGCCGCGGCGATCGACTCGAGGAGCAATGTCTTCGTCTTCATCGGATCACCTCACGCCGCTCGGCGGGCTCAGGTTGCAGGTCGCCGGATTGCGCCGGCTCGTCGGCTGCAGTTCGGTCGACGTCTCGTTCTGATAGCGGGCGACGATGTCGAGGCACGACGCGGTGCGCGTCTCGACGTTGCCGCCGCACGTGAAGCTCGCCGCATCGTTCGGGTCGCCGGTGCCGTTGTAGAAGGCGGTCTGCGGCCAGGGGCACAGCGGTCGGCTGCGCGTGACGACACCGTTGCTGACGTTGGTGGCGAGGATGCTGTCGGGCGCGTTGCCCGTCTCGACCCACTCGACCATCCGCTCGAACAGGTTCTGCGGCTGCGGCCCGACGCCGCCGCTGCAGTGGCCCATGCCCGGCGCGACGAAGAAGCGGAACCATGGCTTCACGGCATCGAGCCCGCCGAAGCGGTCGAGCGTCTCGTTGTAGTAGTGGATCGACTGACGGTGCGGAATCAGCGGATCGGCGCCGCCGTGATACATCAGGATCTTCGCGCCCCGGTTCTTGACGGCGTCGAGCGCCGTGCTCGTGATGTCGCTGTAGGGCGCGACCAGCTGCGTCGCGAGTTGCGTCTCGTCGTCGAACTGCGACAGCGGCAGCGGGTGCCAGTCGAACGTGGTGTCGGCGTGGGCCCAGCACTGCGAACCGAGGTTGCCGCAGGTCGCGGTCGAGCTCACGCTCGGCGCCGCGCCGCGCTCGAACGGGTACCAGATGCGAGTTCCCTGGTCGTTGCGCGGGCCGTCCCACATCATGTTGATCGCCTGCGCCTCGTTGGCGGTCAGGCAGTTCGTCGCCGGCGCGCCGGGACTCCCGCAGATGTTGGCGCGGGCGTCGAAGGTGCAGGCGCGCGGGTCGGCGAGGACGCCGTCGACGACGCCGTCGTTGCCGTCGCACGCGGCGACCGCCGACGCGTTGGCCGCCGCGAACTTGGCCGGCGTCACGGAGTTGCTGGCGACGTCCTTGTTGACCCACCACGGCCACAACGTCGCCACTTGCAGCCGGGAGTTGTAGTTGGCCGGTGCGCCGACCAGGAAGCCGTCGAAGTCATCGCCGTGGCTCAGCGCCAGCGACAGTCCCTGCCGGCCACCGGTCGAGCAGCCGTTCCAGTAGTTGCGCGTCGCGGGCGTCCCGTAGTAGGTGCGGGCGAGATCGAGTGCCCACCGGTACTGCTGGCGAAGACTCTCGACGAGGAAGTCGTCGAGCTTGCCGTAGTTGAGCGTATGGCTCTCCTGGATCACGGCGAAGTTCGGGTTCTCGGCGGTCGTGTGGCCGGTGTCGGTCGACGAGCCGACGTAGCCTGCGTTCGTCGCCGCCGTCACCGCACCGACGCTGCCCGCGAGCCCGCCGCCGCCGAGGTTCTGGACCTTTCCGTTCCAGGCACCCAGGCCGTTCGCTCCGCCCGATGTGCCGCCATCGGCGGGATTCAGCGGCAGGCCGACGCGGAGCACGATTCGCTGGCTCTGGCCCGGCGCATACCCGCTCGCGACGTCGCCGCGCGACGAGTAGACGAAGTTCGCCTCGCAGCGCGCGTTCGGCGCGGCCGCTGTCAGCGTGGTCAGAGAGGTCTGCGCGTTGACCTGCGACACGTAGGGCTGCGCCGCCAGGAAGTCGCCGAGGGCGGCGCAGCTCATCTGCGCGAATACGCTGGCCGGCGCGCCCAGCAACACGGTGGTGGCGACGATGGCTGGCCTTGAGATCTGCATGGCTCTTGTCCCGATGCGGCGGCGTGCTCAGGGTATGGGCAGTTCCGCGCTTCTGATAGCTAGGGAAAGGTCCGATCTGCCTGGGCATATCGGATGCCAACCGCGCCTCTGCGAGAAGTCGTTCGGGTGATGACCCGTCGGTGACCCGCGGACTCAGCGCTCGTCGGCTTGCGCCTGTGCCGCCAGCCGCGCCGGCGCGTTCAGGGCGCCGTAGCCGTCGTAATCGCGCACGCGCTGAACGATCTCGAAGAAGAAGCGCTCGGCGAACGCTTCGGTGTAGATGTGAAGATAGTCTCCGGCAGCCGAGCGATCGAACAGGATCCCGAGTTCGCGCAGCGACGCGAGCAGCGCCGAGTCGAGGTCGAGGCGGGCGGCGAGGTCGTCGTAGTAGTTGGCCGATATCGGCACGAACGACACGCCTCGCGACCTCAACGATGCGACCGTGGCGAACATGTCGTCGCAGGTGAACGCGATGTGCTGGACAGCGACGCCGCCGGAAGCGCTCGCCGTGCGCGCGGTCCGGGTCATTTCGCTGCTCGACGTGTTCAGGACGATGCGAACGCTGCGCTCGACGTCGGCAATGCCCACGCTGCGGACCAGGCCGAAGGGGTCGGCGAGCTCGAGGCTGTCTCCCGGCTCGAGCCCGAGCACGGCGCGACCGAACAGCACCCAGCTGTCGATCCGGTCGTTGGCCAGACCCAGCGCGATGTGGTCGACACTGCGCAGCCCGCAGTCGGGCACCGCTTCGGCGCCGCGGTCGATGACGAAGTCCGCCGCAATCGGGTCGACATCGAGCGTCGACACGGCGACGAAGTGGACCAGGTTGCCGCCCGGAGAGACGATCGCCGGCATGGCGAGCTCGCGCGGGCCGCGCGGGCCGTCGAAGCGCGCCGATTGCAATGCGACCGCGCGGTTCACGGCGCGGTCGGGTTCGTCGGTCGCAACGCCGATCGCGCAGACGCAGGGGCCGCTCTGGAGAAAGCGCCGGCGGGCGAACGAATCGGGCTCCGCGTTGACGACCAGGCTGATCGACCCCTGGCGAAACAGCGTGACGGCCTTCGAGCGATGGCGCCCCACGCGCGCGAACCCCATCTTGCCGAGCGAGGCTGCCAAGTCGGCGGCGGCGCCGTCGGCGGCGGCGAATTCGAGAAACGAGTAGCCCGCGAGCCGCGGCATCGCCGGCGGGTCGAACAGCTCGATTCGGTCGCTCGCGACCTTTGCCGCCGCGTCGCCGTCTCGCTCGGCCTCGACCTCGAGGTGCTGGCGGACCTGGCTCTCGAGCAGGAGCAGCGAGCGCATCGCGTCCGTCGCGGTGCGCCGGTTCGGCGTCTCCCGAAAGACGTCGTTGAAGATCTCGAGCGACAGCGGCCCGGCGTAGCCGGCGCGCAGCACCAGCGCGAGATAGCGCTCGAGATCGAACTGGCCCTGCCCCGGGAAACAGCGATGGTGGCGCGCCCACTGGACGACGTCCATCGCCAGGATCGGCGCGTCGGCCATCTGCAGGAAGAAGATCTTCTCGCCCGGGATCGTCGCGATCGCCGACGGGTCGTCGCCGAGCGACAGCGTGTGAAAGCTGTCGAGGACGAGGCCCAGGTGCGGATGGTCCGCGCGTTCGACGATCGCCCACGCCTGGCGGTAGCGGTTGACGTGGCGGCCCCAGGCGAGCGCCTCGTAGCCGATGCGCAGGTTCCGTCGCGCCGCGCGCTCCGCGAGCTCGTGAAGCTGGGCGGCGCTGCGTTGCGGGTCGGCGAGGCTGCGCTCCGACGTGTTCGAGCACACCAGCAGCGTCGGCGCACCGAGCGCCTGCATCAGGTCGAACTTGCGCTCGGCGCGGTCGCAGTTTCGCGCGTGGTCGGCGTCGGGCATGCCTTCGAAATCGCGGAACGGCTGGTACAGGTCGATCGACAGGCCGAGGTCCCCGGCCATCGCCCGCAGGTCGGCGGCACTGCCGTCGAAGTTGACGAAGTCGGCCTCGAACAGCTCGATGCCGTCGAAGCGGGCGGCGGCGATCGCCTGCAGCTTCTGCCGCAGCGTCCCGCTCATCGACACCGTCGCGATCGATCTGCGCATCGCCGCCGGCTCCTTTCAGTAGCTGAGCCGCGCCACCGAGCGCAGCACGTCCGGCGTCGTGCCCGGAAAGCCGAAGAACTCCAGGTACGCCGGGATCTGCTCGAACAGCATGTCCGAGCCGACCTGGAAGCGGCAGCCGCGCTCGGCAGCCGCCTTCAGGAACGCCGTCATCTCGCTCTTCATCACGACCTCGCCGACGAAGGCGGTCGACGCGATCCGCGCCACGTCCATCGGCATCGGATCGCCGTCGTTCATCCCCAGGGGCGTCGCGTTGACGACGATGTCGAAGCCGGCGGGATCGTTGGAGCCGGTCCGGACCTCGAGCGCCGGGTAGTGCGACCGCAGCCGCACGGCGATCGCTTCGGCGATGTCGGCGCGCATGTCGAAGACGCCGATCGACGCCGCGCCGGCCTGCGCGAGCGACGCCGCGATCGCCGAGCCGACGCCGCCGGCGCCGACGACGAGCGCGCGCGCGCCGGCGACGACGCAGCCCTTGCGGCGCACGCCGCGAACGAACCCTTCGCCGTCGAACATGTCGCCGACGAGTCGGCCGTCGCCGTCGCGGCGGACCGCATTGCACGCGCCCGCGATCTGCACCGCCGGCGATCGCACGTCGAGCAAGGCCACGGTGCTCGCCTTGTGCGGCATCGTGACGAGCGCGCCCCGGATGTTCTCGAGCGTGAAGAGCGCGCGCAGGAACGCGGGGTAGTGCTCGTCGCGGCAGCCCATCGGGACGACGACCGCATCGATGCCGGCCTGCTCGAACCAGGGGTTGTAGATCAGCGGCGCCTTGAAGGCGTGCGTCGGCCAGCCGATGTGGGCGACCAGGGCCGTGGTACCGCGAATCATCGAGAACCTCTACCGGCGTCGTTTGCTCTGGCTGCCGTGGCGCATCGCGAGGAAGGCAATTCGAAGTCCCACCGGCTCACCCGAAAGGAAAAGTCCGTGGCCATTTTGTATCCGGGCAACCTAGAATTGAAATTTCGTTCTGGTTGACAGAACATGAAACCTGGGTGCGCGCTGCCGCTGTCATCGAAAGGTCGACGGTACGCGTTGTTCGCACCCGCTCTGATGCTGCGTCCCGGCCAGAGACAGATCATCAACTTGGTTCGTACTCAGGAGAAACCATGAAATCGAAGCTGATCCAGCTTGCCGCGATGTTCTCGCTGCTGGCCGTGGGCGGTGTGGCGCTGGCCCAGGATATTCAGGAACGGACGATCCGGTTCGGCCACCTGAACAACCCCGACCACCCGACCAGCGCGGGCGCCAAGAAGTTCGCCGAGCTGGTGGCAGCCAAGAGCGGCGGCAAGATCAAGGTGCAGGAATACCCCAGCAGCCAGCTGGGCAACGAGCTGCAGCAGCAATCGGCGCTGCAGGGCGGCGTGCAGGAAATGCTCGTCGCGTCGACCACGTCGCTGGCCGGCATCGTCAAGGAATTCGGCCTCTTCGACTTCCCCTTCCTGTTCAGCAACGCCCAACAGGCCGATGCCATGGTCGACGGCCCGCTCGGCAAGCTGCTCAGCAGCAAGCTGGCGGAAAAGGGCGTGGTCGTGCTCGGCTTCTTCGACCTGGGCTTCCGCAACGTCACCAACGGCAAGCGGCCGATCACCAAGCCCGAGGACCTGGAAGGCCTGAAGCTGCGCGTGATTCCGAACCCGGTGTTCCTCGAGACCTTCAAGACCTTCAAGGCGAACCCGATCCCGATGCCCTTTGCCGAGCTGTACGGCGCGCTCGAAAGCAAGGCCGTGGACGGGCAGGAGAACCCGTACTCGGTGATCCTGTCGAGCAAGTTCTACGAAGTGAACAAGTACGTCAGCGCCACCAACCACGTGTACGCGACCAACCCGATCCAGATCAGCAAGCGCTTCTGGGACAAGCTGTCGCCGGCCGAGCACAAGATCCTGCAGGACGCCGCCATCGAGGCCCAGAACTACCAGCGCACGGTCAGCCGCGAGGCCGCCGGCAAGGCTGTGGCCGAGCTCAAGGCCAAGGGCATGCTGTACAACGACATCGCCCCCGCGGAGCTGGCTCGCATGCGCGCCGAAGTCAAGCCGGTCCACGACAAGTTCGCCGCCTCCTACGACACGACCGTGGTGAACCTGTTCAGAAGCGAGCTGGAGCGCGTCTCCAAGCTCTGAGCTTTTGCGCGGGCCAGGCTGCCGCGTCGGCCACCAAGTCGGCGCGGCACACTCCTGGCAGGGGTCTCGCGGCCTTGCTCGCGAGCGGCAGCGCGGGCCTCGGCTTTTCAGCAGCCGAGCGAGCTGCAGGATTCGCCCCGCGATCGCCGTTCTCGGCGTCATGCCGCCGGGCGCCAAGATCGCGATGACCATCGCGGGCGCGATCGGCGCTAATTCCGCAAACGCTTCTGCGGCCGCGGCGATGCTCGAGTTCCTGGCCGCGCCCACGTCCGCCGCCGTCCGGCGCCGCCACGGCATAGCCGATTCCACCGGCGGAGCCGCGCTGCGCCCGAACGGCATTACCCTTGCCTGAGAGCACGATGATCATCGACGTCCACGGCCACTACACGACCGCCCCTGCCGCCCTCGGCGCCTGGCGCGAGCGCCAGATCGCCAGCCTGAACGGCAGCACCGCGGTGCCGTCGCCCTCGGAGCTGCGCATCGGCGACGACGAGTTGCGCGAATCGATCGAGCTGAACCAGTTGAAGAAGATGGACGAGCGCGGCCTGGACCTCACCGTCTTCAGCCCGCGCGCGAGCTTCATGGCGCACCACGTCGGCGGCTTCGAGACCTCGGCCGCGTGGGCCGCGATATGCAACGAGCTCTGCTATCGGGTGAGCAAGCTCTTTCCCGATCGCTTCGTCGGCGCGGCGATGTTGCCGCAGTCGCCGGGAGTCGATCCGGCGACGTGCATCCCTGAGCTCGAACGCTGCGTGAACGAGTACGGCTTCGTCAGCGTCAACCTCAACCCCGATCCCTCGGGCGGCCACTGGACGAGCCCACCGCTCACCGACCGCCACTGGTACCCGCTCTACGAGAAGATGGTCGAGCTCGGGATTCCGGCCATGATCCACGTCAGCACGAGCTGCAACCCGGCGTTCCACACGACCGGCGCCTACTACCTGAACGCCGACACCACCGCGTTCATGCAGTGCCTGAGCGGCGATCTCTTCACCGACTTTCCGACGCTGAAGTTCCTGATCCCGCACGGCGGCGGCGCGGTGCCCTACCATTGGGGCCGCTTTCGCGGCCTGGCGCAGGAGATGAAGAAGCCGCTGCTCGGCGATCACCTGCTCGAGAACATCTTCTTCGACACCTGCGTCTACCACCAGCCGGGAATCGACCTGCTCACGCGCGTGATCCCGGTCAAGAACGTCCTCTTCGCGTCCGAAATGATCGGCGCCGTGCGCGGCATCGATCCGGAAACTGGCCACGCCTACGACGACACGCGACGTTTCATCGACGCTGCCCCCGGGCTGAGCGATGCGGCACGCAATCTGATCTTCGAAGGCAACGCCCGCCGCGTCTTCCCGCGCCTCGATTCGGCGCTGAGGGCGCGGGCCCGCTGAAACGAGGAGCGTCCATGCACGAGCTCGGCATCGTCCATCGCAGCGTCGCACGCGCCGATCGCGCCGCGACCGAACGCTTGGCGCCCTTCGGCGTTGCGACCGTCCATGAGGCGATCGGGCGCGTCGGCCTGATGCATCCCGGCATGCGCCCGATCTACGCCGGCGCGCAGTTGTCGGGGACGGCGGTGACCGTCCTGCTGCAACCCGGCGACAACTGGATGCTCCACGTCGCCGCCGAGCAGATCCAGCCAGGCGACGTCGTCGTCGCCGCCGTCACCTCGCCGTGTAGCGACGGCTATTTCGGTGACCTGCTCGCGACGTCCTTCCAGGCTCGCCGGGCGCGGGCGCTAGTGATCGACGCCGGCGTCCGCGACGTGAAGACGCTGACCGCGATGGGATTTCCCGTGTGGAGCACGAGCATCTCCGCGAAGGGGACAGTGAAGGCGACACTCGGTTCGGTCAACGTGCCGATCGTGTGCGCGGGTGCGCTCGTGGCTCCCGGCGATGCGATCGTCGCCGACGACGACGGCGTGGTCTGCGTTCCCGCAGCGCGCGTCGTCGTGGCGGCCGAGGCTGCCGCCGCTCGCGAGGCCAACGAAGGCTCCAAGCGCGCCAGGCTCGCGGCGGGCGTGCTGGGCCTCGACATGTACGGCATGCGCGAGCCGCTCGCGCGAGCCGGGCTGCGCTATGTCGACTGACACCGCGACGACGCCGATCGCGCCGGCGGCGCGCGGGCGCATCGGCATGGTCCTTCGGCGAGGTCGGCGGCATCCTTCCTGTGCACAGCAACTCCGGAGACAGAGATGACCCTCTTCACGCGCCGCCAGGCGCTGCTCGCCGCCGCGGCGCTCGCCACCGGAACTCGCGCACAGGCGCAGGCGATGCCGGCCAAGCCGGTTCGCGTCATCGTCGGCTACAGCGCAGGCGGCGCGGTCGACATCATCGCGCGCGCGCTCGCCCAGCACCTTCAGGCCGGTCTCGGCCAGCCGGTGATCGTCGACAACAAGCCCGGCGCGGGCACCAACCTGGCCACCAAGTCGCTGATCGACAGCGCTCCCGACGGCACGACGCTCATGCTGGCGGCGAACGCGCTCGCCGCCAACGTGTCGCTGTTCCAGCCGGCGCCCTACGAGCTCGATCGCGTCACGCCGATCGCCCTCGTCGGCCGCGTGCCGGTCGTGCTCGCCGCGAGCGCGCGATCGAGCGTCGATTCGCTGAAGGCCGTGATCGCGAGCTCGAAGGCCAAGCCGGAGTCGATCAACTACGGCACGCCGGGCAATGGCTCGACGCCGCACCTGGCGATCGAGCTGTTCGAGCGCGCCGCCGGAATCCGGCTGATGCACGTCCCGTACAAGGGCGGGGCGCAGGCGATCAACGACGCCATCGCCGGCCACATCCAGACCGTGGCGGTCAACGCGCTCGAGCTCGTTCCGCATGTCAAGGCCGGCACCCTGCGCGTGCTCGCGGTGCTGAGCGAGAAGCGCTCGCCTATCTTTCCGGAAGCGCCGACGATCGCCGAGTCGGGGTTCGCGGGCTTCGAGGCATCGGTGTGGTACGGCATCGTCGGCCCGGCGGCGATGCCGGCGCCGGTCGTCGCGCGCCTTCACCAGGAAGTGCAGAAGGCGCTCGCAGCGCAGGACGTGCGCGAGCGCCTTGCGTCTGCCGGCGGCGACGTCGAGCCGGGATCGCCGGCGATGTTCGCCGCCCTGCTGCGAAACGAGCAGCAACGCTACGCGAAGCTCATCCGCGAATCGAACATCAAGCCCGATTGAGCGGAGCCATCGTGGGCGTCGCGGATCCCTTGGGGCGCTGGGCCGCCATCGCGGCGCTCGCGGTCGCGCTGGCGCCGGGGTGCGCAGTTCCGCCGGCGCCCTCCGCGGTCGTTCCTGCTCCGGCGAGCGCCGCATCCGCCGACGCCGCAAGCGATGACGTTCGCCGGACGCTCGCACCGACCGGGTCTTTGCGGATCGCCGTGTACGCCGGTAGCCCGACGTCGCTGGTCCGCCGCCCCGGCAGCGACGAGCCGCGCGGCATGAGCGTCGACATCGGCGCAGCGCTGGCGAGCCGGCTCAGCGTGCCGTGGCGGATCGTCGAATTCGAGCGAGTGGAGCAGGTGATCGAGGCGCTGCGAGGCGGCCAGGCCGACATGACGATCACCAACGCGACGGGGACGCGCGCCGCGCTGGTCGACTTCGCCGAACCGATGGTCGCGCTCGAGCTCGGCTACCTCGTCGTCGCGGGCTCGCCGATCGCATCGATCGCCGACGTCGACCGAGTCGGCGTTCGCGTCGGCGTCAGCCAGGGCAGCAGTTCCCAAGCCACGCTCGGCAAGGCGTACCGCAACGCGACACTGGTGCCCGCGTCGTCGCTCAAGGCGGCGGCCGAGATGCTGACGGAGCACCGCATCGACGCGTTCGCGACCAACAAGGGAGTGCTCCATCAGATGGCCGACGGGTTGCCGGGTGCGCGCGTGCTCGACGGTCGCTGGGGCGCCGAATCACTGGCGATCGCAGTGCCGAAGGGTCGCGACCTCGCCAAACCCTGGCTCCAGGGCTTCAGCGCCTGGGCACGGCAACAAGGACTCATTCGCCAGGCAGCCGATCGCGCAGGCCTGCGCGGGCTCGCCGAGCCGGAGCCACGCTGAGCCGGCCGGCCTCCAACGCCGGCCCGCCGGGGGGGGCCGCTGCCGCATTGATCGCCCTCGTCCGGTGGCATGTACGCTCCGGGTGCGCGGGCAGGTCCGGTTTGCCGGCGGAGGACGACATGATCACGCTCTACGGCTTCGGACGCATCTTTCCCGAAGGGCACGGCGAGACGAAAGACCTCTGGGCGCAGTGGGCGCTCGAGGAGACGGGCCTGCCGTATCGGGTCCACGCGCTCGACCACACCGGCGGCGAGCTCGACGGCGAGGCCTATCGCCGGATCAGCCCGTTTCGTCAAGCACCGGTCATCGATGACGACGGCTTCGTCGTCGCCGAGTCGGCCGGGATCGTCCTCTACCTCGCCGAGAAGGCCGGCAAGCTGATCCCGGGCGACGGCCGCGGCCGCACCCGCGTCGTCCAGTGGTGCTTCGCCGCGGTCGGCACCGTCGGGACGACGCTGGTGTGTCTCGACCTCATCGGGATGTTCGACCGCGACAAGGCCGCCCGGAAGCTGCATGCGGAGGTGCCGAAGCTCGCCGGCCGCTGGCTCGGCGACCTCGAGCGGCGCCTCGACGGCCGCGAGTGGATCGCCTGCGCCGACTTCACGGTGGCCGACATCATGATGGCGTGCGTTCTGCGCGGCATCCGCAAGACCGACCTGATGGAGCCCTTCGCGAAGGTGAAGGCGTATCACGAGCGTTGCTTCGCGCGCCCGGCCTGGCAGCGCACCCTCGCCCTGTCTGCCGAGCGGCTCGGCGTGAGCGTCGACGCGATCCGCTAGCGGCGACGTTCCGACGCACCGCTCCGCTTCTTCGCCGCACGCTCGTCGGTTCGCTCGGGCGACGGTTCGGTCTGCGCTTTTTTCTCTGTCTGTCGGCCGGCGAGAGACGCGTTCAGGGCCACGGCCATGGCGGCATCGCCGCTCAGGAGATCACGCCAGCGCAGTTCGACTTCGGGCTTTCTCTTGCCCTTGCCGGTCAACCGGATGCCCTCGGGGTCGACCGCCACCGTGTAAGCCACTCCCTCGATCGTGACTTGTCGCTTGAGTTCTTTGTCGAGCACGGTGGCCATGGTGGCGCTTCACAGCATGACGAGATGGACCCTCCGATTCTGCCCTCGCGCGGCTCGACGCCGCGATCCGCTCGCACGCTACTCGCCGGGCTTCGACTTGGCGCGCGGCGCAGGCTGCACCGCAACATGCGCGGCCGCCTGGGCGCAGGCCGAGACATCCTTCGTCGCGCCCACCACGGACGGAACCAGCAACGAGAGGCCGCCGGTGGCGACGCCCACGCCGACCTTGGCCGCGCCGCGAACCGCCCCCTTGCCGCCGACGCCCATCTGCGGGTTCTGCAAGGGCCCGCTGATCTCCATGAAATCCGTGGCCAGGTTGGCAGGGTTCAGGCCGAGTCCCTTCTTGACGCTCGGTCTGAGTTCCAGCCTCAAGGTCTGGTCGACCAGGTTGATCACGCCGCTCGCCACGACCGCCACTTCCCGGGTCTCGGCCGCGATCGAGCGATCGATCGACGCGATTCCCCCGCGCAGCGGCAGGCCGACCACCACGCAGTGCACCGCGAGCGCCCGATCCGCGGATCCCTTCGGGATCAGCAGCCTGAGCATCGTCATGAGAACGTTGCGGTCCAGCGCCGCCGCCGTGCCGCTCGCGAGCGTCGTCTCCGAGGCGGCGAGCAACACGTTGCCGTTTGCAGACGCGGCGAGCATCTGCGGCGTGGCGCCGGTCAGCGCCAGGTTCGCGGCGAGATTGACCCGGCCGCCCTGGAAGTGGCCGCCCCCGGCCAGGGCGACATCGAGCGCCTCGACCGAGAGCGACTTCGCGTCGAAGACGACATCGACGCGCGGCGCCGCACCCGCGCCGACGACGAGGTTCGCCCGGCCGTGAACCCGCCCGCCGGCGACGGCGAAGTCGACGTCGTCGAGCGCGACACGGCCGGAGCTCGACGAAAGCCGGGCGCGCAGCGAGGAGAGCGGCGGCGTTTCCCGAAGTCGCAGGCTCTCGGCCTTGAGCTCGACGTCGAGATCGACACCGGGAACGACAGCGAACGGCAACGGGGTATCGGCGAACCGCGGTCCGGTCGCCTTGCCGGCGGCCGGCCCGGACGCGCCGGTCGACGCCGGCACGAGCTTGGTCAGGTCGATCGATTTCGAGGTCAGCGCCGCGACGACTCGCGACCGCGGCTGCGCGGCGTTCACGGTCATGCGACCGTCGACGATCTGGCCGCCGACCGACACGTGGAGCGGATCGGCACGCAGCTCGCGCCCCGCGTACCGCACGCGCGTGCTCAGGGCGAGCGGCATCGGCAGTCGCGCAGCACCGGCACCGAGCGGCGCGAGCGCGGCCGCGGTGGCGAGCTCGGCCGACACGTCGGCGACGACGGCTCCGGCGCGCTCGCCGGTGCCCAGGGTGCCCTTCGCGTCGACCGTGGCGCCGTCGCTCGCGAGTCGCAGGTCGAACGGCCAGTCGTCCTTGCCCTCGAGCAGGATGGTGGCCGGGCCGACCTGGCCTTCGACCTTCCAGCGCTGCTTGCCGAGCGCGAGCGCCAGGGCGACCTGGATGCCCCGGTCGTTGCCGCGCAGGTCGAGCGATTCGAGGGTCAGCGCCTGTGCCGGCGACTTGCTGCCGTCGCGGTAGGCGACGCGCACGTCGGAGGCGACGACTCGCTCGAGCTCGAAGCGGGGCGCTCGCGCATCCGGGGTTGCCGCCTTCGTGCCGGCATCGGGCGGCGCGGCCGGAGTGAACTGCCAGTTGGAGCGACCGGCCGCGTCGGACTCGAGCAGCGCATCGACGCCGTCGACCTCGATGCGAAGGATGCGCAGCTCGCCCTTCACCAGCGCTCCCGGCGACACGTCGATCGCGGCGCGTCGCACCGTCACCATCTCGGGCCGCGATCCCCAGGCCGCGTTGCCCAGCACGACGTCGCGGGCCTGGATGGCGATGCTCGGCAGGACGCGGATCGACAAGCCGCCGTCGATGCGGAACTCGCGCCCGGTCGCGGCCTTGACCTCGTCGGCGAGAAAGCCCGCCAGACGCGCCGGCGGAAAGGCGACGACGAGGGCGACGTAGATCGCGCCGATCAGGAGACCGATGCCGACCAGCGCGATCACGACGATGCGCAGCCAGCGGCGCGTCGGCGAGCCCTCGGTTTGCTTGTCGGAGAACAGTCGACGAACCACTATCGGCCCCCTGCATGACCCGAAAACTCTACTCCCGCCGCAGCCAGCGACGGCCGGCCCTTCCCTCGCCGCGGCTCGCGACGGTACCCGCGCGCCTCGATAAGCCTCGTCGGAGGAACGGGCATTCGCGCACTAATTTCGGCGCCGGACTACGCTGCACCTTAGCGTGATCGGTGCGTCTATCGGTGCGTCTGTTCGGCGTCGGGTTCGGACGATGTGCTCATTCCCAAAGGAGTCACTCCGCATGGACTATCGAACCTCCCTGGCGGCTGTCGCATTCGCGATCGGCGTGGCGGCTGGCGGGCCGACGCTCGCCGGCCCGGTCGGCAACGAATTCGGGCCGAACCTGGTGACGAACGGCGGCTTCGAGACTGGTAGCTTCAGCGGCTGGAGCACCGCCATCGACCCGGCCTTCAGCGGCATCGACGGCGTGTCTGCCCACAGCGGAAGCTTCGGTGCGTTCTTCGGCGACTTCGGAACGCCCGGATCGATCAGCCAGTCGTTCGCGACGCTGGCCGGAAGCAACTACAACATCCATCTCTGGCTCAGAAGCGACGGCCTCACGCCGAACTCGCTCGCCGTCCTGTGGGGCGGCACGACCGTGTACAGCGCGGCCAATCTCGCTGCATCCGCCTATACCGAGATCGTGATCGATCCGCAGGCGACGGCGGCGTCGACGACGCTGGAGCTGCGCCTGCGCAATGACGCGGGCTTCCTCGAACTCGACGACATCTCGGTCAGGGCCGTCGGCGCGGTGAGCGCAGTGCCGGAGCCGGCGAGCCTTACGCTTCTCGGCGCCGGCTTGCTGGGGATGGTCGCGGCACGGCGCAGGAAGGCCGGTTGAGGAGAAGCCATGAATACCTTTCGACGTCTGTCGGCCCGCTGGCTGTTTGTCGCGGCGCCGGCGATCTGGGCCGCCTCGAGTGCCTTCGCGGCAGAGCCGCTGACGAGCATCACGGTGCTGACCGACAAGGGCCCCATCACGGGCGGCTCATCGCCGACCATGAACACGTTTCTCGGCATTCCGTATGCGGCGCCGCCGGTCGGCCCGCTGCGCTGGAAGGCGCCGCAGCCGAGCGCGCCGTGGCTGAAGCTGCGTGCCACCCGCTTCGCGAACCACTGCCCGCAGCTTGCCGGCTCCTACGGACTGGCCAGCACGACCGAGGACTGCCTGTACCTCAACGTGTACGCACCCAACAATGCCGGGCCCGCAAAGCAGCCGGTGATGATCTGGATCCACGGCGGGTCGAACAAGGTTGGCCTGAGCGACGACTACGACCCGACGGATCTGGTGGCGCAGAAAGTGGTCGTCGTCACGATCAACTACCGGCTCGGCGTGCTCGGATTTCTCTCGCATCCCGCGCTGACCGCCGAGTCGCCCGACCACGTGTCGGGCAACTACGGCATCCTCGACCAGCAGGCGGCGATGGCCTGGGTGCAGCGCAATATCGCAAACTTCGGCGGCGACCCGGGAAACGTCACGGTCTTCGGCGAATCGGCCGGCGGGCTCGACATTCACACGCACCTCGCGTCGCCGCTCGCTGCCGGCCTCTTCCACCGGGCGATCGTCGAGAGCGGCGCCTACGCCGTCAACCAGAGCTCGCTGGCGACCAACGAGAACCGCGGCAACACCTTCGGCGGACGCTACGGCTGCCCCGCGCCGACGACCGTCGAGTGCCTCCGTTCGATCTCGGTCGCCAACGCCCTGGCGGAGCCGGCGAGCACGGCGATCGCCGGCCCGGTCGTCGACAACTTCGTGCTGAAGGAAACCATCAATTCGGCGTTCGCCGGGGGCCGGTTCAACCGCGTTCCGGTGATGGAGGGATCGAACCACGACGAATGGCGCCTGTTCGTCGGCACCACCGAGCTGGCCACCGGCGTGCCGCTCACGGCGGCGGGATATCCGGCGGCGATCACCAGCACGCTCGGCGTCACCGGGGCGACGCTCGACGCGATCATCGCGGAGTACCCGCTCAGCAACTACGACAACCCGTCGTTCGCGCTTGCGGCGCTGACCACCGACATCGTGTATGCGTGCAGCTCGCGCAAGGCGATCCGGCAGATGGTGAATTTCGTGCCGGTCTACGCCTACGAGTTCTGGGATCCCGATGCGCCCGAGACCTTCCTCGCACCCGTCAGCTTCCCCTACGGCTCGGCGCACGCATCGGAACTGAACTACCTCTTCAAGGTCCGCCCGTCGATTCTCGATCCCGTCCCGCTCAACGACATCCAGCGTCTGCTCTCGCAGACCATGGTCAGCTATTGGGCGCAGTTCGCGCGCAGCGGCGATCCGAACTCCGGCGGCACGCCGCCCTGGCCCGCCTATCAGACCGCAACGGACCAGCGCCTGTCGCTGAGCCCGCCGTCGCCCTATGTGCAGTCGACCTTCGCCGTCGACCATCACTGCCAGTTCTGGGCACCGGGCACCTGACGACAGCAGTGTCGTGCAGCGACGCGAAGGCTTTCAAGTCGAGATCCGAAATCGGACGCTGACCCACCGCGTTTGCGGGGTGTTGCGGTGCAAGCATAGGACTATGCTCGATGCGCCCCCTCTCAAACCCAACGCAGCAGGTGAAGCAATGAAACTCGCCAAAGTCGCCGTCGCTTCAGCCCTGGTCTTAGCCAGTGCGGGCAGTTTTTCTGCCGCCCTCGGCTCGATCGACCTCAGTTCAGGCAGCGGATTCTTCGGCAACACGCCCATCGCCGGCTCCTTCACCGACACGCTCACCTTCACGGTGACAACGCTCTCGACCTTCAACGGCAGCATCACCAGCGCGGTGAACGGTACGCAGGACGTCGATTTCACGAGCATCGTCGTCACACCAGGTTCGCTGTCCTTCGTTTTTATGCTCGGCGATCCGGTGGAGCTGTGGGCCACGCCCGCCGCCGGCTTTAGCCTGGCGCCGGGGGTGTACACGCTGACGTTGAACGGAACCAACAGCGCCAGCATGGGCAGCTACGGCGGCAACCTTGCGCTCACGCCAGCCGTTCCGCCCACGCCCGTGCCCGAGCCCGAAAGCTACGCCCTGCTGTTGGCGGGTCTCGGAATGGTCGGCCTGCTGACACGTCGCCGCCGCCGCTGATCGGGCGCCGACTCCCGACATTGAAGCGGGCTCCGGCCCGCTTTTTCGTCGGGTGCGGGCGACTCGCGTCGGCCCGGCGTCAGTCCTCGGCCGGCAGCGTCGGCTCTAGCGCGCGCGATGGGGATCGCGTGCCCGCGAAGCGCTGGCGTCATTCCGGATCGAGTCTTGTGGCTGATACCGGAGAGCTCAGGCCCTTGCTTCGGTGCCACTCGGCCAGCGAAACGTCCGGATATCCGTCGAAGCGCGGGTCGTCGGCGCCGCCCTCGACCTTCACCCAGGGCGCCTTCGAGCCGACCAGGCAATGCACGCTCTCCGGTGCAACGGGAAGCGCGGTGTCGATGGCGCTGGCATGCGGGTGGACGAGCTCGGGCCACGTCGGATCCCACGCCCACAGCGCGCTGCCGCAATGGGCGCAGAAGTAGCGCCGCGCCGTGCTGAGGTGCGTTCCGGTGCCGCCCTCGTTGGCGACGCGGGCGCGATAGATGCGGAGATGGGGCTTCCCGGTGACCTTCATGCTTCGCGCGACCGCACCGAGGTTGATCGCGTAGCCGCCGGCCCCGGCGGTCTTGCGGCAGATCGAGCAGTAGCACCGCATGAACGGAACCGGCTCGCCGGACTCGACGGTGAACTTCACCTTGCGGCAATGACATGAGCCTTCCAGATGCATGGCGTTCTCCTGGATATCCCGGAACAGATGCGACCTCCCGCCTCGCCGGTCATCGAGTACGCTAGAGGCCTCGCAGCAGCTCGAAAGGAGGTGATATGTTTTATATCTCACGGTCCGGGACGGATCCCTACGTGCTGTAGTCGGTTCTGTCGCCAGACCCGCGGGCGCTCCACACCTCTGGTGGGAGCGCCCGCGTCACTTTCGAGGGCGACAACTACCCTAAGAGCATGACGTGACGATCAGACATCCGGCTCGCTGGATCATCGCGATCCTCGTCCTGTTCGCGGCGGCCAGCTGGCTCATCCAGCACCGGTTTGACGCCGCGTCGCTCACCCGCGCGGTATGGATCACCTATGTCGTGTCTTCGCTCGCGTCGCTGTTCATCGTGTCGCGCAGGGCGCGAGGCGCGGCCCGGTGCGGTCAGCATCGCGACGACGCTGGTCGCGGCGATCGTCGGCAGCTGGTTGCTCGAGGTCGTCGAGGTGCGCTGGTGGGTCCGCTGGATCCTGCTCGGCGTCATTGCGGCGCCGCTCATGAGCATCGCCAACGCGGCGTTTCGCGCCGACGTCCGGCGCGCGCAGCGTCGGCGCGAGTCGCAGGCGGCGGCGATCAAGCAGGACGTCGTCGATGGCAAGCCCGTCGGCCCACATACGCTTTACTTGCGGCCGTTCATCAGCACGGACCGCCTCATGACCCAGGCGCTGCCAACCGCTGTGGGCGCAGCGGACCAGGTGCCCGTGCACCTCGACCTGGAGACGGTCCTCACCCGGAGCCTGCGCGACACGGCGCCGCTGATCGGCCTGGGCCGCGCCGAAGAGGTCGACGAGGGCGTGGCCCGCATCGTGACGTCGGACGACGGCTGGCAGGACGTCGTTCTCGCGCTGGCGCGCGGCGCAGAGCTCGTCGTGATGCTGCCGCTGTCGCGACCGAGCACCACGTGGGAGCTGGGCCAGATCGTCGAGAAGGGGTTGCTACACAAGACGCTGTTCGTCATGCCCGAGGTCCCATACCAGGCGCCGCAAGGCATCTGGGTCAACACCCAGACCGCCGACCGGGTCTTCGACGCCGGAATACGAAAGTTCAGCGCCGAGGCGCACATGCTCGATCTCGCGCGGGAATGGCTCGACGCCGTCGACGCCGCGGAAGCCTTGAACATCGACCTGCCGCCCCTTGCCGCCGTCGGCGCGCTCTTCACCATCGACGCCGGGACCGGCAAGACCAAGGAGATCGTTCCCCTCGGTCTGTCGTCGCTGATGCGAACGATGTCCTATCTGCGCTGGAGCTTTGCGCGACTGGGGCTGCGACCGTTCGCAAACGCAGCACTGCCGGATCTCGAGCAGGCTTTCTCGAAAGCCGTGTTCTTCGGCGGGCCGACGCTCGAGTTCGCGCTCTCGCGCGTCGCCGACGCAATGGTGGTCTGGGGACAGCCCGCCGTCGCCCTGCGGCTGCTCGGCAAAGCCCTGGACGAAGGCGGCGACGATGCGTCGTTCGTTCCGCGTTACATCGCGAGCCTTCCCGCGCTGCTGAAGGAACGGGTCGCCTAGGCGACGAGGTGGCGGCAAGCCGCTACCGCGACTTCCCGACCCTGCTCGAACGCGATCCAACGCTCGGACCGCTTGTCGCGCGCGTCGCATCGGACGCGCCTCGGTAGGTTTCGTGGCCGCTGGGTCGGCCGCGCAGAGACCTACTCGGCGGGGCGTCCGTCGCCGAAACGCTCGTCCCTGCCGCGCACCAATGAGCGGCGAACGAGGCAGAGTCAGGATCGCAAGTGCACGCCGCCCCTATTTGAATCGAATGCGCCGTACTCCGCGTCGGTCACCTTCTCCATCCAGTCGACGACCTTGCCATCGAGCGCTTCCTGGATCGCGATGTGGCTCATCGCCGCGCCGGGCGAGGCACCGTGCCAGTGCTTCTCGCCGGGCGGCGTCCAGACGACGTCGCCGGCGACGATCTCGCGAACCGGGCCGCCCCACGATTGAACGAAGCCGCGGCCCGTCGTCACGATCAGCGTCTGGCCGCACGGATGCGTGTGCCACGCGCTGCGCGCGCCCGGATCGAACGACACGCAGGCGCACGATATGCGCGATGGCGGCGCGCCGGTGAACAGCCGAGCGACGCGGACGCGGCCCGTGAACCATTCTTCCGGGCCGTCGCTCGCGGGCTCGGACGCGCTGTGCTTGACTTCCATGGCGACCTCCTTCGTGTGCTTCGCGGTTCTCCCGGCATTCGGCTGGCCCGCCATCAACCGCCCGCGAGCTTGCTCCTGAATCCTTCGCTCGCCAGCAGCGCGACGAGTTGCTCGCGGTGGTCGCCCTGGAACTCGAGCGCGCCCGACTTGATCGTGCCGCCGGTGCCGCACGCCGACTTCAATCGTTTCGAGAGCGCGGCCAGGGCGATCGGATCGAGCGCCAAGCCGGTCACGACGGTCACCGTCTTGCCGCCACGGCCGCCCACCTCGCGGCGGATGCGCGCCACGCCATCGCCGACCGGCATCGCACGCGCAGGCGACGGGGCACACCGGCAAGACGCGACCGTCTGCCGACACGTCGGGCACATGCGGCCCGCCTCGGTGGAATAGACGAGGCCGCCGAAGGACGCGCGCTTGGGCATGACGGCATTCTGGAGCGGAGAACATGCCTGTGCGGGCCTTCTGCAGCGTCGGCTCTCGCTGGCCCAGGCGAGGAAGATCGCCGACCGGGGCGGCGTGGTCGGCCTGTGGGGGTTCGGCCTCGAGCACCCCGGGCCGAGCCGAACCGCGGGCCAGGGCAACTGGACGGTCGCCCGCGGCGACACGCGCGGCTATGCGCGCGAGATCGCCAACCTCGTCGACTGGCTGCGCGGCGAGCACGTCGGCATCGGCACCGACATCGAAGGCGTGGGCGCGAGTTGGTCGGTCAACAACTATTCGCATGTCCGCAGCGTCGTCGACGCGCTGCAGGACCTGAAGCTGCCGGCGCGCACGATCGAGCAGGTGGCCGGCGGCAACTACGCGCGGGTGCTCAAGGCGGCGCTGAATGGCTGACGACGGTGCGATGCCCCTGTCGCCAATGCGTCGTCACTCGCCGCGACCGCCCGCATCGCTGTCCCACCGCGCCGCCTTGCCGGCATGGCGCGCACCGACCAGCGCGGCCGCCAGGCCCGCAGCCGCCGCGACGGCCAGTGCCCAGCGCGGCCCGAACGCATCGGCCACCCAGCCGACGATCGGCGCCCCGAGGGGCGTGCTGCCGAGGGCGATGGCGAGATAGATCGCCATCACGCGGCCTCGCATCGCCGGGTCGCAGGCGAGCTGCACGGTGCTGTTGGCGCCGATCATGAACGTCTGTGCAGCGATACCGATCACGACCAGGCTGGCCGCGAAGAGGCCGTAGCCGGGCATCAGGGCCGCGCTGGCGCAGCCGGCGCCGAACACCGCCGCGCCGCCGACCAGCAGCGACATGCGCGGGCGGGCGCGCCGCGCCGAGAGCAGCGCCCCCGCGATCGAGCCCACCGCCATCATCGACGTGAGCAGGCCGTAGGCATGGGCGTCGACGCGGAACACGCTGACCGCCATCGTCGCGATGAAGATCGGAAAGTTGAGCCCAAAGGTGGCGACCAGGAACAGCATCGTCAGAACGGCCTTCAGGTCGTCGCGCTGCCACACGTAGCGCAGCCCGGCGCCGAAGCTGCCGCGCTCGAGGGCCGGCCGCTCGCTGCGGTGCAGGTCGCTCGCCCGCAGCCAGGCCAGCGAGGCGAGCACGGGAACGAACGAGGCGGCGTTGCAGAGGAACGACCAGCCCGAGCCGTAGGCGGCGATGAGCAGGCCCGCGGCCGCCGGGCCGATCAGCCGGCCGGCCTGGAACGACGTCGAGTTGAGCGCGACCGCGTTGGCGACGTCCCGCGTGCCCACCAATTCCGAGACGAACGTCTGGCGCGCCGGTGCGTCGAAGGCGGTCACGCAGCCGAGCAGCAAGGCAAAGACATAGACGTGCCAGAGCTGCACGGCGCCGAGCACCGTGAGCAGCCCGAGCGCCAACGCCAGAGCGCCCATCGCCGCCTGCGTGACGAAGAGGAGCCTTCTGCGATCGACATGATCGGCCGCCAGGCCGGTCAGCGGCAGGAGCACGAGCGACGGGCCGAACTGCAACGCCATGACGATGCCCACCGACGTGGCGTTGTGCGGCGTGAGCTCGGCGAGCACCAGCCAGTCCTGCGCCGTGCGCTGCATCCAGGTGCCGACGTTGGAGACGAAGGCGCCTGCCGCCCAGAGGCGGTAGTTGCGGTTGCGCAGCGACCGGAACGCGCCGCTGGTGGCCGGGGTCGTCGATGCGGGGTCGCGCGGGGGCGAGCGTCTGGGCAAGCAACCGACCGAACATGCCTCCATCATCCCCGCAGCGCCCCGGCTCCCGTAGAGTTCGGGCCGACCCCGCTGACTCGGACTGCTCGCCTCGTCCATCGATGTTCACGCAGCGACTCCCGCATGACCACGACGCTCCCCCTCGCCCGCCCCGCCACGCTCGGCTTCGACGGCGAGCGCCTGGCCCGAATCGACCGCTTCCTCGCCGAGCGCTACGTCGAGCCCGGCCTCCTGCCGTGCGCGCTGCTGCTCGTGGCGAGGAGGGGCGAGCTCGTCCACAAGTGCGTGCTCGGCCACGCCTCGCTCGCGAACAAGAAGCGTCTCGAGGAGGACACGATCTTTCGCCTCTACTCGATGACCAAGCCGGTCACGAGCATCGCCCTGATGATGCTCGTCGAGGAAGGACGGATCTCACTCGACGACCCGGTCGCCCGCTGGATCCCGTCGTGGCGCGAGATGACGGTGTACCGCGCCGGCCAGCCGGGCGCCTTCGTCACG
>Ga0157375_10000901_pt1 | contig 25842 bp, 11 predicted proteins | sample M35metaG_FD_115311 | JGI IMG/M metagenome (GOLD analysis project Ga0157375, IMG submission 115311) | Miscanthus rhizosphere microbial communities from Kellogg Biological Station, Michigan, USA - M3-5 metaG | ecosystem: Host-associated > Plants > Roots > Rhizosphere > Soil | place: USA: Michigan... | reverse complement strand
GAGGGATAGTCAGAACTACTTTCCAGAACAAGTATGACCGAGAACTCATGCGCGTCCCGAGACACACCGCGTGTTGGATCACTCACCATTCGCCAATGATCAGCCCGGCTCTCCTGACTACCTCTCGAAGCAAGTAGGCTGAATAAGAGTTTCCAGCGTGTAGATGAGGCGCGATCACTTACTCATTGTCGTTGCCGCGATTTTTTATGGCACTGTGGTGGTTGGCGGCGAGTTCTTTCTCGAGCGGGGTTTGTCGGTCTTTGAAATTGCGTTTTACTCGATCTTGTTGATGACGCTCGCGGTGCTTCCGTTCGCAGTGCTTCGGCGGGAGTATTGGATTTCCCGCGACAGCATTCCTTTCTTTGTGGTGTACGGTTTGATCGGCGCCTTCGCGGAATTTGGCCAATTTGTTGGGTTGATATTTGGTGTTCCGGTTGCTGTAGTGGCGTTGATTCTGTACACGCAACCTCTCTGGACGGTTCTGTTGAGCGCTCCTCTGCTTGACGAATCCGTGACTATGCGCAAGGTAGGCGCTGCCGTGCTCGCGTTTGGCGGGATCGTTGTATTAGTGCGTGGGTCCTGGACTTCCGCAGTGGCTCATCCACTAAGTGGAGTGCTGACTTGCCTGATCGCGAGCTTGTTCATTTCGCTTTGGGTGATTTGGGGCCGAAAGAGTGGCATTAGCAACAAACACTATATAACTACAACCTTTGGGTGGGGAGCATTTACGACACTGTGGTTGATACTGTTATGGCCCATTCTCTACATACTAGTCGACCAAAGTGCGGTTACCAGGCTCTCTGCAAATTTCCCACCCCAGTACTGGGCTGGCTTGTTCCTGTTTGCAATCATCGGCGGTATTGTTCCGAGCTTCTGTTTTTTCAAAGGACTACGAGTTGTACCGGCATCGGTCGCAGGAATAATCCTGCTGCTTGAGCCGGTGAGCGCCGCGGTCTTGGCGGCGATAGTGTTTGGTCAGGGTCTCGACGGCGCAACTCTCTTAGGTGGCGCTCTTATCGTGATATCGAATTATGTGGTTTCGGGCGAGTCTCAACCTCATGAAACAGAGGTACCCACGCTGTCTGCTGGTCCGGATGATGACCTCTCGAGGAGGAATACCGACGTGAAAGTAAGTAACTCAAGCCGTAAGGTCGCAAAATGGCCTGCTGGTCTTAAGCTTAGAAAAACACTCAGGGGCCACGCAGGATGGATTGGCCGCATCGCATGGTCACCTGACGGCACCCTCTTGGCGTCAGGTTCCGATGACCGGACCATCTGCATTTGGAATCCTGGTGACGGTAGCCCCATACGAAAACTGGAAGGACATAGTGATACCGTTTTCTCCGTTGCGTGGAGCTCGGACGGGAAATTTCTTGCTTCTTCGTCGGATGACGAATCGATAATCATTTGGGACCGGGAAAATGGTACCCGCATTCATACTCTTACGGGCCACACCAGCGGTGTAGTGAGTGTGACGTGGCTTCCAGACAATCAAAGTCTTGCATCCGGAGGGGGTGACAAGACGATTCGTATTTGGAATACAAACACCGGAAAACTAATAGACAATCTTGAAGGCCATACTGGTTGGATCAGGCAACTTGCTGTGTCACCTAATGGTGAGACTTTAGCTTCAGCTTCCTACGACGCTACAGTTAGACTTTGGGATGTTGGCACCAAGAAATGTACTGCTGTGCTTGAGGGCCATAGTGATCGAGTCCACAGCGCGGTGTGGTCGCCTGACGGTAACCTTCTCGCTAGTGCATCGGCGGATGCTACGATCCGAATATGGGACGCCCAAGGGACGCACTTGAGAACACTTGAAGGTCACACCGGTGCTGTGTATGACCTGTCTTTCTCGCGCGACGGCAATTGCTTTGCTTCCAAGAGTCTGGACAATACATTTAAGATTTGGAGACGTGACGAGTGGACCATTGTCGCCTCTTTACCAGAGGAATCAGTTGCCACTGATTTCGGTGGTTTGGCATTTCATCCTCAGCGAACCGTTTTAGCCACGCTCGGCGACTATGACACGATCATTCGAATATGGGACATTGATCCGGTTCTGCTGCTCGCTCAAGCAACGCAGCTAACGTCCCTTTACACAAGCGCGAAAGTAGTTCTGGTTGGCGAAAGCAACGTAGGGAAGTCCTGTCTAGCTCTTCGCCTTGCTGAAGATCGGTACGAAGAGCAAGCCACAACCCATGGAATGAGATTCTGGGTGCTGAGCCCCGACCAGCTTAGTGCTGCCACGGAAACACCAGCAGATGAATACCGCGATATTGTCATTTGGGACATGGGCGGACAAGATGAGTATCGACTGATCCATCAGATATTTTTGCACGATACTACTGTTGCGCTTCTTTTGTTTGATCCGACTCGCGGTCGAACAGCCATTGAGGAAGTTGAAGGATGGAACCGACGTTTAGAAAAGCAACTGCACGGACGCCGCGCAATTAAACTGTTAGTCGGAACCAAAGTTGATGATAAAGCCACCACCGTTGATAAGGCCCTAATTGACCGTTTGATTACAGATTGCGGATTTGCCGGATACTATCCAGTTAGCTCTAAGTTCGGAACCGGTATCGGAGAATTCCGAACAGCTCTTTGTAATGCTATCGACTGGACCCTGCTAACGAAAACAAGCGGTCCGGAAGTGTTTCATCAAATCTATGGTGAAGTAGAGAAAGCCCGAAGCAGCGGCGAAGCTGTATTGCCTGTTTCAGAGTTGGCTCTTCGTTTAGAAAAAGAAGAGAGGGCCATTGGTCAGGAAGCGATCGATGCAGCGGTAGATCAACTTGCTTTACAAGGAATTATTGCCAGCACTACGTTGGCCTCAGGCGATCGCACTTTGGTTCTTCGTATTGATGAAGTGGAGCGATATGCCGGATCGCTCATACTCGCAGCACGCGCGAACACTCGCGGTATTCCGGCGATTGAAGAACGGCTAATCGCGTCCCGCCGAATGGTTTTCCCTCGCATCGCCGGAGAGGATCGCCTGCCGTGGCTTCAGGAACGAGCAACGCTCGAATGTGTAATTCAGTTATTGATCGAGCATGACATCTGCCTCCGTCATGAGGGATTATTGGTGTTCCCGTCACTGTTTTTACCTACCGAAACCGGCGAAGATCCGAATGTCTCGCGGGCTGTCGCTTTGCACTACGATTTCACGGGGGCAATTGACAATATCTATGCCTCGCTTGTAGCCAAACTGTCTCTGAGTAGTCAGTTCGGTCGCTACCGTCTCTGGGAAAATCGAGCGGAGTGGGAGATCACGGATCAAGGAGCCTGCGGACTTCGCAAAGTTTCGTACAAGAGTGGGGTCGGTCATATTGATCTTTATTTTCAGGATCAGGTTGATGCTAAACGCCGTGAACTGTTTCTTGTTTTTGTTGAGGATCACTTAAGGCATCACGGGGTTGAGATAACGGAGACTATTCAGATTACTTGTGATTGCGGACACGAATTTCAGGACGAGGCTGTCCGGGCACGATTGGCTGCAGGCCGTCTCGATATCATCTGTTCAGTCTGCGAAGTTCGAAATCGCATTAGCGAAGGGGCGCTGAAAATACGATCGAGCGATCCAAGCGTGGAGAAATCTCTCATTGGGTTGAAGACGGTGATTGAAAAGCGGCGGCGCGAGGATGTCGACGAAGTAATCACTGTTCTCAGGGATCCCAAGACTAGCGGTGGACCTATCCGAATTCTCCATCTCAGTGACTTGCACATGTCTCCGGATCCCGATCTTGATCCGGAGGCCATGTTCCAGCAACTGCTTGCGGATCTAAAGGAGCATAGAGACCTGGCGTTTGACTCGCTGGATTATCTTTTTGTTACAGGTGATCTCACCACTTGCGCTTCGCCAGAAGAGTTTAATAAGGCGCACACATTTATCTCCAGTATCATCAAAGCGTTTCAGCTCAGCGCGTCACGTTGCGTAATAGTGCCGGGAAATCACGATATCAATTGGAATGAGCCTGTATATGAATGGAAGTCAAAGCGTCAAGTCGACTTGACGGGTCTCCGGGATGGTACGTACGTACAACAAGGCGCCGGCGTGCTCATTCGCAATGAGCAGCTTTATCCCCGGCGTTTTAAGAATTTCAGCGATCAGTTCTACAAATTCCTGCACCAGCAGGAATACCCGCTGGCCTTTGAGGAGCAAGCGATTCCATTTCTTTTCGTGGACTCAAAGCTTCAGTTGTTGGCGCTTAATTCGTGTTGGGAGATTGATGAGTTCTTCCCCACCCGAGCGAGTATTTACGGGCGAGCTCTGGGAAAAGGGTTGGTTCTTGCTGCCGAGCAAATCAAACAAGCAAAAGAATCCGGAGCGCTAAAGGAGAAGGACGAAATTCTTCGACTGGCAATCTGGCATCATCCCGTAACCGGAAATGAGAAAATCTATGATGACACATTCCTGGGACGATTGAGCCAAGCTGGTTTCAAATTATGCCTCCACGGCCACGTTCATGAAGAACGTGCTGATCTCATCGGTTATACAGATCCAGAAAGGCAAATTTATATTGCTGGCGCCGGATCCTTTGGTGCGCCCGCAGGTCAACGTCCTGAGTCAGTGCCCCGTTTGTATAACGTCCTTGAGATTCCTAGTAATCGGAGCGAGATCAAGGTTCACACTCGATGCTTGCGAAATCCTCATGGCCCATGGGACGGCTGGGCAGTTTGGGCAGGTCGAACGCCGCAAGAGCGACAGACGTATTATAAGATCAAAATAGCGTCGGCGTAATTGATCCGGGCGTGAGCCAGCTTTTGAGAAGTCAGGTAAACCATTCAAGACCCGTCATCATACGAGAGGGTGTTCACGGGATTATGATCCAAGTTCTCACGAGCGTGATCATAACGTTGCACTGAACGAGGATCTCGATGTTTAGTCACCATTTGTACCTCTCGATAGCTTCTCCCATCGTTAAGAAGTTTCGTGATTACGGTTCGACGAAGATCATGAGGCGAGACGCGGCCAATGCCAGCGCGGCGAGCCCAAAAGCCCACAATCTTGTGCGCTTGCCGGGATGAGAGTGCCTTCGCTAACTCTAATGTTCGATAGTTGGAATGAGGCTGAAAGATGTATTGGTCCGGTTCATTCGTTCCTAGCGCGGTTCTTCTGCCATTATCTAATTGAAGGTAATCATCGATTGACTGCTTGACGTCGGGCGGCAAGGGCCACATTTCCTCTTTACCCCGCTTCACCTTGATCTTAATGATCCAGCGCCCATGACTCCACGTTATGTTTGATAGACGGGCCGTACATGCTTCGGTCACACGCAGGCTTAGCCGCACCATCAATAGCATAAGCAGATAATCGCGCGCGCCTTCACGAGTAGAGCGATCCGGACCGCTTAAGAGCCCGCGGACTTCTTCCGGCGTAAGCGCTCGGCCCGACGGAATGTCACTGGTTGGAGGTGTGGACACTAGCCTCGTCGAGGCAGGGTTCTTTTCTGCATGGCCTTCGGCGATTAAGTAGCCATAGAAGCTTCTGATGATTGATAGCTTTAGCGCTATAGTGTTGGCGCTTTTCTTACGACCGATCAATTGATCTCTGTAGGCTATTACATGATCTGACCTCACATCGGTGGGATGGAGGTCTTTAACAAACAAAAAGAACTCTTTTACCGCTTTGCTGTAGGTACGTCGCGTAGCCTTTGAAATTGATCGGGTAATAAAACTATCTGCCAATCGTGGGTCAAACTGTCGAAGGTTCTCAGTAGGTGCGGTTGGATCTTCTCCGCTACTAGTCGCAATTTGGTTCCTGCCAAGCGCAAGTGCCATAAGTTTCCATATTGGGTTCCTTTCTCAAATTTAGGCGGTCAAGCCAGGCCATCATAACGACCTACCGGAACAAGCTCCCACCGCGCCCTCTCACTTTCCCGATCCCATCCTCAGCTTTTTTATGGGTTCAAGAAGCTAAACTTGTAGTTTGGCATTCTGAGTCGACAAAAGAAAATGAAAAGCGCGTACTTTCGAAGTCAAACCACGAGCGAGACCGAAAGAGGATGTTCTTTCCTGGGAGCGCCTCCCTTCGCACTTTGGTGCTCTCTGGCGACGGGGGAGAGTGGCGTGAAGCCAAGCGGAATGCGGCGTCGGCGAACTATTTAGTGTGGGCGAACGGAAGAAGCTTGGGTACCTCTTTGTTCGCGAAGGGAAGTCGAAGAATGCAAGGCGACACGTGAGTCTGACTCCGCGAGCTCAGGAGATGCTTGTTAATCGATCGCTGGAGAGTAAGTCAGAGTAAGTGTTCGCAAACCAGGCCGGCAATCCTTACTTGGTAACGTCGCTTGACCATCTTCATAAGAACCGATTTGCAGCTTCCAAATGACTGCATGATACACTCATTGCGTCACACGTTTTTGACGAGGTGTAGACCGCTCGTAAGTTGTTGTGGCCCTGTAGCTCAACGGTTAGAGCAGCAGACTCATAATCCGAAAGAGGCCTGAACACAGAGAGGCATTGAGTGATATGGAGTAACAAAAACTAGTGAATTCGTCACGCGCTGATACTCCATAACACTCCAAAAGTGCCGGTAGTCACTACAATTCTCGCTACAACTTGTTTCAATGCTGGTTTGAAACAATGGATCCATGCGCTTCTCGTATGAAGTAGATAATTGCGTATCAACCAGAATGGTCGTTGCGTGCAGTTGTGATAATCGATGCTGTACTGGCACAACCGACTTCTGAATGGCGCGATTCAAATGGCGGTCAGGTACGCGCGTGGTTGGAAGGTCAATCACCAAGTGCTATAAATGCAATCATCCTCGCGGTTCGGTCGTCGATCGACACAGTTCAGATATTTTAAGACGCAGTGATTGAGGTGGAGGATTTCTAAAGACATGGATGCTGGCAAGTTCTCGAGAATGGCGGAATCTCTTCGAAAATATCGTCGCGCAGAACTCAAGGATTTTGAAGCTGATGTAGCTGCCGATCCGTTAGATGCGGTCTATGTAGATCCGTTGCAGGGTAACGCAATTCTAAACACCATCCTCTCTAGTAACACTACATTCATCTCGGGCCGGAAAGGAACCGGCAAGAGCACCATCTTTGCGAAAGCGCAGTCTGAGATGCGGAAGCGTAAAGATCTGCTTTCAATTTACGTCGATGTGAAGGCCCTATATGACACAGTAAATGCAAGCGAGGTTCCGTTCACAGACATCGGAGACGTTGAGGTTTCACAAGAGCTCTACCGTTCCCACATGATCCGCAAGAGTTTTCTAGCGGCGGTCCTCTCCGAACTTATTACTGAAATCAAAGCTGCAAGCGAAAAAATGTCGCTATGGGATCGCTGGACTGGAAAGCAATGGGACTACAACCAGTTGGTAGAAAAACTGTCCTTGATGTCTGGCGATGTGAAGAGCGCGCGATTGAGTAATGAAGAGATACCAATCCTCAAAAGAATAACGGAAAAAACCCGAACGCAGCGGTCCTCAGAACGAACCTCGCAAGAGTCGATCGGAGCGGGTGGCAAGGCGTCTGCGAGTGACCCCGGACTAATGCTTTCTGCGCAAGTGGCAGATATGGATACGATACTCTCTGATAACGAGATTTACACTGCCTATTCAGACGTCATTCTAAGATCCTTCCCTTTTGTTTCACTCTTGGTCGACATCAAGAATCTTCTTGACGAGGCAGGCATAAAGCGCCTCGTAGTGTTTTTTGATGACTTTTCGGAGCTTGATTGGATCGATCAGAAGCTTTTCGTAGATGTAATTCTTGCGCCTCTCAACAATACCAGCGATGAACGCGTTAAGCTAAAAGTTGCCTGTTATCCTGGGCGCGTCTATTACGGAAAAATCGATCCGGGTAAAATTGATATTGTTCATCTCGATTTCTCGAAGCTCTATGAGGCATCAGATATTCAATCCGCAGAAGGTGCGGCAGTAGACTACACAAAGCGCTTGTTGGAGAAGCGTTTTGAGGCGTTCAATTTAAGTATTGCCGATTATTTTGATCCTAAAGTCGGGTTAGACGACTACATGCGACTCTTGTTTGAAGCGAGCTTCAATGTACCGCGCCTCATAGGCTTTATTTTGCACTATTGCTATATGGACCAAGTCTCGAAGGGTCTACCGATCACTCAGACCGCAATCAGGTTGGCGGCCAAGAAGTACTACGACAGCACCATCTCTCAGTATTTCAGTAGAGTGCAAAGATTTGCGCATGAACCATTCGCGCGTAAGCTCGATCGACATAATCAACAGCAACTACTTAATGAATTGATCGAAGAGTCTAAAAACGTCAGGCGCAGAATACAAGCAGGAACTGTGGGCGGGACGTATTTCGAGGGACTCACTAATCCTCCCGTCAGCCATTTCGCGATCAGCCCAAAGCTCGAAAAGGTTCTTTCCTCTTTAGAGCTAAACTTTCTGCTGACTAAATACCATGACATGAGAGATAAAGACGGGAATGATGTATCGATTTATGCATTCCTCTATGGATTATGCGAAGCGGAAAGATTGCCTTGGGGTTATCCTCGCGGCCGACGAGACGATCGCAGTTACTTTGTCCAGCGTTGTTTCAATTACACGACAGTCATTTATGAGTTTCTAGCTAAGAGTAAGACGATTCGTTGCGCCGATTGCGGAGCGTCATTCTCCATTGAACAGAGTGAGCATTTCGAGACATTCCACTGGGGGTGCCCAGATTGTCGCGTCGGAAGATGTTCGATTGTGGTTTTGGGAGAAGAATTCAAGGCGGAAGTCCAAACCTTAAATGAAGACTTAATGCTACCAGAAGTTGAGGTGGAGATATTGGGCGTCTTGCAGGACGAGGATAGGAAAATGCGAGCAAAGGAAATATCTGCTCTCATCAATACTACTTATCAATTGGTTGGCAAGCGAACTACAAAACTTCAACAGATGGACTTAGTGCATAAAGACGATTCGGAAGGCGATATGAAAAGCGAAATAACCGACAAGGCTAAGTCTATCTATTTCGACGCTGAGAAACAGGTTTGAGTGTCATCGACAAGCTCCCGCAGAATTCATCAAACGAGGGTTACTCTCTTGGCAGCTTCCTTCAAGTGCATAAGGGCTGGATTGAACACCACACGAGAATCACCGGACTCTACTAACCTGTGGGTTTAGACTGGTGTCGTCTTTCAATGGATTTATTTATCTCCCCTTAAGAAAGGTATGAGAGGTTGCGTTATTAACAGTGGGCTATCAATCGAAGCCTCAAACGCAACATCTATCATCTGCCGCCAAACTTCAGGCTTATAGCGAAGCTCGACTCGTCCTCGTACGCGTTGGAAAGGCGGTGTCAGAACCATGGCGGCAACGTCATCCATCATAATTACATCCCGTGGAAACCATCTCTTGCACTTAACGGCGTAAGACAGTTCTCCTAGCAGCTCAATTTCGAGTGTCGGTGAATCCGATGTGCGGTGGTTTTCTATGAAAATGAGACCAGCAAGCGCATCTTTCCATATGAACCCAGCTTGGCGTATTGTCTCAGGTGCTTTAGTCGCTAAATAATAATCATCGTCCCGCACGGTTCCAACTTCGATTGTCTGTTGTGTAGAGAGTTTCAAATTGATAGTTGCTCGCAAATTATTCAACATTGGAGCCAATTCCGATTCTCTAGGCCAGCTCAATTTTATTTCTGACGGAATTTTTAAGTCTACGTTTAGTGCGGTGGCTCTTACATCTAGGCTTGTGATATTCTCATCGAAAGATATACAACCGATTTTTTCTTGCCCGCTATCCGTAGGCTTCCATATTTCAACATCTTTTCTTTCCATGGCGAACAAGCTCATTAGACTTGCGTTAGATTGCTAGGTACGTTTGTTTTCTCTCCAGATGTTTTTGTCTTTGGCATAGTCGCGCCTAAACAATTGGATATTGCCGCAATAGTCGCACGCGAAAATTAGCCATGAACTACGCTGGAGACCACGAAGACCGAATCGTGCTAATTCTGGATATTCTCCCGTTCTATTTGTTTCGGGCGACTCATCTACGATTTTCTGGTAGAAACCAATTCCACAGTATGAGCATACTTGCGGTACTGAGATATCGATGTGGTGAGCATTCATTTCAGCTCTCCTGATCATGTTTTCCACAGCTTCTGAAACCTCATCACCGTTTCTAAAACGCCGGTCAGTAGGCTCTGTTACGATCATCCCGTCGAGCAGGTCATATATTAAATGGATCGTTGAATCCTTTCTCACGTTTGTTAGGTCGTACTGTGGAATTCGATGTCTTTCTCGTGAGAATATTTTCCCTGCAAACATCCAATAAAGTATCTTACCCAGCGAATACACATCCGCCGACGAATTTACGTCTACGTTTAGCCCATCTTCAAGTTCTGGTGCCATATACCAACGTGCGCCGACCGCCTCGTTGACTTCTGTTAAGCGCTCTTCTTGTCCCGACAGTAGGCATAAACCGAAATCACCCACCACCGGCGTCTTGAGATCTGCCAACAGGAATATGTTAGCTGGTTTGAGGTCACGATGAATTACACCCCTACTATGCGCGTGGCCGACGCCGCGACTCATCGAGAGGAAAAGCTTCAGGCGTTCAGCGTCCGTATAGTCAAGAATTGTCAAATCTGCAAGTGAGCCGCCGGCGCAATACTCAGTGACCAAATAGGGATGTTCGTGATCAATGTTATGCGCTACGACTTTGAGAATATTTGGGTGATCGAGTCGCATCCCCATATCAATCTCCTGCTGAAAACGTTTTATGCGGCTCCAGTCAGTCTTCCTAATTAATCGTTTGAGCACGAATAGCTCATCAGCATTCCCCTCAGCTTTCGTAACGAGATAGGTCCAAGCCTGTCCTCCTTGCGACAAATCACGTTTTACTTGCCAATCATCGAAATGTTTAGCCATGTCTCAATCCCCGACTTGATAATAGCGTGATTTTCGATTGCAGGAGTATCCGTGTGTAAGCAGACTTCAGATCCGTTCGCCAGTATCCTGATTGGCTGCTCGAACCACATGCCGCATGAAAAGGTGGCTAGGACCCATAGCGACCTCCACTAATTTGAACATCGCCGTCGTATCGCCAGACAGAGGTTTTGTTAATTGTGGGAGGGAAGTTTGCCAGGTACGATAGGATCTGCCAAGTGGAGGCGAGAATGCGCCAACGACACTTCTAAATTAATAACATCATTACGTTAGTTATTCATTTATACATGTCAACCATTCCAGATTCTATTAACTCAGTCTCATATCCTAAGTCGGATCGTAATGACGACTTGGAAGAATTAAGCCTCACGGCCTTTAAAAACATCCTGCCTGTCGAGAAGTTCCTGTTTCGCGATGAGAGGATCAAAGATAAGGGTGTGGACGGCTCCCTTGAGTTGAAGACTGATTGTGGCTATACGAACTTGCGATCTCAAGTTCAACTTAAAAGCACTGACTCTGAAGACGTTAACAAGGACGGAACAATTTCAGTCGAGGTTAGGGTCAGGAGCCTGAACTACATTCTTAACGGGCTGAGTCCTATATACGTCCTCTACGTTGCGCCCCGTGATGAGCTCCGGTATCTGTGGGCGCGCGAAGAGGCAAATCGGCTTAACCGAACGAATCCGAAGTGGAGACAACAGAAGACCATTACACTTCGCTTTAAGGAACTATTGACAGCGGAGGCTATCGATCACATCTATGAGCATATCCGAAGGGAGGCCCAATTACATCGGCGTATTCAGGATGTGTTGGCACGGGCCACCGGACATGAATATGTAAAAATCAGTATCAATCCCACAACCTTAGAGAATACCGATCCCGACGAAGTTAATCTTTTGCTGCTAACGAGTGGCGCGACGATTGTCTCATCAGGCTGCGCGCTTCAAGTAACAAGGCTGCTCGACCTACTCAACCCTTCCGACGCTCGCGCGCCGCGCATCCAACTTATACGGGCATACGCCGAGTACGCACTTGGTCGATATCAACTCGCGCTCGGACACCTTGCTGAAGCGTCGCTCGTCCGCAGCGAACTATGTGCGGAGGATCAACAATCCCTGGCTTGCATTCGCGATGCCTGTGAGTTCCACACCGGTCAGATTAGTCTTCAAGAGATGTCCGAGCGCATTGAGATGAGAATCAAGCAGGGAATCGGTGGAATTTCATTTATGGACCGGTTGAATCAGGCGCGTTACGCGCTTTTCGTCGAGGCCGATATATCGCGACGTGATTCATTGCTGGAGAGTCTGGGGTCAATAGTAAATGAAGTGCTGGCGCTCCCTAACCTGGCGGGTTCATCTAAGCTGTCCGCACGCCTGATACTGTTCGAAGCTGAAGGGAATCAATCGCTTTTCAAATCTTATGCCGACCTGATGGAAAGTAATTTCATTAGGACTTTAGGTGGCCCAGTCAGTCCCGCAGAGGTATTAAAAAAGCAGTTTGAACAGTGTGAAATTTGGGAGCGTGAATTCGACCCGATCTTGCAAGAGGCAATAGACTCCAATAATCCACTCATTACTGCCGATGCGCTGCTGGTAAAGGCATCGGTAAGAGTAGGCTACTTCACAAACTCGCAAGTAATTGGACTAACCTTAGGGGCGATCGTGCAACTCGCTCAGTCGTTTATTCACGAGACAATGCAGATTGTGGAAGAGGCAATGAATATTCATCGGCAAGCCGGACAACTAGAAGGCGAACTTCGCGCGAGATTACTTCTTGCGAATCTCTTTGTCTTTACTGGGCAAGAGTCCGCAGCTTGCGAACTCGCAAAAGGCGTATTACCACAGGCTCAGATAATGAACTATGCGGTCCATGTGGCCCACGCAAAACAAATTATTTCAGGAAAAACATTTCTGAGCGAAACAGTTGCGGGCGTAAAAGCGGATCTTGAGCAGGACGCTGATGACAGCATAGCTTCAGACACAGACGAGAATATTCGACTGTTTGCCAGCGAATGTCTCCGGCTTCGTAAGCTTCCGATTGAGGGGCTGCCTTTTCTGGAACTCGAAGCTTTCGCGTTGCGGGACATCGCCCGTGAACGGCTGGATTGGTGTCGGCATATGGACCTCGATCAAAGGACAAGTAACGCCGCAGACAATTCAAAGAGCCCAGGCAACGCGTTCCAGAATACGTGCGTTTGCGTCCGGTTTGATTACCGGCTAACCCTTGATAATTTGGACCATAAAATGGTGATCTCCGCTTTCAAGGAAAAATACTGCGCAGAGTGCTCCGCGCGTAGTCCCAAGCGATGAGGGTGGAAGCTCCTTGGATCTTTTGAAATGCGTTTTTATTAGGGATACGAAAGCGACAGGTTTTAGCCCGCGCGATCAACAACTCTGTCACCCTGGAATCCCGAGGCTATTCAACTCCGGCAGGCTTCTCGGGTCTTGAAAACCTAAAAGGACACGCAGTCAGTGGAAAATGAATCGATTACGTTAGTGAGCGGAGTGGCGAGCCCTACTTCTACGGGCGGCGCGGGTACTGATTTCGAAAGACGGGTTGGAGCGTACTACTTGGCCGAGACACTGTTCGGAGCAATTCCGCGAGGCATGAAGTCTGGCATAACCCGCGAAGTCCGGTTTCAGCGTCTCTATCAGGGTGAACCACTCGACGACCTGATCATCATTTCGAGTCTCCCTTCTGCTGAGGCTAAGCTCGCCCTGCAGCTTAAGCGGGACCTCACTTTTGGCGATAAAGATGAAACATTTGATGAGGTGATGAAAGCGTGTTGGCAAACATTCGCATCTACCGCGTTTGATAATTCTATCGATCGTTTCGGGGTCGGTCTTGCTCTATATTCGAGAAAAATCGACGAGTACTACCAGAGCGTATTGGCGTGGGCACGTTCCAGCGCAACCGCCGCAGACTTCCTTGAACGCGTTTCGACGCGTCATCTCTCAAACGAATCCCAACGTTCTTTCCTTGCGCGGGTTAGGCGAAAGCTCGATAAGCACGCTGGCAGGCCGGTCACAGACGACGAAATCTGGTCCTTTCTGGGTTGCATGGTCATCTTGCGTTTTGACTTGAGTATTGAAGGCTCAGCGGATTATGCACACGCTATCCAAATCGTAGAATCGTTGCTTTCGGTTGAACACCGCGCACTCGCCACAGCGCTCTTTGATAAGTTAGAAGACTACGCTGCGGAAGCGAATCAGATGGCGGGCAGTCTTAACGAGAATGTCCTGCGGCAAAGGTTGATCACTGACGGGTTTCCTCTGCTGCCTGCTCCGGACTGTCGCGCCGACCTGTCAAGACTCGAAGAACATGGGGCACTCATCCTAGCAAGTATCGCTGATGACATAGGTGGTCTGACTCTCAATCGCTCTGATGTTGTGGCCCAAGCCGCCAAGGCCTTAGGAGAAAGTCGACTAATTGAGTTGATTGGTCCCCCTGGCAACGGCAAATCTGCCATTCTTAAAGCCGTCGCGGAAAACCAAGAGGGGCAGGGCCCACTCTTCCTTCTTTCTTGGGAACGTTTAGAAGGTGCGGGATGGGATAGCTTCGCCAGTAGGTTACAGCTTCAACGGCCTTTGAGAGAAATCATGTTAGCCGCAAGCGGGAGTGCAAACCCCTGTCTCTTCATCGATGGTCCGGACCGCATTGTCAGCTTGGGATCGCGCCAAATCGTTAAGGACATTTTGCACATAATGGGTCAAATGCCGACTTGCCCTGATGGTTCCCGACGCTGGAGAGTAGTTTTAAGTGCCCGTGAAGATAATCTACAGGAACTGCATTCTTGGCTCTATCCTCATCTTAACGATCAGCCCCAGACGGTGCGCGTTCCCGAGTTGACGCTCGAAGAACTAAAGTTGGTCGCCAGTAATCATCCTCGCTTGCAGCCGTTAGTCGCGCAAGCTCGCCTAACACCAGTACTTCGAAACCCTTTCATGCTTAACCTGCTCTCAGACCCACGAATGATTTCTGGCGTGGGTGATCCGTCTTCATCTGTCGCAACAGAATCTGAGGTACAAGGCATCTGGTGGGAGCGGTTGGTCGGTAACGATGCTGAGGAAAACGTGGATGGGCGCTCTCGTCAACTCACACTGCTCAAACTAGGAAGAGCGGACGTACCCATGCCGGGCCAGCCATTAATAATTCAGGAAGCTGATGGAAGGATCCTACGCTCGCTAGAGCGGGATCACATTCTGGTACGCGACCCGAGCAGGGATGTATACAGGTTTGGACATGACCTTCTTGAAGATTGGGTGCTCTTCCGTGTGCTGAACCAACGACGCGAAGAGCTGACGCAATTCATTAGAGAACTATCTCAGCCTTATGGATTATTTAGCGCCGTTCAGCTACTCGGGTGTTTCATTCTCGAATCTAGTGACGATGCCAGTGAATGGTTACGATTGCTCGAACAATTCGAGCGCGCAGAAGATTTTTCGCCGCGGTGGTGGCAGGCTCTCTTGACTGCACCATTGTCATCAACTCGTGCTCGTGAGCTACTGCAAAAAGTTGAGCCGATTCTTTTTGCTGAGGAGGGTCGGAGACTGATTGATCTCTTAGTTACGTTGCGCACGCTTGAAGTTAACCCTGATTACAATTTGCTTCCTTACCTCGATGCTGAAACCAAGGAGCGCGGTGACTTCATGGCGGTGCTGATGAGTCGCCCACTACCACGCTGGAGACCGTGGATGGCCTTGTTGGGTTGGCTTCTTGATCGTATCGATCGGCTGCCTCCAGCTGTTCGACCCGAGGCTACGAAGGTTATGGAAATATGGCAAAAGCGCTCGCCTGCGGGAGCTAAATATCGGCGCGAAATTGCCCATGTCGCCTTCTCTTGGCTTCAGGAGATAGAGAAGTCATAGCTTGAGTAAGATGCGCTACCGCCAAATAAAGGAGCTTGAACAGAGGTTACGGGGAATTCTGCTCTGCTCCGGTGATGTCGAACCCGAGATGGTTGCTGCTTATATCAGAAGCGTCTCCAAAAGCGGCTCTCATGGAGTGATGAAAGAGGTTTTTGACGCTTTCGATTCTCTAGCCCAAGATCTACCTAGTGAGTACGTCGACTTCGCCCTTGAGTTTTTGATAGAAAAACCGGAAGAAGAAGTTGAATCCGACCCTTGGGAGATGTCCGCTTCACGATTGGACGATCACGAACTCGGGATTGAGGGACATTATGAGTTTTACCCGACTTCGCCTCTTCGCGGTCCATTTCTACGGTTACTACGAGAAAACGAGGATCAGGGACTGCGCTTAATCCAGACGCTCGCCAACACTGCGGCCCGAAACTGGCGTGCGCGAGAACAAAAACAGCGTCATGGTGATTCTCGGTCTACATTGACCCCACTTCCAGTCACTATCAACCTTCCCTCTGGACCACGTGAGTTTTGGGGAGATGACGAGGTCTATCGTTGGTTCCGTCCAAATGCAACAGGCCCGGAAGCCGTAATGTGTGCAGTGATGGCCCTTGAGCTTTGGATGGAGCAACAAATTGAACAGGGCAGAGACCCCGACACTTTGTTCGAAAGAATTCTCTCGGGTAGTGAGTGTGTAGCTATCTTGGGCGTATGTGTGAGTGTAGCTTTGGCTAATCCACAAGCTTGCCTTCGGGCCGTCTTACCTCTGGCTATATCTCCTGCAATATGGAGGATGGATATTCGCCGCTATACAGGCGACCTGATGGGATCGTTCGGCGGGGATCCGTTCGGTCGAAATAGGCATCTCTTTGAACTACAAGTCAAACGCGACAGGCTACCGCAACGACGGATGGAAGTAAGACACCTTGGTACCTTCTATCTATTCGGAGGAGATGAATCATTGGGGAAAGCATTTGCCGAGGGCGTGACTAGCTTTATTGACAATCTGCCGTTTATGTATGAGGAGATGCGCCAAGATCCTAAAGCAATCGCCTGGCTCAAGAAGGACATGCAATTTTTTCAAAGCTTTGGTGATCGCAACAATTACCATTTTCTGAAGACCGAGCGCGGCACTGAGGTATCTGTTCGGCAACCTCAGGCCTTGATTGATCAGAATTCCGAAGAGCTAAGTGCGATGGCCGAGCGTAATCTTTGGATGCGTCTCAATTCGTGGGCTCATCAATCGATTGAAGCTGGAGTTGCCGCGAATGGTCTTAGCATTGAAGAAGCGATATCGGCTGCTCAACAGATTCAGAGAACAGACGATTTCCACACACCCTATTTAAACGATGGTGGTAGTGTTGAAAACTGGCGGCTTAAGGCTATTGCGGGTGTGGCTGCAGCAAGTCTGTCAGTAGACTTTGATCGTGTGATCGAACTAGGACGACTCGACTGGTGCCGCGGAGTTCTGCTTGCGGCGGCCCGGATGCTTGAGAAGGGACATTTACTTGACAGCAGGAAAGGCGGACTCTTGGATGATCCAAAGGTTTACGCCGCGCGTGGGCTAGGAGCATTTGTTACGCACACTTCCGCTGACTTTGAAATTCGAGAAATGCTCCTACGTCTCGTTGCTGAGACTCACTACAATGTGATTGAGGCCGTGTTTGCTGGCCTGCAGAACGCGTGGGAGACGGATGAGGTTCTTTGCTGGAACGCGCTGAGCATGGGGCTATCGTTATGCTTGCGTCCCCGGAAAATTCAAGTGACCTTCTTCTCAGCAGAACGCGGTGCGGTAGAAGCCAAGTGGGTTGACAGAGTTCTTCAGACACACATCAAGAATCTCAAAACAAATGTTGTGCCCCCTATCCCGCGAATTAGGGCTTCTAAAGTATTCCATTTGCTGCGGGATTTGGCAGCTCAAATTATTGAGCGACTGCCAATTGCGATTTTACTCAACGATACAGATGGTCGTGAAAAGATACTACAGCTAGTCGATGATTTGGTGAGTTGGACCATTGCCAAACACAAACCAGAGAAGGACGGAAACGAATCCCAAAACCGACATTATAATGAACACCGGCGAAACGTTTTACATCTGTGGGAATGGAACAAGTTTCTATTTAGTTGGCTCTCTCGGTTGTCCAGCCAAATCTCTTCGGAGCTGGGAAGCAAACATATATTTGAACCGATTAGGGCTGTTTGGACTGATGCTCCGAGACTGACCGTCGATCTTCTTCAGTACTACTTCTTTACTAATATCGCGGTAAGGGGAGGACCCAGCGTGAACGCCCAACACGAGTGGCTGGAGATGTGTTACGGGGTGCTAGACGATCTCTATGCCATGCGAAACGATCGACACTGGGACGAGGATGAGTCCGAGGCTGCCTCTGTCATTATCTTCGTGCGCCACAACATGGCGCTTTTTGATGAAGGGTGGGAGTACGTGACTCTCTTTACCGATGTAATCGATAGATGGATCGACGTAGTCAAACGGAACGCCAGTTTCTATAGCCATCTATTAATAATGCTGTCTCAGGCAAGGAAAAGTTTTTTTCCGGAACCGGCCTTGGAATGGTTGAATCGATTTCTTGCTGCAAGCCCGCATGTTAAAGAATTGTTGAGAGAACATCAGAATGGTGAAAGGACCGCCGAATTGCTTGAGCTGGTCTGGAAGCAGGCTGAAGTGCAGATCCGTGGAGATAAGCCAACGTTGCAAGGATATTCATGGCTAGTAGATCAATTAGTGCCATTGGGAATTCCATTAGCGAGCTTACTCCAGCAAAAATTGGAGCAGCGTGGCTAAGGCTATACCGTTAGTTGTTGCAAATTGTAGTTTAGGACACAACCGCTTCCACTTATCCTTCGCTTAGCATATTCATAATCAATTATGAAGTATTCCGTCAAAATCCAGCCCCGAGCCGCAAGCCATTGATGTTTTCATCTCCCAGACTGAGGCCTTATGTTTTTCAAATCGTAAATTTATTAACCGTGCACGAGCTAAAAGAATCGTCAAGATGACCCTTGGTGCTTATCTTGACAAATCAAATTACATAGGTTCGCAAAGCTTACCTCAAACGCCCTATTGGTATGATCGCTATTAGCCTCCTGCACGAAGTATCGAAACGTCAATCAACGGCCATACAAACCGATAAGATGTCGGAAACAGAGACAATGTTGTTATGGCAAATAGATCTTGCGGGAATTCCAGGCCATCCCCTGCAGGGTTGAGGGAAAGTGATCCACTAAATCTTCACGCTTGTAGGATTCATACGGCTCGTAAGTCTCAAGTTCCCGGTTCAAGAACAACATGAAGTCCACATCCTCTTCGGACAATTGCCGAAATAACGCAATCTCCTCGGGTTGAAACGATTCAGCAGTCTTGGCGAAAATTGGGAAGACATATATTCCCGTCGGGGCGAATCGATCTCTAACAGCTTTCAAGTTTTCCACATCCTCTGCCGTGATCACGCCACCTTCACTTTTGCACTCGCCAATGCCCAGTTCAACTCGATCTGAAATCGAGTATTGCAGGACCGCAAAATCAATTTCGCAACTCTTAGAGTCGAAGTTTAGGTTATGTGACGCGGCGTACAGAAAGCCGAAGTGACTGAGGCGACGATAGAGTTGTAGCAGCGTAAGAATGACCGGTATCGCTCCTTCTTGATTGTTATCCTTTGCAAATAATCCGCTTTTACGAAATTTCCAGTCCCCGCGATCTTTTAGGTGGAGGCTAGTCTGGTTTCTGCCACCGCAGTAAGCGCACGTCCAGTAATCCGCAATCTGTTCCAGTGACAGCCAACTCTCCAACCGGCAATGATTGCAGATTAAATCAAGTCCCGCTCTAAGAAACTCTTTCTTCAGAAGAAAACTGAACGTTTGGCTTGCTGTCAGTTTCTCCCCTTGTCGCGGTTCAATATACAGACCCTCAAATCGGCTGAAATCGTTCTCACGTATGACGTTCGTAGCATGACCCCGAGTGACTGAACTGTCTTTCTTTAATGTTTCAAGCAGTTTCCGAACGCCGGTGATCTTGAATACACGTGCTCCTTCGATTCCTCTTAGCTTCGTTAGAATTTGATTTGTGATAATGCCCGGTTGACTCACCTTCGCCTTGATACTCGCTAGTTCAAAGACCCGCTCGAACAAAAGTTCTTGCTGAATTGGCCGAAGCGACAAGGAGGTTTCCCTCGGCTCGATTACAACTCGAATCCCATTGCACTCGGCCTTAACACGAAAGGCGTTCTGCAACATACCCGCTCCATAGAAGCCACTCAACGCCCGAATGAAGGGCGGCTTTAACGTATGGCCAGGGTACGCGAAGTCTTCCTTCAACGAGTCAACCGAAACGATAAGACTTTGGCGTTCAATCTCCTGGGCCATTCCAGCGAGCAGCGGCACTTCAGGAAAATCAAAGGACAATTCGTAATGATCACCTTTTGCAATATTCGCGAGGCGTTGATACTGACTAAAATACGGGTTCTTGATGTTGATGTTGTAATTCCACAAAGCATCATCGTTACAAGGTAAAGCAATCAATCGCTTTGCGCAGTTGATCTCGCTGATAATCGCCTTCACCTCTTCAACTCGATCATGCCGGCAATAAGCGCTCAAGAAGTCGACACGCTCTGACGGCGACAGCGGAATTTGGCACAGTCGCTTTAGAAAAGCGTCTATAAAGGGCATAAACTTTTCCCGTGATCTGAGTGGCAGGAATTCAACGTTCATGCCGGCGGCGCGAATGTTCCAGAACAAAACCAGGTCATTGAAATCGTTCTCGTCCCCCACATAAACGCCCAAGCCACGGTCTCTCATCGTCCCTCCGTGACCCTCCAGCTTCTCCCGCGTTAGTGATATCGGATGACCAGTTTTGGCCAGTATTGGCGGCGGTCCATCATCAGGAAGGATGAGGATTTCTTTGGCCTTTAAGCCAGCCAAGTAGAACGTACTGAAATCGTCCTTCAAATTAAGATCATTGGGATAGAAACCAAAGCAAACTGAAAACAGTTTCTTCATCGGATGACCGTCATCCCATATCGGTAAGACATGGTCCGGAGTCCAGCCGATAGACTGATATTCAGTCTCCTCATGCCGGAGCGAGTTGATCACATTCAGCACGCTCAGATACATCAATTTATTCTTCTTCGTATGCCAGTCCTCATAAAGGAAGTTGGTGGAGATAAAGAAAGGACTGCGCAAGAGTGGCTGCTTTGCTGCAAAAGCATCGATCTCGTCGCTATGACTAACAGCCTCAATGATGTCGACATTAAAGTTTGTCATCCAGCGTTCGGCGGTGGCAGTATCCTTACCGATTGGAATTAACGGATTGTAAATTCCGCCATACAACAAACTGTTGAGTCCCGCTGCTCTGACTACATCGTCAAGATTGCCGTCTCTGACTAGAAAGCCTAATCTGACTGGCCGGAATTTAATGGAAATGTTCTTAGTAGACACCGAACTCACCACTCCAATAATTTTGAAAGAGTTAGAATAGCACCCGCGCAGTCTATTGGTCCGTATCCGCGGACTAATCCACTGATAACGTGCGTCATTGCCTTTATGCTTTTGCATTCAAGGACCGCGTAAATAGTTGGATTATGCGCAAAACTGTATCGATAAACCCGGAAGGGAATCGGGCCACAGTCCCATGATTACATCCGCGAGATACTGAGGCGAGGCAGACATATGAGAGAGAAAATGCGCGGGTCTTCTTTCGAGAGTTCGTTGGGCCTTGGTTGCATTTCCTACTCGGAACTTGACGAAAGGCGTGGATGAAGCGGTTGCGTCCGGCGTAAGCTGAAGCTTTTCAAATTATTTTCTGTTCAGGTTTGCGATGACATCAATAAGACCGATGGCGAGCTGGTTTCGCACAGTTATTTCTTCAATCATAAACAAGCTTAAGCAACTAACTACGACTGATCGAGATAGTGCCAACCTTCTCGATCGATACCATCTATATCTGCGTTCGCGTATCAGCAAGGTGCGGATACTCGGCGAGCAGATGGATCGAGAGCTAGAACAGGTCTTTGTAGATCTCATTGTTGTTCAGCAGGGAACAGTTGAATACTCCGATCTCATCGCAATGATGGACACGGGTATGCGTCGTCGGTTGAATCCATTTGCCTATAACGAAATCGGCGCTTCCGCCGAATCGCCTCAACCCCTCGCACGAAAGTTGTCGCCCAAAGACCTATTAAGAAAAAACGTTAAAGCGATCATTACAGGGGCACCCGGCGGCGGCAAGACAACGCTGTTCAAGTATCTCGCGTTGGAGTCCCTAGCAACCCACAACACATTAGTTGTTTGGTTTGAACTGAAAGCGTTAACCAAAGGTCTATTCGAGCGGGCAGAGTCAATTGCAGCTGAGGCGGGCACTCTTATCCTGGAGGAGCTTTGGCTGGCATATCTCATTCCGCAGTTATCACTGACCGCGGACGAACAGAATTATCTCCGCGACCATTGGGCCAAAAAACTAGCATCAGGTGAACTGCTGGTACTAATGGATGGCTTCGATGAATTGCAAGACGAAGACCTTGAAAGCTCTCTGAACAAATGCATAAACCAATTCGTTTCAGCCCTACACAACAATACACTTTTGGTAACAACGCGTCCTTACGCACAGAGAAAACTTGGCGCCGAAGGATTTGAGGAATTGCAGATCGAACCTTTGAACGATACCCAAGTCGCCGCCTTTCTCAATTCTTATTATCCTAACGATCCAGCGGTTACGCGACTCTTGAAGGCTGTACACGAACGTTTTGTCTTAAGAGATCTGCTTAACGTACCTCTACTACTCGGAATCATCCTACGACTTTGCAGAGAGAACAAATTCATTGACGATCGGCTGAAACTGTATGAACTAATAATCAGTGATCTCGTTCGTGATTTAGATCGGTCCAAATCGGTCCAGCGGCAATTCAGGATACCGGATGAGCGATTGCGAATAGAGTTTTTGAGGGATCTGGCATTTGAGCAATTACTAATTGATCCGTTAGAGACCAACCCGCATAACAATCGACTGGTTTTCACATACGATACATTGAGACAAAAGGCTGAGTCGTTTTTAATGCGACAGCACCTATCGCACAATGCTCGTGAGTTTGCGGACGACGCTCTCGCCACACCGTTGTTGCGCGAACTCAGTCCAGACTTATTCGGGTTCACACAATTAACTCTACAAGAATACCTGGGCGCTCAAACTTTAGCGGCTGTTTACGATAGAAACGAAATTGATGGGTTAAGGGTATTTTGTGCCGCCTACTACGACTCAACAGTTCTCGAGATGGAAGTTCTGCCTATGATGCTAGGTGCAAGTTCAAAAGCCGAAGTCATTTATCAAGAACTTGAGAATTGGCCCGATTCCTTTACCTTGGCAAATCTACGACTTCGCGTCAAAGGCTTGGAGTATGGCGCAAAAATTTCAGAGGACCAGCGTACCAAATTACTCGATCGAATCTGGCAAATCCTTGTTAACCCGTCCAACGATGAACAGGCATATTCACGACTCATTTTGAACAATTTATCGGGTTTGCCGGATCAAGCCCGTCATTACCTCGAACGTAAAACTATCCCCTTACTAAACGAGACACGGGGTTTCGGCAACTTACGTGCAGTAGAGGCGCTCACTGTACTTGGTGGTAAAGAGTCATTCGATCCAATCGTCAAGGCGCTAAAACCCCAACGCAGCAACGGGATGTTAATTGCTGGTTCATTCTCAGGTCTGGACGATACCTTTCTCCACTACGCAAGTAGAGCACTAATAAAAATCGATTCCCACAGAGCAGTGGAGGTGCTTTCGAGAGCACGTACACGTTATTCGTATGGCGATCTCGATCGACTCTTGAAGCAAGTCGGAACCGAAGAGTCTTTTCGAGCTATCGTTCATAGACAAAAGACTCGTACAAACATTGATTGGTATACGTCTAAGGCGGTCGATGAAATTCTGAAAAAAAGCGAAGAGAGTAGTGTCGTAAAGGAGTTAATAGAAGCACTCGCGAACACAAGAGCAGAGATAAGAAGGTTTGCTGTTGATTCACTCGGCATAATCGGTTCGGAAGAAGCGGTAGCACCCATAGCGGAGCGGTTGACCGACTCTGATTTTGCAGTTAGATGGAAAGCCGCCACGGCTCTTCAGTATATTGGATCATCAAAAGCAGTTGGGCCTTTGATTCAAGCTCTAACTGATGAAGCCGGTGATGTCCGATGGCATGCAGCAAGCGCTTTAGGGCAGATACGCTCGCTGGACTCTGTGGACGCCTTGATTCCGAGGCTTTCTGATCCTGATGCGGAAGTACAATATCATTCAGCATCTGCTCTGGGCTGGATTGCTTCTCAAGACGCTGCGCAACCATTATTGACGCTACTCACCAACGGAACTTCGCCGAAGGCGCGTTCCGCTGCTGCATACGCCTTCTATAGAATACGTAATGATCAGGCAGTTGACGTTCTGATAGGCTGCCTTGCAGATCCTAACCATGAGGTGAGAGCGGGTGCTGCCTTTGCATTGGGCGGGCAACAAGCAGCCAAAGCCACCAAACCTTTAATAGTACTCCTGCAGGATCCGGCCGAAGATGTACGGGCCAATGCGACTTTCGCATTAGGTCGAATCCGTGACGAAAAAGCTGTTCCGTTCCTAATTTTCATATTCAGAAACGATCAGCATCCGCGTGTGCGCGAAAATGTGATCCGAGCACTTGGTCAAGTAGGATCAGAAAACGTCGTAGAACCTTTAGTATTGACGGCTTCATCTTTGTTTGATGCGGATCGTGCGGTTGAAGCCCTCGCGCAAGTCAAACCAAGCACTTTGACCATGGCTTTACCGCGATTGCTTAAACATGCGGAAAAACGAGTACGGCGGAAAGCACTAGAGACCATCACTTACTACTGCGATAGTCCAGACCTGCTCAGCGATTTCACTGCGCTCCACGACACTGACTCAGAGACTGAGATACGGGTCGAGGCAAAACGCGCTGCCGATCAAATGTTACGTAAACTAGAGTTGCTAAGTCGGGACTACTTCGGACCATCAAGTCCGGTGGCACTCGACAATGAAAGTCGTGAAGGAATCCTGGTGGGAGAAGTAATGCGAATCGTTTCGGAAGCAGGACACATTTATCGTGAAGTCTTTCAGCACGATTGGGGGATTGACGGCGAGATTGAATTTAAGAATGAGCGCAGAGAAGCAAGTGGTCAGCGCGTCTATTTACAACTCAAATCTGGTGACTCCTATCTCTACAAGCGAAAAACCGATGGAAAGGAAATTTTCAACATTAAGAACTCTCGGCACACATCGTACTGGCAATCGCAAGCGTACCCCGTACTACTCGTGATTCGCGCGCACGGTCAGACGCGGTTTATGAATGTCACAGAATACCTGAAAGCGCGCGGCGGAAACGTCACGCAAGTTGAATTTCAGGGCGAGGCTTTTAATACAGAAGCTATACGGAGGATGTCCGTAAAAATCCTAAGCAACCGACAGCCGAAATTTTGAAACGGGCGCAGCCTAACGACGGATTCAAAAAGTGTCTTGTAAGGATGAAAGCGCCGGTTTTGAGCTGCGTTTAGCAGCTCTTGTCCACCCTTAAGCCGAAGCGAGGAAGGCAGTCAAGGGCGAAGCGAACTGTTTTGAGTTCGCGGAGTTCATCGGAGCGCAGCGTAGACCCTTTACGGCCTCCGCAGCGAAGGCTCCGGTACTTGCTCTTTACTTGGATCGTAAAAGATCTCGGAGTGGATGTTATTGAATTAGCAGACGGCAGCGATTGATTGGAACTTCAACATCGACACTGTGAGTGCCGCGTCGACCGATGTTTGGAAGGTAATTAGAGGTAGGAAAAGATCGCAGGCTGTTACGGAAATCAAATTGTTAGTTCGATTTCATCATCAATGATTTGCTCGACAGGAATTTCTACGAGGCGGGCGTAGGCGAGTAGGATAGCAAGCGGAGGTTCGTTTTTGTCGAGTTCGTACTTGGAAATAGTCGTATGTTCGATCAGAGCTTGAACACCAAGCTGTCTGACCAACTCTCCTTGGGACACTCCTAAGCTGCGCCGGATTTGCAGGAGCTTCTTTGCAAGATGTTTCGGACGTGGTCGCGAGTGTCCCATCGTTTTTAGCTTTCGGTGAAAGAGGT
>Ga0157375_10000900_pt1 | contig 25846 bp, 21 predicted proteins | sample M35metaG_FD_115311 | JGI IMG/M metagenome (GOLD analysis project Ga0157375, IMG submission 115311) | Miscanthus rhizosphere microbial communities from Kellogg Biological Station, Michigan, USA - M3-5 metaG | ecosystem: Host-associated > Plants > Roots > Rhizosphere > Soil | place: USA: Michigan... | reverse complement strand
CGTTGCCCTTGAGTCCGTTGCCTGGAAAGATCTCCTCGAGCTTCTCGCGCATCAACGCGGTCGCGCGGCGCCGCCAGCCGCGTCCGCGCAACTGCGGATGCACGATGCACATGTTCTCCGCGACCGTCAGGTTCGCGCACAGCGAAAGCTCCTGAAACACGCAGCGCACGCCTTTATCGCGCGCGGCGTTCGCGTCGTAATGCGGCGCGGCTTGCCCGTCCACTTCGATGCGGCCTTGCGTCGGCGCATACACGCCCGCGAGTACGGCCATCAGCGTCGACTTTCCCGCACCGTTGTGCCCGGCGATGCCGACGCATTCGCCGCGCATGAACGTGAAGTCGATATCGGCCAGCGCGCGCACGCGGCCGAATGTCTTGCCAATGCCTTCGAAGCGAATAAGTGCGTCACTCATTCACATGCTCCATCAGAGGCGTTATTTTCTGTCGAGCAGCGCGACCGTCTGCGGCAGCGTATAAGTCACGTCGGCGATGCCGCCCGGCGGCGTGGCCGCGAGTTTCGCCGGCAATTCCTGCTGCGAGATCGCGAGCAGCGGCACGTTGATGGTGATGTCCTTTGGAAGCTTCTTGCCTGCGAGCACTTGCTGCGCGACCCAGAACGCGAACGTCACCGCGCCCGGCGGATTCGACAGCGAACGCGAGTGATAGCCGCTCTTCGTCTGTTCGTTCCACCATTGCAGCTCGGGATACGTGCTGCCGATGATCATCGGCGGCGCGGGACGATTGGCCGCCTTGAACGCCTGCGCGATGCCGAACGACATCTCGCCTTCGGTCGCGACGCCATCGACTTGCGGCAGCGTCGGCAAGATGCCCGCGACGGCCTTCTGCGCGACCGATTGCGTCCAGTCGCCGTTGACCGAGCCGACGAGCTTCATGCCCGGATGCTTCTTGAGACCATCGAGCACGCCTTCATGCATGAGATTGTCGACCGAAATCCCCGCGACGCCGCGCACTTCCAGAATGTTGCCCTTGCCGTTCAGGCGCTCGGCGAGATACTCGACGCCCTGTTCGGCCCAGCCCTTGAAATCGAAATTCACGCGATACGCGCACGGCTCGTCGACGATCCCATCGAAGGACACCACGACCACGCCCGCCGCGCACGCCTTCTTGATGGTGCCGTTGAGCGCGGTTGGCGACACCGCGTCGATGACTATGGCGCTATAGCCTTGCAGGATGAGGTTCTGCAACTGCTGCGCCTGCTCGGTCACCTGGTTCTCGGCGGTGGTGAACGCCGGCGCGGCGGCGATCTTCTTGTCCGCGACAGCCTGCTGCGACACGGCGTCCCAGCTCTTGAGCATCGACTGCCGCCAGGCGTTGCCCGCGAAGCTGTTGGACAGCGCGATCTTCTTCTGCGACGTATCGCCTGTGTTCACCTGCGCGTGCGCGGTGTTCGCGAGCACGCACGCGGCCAGCGCGGCCGTAGCCAGCATTCCTTTGCGGAACATTCTGTCGTCTCCTGATATTTTTTTGTTTGTCGATAGGGCGCTGATGTCAGCGCCGGTGACGGGGTGCGCGGCAGATGCGGGGGCGGAGAGCCGCCGCTCGCATGAAGGCGATGGATGAGTGGCGCGCAGGGTGGTACGCGCCCGGGCCGAACGAATGGAACGACATCATCATGAGCATGCCTCTTCGGAGCGCATCGGCGAAATGCCGAAGCCTTGCTTTCAAACAGCTGCCTTGAATTCCGTCTTTTTGGTCAGGCCAATTCGAGTGGTCAGGCCAGCGACCGCCGACGCAGTATAGCGGCTGCTTTTGCGTCGTGCAATTCGATTAACGGAACAGATAATGAGACCACGCACCGCGAGTCTGCCGCCCTTGCGCGCGGGCGAGAATCAAGTCGAGTTGGCTACCTTACAGCGACGGCCGCCATTGAAAGCCGGGCGGTCCATCGGTACATGCGGGCGCGGGCAACATGTGGCCGTGCCATCGCGAGCGCGTTTCGCTGCACTCGTCGCGATCCTCGTGCAGCATTGCCGCTCGTGTGACTGCGCGCGGCCGCCAGCGCCCGGTACAAGTGTTCGCAAGGGCGCGAGGGCGCGGCGTTCGACTTATCCCCCGCGATCACCGATCCGCCATCCGTGGCCGCACATCCGGACGGCCCAACATTACGAGCCGCTTGTCTTGTAGCCGTCGTTCAGCGTATTCATGAACGCGATGATGTCCTGAATCTCGTCTTGCGTCATGGCCGGCTTGTCACCGGGCTTGCGATCGAACGGCGCATCGGAGATGTCCACGTTCCCATGATATCGGGCAGGGAGATCGTTATAAGTCTCGACCTTCCCCGACGCATCGTGCGGATAGATCTTCTCCGGATTCGTGCTGCGCAAATTATAGAAGTCCATCACCTGTTCAAGCGTGCGGTAGACGCCGTTGTGGAAGTACAGGTGACGATTGGCCGAGTTGCGCAACGTCGGCGTGAGGAACATGCCGCAGTATTGCGTCTGTTCCGCGAGGTCGTGTCTGAATGGTCCGCACACGCCCATATCGAAGAACCTCGGATCCTTGTTGATTGCGAGCGCCGCGTTGCGAGGCACACCGAGGGCTTCGTATTGCGTGTCCGTGAAAAGCGGCGGGAGACCGTCGGCCGTCGGCTGGCTCAGATGGCAGCCCGCGCAGTTGGCCTTGTTCGGGTCGTTGAAAAGCTTCATGCCGTGCAGCTCTGCCGCGCTCAAGCGCGCCTTCCCCTGCAGCCAGTAGTCGTACTTGCTGGTGAAGGCGTGAAACGAAGGGTCTTCCATCTGATATCGCCCGACTGCGAACATCGCCTCGGTGACCAGAAGGCTCGCATTGCTTTCGATATTTGCGCCAAAGAGCTGCTTGAACTTGTCGATGTAAGTCGCGCTGGCGAGCTTGCGTGCCACTTCAGCCGGACTTGAGTTTGCCATCTCCACAGGATTCAGCAGTGGAACGAGCGCCTGGCCTTGCAGGGTATCGGCGCGGCCGTCCCAGAACAATCCGCCTTGCGGAACCATCGCGGGAGCCGCAGGCGCGACACCGGCGTTCTTCTGAGCGCGCGCGGAGCCGAGTGCCTGAGACGCGACCTGTGCGAGATCGACCGGCACGTCCGTATCGTTCGCGTCGGGTCCTATGCTGAAGGGCTGTTGCCGATAGAGATACGTCAGCGAAGGCGGCGGCCGGTATCCCGCCTGCTGCATGTCGGCGCCGCCGAGCTGCACGCCCAGATTGTTCGCGGGACCGTACGAGTGCTCGGGACTATGACACGAGGCGCACGATTGCTTGCCCGACGCCGAGAGCGAAGTATCGAAGAAGATCTGCTTGCCGAGTTGCGCCATTGCGCTCAGTGGGGCAGTGGGCGGAAGTATCAGTTTGACTGGATGCGGATTGGCGCCGGTGAGCTTCTCGACGATCGCTCCGGCCGCATCGGGCACTCGCTCCGGATGAACAAGCGCGTATGCGCAGAATGCGAACGATGCGACCAGAAGCGCACATGCTCCGGCGACACGGAGTCGCCGCGCTGACATGCCGGCCTTGCCGGATGCGGAATTGGAGCTGGAGTCTGCAGGGGAGGGGAATCGCGACGTTGCGGTCGAGCGATGGTTCATGGCGGAGAGGGAACGTGGTGCATTCGAACGACAGGAATGAGCAGAGCCGGCGCTGTGCCGGCTCGCCGCGATGACTGCGGATTGCGCGCCCCGCAAGCGCGGGGCGATGCAGTCGCGGCGCTGGGACGCGTGCTTGCCGGAGACCCGGATCAGGTCGTCGGCGCCGCCGGCAGCTTCGTTCCGAGATTCGGGTCGAGGAAGAGCGTACGCGGCGCCGTCACGTTCTGCGTGAAGTCGAACATGTTCATGATGCTGCCCGCCGTCGCGTCGAAGGACCCGCCGCCGATACGTTGACTGCCAAGCCAGTTGTCCTCGATGAACTTCACGACGGACGCCTGGGTGATCGGCGTGTCGTCGACGAAGTTCGCCTTTGCATAAGGTGAGATCACGAGGAACGGCGTGCGCGTGCCGGGACCGCAACGGCCGTTCACCACGCCGCCGTTGACGCCGAGCGGCTGCACGGCACCAGCGGACGTGCACTGTCCCTGTCCGTTCAACTGGTCGTAGCCCACAAGCGTGGAGCCATTGACTTTCTGGGTGGTCGTGGCATCGAAGGAGGAACTGGTCGGCGCCTTGTAGCGATGGTCGTACCAGCCGTCCGAGTCGTCGTAGGCGATGATCACGGCCGTGTTCTTCCAGTCCGGTTGCTGCTGGAGGAAATTGACCACCTTGGTGACGAAGGCCTGTTCGTCAATCGGATCCGAATTGCCCGGATGGCCGTCTCCTACGGCAGGCGCCTTCAGGAAGCTGACCGACGGATAGTTGCCCGCCGATACGGCCGCAAAGAAGTCATCGCTGTCGTACTGGTGATGCACCGGTGTCGCAGTGTTATCCAGCGGATCGGTCGTGCCGATGGTCGCAACCGAAGTGGGGCGGGTGTGTGCGAGGTTCGCGGTCGATGCGTAGTACTGGAACCATGCGTGGTGCTGGACGTAGTCCGTCTTGGTCGCGTTCAGCACCTGCGAGAAGGTGGAACGGCTGCACCCCGTCGTACCGTTCGGGTTGACGGTTTGCAGGTTGAAGCCGCCCATGAAACCGCCCCACGTTATGCCTTTCGCGTTCAGCAGGTCGCCGATGTTCTTGTTCGAGCTCGACATCGCGCCCGTCGGCGCACTCTTGGCCGCGAGCGTGCACACGTCGCCTGTCGGGTCGAGGTCGCCGACAATAGTGAAGGCGCCGCCGCCCTGTCCATCGGGGATCGCGTTGCTCGACGACGTGCCGCCGCTCAGCAGCACGCCATGATTCTGTCCGGAGATCACTTCGAGCGCACCGGGCGTGGAAGGGCCGTATGTGTCGGTGTAGGCGTTCTGGTTCATCGCGAAAGTCTGGGCGTAGTTCCAGAGCGCGGTTACCGTGTTGCCGTCGAAAAAGCCGAGCACCTGCCCCGGGGAACCGAAGGCACCCGTGCTTCCGGCGATGGTCGACGAAGCAGCGGTGAAGAGCGGAAACGAGTCCATCGAGCCGCCGTTGTAGGCGAGTTGTTCGGGCGTGTACGCGTGGTTCTGGCTCTCGGTGTTCGCCTGGGACCGGTCGAGGCGGAAGGGGACCAGATCAGCGGCTGGAATCGGTGTCTTCGTGGAGCCGCTCGTGACCATCACGCCGGGAAAGGTCACGCCGCCGACGGTTCGGCCGATGACATTCGGCGATGTCGCAAGCGCGTTCGGATTGCTCGCATCGATCAGCTTCGCGGTGGCGAGGTTATTGACCGCGGGCGTTCCGGCCGCGGGAATGAACTGGGGCTCGCCCACCGGATTGTTTGCGTTCGGGTAGGTGGCGAAGTAGTGGTCGAATGAGACGTTCTCGCCAAAGATCACGACGACGTGCTTGATCGGCGTGGCTGTCGTTGCGGCGTCCTGCGCGGACACCGGTGCGGGCGGGGCGGACGCCGCCGTGTTGTCGTCGCTGTGACCGCAAGCCGCGAGCGAAAGTAGTACAGCGAAAGGAATTGGCAATAGGGATTGGCGAAGCATGCAGGACACTCCAATTTTTTTTGTTTGCCGGCTCACGTTGACTCAGGACACGAGGCCGGTTGACTTCTCGGCCATAAACAGCCGAAACTTTTCTTCCAGAACGATCGGGATTGAATCATCGAGGTATTAATGTTTGACGACGCTATGCCGACAAAAGCATCATATTTATTTACCGTTCTCTTTCTTTAATCGTCGAATTGAAAGAGGAACGTTTGAATGTGCGGTGCGGGAGACTGGCTGGATGCTTGCTGCGCAAGGCAATGGATCGATCGCGCAAGTGAGTCGATCCATGTCGAGCGTGCAATCGATCGTGCATATCCTTTATACAAACAGGCCGGAATGAATTCGGCCGGTTGTCTGGAGGTTGTCAATCAACGGGGGGATACTTCGCTGGGACGCGTGCTGGCGGGCGGCGTTTGCCCAAGGAATGACGCGCAAGGAGAAAGACGTCCCGATGGCGAGGAGACGAAATCGTTGGTGAAGAGTGTCGTACCGGCATCGCGGATTCGACGTGAAGCGAAGCCGTGCTCCCGGTCACGCTCGCGTGCGGGAGCCCTGTGCAGATTGCGCCCGCGCCGTTCTTGCCGGCGGCTGTAGCAGGCTGAAGACAGGCTTTGTTACGCTTCGGAGTTCGAGGCGGAGGCCAGCTTCTGCAGCAGATCAGCATGTGCAGGGAAGACCTGTTTCAGTGCAGCAAGCTGAGCGACAGTCGGGTTGACGCTGTCGCGGCGATCGTAGCCGGGTGCCAGACTGCAACTCACCAGTACATAGCCTGGCCCAAGAAGTTCGGCTCCAAACCAGTGGTTGTGCAGCGCTACCGCCTGAAGCACCTGCCCTTGATTCAGATCCGCGCCGATGTCGACGGTGGAGTAGACTCCGGCGGGAGAAAAGATGTGCAGCCGCACCGCACTTCCCCGGTGGTAGAACCATTGCTCATCCTGGTTCAGAGCATGGAGGCCAAGCACCTCTCCCTGCTTCAGCAGGTAGTAGTTGGTGGAGTACAAGTGACGATCGCCGACGAAGCGCTCGGGCAGGGATGCCGTGAGCACCGTGTCCGTGCTGCCGGGCCCTGGCGCGAAATGGCCGCCTACGCCGGTGGGTGTGAGCTTGAGCTTCTGGATCAGGTCGTCCGGCTCACGGTTGGCGGCGGGGAAGCGCTCCGCGAAGCAGACGGTGATCCCGATGATCTCTGTCCCGCCTTTCTTCCGCAGCAGGCCCTTCTGCGTGACGATTTCCAGCGCCGTCGTCCCGCCGCCCGCGGCCGGCACATCGATGGTTTCGTGAAAGTTCAGCAGGGGCTGCCCGCTCGCCATCACCGCCTTGTCGTGTGCCACATGGGCGGCGCGGTCGTCTGCGCTGCCGATCAAGGATTCCTTGCTCTGTCCCACCAGATCTGCAAAGTTCTGGCTCACCCAAAGGAAGACGGAGTTGCGGTCCTTGATGCAGAAGTAGACGCCGTCGGCTTTGTCGAGCACATCGCCCACACCCATCGGAGGCTCGGTCGGGAGCATCCGGTTGTTTGAATCAGCGTTATGCATGGCTCAGGCCCCGGCTGAGGGTTGGCGGACGCATTTGAGTTGCTGGTCCGCGAGGTCCTGGGCGAGCGCCACCATGGTCATGGTGGGGTTCCAGGAGCCACTGGCAGGCCACAGAGCTCCGCCGGTGACAAAGACGTTTTCCGCACCGTTGGGGCGATAGTCGAGGCCCACGACCCCATCGTGACCGGCGCCGATCCATAACGTGGAGCCCTCGTGGACCAGCCCGCCAACCCGCCGCTCCTCGATGGTGGGCTGCTTCGAGCTCCAGGTGCCGGTATTCGGGTCGCCGTGCCAGTACTCCACGTTGCCTTTTGGGGCGAAGACACGCTCCATCATCTGGAAGGTCCCTGCGTCCATGGTGTCCCATGTCATCTGGTCGTTTTCATTTGCGAGCACCTGCAGGGTCACGTTGGTCGTGGGGTCCAACTCTCCGTTCCGGCGAAAGTGGTTCTTCGGGTTGCGGAAGTCGACCTCGCCCAGTACGGCACACACGAAGACGAGATACTCCTCGGAGGAGAGCAGTTGCGCCATCGATGCCGTCGCCACGACATCGGGCATGCAGCGGGCCGCCTTGTCGGCATTCTTCGCCGGATCCCGGTCGGAGAGCACGGAGAGCTGCACGTGGTACTGCATGTCGTTGTTCTTGTTCTTTCCGGCGAGGTAGATCGCCGCCAACTCCAGCTCACCGATGCGCTCGCCGAAATCGAAGTCCTTGCGCGGCACGCGCGCGACCACCGACGTAATGAAGTGCGCCGTAAAGCGATCGCCGGCCCGCTGCATCTGCGAAAAGGAGTTCAGAAGCAGCGTGGTGGGCGGCAGTGTGCCCATCGCGAGGATCACCTTGGCATTGCCGACGTTGACCATCCCGCGGGAGGTGTCCAGCGCGGTGGCCACACCCGCCTGCTCGTGGATACGCGTCACGATGCAGTTCGTCACGATGCGCAAGGGGCTACCGGTCCCGGACGCCGCCAGATCAGCCTGCTTCGAGGCCAACTCCATGATTACCGCAGGCGTCGAGAACTTGGCGAAGTCCACGCCGCCCGCCTCGCCGGCTCCCGCTGCGAGGGGGGCAGGCAGCCAGCGGGTCGCCGAGTCGATCAGTCCGATTTTCTCGTTGAGCATCTCCTGAAGGGAGGTTTGCATGATGCCGTAGGTCGGCCGCTGCCGGTTGATGAAGCTCCGCAGTTCGGGTCCGTAAGCTGCGTCGATCCTGTCGGCAGGCACGACGTTGAGCAGGGCTTCGGCGGAAGCGAAATGGGCCTCGGCGGCGGCGATGGTTTCCTCCGGCCAGAAAGCCATCTCATCGCGGGTGGGTCGGGGGCACCAGGCGCTCCACATGATGCTTCGGCCCCCGAAAAACGGCACCATCCCGTGCTGCCAGTTGATATGCCCGGCGGGCTGGCTGGCGGTCTCGCTGGAGAGCGTCCAGGGGAAGGTTTCCGACAGGCCGCCCAGAGTGTGCTCGTAGGGAATGGGGAGGTTCTGGAAGTGCTCGGGCAGAAAGAAGGGGCCGCGCTCGATCATCAGGATTCGCGTCTCCGGCCTGACCGCCAGCATGCGCTCCGCGAAGGCCAGGGAACAAAAGCCGGTGCCGATGATGATGTAGTCGAACTGCTCTTCCTCGCGCACCCGCTTCCATCCGGTTTCAGACAGGAAGAACACGTGATCCATCACCTTCTGAGGGGTGGAGATCTGGGGCCCGGGTGTGGGGTAGCCATGCGCAAAATTCGGGGAGCTGGAAACGGCGCTCATTGATGCCTCCAATCCAACATGGCAGGACGACAAGGCGTCCTGGAAAAACGTCGACAACCATTGAGCCTGATTCACACACCTCTTCGTGGTTCAAGCATCCGGCTCGGTCACATCTCAGCAAGGACACCGCATGAATATGGACGGGCTGGAGTTCCAACCTTTTGTCAGGCGTCGGCAGGGCTTGCAAGCAGACATTCCGCGCTGTTCGTCCTCAGGTGACTATTAGTCATCATCTGATGAACGATGCTGATCGGAATTCTCAAGAAGAATATTCCACGCGATAGGGTCGCGGTATTGGACCTTGGTCCCATACCGCGTTGCATCGCCTGCCGACCAAGTGGCTTTTTGGAGCACATCGCTTATGAAGCACGCGCTCCAGCGGAGATCGCGCTCAAATCAATCGTTCGTTCGTGAAAATGCTGAGAAAACTTAAAAGCGCAACGCGGGAAGCGTGGCTAACCTAGTTCCTGCGGAATTTACGCCAGTCGTCAAATGCCGGTCAGCGGCCGCTATGGCTTCGGCCCGGTCCCCCCGGATGTGCTTGGTCTTGAATCGGTGGGTACGGTCGACGCGCTAGGCGAAGGCGTCGACACCCTGGCAGTCGGACAGCGAGTGATCACGCTGGGTGTGACCGGAACGTGGCGGGTGGGGAAATGCTGGTTTATGGCTGATTTTCTAAAGGTACGGGTCGAGGCAAGGCAGACCGCACAGTCCGTCCCTCGTCACGAGCCCCGAGACTTGTCTCCGGCCGGTCCGTGACGCTTCTGAAATGAGGTGCTGGTGGCACCGCTCAACACTTTTGATAACACAGCCAAAGGAAAAGCACACTGATGCCCACACTCTTTGATCCCATCCAGATCGGCGCGCTCAAGCTGCGAAACCGTATCGTCATGGCGCCACTCACTCGGATGCGCGCCTTCAACGAGCGCAGTCCCGGTTCCATCAACGTGAAGCACTACGCTCAGCGGGCGAGTGCGGGACTGGTCATTACCGAGGCGACCTCGGTTACGCCCCAGGGCGTCGGCTATCCGAACACCCCTGGTATCTGGTCTGACGCGCAGATCGCAGGATGGACGGACGTGACCCAAGCGGTACACGACGCAGGCGGGCTGATCGTATCTCAGCTTTGGCATGTTGGCCGGGTATCCGACCCGATCTTCCATGACGGAAAACCCCCCGTGGCTCCCAGCGCGATCGCGCCCGATGGCCACGTCAGCCGCCTGCGGCCACAGCGTCCCTACACGGTGCCGCGCGCACTGGAAACGGAAGAGATTCCCGGCATCGTAGACGATTTCCGGATCGGCGCCGCAAATGCCAGGCGTGCCGGTTTCGATGGCGTGGAGCTTCACGCTGCGAATGGCTATCTGTTCGACCAGTTCCTGCATGACGGCTCGAACAAGCGGACCGACTGCTACGGCGGCTCAATCGAAAATCGGGCCCGCTTCCTGATGGAGGCGGTAGATGCGTTGCTTACCGTTTGGCCGGCCGGCCGCGTCGGTGTGCATCTCAATCTGATGTCGAGTTCGTACTCCATGCACGATTCCAATCCGCGGGCGCTATTTGCCTATGTCGCCAAGCAGCTCAACGCCCGCGGCATCGCTTTCATCTTCGCGCGGGAAGCACTCGATCGTGGCGATCAGCAGATCGGCCGGGACGTGCGGCGCATTTTCACGGGCGTCTATATCGTCAATGAGGGGCTCACCAAGGAAAGCGCGGAACACGCCATCGAACACGGCGAGGCGGATGCCGCCGCCTTCGGGCGGCCCTTTATCGCGAATCCCGATCTGGTGGAGCGCTTCCGGCGCGGTGCACCGCTCAATGCGATCAACTCACAAACGATCTATACCAATGACGAAACGGGTTACAACGACTATCCGTTGCTGGACGAAGCCGTATAGGGCTTGCGGGCGTCACCGCATGGGGAGTCTTTGAAGTGAAGTGAAGGGAAAGTCGAGATGCCATTCGTATATCCGAGGGGGATCTCGATACCATCGCGTTGGTACACTCGGATCGAGCGACGCGAGCCAAGAAATCTCACTTGCGGCGGCAGCGCAGAACCCTGCGGCGAATGACGAAGTGACGACGAGAGGCGCTACTAGCGGGCATATTGCCTCGCCTCTTCGAGTCATATCACGTGTCCAATTCACTACTGCGCGCGATCTACCTTGCCATCGAAGTATGGACCAAGGTGACGACCGGCGGGAACTTGGACAGGTGCATGCTCAGTCGGAGTGAGCCTTGCTAACATGGCCTTCTCCTGTCAACTCGGCACCATGAGCACGAATCAATGCAATCAATTCGCCGGTCGTAATGTCGTGGAGAAATTCGCGTTGAATGCCGGCCTTGCGTTCGTCCATCTCGATCAAGAGCACGCTTTTGCCATCATGGCTCGCGCGGAGACTGAGCGACCGGCACAAGCGACCGCTCTCTATTTCATGCTGCGTAAGCAGGCTCATTTCTCCAACCGATCCATTCACTACTAGCTGTCTCATGTCACTTCCGAATAAGCACAAGTTCGGTCGACGCACATCACCGTGCCGTTGTCAGGTTGTTGAGTGCGGTCACTCAAGATCGTGTACTAATAGACATCCGAGTAGCTCTATTACGGAGCAATCCTTTCCTGGATGGAGCAGGTGCAGCACCTGCAAACAAGAATCTCTCTCCTGCTTCGGGTTGACCTTTGGGAACACTTCACACTTGAGCCGTATGTGATACGCGCCTCTGCAAATGCAGACCGGTAGCTCTGCTCGCTGCACGGCACGAACTCTATGAACTCCCCAAAAAGATGTCAACTGCTTTCTGACTATTCATCATACTTGCGTTCGTGCGCTCGCACTCGTGGCAAATCTATGACGCCGTCTGACCGGTAGGTACATCGCATCGATGCACGGGCTCTGAGCCTGCCGTGCGTTTGCGCCTACGATATGTCTTCTCCAGGGCACAGCGCCAATTTTTCGATACGGCAGTGCGAGCGAATAGGGTATATGCCAAGCAAGCACAGGGGCGTCACACTTCCCTACATACGTCCGAAGCCCGCATTCGCGCGTTAGGGCATAGAGCGCTCGGTACATCGAATGACCCACAACGTACCGCCGGATCATCCAGCCCTCCCATACGGGCAAGCTAGGTTTGCCCAACTGGTTCGGTTACCGTATCAGTAAGGTTGTGGACGTCAACTGCCGAAACGGAATAAATTTCTAAGACGACTGTTTCATCACCTGACGGGTGAATCAGTTAGGGGCACTTCTGCTCAGACTCCGGAAGCATCAGGTGATGCGGTGAGCCTTAAACGTTACCGCCTTTTCCTACATTCACCCCATCGGTCAACTCAACACACTCGCGTGCGTGCCGCCTGGATCCAAACCTATGTTCGAATTTCCTCAACGTCCCTATAGTCAATGCGCTCTCAGCCACGGGTCCCGTGCATCCGCCAAAAGGTTGGCAAATTCGGTCACTGAAAAGTGACGTCTGAAGCGGTAGAACGACAGTCGGAAAACCAGGCCGCTCGCTTACCTGAGGAGAGTCAAATGGAGTGTCATCTCGATCTCGAAGACTATAGCGGCTCGGGGACACCCGCTTCGCGCGGCGTCAGAAGCATGAAACATGTCGGCATTTCCCTATATGATGGGTTTGCGTTACCGGACGCAGCACAGATCATGGAGGTGTTTCAGTCGGCTAACGCTCTGCTGAAAGACGCCCGAACCGTTGAAGCAAACTACGATGTCCGTCTGTTGTCCGCAGCCGGTGGCAGGATTGCGAGTTCGTCTTCAGTGTTCGTGTGGACCGAAAGCGTCGAAGCGTACCGCGGTGACGACTGCTTTCATGCTCTATTCATCGTCGGCGGAGCGGGCCTGCGCAACGCACTATCCAACGAACGCTTGATCCGGTGGCTGCGTCGTGCCTGTCCAAACAGCGGGCTGATCTTCCCTGTTGGTGAAGGAAGGTTACTGGTGGAAGCAACTGGTTTCGTGCCTGCATCCGTCGATCATGGCTATAGCAATCTCATTCGAGGGGAGACGCTGGGGCATCTCGTTGCCGGCCATCGATCCAACGGTGTGAGCCCGTTAAGAGGTGCTTTGAGCGTCGTCGAGGAAGATTTCGGTGTGGATCTTGCCCGTCAGATAGCTGATCGGATGGCGCCTCCAACCGAGACGCGCTTCACCGCGATTGTGCGAAGGAATGCGTCAATCCACATTAGCGAACCCATTCAGGCATCGGCGAGATGGCTGGAGGCAAACGGAGATCGATCGATAGCGATCAACGACGCAGCCCGGGTAGCTGCAATGAGCGAGCGAAACTTCCTCCGGCGTTTTAAGGCTGAGATGGGCGTTACGCCCTCAGACTATCTGCTCTATGTTCGACTCGACATGTGTTGCCGGCTGCTTGCGGATACGGACCTTCCGGTCGACAAGATTGCGCGCCGGTGCGGAAGTGGCAGCGGAGGCCAGCTATCGAAACTCTTTCGCAAACACCTGGATGTGACGCCAACCGAGTATCGCGCGAGCAAGCGGCCCTCTTGCGAAAGCCCGCGAAGTCACAAGGAATGCGCTTTTGAATAACCCTGCCAAGCTGTTGAAAAGGCGGTCTCCAGGTGTTTCATTCGGTCAAGATCAGAGTCGTTTCCGCCACAATAGGACTAGCAAGCTGATCGCCACGATATCCTTCCTTTGTCGTCCGATAAGGTGCATTGCTGATGGTCTGAGGCCCGCGCGAATACCTGAGTACCAGGCTCTTCTTGGCCCCGGCAAGTATCACCGTGTACATCATCGCGCCACCGTTTCCATGCAAGCTTCCAACGCTGTCGCTAACGGTTCGGCTAGAAGTACGGCACGACGGACCACATGCGAACCGCAATCGCTTCGACGCTGAGTAATCGCAATACGGACGCGAAGCAGAATCGCGATTCCAAATGGAGCGATGAGATCGCGGCTGGCGCCGCTCCCCGTGCAAGACGGATCAATTGAAAATCAGGATCTTCCATGTTGAAAATTACGAAGGCTGTATTTCCGGTGGCTGGCCTTGGCACCCGGTTTCTCCCTGCCACAAAGGCAAGCCCGAAGGAAATGCTGCCAATAGTCGACAAGCCACTGATCCAATACGCGGTGGAAGAAGCCATGGCAGCAGGCATCACCGAAATGATCTTCGTCACCGGTCGCAGCAAGCGCGCTATCGAGGACCACTTCGACAAGTCGTACGAGATTGAAGCTGAACTTGAAGCGCGCGGTAAAGACACCTTGCTTGAGCTGGTACGTGGTATCAAGCCAAGCCATGTCGACTGTTTCTACGTGCGTCAGTCTGAAGCCCTGGGTTTGGGCCACGCGGTGATGTGTGCGGAGAAGCTGGTTGGCGACAACCCGTTCGCGGTAATGCTTGCCGATGACCTGTTGTATGGTACGCCGCCCATCATGGCTCAGATGATCGAGGTGTTCGATCACTATCATAGTTCGGTAATCGGTGTCGAGGACGTGCCGCGGACGGAGACGAAGTCGTACGGTATCGTCGACGGCAAGGCATGGGAGGAATCGCTGATCAAGATCTCCGGAATCGTCGAGAAGCCGTCGCCCGAACTTGCGCCATCGAACCTCGCCGTAGTCGGTCGCTATGTTCTAAAGCCAAAGATCTTTCAGCATCTGCGTGCGCTAAAACCGGACGCGAGCGGTGAACTTCAGTTGACTGACGCGATTCAGTCGTTACTTGCAGACGAACAGGTCCTCGCTTACAAGTACCACGGCGCGCGTTTTGATTGCGGCAGCAAGCTGGGTTATCTGAAGGCGACGGTCGAATTCGCACTGCGTCACCCGGAAGTAGGTGCTCCGTTTCTCGCATATCTGAAAACATTTCTCCCTGCGCTTACGGGTGAATCAGTCGCTGCGTCTTCTCCCCAGACCTGATCGAACGCGTCCCGGCCGACAACCACGCCCTGAGGCGTAGGTCACCGCGCGGCCACCTGCAGAGGGAGAGACCGAAGAGGACTCTCGCTGTGGCCGCACGGTGCTGTTGATCTGCCACGACAATGCTCAACACGCGAACTCTCTTACGCAGTTCGTGGCGGTTTGAAGGCAGGTCCCGGCTCCAATTCGCGCGGCGCGCTAGCCACGAATCCGTGGCGGCGTCGGTACCGCCTAGCCTTTCGTACCGCCGAGTGCGTGCGGAGGGTTTTCTTCCTCGTCTTCTGGTTTCCCTTGCCGCAGCTGTGTGCCGGCACGGCGATCAACCGCTCCCCGTCTCCTTGTGCCGAAATTCCCTCTAGATGTCACATCTGGGAGTGGTTTGAATTTGTGGATAGGCGGGGAGTGATTCATAGCGTCGAGACCGTCGTTACACTTGCCGCCAAAAAAAAGACCGCACCGTATCGACAGTGCGGCCTAACGCTGACCAGCGGTGCCGAGAACACCGCTAAGTTCGGGTTGAACTCGAAGCGTAGTGTCCCACACGGCCGTTCATTTCGACGGCCAAAAGGTTGACGCTTTCTGACACCAATCGTGGACGAGACGGTTTGCAACGTTCCCTTCTTTAAGGATCCGTAGCATCCGTCTTCGATTGCTCAAGATAAGGAGGAAAGTGGTGATGGGGCCGCCGCCTATGTTAGCTGTGCGTCGCCAGTAGATGAACCAGGGGTATTGCGAAATCGTCAATTCGGCGTTGATCGTCAACGATTCGTTCATGGAGTTGCTGCTCCGCTCGCGAATGCGATGTGCAATGGACGGGATATCTTCAATCTGAACCCGCGCCTTTAACAAATACTCCCTAAGGGACGTTGGTTTTGATTTCAGTTTAAAGCCCGTCGATCTACAGGGATCCAGAACGTCGATATCCTAATCAGCCAAGATGTTGATAAATTCCGTCAGGCTGTTTTGGCTCGACGCCGGACCAGTATGATGCACCGCAACGGAAGAATTTCCCTTCTTCATGCCCGCACACCGCATCACTGTCTAAGGTCCAAGGACACACCATGGCGTACGCCGGTTTCGAAAATCTTGGGGAGCGCGCAGAGGACGCCAACGAACCGCGGCCTAAGCGTATGACTCGACACATCGGGGTCGTGGTCTATAAGGCTTTTTCGTTGCCGAGCATCGAGCTGGTCCCTGAAGTATTCCAGATGGCGAACGACATGAACCAGGGGGGATCGAGTGATGGCGGATTCTATCGTGTACGTCTGTACTCGGCCGACGGTGGAAGTGTCATGTCCTCTTCATCGATCGTCGTGTGGACCCTCGGGTTGCAAACAATAGACGCCAGCGCGTTCGATGCATTGTTTATCGCGGGGGGAAAGGGGGCGCAAGACGCGTTACGTGACGGACGTGTGATTGACTGGTTGCGAGCGGCGTCGCCAAGCAGCGATGTCGTCCGGCCGATTCGAGAAGGACGGCTCCTGTTACGTGCCGCGGGGCTGGATAAGCTGCAGCAGCCGAGCATTCAAACCTCATCGAGCCAACGTCGCGCGAGCGCAGAGGATGAACATTTCAACGACGCCGACGCACGCTTCGATTCCGCGAAGGCCGCGTTGAATTTCGTTAAGCGAGACCTGGGAGGTGACGTGGCGCGGAACATCGCAGGGCGACTTTCCTTGAGTGGCGCCACGACCCTGGTTTCGCTCCTGTCGGACGCTCGTCCGACCACATCGACAGAGAAGGTAAGGGAATCGGCACGCTGGCTACAGAACAACTGCCAAAGCCAGATATCGGTGAGTGACGCGGTGCGGGTGGCTGCGATGAGCCAGCGAAACTTTCTGCGCTGTTTCAGACGGGAGATCGGTCTCACCCCATCCGAATTCCTGTGCCGCGTACGACTGGATATGACGTCGAGGCTGCTAGCCGAGACCGATCTCCCTGTCGATGAGATCGCGCGACGCTGCGGTTGGATTAGTGGCGAGCGATTGGTCAGGATCTTTCAGGAGCAACTAAAGCAAACACCGTCGGATTACCGGATGCGACGACGAACGCAAATCGAGGGGGACCGGCATTCATCTGCCTGATACGAGGCTGGACGCAGTGTAGATACGATTCTCCGCAGTGTGCGGATTCATCAATTGACGAAGCGTGGGAAGGTCCATCGTGAATGACTTTACCAGGAAGTTAGAGCTTAGCCGAGACGATTTGGTCCCGGCCGCGATTAGCGGGACGGGTGCCGGAGCGTCTACGAAGTCTTCGGTGCGGCTCGCGCAAGTCGTACTCGCGGGTGGATCGGGATCGCGGCTGTGGCCGATGTCGCGCGAGCAGTATCCGAAGCAGCTAATTGGCGTTCTCGGCTCGGATTCATTGTTGCAGGCCACAGTTGAGCGGATGAGGGACTTCTCTGTTCAGGAGCACCGAACCCAAAGCCGGCCGATCATCGTGTGCGGTGAGGAACATCGCTTTACGACGGCCGAACAACTCCGCGCGAGCGGCATAGACGCACGCATCGTGGTCGAGCCTGCGCGACGCGACACTGCGCCGGCGCTTACGCTGGCTGCTGCCGCCGCATGCGCGGACGGAGAGGATGCAATTATCGTCGCGATGCCGGCGGACCATGCGATTGCCGACGTAGCTGCGTTCCAGCGGGCAATCGCGTGCGCTGCGCGCTATGCGCAAGACGGTGCGATCACGACGCTGGGTGTATTGCCAACAAGACCCGATAGCGGATTTGGCTATATCAAGCTTGGTGAAGTCCTGCATGACGGTGCTCACCACATTGAGCGCTTTGTCGAAAAGCCAGCGGCGGAGTTGGCTGCTCAATATCTCGCATCTGGGCGCTATTGGTGGAATAGCGGCATCTTTGTCGTGCGGGCCAGCGTGTGGCTGTCCACGATCAAGGCGCTGCAGCCGGAAATATACGAGGCCTGCGCGACGGCCTACGCGCAAGGCACGAGCGACGGTCCATTCTTCCGGCCCGGCGCCGATGCCTTCAGGCAGTCCCCATCCAACTCGATCGACTACGCGGTGATGGAGCCGCTAGGCTCTGATGGCGGCCTTGCACCGGGTGTGGTCGTGCCGCTCGATGCGGGCTGGTCCGACCTCGGCTCATGGGATGCAGTGTGGAACGCTCTGGAGAAAGACGGCGACGGTAACGTCGCGCGTGGTCGGATCGTCTTTGAAGGCACTACCTCCAGTTTCGCACATTCAGAAGGGCGCCTGGTTGCATGCGTCGGCGTGACGAATCTGGTGGTCGTAGAAACCGACGATGCTGTGCTGGTAGCGGATCGATCGCGCGTACAGGACATCAAGGGACTGGTCAGCCGGATCAGGGCGCAGCGAGCGCCGGAGGCCGACGCGCACCGCAAGGTTCGACGTCCATGGGGGTACTACGATTCCATTGACCATGGGAAGCGCTTTCAAGTAAAGCGCATCGTGGTGAATCCGGGCGGGCGGCTGTCGTTGCAACTGCATCACCATCGCGCGGAACACTGGATCGTGGTTAGCGGTACAGCGCTCGTCACGCGGGCCGACGAGCAGTTCATGCTGACCGAGAATCAGTCGACGTTCATTCAGCTCGGTGTCACGCATCGGCTGGAGAACCCGGGCAAGTTGCCATTGGAACTCATCGAGGTGCAGTCGGGATCGTATCTTGGAGAAGACGACATTGTGAGGTTCGACGACACCTACGGCCGTACCTGAAGTGTCCAGCTTACGTGCAGTCCAACTTTAGCTTGGGGAAGCGCAACATGGTCGGGATTCAGGGTCTGCTGGCGCGGCTTGTCGATGTCATCCTCATCGTGGCAGGCGCGCTTGTGGCATCGCACATCCGCTTTGAGGATCTGCAGCAAAGTCGGCTGGATGGTGCTTTCATCACGTTTTCTGCAGCGTTCGCGCTGGTGTCGTTTCCGGCCTTCGGTCTATACGACTCGTGGCGTGGTCGCTCGATCCTGCGGCAAGTCGGCCAACTTGCGCTCGCCTGGCTGGTCGTCCAGGTTTGTGGACTCGTCCTGATGTTTTCGCTTCATCGCACGGATTTCATTTCACGCCTGTGGTTCGTCTACTGGATGGCGATCACGGGAGGCGCGTTGATGGTGTCGCGTCTCGCCACCCATACGGTGCTAAGGCGGGTGCGTCATGCCGGCATGAATCTGTGCAATGTGGCTGTTGTCGGATTCGGCGCTCATTGCGACCTCGTCGTACGCAAAGCGGCGGCCGCGCTGGCTAGTGGATTTCGACTCTCCGCGATTTTTGCCGTGCGTGACGCAGGTGTTTCGAGAGCGGCCGTACCTATATTCGACGACCTGCTCAAGTTCGCGGAGTATGTGCGTTCCCATAGCGTGAGGGAGATCTGGCTTGCGTTGCCGTTGTCGGAAGAGGCCACGATCCTTCTCTTCGTCAACGAGTTCCGCAATGACCTGGTGAATATCCGCTTCGTGCCGGACGTTAGGAGCGTAGCTTTGTTCGATGGCGGGATGATCGACCTGATCGGTGCGCCGGCAATCAACCTGATGGCATCGCCATTGCCGGATCGTGCGTTGATTCAGAAGGAAATCTTCGATCGTGCCTTCGCGGCGCTGGCGTTGTTCGGGTTGTCGCCCGTGCTTGTGCTGATTGCTATCGCTGTCAAGCTCTCGTCGCGCGGACCAGTCCTCTTTACCCAATATCGCAAGGGGGCGGACGGGCGTGTATTCAAGATATACAAGTTCCGCTCGATGCGGGTGCATGCAGAACGAACGGGTGTGGTGACTCAGGCGACCAAGGATGATCAGCGCATTACACGTTTAGGACGATTTCTGAGGAGGACAAGTCTTGACGAGCTTCCTCAGTTTTTTAACGTGCTTCGCGGGGAAATGTCGGTGGTCGGGCCTCGCCCGCATGCGATAGAGCACGATGAGCTGTATCAGAAAGTGGTGAATGGCTACATTCATCGGTATCGGATCAAGCCGGGTATTACCGGTTGGGCGCAGGTTAATGGATTCCGCGGCGAGACAGACCTCGTGGAGAAAATGCAGGCAAGGGTGGAACACGACTTGTACTACTTGCACAACTGGTCATTCGCGCTGGATATGCGAATCGTAGTGGCCACGATTGCGAAGGGCTTTACACATCACAATGCGTATTGACATGCTGATCAGGAGAGGTCGACAGGCCCTGAGCGGTGTCTGCCAGAAGCTGGTTTCGGTGATTGCGGTGCTGTCTTTAGCGGGCTGCGCGTTGGAACCAGGCATGCACTGGCGGGATGAACGCGCGAGCGGCGCGTCTTCGGCAAGCTTCCAGGCACCCGGCTCGAGCGCCGATTCATCGGGACCGGCCGGTGCACCGACCGACGAGACGACTGCCCCTGCGGGCGCGCTGGTCGAAATTACACCTGCTTTTGTGGAGCGTCAGCAAGCGGAGCAGCCTCGCAGGATTCCGGCAGATGTCGAGCAGCTCATCGGCAAGCCGGTACCGTATTTGATCGGACCGGGCGACGTGCTCAATATCCTCGTTTGGGACCATCCCGAACTCACGTTGCCGTCGATTTCGGTTACCACCGTTGGCACCGACTTCTACGGCGCCAATCCCGTGTCGCCCGGATACACAGTCGATCAGAACGGGATGGTTCAGTTCGCCTACGTGGGCGCGGTGAAGGTCAGCGGGCTGAGCGAGCTTGAGGCGCGCAACGTGATTTCAGCGAAGCTCGCGCGCTTCGTGAGAAATCCGCAGATTACTCTGCGCATTCAGGCTTACCGGAGCCAGCGCGTGTACATGGACGGGGAGGTTCGGAACCCTGGTCTCTTTGTTTTCAATGATGTTCCGATGACGCTGGTGGAGGCCATCAATCGAGCGGGAGGCCTCACGACGCTCGGAGACCGCGCATCGGTCGACGTCATTCGCGAGGGCAAGTCGACCATGGTGAGCATTCCAGATCTGGTGGAGCAGGGGATCAATCCGTCAGACATCTTGCTGAAAAACGGAGACATCGTGCGTGTGCTAGCCAGAGAGGATAGCAAGGTGTTCGTGCTTGGCGAGGTGAGTCGCCCGACGACATTATTCCTGCGCAATGGGCGTCTCACGCTCAATGAGGCATTGGGCGACGCGGGGGGCTTGAACCCCGTGACCGCGGAGGGCAGCCAGGTCTTTGTCGTGCGCAAGGCGCAGCACGGCAAGCCAGAGGTCTACCATCTCGACGCATCGTCGCCGACGGCGCTGGCGGTGGCGGAAGGGTTCGAACTTAAGGCAAAGGATGTCGTGTTCGTAGATGCGGCGCCCGTGGTGCGTTGGAGCCGAGTGGTGAATTTGCTCGTGCCAGCGGCGGAGGCGTCGTATTTCAGCAAATCCGCATCTAACCCATGAACAACGTCCTGGTTCTATGCGCTGGCAATATTTGCCGGAGCCCTGTGGCGGAGGCGTTGCTACGCCACGCTCTGCCGGAGAAGCACGTGTTTTCCGCCGGCATCGAAGCGGTGGTCGGTCGTTCTCCAGACGCTCGTGCGGTCCGTCTGATGCATGAGCTGGGCATCGACATCTCATCGCACAAGGGGCAGCAACTGACGAGCTGGATGCTCAATCAGGCGGAGTTGATACTCGTTATGGAAGCCGCGCAGAAGACGCGGGTGGAAAGCATGTACCCGATAGCAAGGGGCAAGGTATTTCGCATCGGCGAGTTCGCAGGGTTGGACGTATTTGACCCTTATGGAAAAGGCGATGCAGCAATGATTGAGGCATTCGAACTGATTGTCCAGGCGGCGGCGCAGTGGGTCACCCGCCTGGGTGGTCTCGCCAGCAAAGCAGCCTCTGCGAAGCGAAAAAGCGCATGAAAAACGATAGTCTTCAAGCTCTGATGCGACCGAACACCGATCAAGATGAAGGGCACTTCCACCTGGGCTACTTGCTCGATACGCTCAGGGACAATCTCAAGCTGATCACCATGATGACGGTGATAACGATGCTGATAGGCATTGGGTACGTACTTGTGGCGAGACCGGTCTATCAGTCCGACATCATGATTCAGGTTGAAGATAACCCGAATTCGCCGAACAATCTTCTGGCAAGTGTCTCGTCGATGTTTGATGTGAAGTCCGCCGCTGCGGACGAGGCCGAGATTGTCAGCTCGCGCCTGGTGGTGTCCCGGGCGGTGGAGACGATGAAGCTGTATATCCAGGTAACTCCGAAGTATTTTCCGGTCGTCGGCAGGAGCATTGCATCTCATCGCGTTGGACTATCAGTGCCAGGCCTGTTTGGTTTCGGGGGATATGTCTGGGGAAGCGAGCGTGTTGACATCGCGGACTTCGATGTGCCGTCTGCCTTGTACGGAGAGAGCTTCGAGTTGACGGCCCTGCCGCACGGCGCATTCCGGCTCAGGTTGGCGACGGCGGGGATAGACGCGATCGGTAGGACGGGCGTGCCAATGCATCTGTCCACGAGTGCGGGCCCGATGTACCTGATGGTGCGAAGCATCGACGCGAATCCGGGTGCAACGTTCGTGCTCGCTCGTCTGTCGTCCATCGCTGCAACGGAGAGCTTGCAGCGCGATCTGCGCATCAGCCAGACCAGCAAGGACTCGGGCATCATTCACGTGGGTCTGGATGGGTACGATCCGGATCAAACGCGGCGGACGCTGACCGAAATCGGTAGACAGTATGTCAAACAGAATATCGATCGAAAGAGTGAGGAAGCGAGAAAGTCAATCCAGTTCCTGGATGAACAGCTTCCGGTCCTGAAGCGGCAGCTTGAACAAGCTGAAGGAGCGTTCAACGCGTTCCGGATGAGTAACAGCACAGTGAACCTCAGTGAGGAAAGTTCGGCCATATTGCAGCAAACGGTCGAGGCAGAAAATCGCCTCGTCGAACTTCGGCAGAAGTACGATGATGCATCCGCTCGCTTTACAGAGAATCATCCAGCGGTCATCTCGATCGCCAACCAGATTGCTCCGATACGCGCCCGCCTCGCTGAACTGGAGGCGAGTACGAAGCGGATGCCGCAGGTGGAGCAGGACGAGGTACGGCTTCAGCGCGACATGGAGGTAAGTCGCGATCTGTACACCAACATGCTCAACACGGCTCAACAGCTTCGGCTTGTGCAAGCGAGCAAGACCGGCAACGCAGGGCTGGTGGACGCCGCCGTCACGGCGGAGTTGCCGGTCAAGCCGAATCGCAAGCTGGTCGTTGGCTTGTCTGGATTGCTGGGGCTATTGCTCGGTGGTATGACGGCAGCGGCGCGCAAGGAACTGTTTGGCCGCCTGGTGGATCCCCACGAGATCGAACAATCGATCGGCCTCTCGGTTTATGCAGCGGTCCCGCACAGCAAGAAGCAGGAACTTCTCTCTCAAAGGATTGCGGCGAAGGAAGAAGGCGTATTCGTACTCGCCAGCGTCAATGCCGACGACCCTTCCGTGGAGGCCTTGCGCAGCTTCCGCACCGCATTGCAGTTTTCACTGCTCGAAGCCCGAAGCAACATTATCCTGATTGCGGGGTGTACCGCCAATGTCGGGAAGTCCTTTGTCTCGGCGAATTTCGCCACGGTGGTCGCGATGTCAAAGCAGCGCGTGCTGCTGGTGGACGGGGATCTCCGCAAAGGCCACTTGCACCGGTACTTCGGACAGGATCAGTCGCCTGGGTTGTCGGACACGATTGCCAACAATGTATCGGTGGATGCGGCCGTGCGTCGCAACGTGTTGCCAAACCTGGACTTCTTCCCGTGCGGTGCCCTGCCACCGAATCCGTCCGAGTTGCTGGCCCATGCGAACCTCCGACGGGTCATTGAGTCCTTGAACGACCGTTACGATCTAGTGATTGTCGATTCACCTCCAATCCTTGCCGTGTCGGACGCAATCGAACTTGCTCGCATGGCGGCCTGCGCGTTCTTGGTCGTCCGCCAGGACGTCAGCTTTCTGGCAGAGGTGAAGGAGTCGATTAAACGTCTCGAACAGGTGGGCATCGTACCCCGAGGGGTCGTATTCAATGCGATGAGATATCGCCCCGGGACTTATGGGTATGGCGGCGGCCGGTACCGCTACTCGAAGTATGCGTATGGATCGTACGTGGACAGCCAATGAAGCATAGTCTGATTTCAATCGGCCAGGTTCGGCATGGATTGCTGCGTGCGCTTCGATGTATGAGACACCGCAGTCTGATGTTCCGTGCCTCGGGCGTGTGTCTGATGTTGAGCGCCTGCGCGGTTGCTCCGTGCGCCGCGAAGGTGGTGGCCGTCTCGGATGCTGCAGGCCTGCGCGGGGCGATCGCGATGCTCGCTACCGCCAACTCGCATGCAGGTGAAACGATTGACCGGCTGGATATCGTTTTGAATGCGGGGGTCTACCGGATCGACACGCCGCTCGCCATGACGCTGGACAAGAGCTGGCGCGGCAAATCGATTACGATCTCAGGCCCCGCGAGCGGACAGGCGGTCATATCCGGCGCTCACGTCGTGACTGGCTTTGCACCGGTGCGTGACGAGACCGTTCTTGCGCAACTCCCGGCCGCGGCACGCGAGAACGTGCGAGTTGCCGACCTGGCTCGCAACGGAGTGACGGACTTAGGAACGTTTGCACGGCACGGTTTCGGGATTCCCGCCACCCCCGCGCCGCTGGAACTGTTCTACCGGCATCGGCCGATGGCGCTTGCACGCTGGCCCGCGAGCGGCTTTGCGACCATCGAGTCGTTGCCTGAGGGCGCCGAGGGACGCAGCTTTACGATCGCAGGCGCACCTGTCGCGGCATGGAAGAACGAGCGCGATCTGCACGCCTTCGGCTATTGGGCGCGCGATTGGGCGGATGCGACGATGCCGGTCGAATCGGTCGATCCGTCGTCGGGGACTATCACGCTGGAAACGCCCCCGCCGCAATTCGGAATGAAGACTGGCCAACGTGTGTACATCGAGAATGCGCTGTCTGAATTGGCTCATCCGGGCCAGTACTACGTGGATCGCCGGACGTCGCGCTTGTACTTTTGGCCGCCCGCGCCGCTCGAGGAAGGAGACGTCGAAGTGTCGATCGCCGCGGCGTTGCTCGAGGCGGACAACGTAGTCAATCTCACGCTGCGCGATTTGACCTTCGACATCTCGCGTGGCGATGCGCTGAAGCTGCAGGGCGGCGGCAATGTGTCGGTGGAGAACGTGACGGTCCGCAATGTCGCAGGTCACGGGATCTGGTCGAGCGCGATCAATTCACGCTTTCGCGCGCTCACGGTCGAAAACACCGGCGAGGGGGGCATTGCAATCTTTGCTGGCGATCGAGACAAGCTCGTCGCTGGCGGCGTGGTGATTGCCGACAGTACGATTCATGACTACGCGCGCCGGTCGCGAGCATATCGGCCCGCGATCAGCGTGTCCGGCGTCGGAGACCGGATCGAGCATAACGTGATCTACGATGGCCCGCACGCGGCCATTATCTTCAGTGGCAACGACCACGTCATCGCGCACAACGAGATCTACCGGGTCGCGACCGAGACGTCGGATACGGGTGCGATATACACGGGCCGCGACTGGACCGCGCGCGGTACCGTCATCGAGGACAACTTCCTGCACGACATCGGTAGCGCTGCGAAGCCGCAAGCCACGATGGGCGTCTACCTTGACGATCAGGCGAGCGGGGTCACCATTCGCCGGAATGTTTTCTCGCGGGTCAATCAAGCGGTCTTCATCGGCGGTGGCCGTGACAATCTCGTCGAGGATAACCTGTTCGCGAACTGCTCGCCTGCGGTCTACATCGATTCGCGCGGACTATCGTGGCAAAAGGGGCTGGTGAACAGCCCGAACAGCGCGCTGCGCATCCAGCTCGCGGCGCGTCGAGTATCCCAGCCTCCGTATTCGACGCGCTATCCCGCGCTGGCGGGAGTGTTGTCCGACGAACCTGGCGCGCCCAAGGGCGTCCTGCTTAGTCGCAATGTCGTGATCGGCGGTAAGCCACTGTCCATCGATGATCAGGCGCGACGCTACGTACAGGTCGAAAACACGTTTGGTGAATCCGATGTCGTATTCGCGAAGTCGATGCCCGAGGCAGCGCGTGCATCGCTGCGGGATTTCCGGCTTTCCAGCGACTCGCCCGCGGTGGCGCGCGGATTCAAGGCGCCCGCCTTGATACTCGACGCGAAATAGAAACGGCGAGCACACGCTGGAACCTAAGGAAATTTG